>WNFM01216777.1_pt2 | contig 34116 bp, 28 predicted proteins | sample 5400271 | NCBI WGS metagenome assembly WNFM01 (sample SAMN13153352, study PRJNA577476) | soil metagenome | isolation source: 60 cm saprolite on Douglas fir-dominated hillslope | place: USA:California | collected 2013-09-17 | reverse complement strand
TCGACGTCCGGCGTCACGAAATGAACCGTGCAACCGTGGATGCGCACCCCGTCGGCCAAGACGCGCCGGTGCGTGTGCAGGCCGGGATAGAGCGGCAACAGCGATGGGTGCACGTTGATCAGCCGGTTTGCATGGCGCTGCACGAAAGGCGCACCCAGCACGCGCATGAAGCCCGCCATGACGACGAGGTCGGGCTGCTCGGCATCGACGGCCTGCGCGAGTGCCGCGTCGAACGCATCGCGCGTGGCATGGTTGCGATGATCGAGCGCCGTGCTGGCCACGCCGTGTGCCCGCGCGACGGCGAGTCCAGGCGCCTCGGGATTGCTGGAGACGACGCGGGTGATCGTGCCGCCCAATGTTTCGCTGCGCATGGCGGCAAGCAGCGCCGCGAGGTTCGATCCGCGGCCCGAAATGAGTACGGTGATCCGCTTGGCCGTCGTCATCTCCGGCGCCGCGCCGTGCGCTCCGTCAAACGACGACCGTGGCGGCTTCGCCCGCGGGGAGCGTGACGATTTCGCCGATGCGGGTGGCCCGCTCGCCGGCAGCGTCGAGCAAGCGCACTGCGCGATCCGCTTCCTCGGCGGCCACGACCACGGCCATGCCGATGCCGCAATTGAAAACGCGATGCATCTCGGCATCGGCCACGTTGCCGTGGCGTTGCAGCCAGTCGAAAATCGCCGGACGCGCCCACGTACTGCGCGCAAGCCGCGCCTGAAGGCCTTGCGGCAGCATTCGCGGCACGTTTTCGACGAGCCCGCCGCCCGTGATGTGCGCCATTCCCTTGACCGGAAGTTCGCGCAGCAGCGAGAGCAACGGCTTGACGTAGATCCGGGTGGGCGCCAGCAACGCGCTGCCCAATGTCGTCGGTTCGGATGTCGATGGGGTCGCCGACGGGAACGGTGACTTCAAGTCCGCACCGCTCGCGGCAACGATCTTGCGAATCAGCGAAAAGCCGTTGGAGTGCGGACCGCTCGACGAGAGGCCCAACACGATATCGCCCGCAACGATCGAGCGGCCGTCGACGATGCGATCCCGTTCCACGACGCCGACCGCGAAACCCGCGAGATCGTATTCGCCTTTGCCGTACATACCCGGCATTTCCGCGGTCTCGCCGCCGATCAGCGCGCATCCCGCCTGTTCGCATCCGACGGCGATGCCCTTGATCACGGCCGCCGCGACATCGACATCGAGTTTGCCGGTCGCGTAATAGTCGAGGAAGAACAGCGGCTCGGCGCCCTGAACCAGGATGTCGTTGACGCTCATCGCGACCAGGTCGATGCCGACGGTGTCGTGGCGATTCAGTGCGAAGGCGAGCAGGAGCTTCGTCCCCACGCCATCGGTGCCGGCCACGAGAACCGGCTCGCGATACCGCTTGCCGATTTCCACCAGGCCACCGAAGCCGCCGATGCCGGCGAGCACTTCGGGGCGCATCGTGCGCCGCGCGAAAGGCTTGATGCGCTCGACGAGCGCGTCGCCGGCGTCGATGTCGACGCCCGACTCGCGGTAGGTCAGACCCCCTGGAGGCATGGTAGAGGTGGCGCCAGCGTCTTTACGGGTGTCCGCGAACGCGGACGCGAAACATGAGAGTTGCGGGAAAGCCAAAATCGCGGGCCGGCCACTGACACGACACACATAAGGCGCCGCGCCAACGCGCGAACCACTACAATCCGACTTTTGCGCGCTGGAAGCTTCTCGCACTGCGCGTCGAACCCGCCGGATTTTACCGGAAATGACCGACCTTCGCCCGCCAGACTCCGACGCGGCCGCAACACCTGCTGCGCGCCGCCCGTTGCCGCTGCGCCACTACCTGTGGGGCGTAGGCGCAGCGCTCATCGTGATCTTCGCGTTGCGTTGGCTGGAAACGGTGCTGACGCCGTTCCTGATCGGCGCCATCCTCGCGTATCTCGGCACTCCGCTCGTCGATGCGGCGCAGCGCCGGGGCGTTCCGCGCGGCATAGCGACGACGATCGTGGTGCTGTTGTTCGGCCTCGTGCTCTTCGCCGTGATCCTCGTTCTGATTCCGCTGGTGCAGGGCGAGGTGTCGCTGGCGGCAAAGCGATTCCCTCAGTTGATGACGGAAGCGTCAGCGCAGCTGTCACCATGGATCGAGCAGCGCTTCGGCGTGACGCTGTCGCTCGATTACGAGTCCGTCAAGTCCTTCGTCACGCAAAATGTCCAGAGCGCGCACGAACTCTCGCAACGGTTGTTGTCAGGGGTCAAGACCGGCAGTCGCATCGCGTTGTCGATCCTCATCAACCTCACGCTGATTCCGGTGGCGATGTTCTATCTGCTGCGCGACTGGAAGATGATTGGCCAGCGGCTTGAGGACCTGGTGCCGCGCGATTGGCAGGCACGGTTCCGCACCATCGTCCGTGAAATCGACGAAGTGCTCGCTGAATTCCTGCGCGGCCAGTTTTCGGTGATGGTGGTGCTGGCCATTTATTATGCCGTTGGCCTGACGATCGCCGGACTCGACCGCGCGCTTGCGATCGGCATTCTCACCGGCCTCCTCGTGTTCATCCCGTATGTCGGTTTCGGGCTGGGGTTCGTCCTCGGCGTCGTCGCAGCGTTGCTGCAGTGGAGCGGATGGCCGGCTTTCATCGGCGTTCTCGCTGTCTACGGCGTCGGGCAGCTCCTCGAAAACTACGTGCTCGTGCCGTGGCTCGTGGGCGATCGAATCGGCCTGCATCCGATCGCAGTGATCTTCGCGCTGCTCGCGTTCGGACAACTGTTCGGCTTCGCGGGCGTCCTGCTTGCCTTGCCCGCGTCGGCGGCGCTGCTCGTCGGACTGCGGCATCTGCGCGCCGAATATGTGATCTCACCTTTCTATCGCGGGGACGCCTGAACGCGCGATGGAGCAGCTGATCTTCGAACTGGCGGCGCCTGAGCCGCCGTCGTTCGCCAACTACCTCCCCGGGCCGAACCGCGAGGCGCTGGCTGCGCTTCGGAAGTTCGCGGCGAACGAGGCTGCCGAAACCGGTCTGGTGATCTGGGGCCCGCCGGGCGTGGGCAAGACGCACCTCCTCAAGGCGGCGGCGGCTGCCGCGGCGGAGGCCAGGCCCGTGCGGCTTTGTTCGGACCCGGGAAACTTGCCGACCGACGTATTGCCCGAGGCGTTGCTCCTGGTCGATGACGTGGATCGCGCCGACGCCGCGATGCAGGGCCGGTTGTTCACGGTGTACAACGCGTTGAAAGCGTCGGGAGGCTCGCTGATTGCCGCAGCGTCGGTGCCCCCGACGCGGATGCCGCTGCGCGACGACGTCCGCAGCCGTCTCGGCTGGGGACTCGTCCACGAAGTCCTGCCGCTGGCGGACGAAGACAAGCCGGGCGCCTTGACGACCTACGCCCGGTCGCGTGGATTTGCCTTGGGCGAAGACGTCATTGCGTACCTTCTCGTGCACGGCCGGCGGGACATGACCACACTCCTCGCCACGCTGGCCGCGCTCGATCGCCATTCCCTTGCGGCCAAACGGCCGATTACGGTGCCCTTGGTCAAGGCATGGCTGCAGCGGGGCCCCCCACTGGATGCCGTTCCTCCGGAAGTCGGGTAAACGCCAGGGCGGGCGTCGAAAAGGCCGCGGCGACGCTCGCCAAACGGCGATAAAATCGGGCCTTGGGGTGGGTCTGTTAATTCTTTGATTGTTCAGCTAAAATGCTGGGTAGTTCGCAGCTTCGTCCGGGGGGCGTGCTGTCAACCGGCTCAGGCTTACGCCCGTTAATGGCGTCGACACGTTGAGCTGGTGTCAGTTTGATATCCCTCCTTAGGAACTCAGTATGAAAAACGTAGTGGTGGCATTGGTCGCGGCGGCATTTGCTTGCGTCGCGCTGGCCCAAGGGACGACGGCGGCTCCGGCCGCCCAGACGGCTCCGGCCGCCCAGTCGGCCCCGGCCGCACAAACGGCCCCGGCGGCAACAACGCCGAAGGCCGCGAAGAAGAAAACCAAGAAGAAGAAGGCGACCCACGCAAAGGGCACGACGACCGCCGCAACTGACGCGACGCCAGCCGCACCCGCAAACAAACCCGCCAAGTAAATTTTTTCTGTCCAACTCGCAAAACTTAAAGGAACTGCAAATGAACAAGCTGCTGATAGCCCTGATCGCCGGTGGGTTCGCCACCGTCGCTGCTGCACAAACGCCCGCCCCGACGACGACTGCCCCGGCGGCTGCTCCGGCAACCACGCCGATGGCAGCGCCTGCCACCACCAAGAAAGAAATGAACAAGGAAAAGGCGCAGGAAGTCCAATCCGCGACGACCGCCGGGACTACTAACTCCAGCGTTACCACCGCCGCGCAACAGAAGGTCAATACGGCCGAGTCCAAGAAGCTGCCGAAGTCGACCAAGGCCGAGAAGCAAGCCGACGTCAAGGCGACGGCCAAGGAAGTCGACCAATCCGGCGCGCGCGCAAATGCCGCGGAAGCTGCCAAGAACACGGCCATCTCCAAGGACGTGGCGAAGCCGACGGCAGCCCAACGGAAGGCGGACGAAAAGGCGGCTGCCTCACCGAAGAACGCGACGCCGTAAGCATTCGGCTTTACTGTTGCCGGGAAAGGCAAGGCTTCGCGCCTTGCCTTTTTGTTTTCGTGATTGAGACGCCATTTGACTATCGTGGATTCTGCATGAGCGAACCTGCGCTGACCCGCCCCGCCGTCACCGTCGCGACCGTCGTCGAGCGCGACGGATTGTTCCTGCTCGTCGAGGAAGAAACGCGCGCGGGTCGAAAGCTCAACCAGCCGGCCGGACATCTCGAACCTGCGGAGACGTTGCCGCAAGCGGCGGCGCGCGAAACACTCGAGGAAACGGGCTGGCGCGTCGTGCCGACGGCGTTGATAGGCGTCTATCGCTGGGAATCGGCCGACTCGGGCGCGACCTTCGTCCGTTTCTCGTTCGCGGGCGATGCGCAAGGACACGATGACGGACGCCCGCTCGATGCGGGCATCCTGCGCGCGCTGTGGCTTTCCTATGACGAATTGGCGGCGCGCCGTGCGGACCACCGCAGCCCGCTCGTCATGCGCTGCGTCGATGATTATCGCGCCGGCAAGCGCTGGCCCCTCTGCTTCGTGACAGAAGTCGCAAACGGCGCCAATCGTGGAGGTCGCCCGTGAAGCGCCGGCAACGCGTCATCGTGGGCCTGTCCGGCGGCGTGGACTCCGCCGTTGCCGCGTGGCTCCTGAAGCAGGAAGGCCACGAAGTCGTTGGCGTGTTCATGAAGAACTGGGAAGACGACGACACGGACGAGTACTGCACGTCGCGCGAGGACCTGGTCGACGCGGCCGCCGTGGCCGACGTGCTCGGAATCGAGCTCGAAGCGGTGAACTTCGCCGCGGAATATCGGGAGCGCGTGTTCACGCATTTCCTGCGCGAATACGAGGCCGGGCGTACGCCGAATCCCGATGTCCTGTGCAACAGCGAGATCAAGTTTCGCGCTTTCCTGGATTACGCGCTTCGCCTGGGCGCCGATTCGATCGCGACCGGCCATTACGCGCGGGTGCGCCACGTGCAAGGCGATACGACGCGCGCCGAACTGCTGAAGGCGGCCGACGCGACGAAGGACCAGAGTTACTTCCTGCATCGGCTGACGCAGGAGCAATTAGCGCCGGCGATGTTTCCGCTAGGCGAGATGCACAAGCGCGACGTGCGCCGCATCGCGCGCGAGCAGGGCATCCCGACGTGGGCGAAGAAGGACTCGACGGGAATCTGCTTCATCGGCGAGCGGCCGTTTCGCGACTTTCTCGCTCGCTACCTTCCGCGCACGCCGGGACCCATCGAAACTCCGCGGGGCCGCGCGATCGGCCGCCACGAGGGGCTCGCCTATTACACGCTCGGACAGCGGCAGGGCCTGCGCATCGGCGGCACGCGCGACGGCAGCGACGAGCCGTGGTTTGTCGCGGGAAAGGATCTCGCGCGCAACGCACTGCTGGCCGTGCAGGGCCACGATCACGCGCTGCTGTACCGGCGCGAGGTGGACGCGATCGAAATGCATTGGATCGCCGGAACGGCGCCCGAATTGCCTGCACGCTTCGGCGCCAAGACGCGCTACCGGATGCCCGATGCGGTATGCACGCTGGAGGCCGCGGCCGCCGGCTGCCTCGCAACGTTCGATGTCCCGCAATGGGCGCCCACGCCGGGCCAGTACCTTGTGCTCTATGACGGTGACGTGTGCCTGGGTGGCGGCGTCATCGCTGCTTCCGGCGTTGCCTCCGCAGCGGGAGAGTCGCAGCGATCGGCGGTGAAGGAAGTCGTGCGGGCGGGTCCCTAGAACGGGATATCGTCGTCGAAGTCGTCGACGTTCTTCTTCGCGGCGCCGCCCGCAGGCTTGGCGGGAGCTGCCGCCGCGCCGCCTTCGCGCCGCGCGCCGCCGCCTGCGAATTCAGCGTCGCCATCCGCGGCGCCCGAGCCCTCCCTGGACCCGAGCATCTTCATCTCCTCGGCGACGATTTCGGTGGTGTATCGCTCCTGGCCTTCCTTGTCCTGCCATTTTCTGGTCTTGAGCCGCCCCTCGACGTAAACGGGGCGTCCCTTTTTCAGGTATTCACCGGCAATTTCAGCGAGCCGGTCGAAAAAGACCACGCGATGCCACTCGGTTTCTTCCTTTTTTTCACCGCTGGCCTTGTCCTTCCACTGCCTCGATGTTGCGACTGTGATGTTGCATATCGCCGAGCCACTCGTTGAGTAGCGCGTTTCCGGATCGCGGCCGAGGTTGCCGATCAGAATCACCTTGTTGACCGAGGCCATCGTGCATTGCTCCTGTCGGGAAGGTTGCCGCAGCCGATCCCGAATTGAAGGCGACTAGGGCCGGACAACCGAAACGCAATATACTAACAGGTTCGGCGCCTTGTCCTTAAGGCAAACGCCCTAAGCTGAATAGTCAATTGAGGGTTGCAAGACAAGCCTTTCATCGCATGGAATCCATCCGCATCCGCGGCGCACGCACGCACAATCTCAAGAACCTGAATCTCGACCTGCCGCGCCACCGGCTGATCGTGATCACGGGCTTGTCCGGGTCGGGCAAGAGCTCGCTCGCCTTCGACACGCTGTACGCCGAAGGACAGCGCCGCTACGTCGAGTCGCTGTCGGCGTATGCGCGCCAGTTCCTGCAACTGATGGACAAGCCCGACGTCGACCTGATCGAAGGGCTGTCGCCGGCGATCTCCATCGAGCAGAAGGCGACGTCGCACAACCCGCGCTCGACGGTGGGGACCGTCACCGAGATCCACGACTACCTGCGGCTCCTGTTTGCGCGCGTCGGCGATCCTTATTGCCCTGACCACCCCGAGCAGAAGCTGCAGGCGATGACGATCTCGCAGATGGTCGATGCCACGCTGGCGTTGCGAGGCGACGACAGCGAGGGCACGCGGCTCATGATCCTCGCGCCCGTCGTCGTCAACCGGAAGGGCGAGCACCTGGAGCTCTTCGTCGAATTGCGCGCCAAGGGATTCGTCCGCGTGCGCGTGGATGGCAAAGTGTGCGAAATCGATGCGGCGCCGAAGCTCGCCAAGACCACGAAGCACACCATCGAAGTCGTCGTCGACCGCCTCAGGGTGCGCGAGGAATTCAAGCAGCGCCTCGCGGAGTCGTACGAGACCGCGCTTCGCCACGGCGACGGCCGCGCGGTCGCCGTCGAAATGGACACGGGCAAGGAGCACCTGTTTTCGGCGAAATTCGCGTGCCCGATCTGCAATTACGCGCTGGCCGAACTCGAGCCGCGGCTTTTTTCGTTCAACAGCCCCTTGGGCGCGTGCCCGCGCTGCGACGGACTGGGCTCGATCACTTTTTTCGACCCGAAGCGCGTCGTGGCGTTTCCGCAACTGTCGCTGGCGTCCGGCACGATCAAGGGCTGGGACCGGCGCAACCAGTTCTATTTCCAGCTGCTGCAAAGCCTCGCCCGGCACGTCGGCTTCGACATCGAAAAGCCGTTCGCGAAATTGGGAGAGCGCGTCCAGCAGCTCATTCTTTACGGTTCCGGCGACGAGAAGATACCGTTCACGTACCTGTCCGAGCGCGGCAAACCGATGGTCCGCGAGCACACGTTCGAAGGTATCATTCCGAATCTCGAGCGGCGCTACCGCGAGACCGATTCGGTGATGGTGCGCGAGGAGCTCGCCAAGTACCTCAACAACAAGCCGTGCCCGGAATGCGGCGGCACGCGGTTGCGGCGCGAGGCTCGGCACGTGAAGGTCGGCAGCGGCGATCAAGCGCGCGCGATCTTCGAGATCTCCGGCCTGCCGCTCAAAGGCACGATGGCGTTCTTCCGCTCGCTCGTGCTCGATGGACAGAAAGCGGCGATCGCCGATCGCATCGTCAAGGAGATCATCAGCCGGCTGCAGTTCCTGAACAACGTCGGCCTCGACTATCTGGCGCTCGATCGCTCCGCCGAGACGCTGTCGGGCGGCGAGTCGCAGCGCATCCGGCTCGCGAGCCAGATCGGCTCGGGCCTGACCGGCGTCATGTATGTGCTGGATGAACCGTCGATCGGGCTCCACCAGCGCGACAACGACCGCCTGCTCGATACGCTGAAGCACCTGCGCGACTTGGGCAACAGCGTGATTGTCGTCGAGCACGACCAGGACGCGATCAACGCCGCGGATTACGTCGTCGATATGGGCCCGGGTGCCGGCGAGCACGGCGGGCAGGTCGTCGCGCAAGGTACGCCCGACGACATCCGGCGCGCACCGCACTCGCTGACGGGCCAGTATCTCGCCGGCCATCGGCAGATCCCGATTCCGGCGAAGCGCCATCGCGCCGATCCTGCCCGCACGCTCCGCATCACGGGTGCTGCGGGTAACAACCTGCAGCGCGTGACGCTGAACCTGCCGGTGGGATTGTTCGTCTGCGTGACCGGCGTGTCGGGTTCCGGCAAGTCGACGCTGATCAACGACACGCTCTATCACGCGGTGGCGCGCCACCTGTACGACAGCGCAGAGGAGCCCGCGGCCTACGGCGAAATCGAAGGGCTCGAGCACTTCGACAAGGTCATCAGTGTCGACCAAAGCCCGATCGGGCGGACGCCGCGTTCGAATCCAGCGACGTACACCGGGCTCTTCACGCCGATTCGCGAACTTTTTGCGCAGGTCAAAGATGCGCGGGAGCGAGGCTACGGCCCGGGCCGTTTTTCCTTCAACGTGAAGGGCGGACGCTGCGAAGCGTGCCAGGGCGACGGCCTCATCAAGGTGGAGATGCATTTCCTGCCGGATGTCTACGTGTCCTGCGACGTCTGCCACGGCCAGCGCTACAACCGCGAGACGCTCGAGGTCCGCTACAAGGGCAAGAATATCCACGAAGTGCTGGCGATGACGGTCGAGCAGGCCTTTGCGTTCTTCGAGCCGGTGCCGGCGGTGGCGCGCAAGCTCGCGACACTGCTCGACGTCGGACTGGGTTACATCACGCTCGGACAGTCGGCCACGACGTTGTCAGGCGGCGAGGCGCAACGCGTGAAACTCGCGCTCGAATTGTCGAAGCGCGACACCGGCCGCACGCTGTACATCCTCGACGAGCCCACGACCGGCTTGCACTTCCACGACATCGAGATGCTGCTCACCGTGCTGCACCGGTTGCGCGACCACGGCAACACGGTCGTCGTGATCGAGCACAATCTCGATGTGATCAAGACGGCGGATTGGATCATCGACCTGGGGCCCGAAGGTGGCGCAGGCGGCGGGACGGTCGTTGCAGAGGGCCCGCCGGATACCGTTGCGGCCACCGCTGCAAGCTACACCGCTCACTATCTTCAGCCGGTGCTCGCGGCGGACGCGAAACGCCGCGGCAAGGCCGGCACGCAATCCGCCGTGCGCACGCCACGCGGGAAAAAGGCGTCGGGCGATCTGCTGGGTTAACCCGGCGATGTTCGATTAACCGGCGTCGTCGCTGGGGGCAAGCGGCGGCGCGGGCTTGCTGATCGCGGCAAGGATGCCGGACAGGAGGGCGACGGGCGTGGGCGGACAGCCGGGAATTTCGACGTCGACGGGAATGACGTTGGCGACGCGCCCCAGGCTCGCGTAGCTCTCGCCGAAGATCCCGCCGGTGCAGCCGCAGTCGCCGACGGCCACGACCAATTTCGGCTCCGGTGTTGCATCGTACGTTCGCCTGAGCGCGATCGCCATGTGCTTGGACACTGGCCCCGTCACCAGCAACATGTCGGCGTGGCGCGGGCTGGCGACAAACTTGATGCCAAGACCCTCGATGTTGTAGTACGGATTGCCGAGCGCGTGAATTTCCAATTCGCAGCCGTTGCACGAGCCGGCGTCGACCTGGCGAATCGTCAGCGCGCGGCCGAGCGTGCGCAACAACTGTTCCTGCAGCCGCGCCACGACGACCATTTCATCCGCCGGCGCGGGCGGCGCCTCGGTCTTGATTCCCGTCTTGGCAATTTGCTTGAGGATGTGCAGCATCGGTGTCTACAGATCGTGACCGCTGTAGGTCAAGTTGAACGATTTGTTGATGAGCGGGAAGTCGGGAACGATATTGCCGATGACCGCGTGTTCGATCACGGGCCAGTTCGACCATGACGGGTCATGCGGATGGCAGCGGCGGATGCTGCCGTCCGGCCCGCTGGTGAGCGCCAGCAGGACCGGCCCGCGCCAGCCTTCGACATAGCCCAGGCCCAGCTTGTATTCCGGAATTTCCGGTACCGGCGCCAAGATCTCGCCGGCGGGCACCGCCTTGACGATGCTCTGGATGAGCCGCAACGACTCGAGCGTTTCGTCGAAGCGGACGGCAACGCGCGCGGCGACGTCGCCCGCCGTGGAGCCCGCCTTGCGGACGGCGAGCGAATCGTAAGGTGCGACCGGAAAATCGCAGCGCAGGTCGCGCGCCTGGCCACTGGCGCGGCCCGCCATCCCCGTCAGGCCGAGTTGCACGGCCAGCGAGGGCGTTACGATGCCGCACGTGCGGAAGCGATCCTGCAAGCCCGCATGCTCGTCGTAGATGTCGCGCACGATCCGGATCTGACGTTGCAGCGTCGCGCATTCGTCGCTGATACTGGCGGCGTCTTCGGGCGCAATGTCGCGCGCGACGCCCCCCGGCACCACGTAGTCCATCAGCAACCGATGGCCGAAGGCGACGAGGTTCGTGCGCAACACGTCCTCCTTCAACCGCGAAAACTGCGCGAGGCCGAACGCGAATCCGCCGTCGTTGCCGAGGTAGCCCAAATCGCCGAGGTGATTGGCGAGGCGCTCACGCTCGAGCGCCAACGCGCGCAGCCAAGCGGCGCGCACCGGGATCGCCAACTCCGCGATCGCCTCCACCGCCTGCGCGTACGCCCACGCGTAAGCCACCGTGCTGTCGCCGGAGACGCGTCCGGCGAGACGATATCCGTCGAGGACAGCGAGCGCCTCGAAGCGCTTTTCGATGCCCTTGTGCGCATACCCCAGCCGCTCCTCGAGCCGCAGGACTTTTTCCCCGACGATCTGGAAACGGAAATGACCCGGCTCGATGATGCCGGCGTGCACGGGACCGACGGGAATTTCGTGCACGCCATCGCCCGCGACCTTGACGAACGCGTACTCCTCCTGACCGGGTTCCCATTTGGGTGACGCGACGAAATCGCGCCGCAACGGGAACTGGTCGATCGGCCAGCTTGCTAGCCACAGCCACGGCCGCTGGTCGTCGGCGTCGGACGGAATGCCAACCAGGTCGAACGCGGCACGCTGCATGCGGTTGGCCGCCGGAAAGATCGTCGAGAGGTCGGGATACTGGACGTCGCCCTCGGGCATCGTGTGCTCGAGCAGCGTCAAGCCCTCGTGGTCCTGCAGGACGACACGCAAGCAATAGCCGCGGCCGCGGTCGCGCTCGTCGCTCAACCACAGCGCGACGAGCTGCGCGCCTTGCTCCCAGGCGACTCGGCACGCCGCCAGCAGTTGGCCTGAGCTGACCGGCACGCGGCGGGCCGGCACCGCCGAGGGCAGCGCGGCAGCGGCAAGTCCGAGCGGGGAGAGGTTCATTGCGGTGGGCTCAACCGATCAGCCGCGCGGCCTGGCGGTACCAGTCGGCGAGAAATGGCGGAATCCACAGGCCCAGCATCAGCACGATCGCCAGATGCGTGAACACCGGAATCATCGCCGGCCGCAGCGGCAGCCGCTTGACCGTAGTTTCGCCGAACACCATCGGCTGCACCTTGGAAAAGACTGCCGCGAACGCGAGCCCGAGTGCGCCCAGCAGGAACGGCGTGGCCCAGGGATGCTCGTGGATCACCGTGATGAGGATCAGGAATTCGCTGGCGAAGACGCCGAACGGCGGCATGCCGAGGATCGCCAGCGTGCCGACGATCAAGCCCCAGCCCAGCATCGGGCTGACCGTGAGGAGGCCGCGAATGTCGTCCATCACCTGAGTGCCGGTCTTCTGCGTCGCATGGCCGACGGTGAAGAAAATCGCCGACTTGGTCAGCGAATGCACGGTCATGTGCAGGAGCCCGGCAAAATTTGCGATCGGGCCGCCCATGCCGAAGGCGAACGTGATGATTCCCATGTGCTCGACCGACGAATAGGCGAACAACCGCTTGATGTCTTTCTGGCGCGAGAGCAGGAACGCCGCGACGACTACGGACAGGAGGCCGAATCCCATCATCAGCTCCTTCGCGAACGGCAACGTTGAGCAGAAGGCCCGAGAGCACCGCGGAGACCGGCGTGGGCCCTTCCGCATGCGCGTCGGGCAGCCAGTTGTGCAGCGGCACGAGGCCCACTTTGGTCCCATAGCCCACGAGCAGGAAGACGAACGCCAGCGACAGCACCGTCGGCTCGAGGTCGCCCTTGACGTCGTTGAGCTCGGTCCACAGCAATGCGCCGCCTCCGGCCCCCAGCAATTTTTCCGCGGCGAAGTAAAGGAGGATCGTTCCGAACAGCGCCTGCGCAATGCCGACGCCGCAGAGAATGAAATACTTCCACGCGGCTTCGAGACTGGCGGGCGTCCGGTAGAGCGACACCAGCAGCACGGTCGTCAGCGTCGCGGCCTCCAGCGCGACCCAGAGGATGCCCATGTTGTTGGTGAGCAGCGCCAGAAGCATCGTGAAATTGAAGAGCTGATACATGCTGTGATAAAGGCGCAGGCGGGAAGGCGTAAGGCGGCCGTGCTCCTCTTCGATGCGCATGTAGGGCTGCGAGAATATCGATGTGGTAAAGCCGACAAAGGCGGTCAGCGCGACCAGGAACACGTTGAATGGATCGATGAAGAACTGGCGGTCGAGGACCAGCATCGGTCCGTCCGAGATGACGCGCACGGTCAATGCTGCCGCGGCCAGGAACGTCGAGAGACTCACGGCGACGTTGACCCGCGGCGCAATCCTCTGCTCGCCGACAAGGGCCAGGAGCGCCGAGCCGGCCAGCGGCAGTCCGAGAACGAGGAGGATTTCGATCACCCGCGCCCTTCCACGCACCGTTGCGCCAAATGAAGCGTCGAGTTGTCGGGCTTGGCTCGGTCGCGCGGCGTCGCGCCCTTCGAGCCTTGCCTCGGCCTCGCGGCCTCGGCCGTCGCGCTCACTCGCGTCCTCACTCGCCTTCCTTCAACCGTTCCATGTGCTTCAGGTCGAGGCTGTCGAACTGCTCGCGGATCTGGAAGAAGAACACGCCGAGGATCAGCATGCCGACGAGCACGTCGAGTGCGATGCCGAGCTCGACCACCATCGGCATGCCGTAGGTGGCGCTCGTCGCGGCGAAAAAGAGCCCGTTCTCCATCGACAGGAATCCGACCACCTGGGGAATGGCTTTGCGCCGCGTGATCATCATCAGGAACGACAGCATCACGATGGCCATCGCAATGCCGAGCGTCGACCGGGTGACGGTGCTGGCGAGCTCGGAGATCGGGACCGCGAGATTGAACGCAAAGATGACGAGGATCAATCCGATGATCATCGTGGTTGGAACGTTGATCAGGCCCTCGACGTCCCATTTCACGTCGAGCTTGCGGATCAGCCGGTGCAATAGCCACGGCAGAAGCGCGACCTTGAGGACCAACGTGAGCCCGGCCGAAAAATAAAGATGCGGCTGATGAGTCCCGTAGGCGACGATCGCCGTCGAGCAGCTCAGCGCGAAGCCCTGCGCGGCGAAGAGATCGATCAGCGACAGCACGCGGCGCTGCGCGAGCATCGCGAACGCGAGCAGGAGCAGGATCGCCGCGAGCAGGTTGATGAGTTGCGCGTAGAGCGGAAGCGTGGTCATGTCAGTTCCGCCGGGCCGTTCATCTCAGGCACCGAGCAGCAGGTTGACGAGCATTGCCAGCACGGCGAGCATGAATGCCGTCCCGAGGAATTCCGGCGCGCGAAAGATGCGCATCTTCGCGGACAGTGTTTCGATCAGGGCCAGCGCGAATCCTCCGACCAGGAGCTTCGCGATCAACGCGGGTGCCGCGCCCAGCAATGCCAGCCAATCGGTGCCGCTGACGACGATCCCGAACGGAAAGAACAGTGCAAGGCCGATGCACGAGTAATTGAAGAGCTTTAACGCCGCCGCCCACTCGAGTAGCGCCAGGTGCCGCGCCGAGTACTCGAGCAGCATCGCCTCGTGGATCATCGTCAGTTCGAGATGCGTCGCGGGATTGTCCACGGGGACTCGCGCATTCTCGGCCAACGACACCATCGTGAACGCGACCCCCGCAAACGCGATGCTGGGATAGATGGCGAGGTCACGGTGCGCCAGCGTGTCGACGATCGTCGGCAGCGACGTCGAGCCGGAGATCAGCGACGCCGTGAACAGCACCATGAGAAGAGCGGGCTCGGCCAGGAAGCCCACGAACATCTCGCGCCTCGCGCCCAGCGAGCCGAAGGACGTTCCGATGTCCATCGCCGCCAACGCCATGAATACCCGTGCCAGCGCGAACAAGCCGACCAGCGCGATCGCATCGGCGGCGCGCGCGAACGGAAGCTCGGTGGAAAGCGAAGGGACGATCGCCGCCGCGCAGCACATCGCGCCGAACACGATATACGGCGTCAGCCGGAAAATCGGCGACGCATTCTCGGCAACCACGGCGTCCTTCCCGAACAGCTTGCGAATCATCCGGTAGGGCAACAGGATCGACGGCGCGCTCTTGTTCGAAAGCCAGGCGCGGCATTTGTTGACCCAGCCTACGAGCAGCGGAGCCAGCAGGAGCGCGATCGCAAGCTGAAGCAGTTGCGAAAGGAATCCGGCGATTGTCATTCGGTAAACTCGGCGGCGCTCATCGTCATCGGACGAGGAACAGCAAGGCGAGCAGCGTGAAGAAGCTGTAGGCCAGATACACGGAAATGCGCCCCTGTTGAATGTATCCGACAAGGCGGGCTAAGACTTCCGCGCCGCGCGCGATCGGCACGTAGAACCAGCTCCAGAAATGATCGTCGGCCTTGACGAAATACATGGGCGCGCTGTCGGACGGCGACGGAAGGTGGCGCTCGATCCGGAAGAACGGTTCGAACACCGTGCGGATCGGCTGGCCGAATCCTTCCGCCGTGTCCTGCATGCGCGGCGTCTGCGCGGGGAAGCCGCAGTCCCACGGCGGCGCGTGGCGCACGCGGCCGTGGTAATGGCGATGCACGATCTGCAGCGTCAGCAGAACCACGGCGAGGATCACGACCAGCATGATCAGTGGGCTGTAGCTCGACCGGTCTGCGTTGATCGGCGCCAGCAGCAGCCAGTTGCTGTTTCCGGCGCTGATTGCGGTCGATCCCACGAGCATCGTGTTGATCGGGTCGATCAGCGCGATAACCCAGCGTCAGCCATGCCAGCCCGACACGTTCGAATTTGCCGGCGTCCTTCGCGTATGCGAGATTCGCCTCGCGCGGCCTGCCCAGGAAGATCACGCCGTAGAACTTGACCATGACATAGGCCGAGAGCGCGACGGCGAGTACCAGTGCGGCGGCGGCCACCGGCACGAGCATGTTGACGAACGACTGCGGAAGGCTGGGCGTGAACAGGAAGGCCTGCAGCAGCAGCCATTCGGAGACGAATCCGTTCAGCGGCGGCAAGCCCGCGCAGGCGAGCGCGCCGACGAGCGCCACCCAGGCGACCCACGGCATCCGGTGGATGAGCCCGCCCAACTTGCCCAGGCTGCGCTCATTGGTAGCGTGCAGCACCGAGCCGGTGGCGAGGAAGAGGAGGCTCTTGAAGAACGCGTGATTCAGCGCATGGTAGAGCACGGCGGTGAGCGTGATCGCCGCCAGAAGCGTTTTGCCGTACGACTTGAACAGGATCGTGAGGCCGATCCCTGCGACGATGATGCCGATGTTCTCGATCGACGAATACGCGAGCAGTCGCTTCATGTCGGATTGCGCCGCGGCGAAGATGACGCCGAAGAGCGCAGTGGCGAGGCCCAGCGCAAGCGCTGCCACACCCCACCACCAGAGCTGGCCGTCCATGAGATCGAACGTCACGCGCAGCAGGCCGTAGATCGCTGTCTTGAGCATGACGCCGCTCATCAGTGCGGAGACCGGCGAAGGCGCGGCGGGGTGCGCTTCCGGCAGCCAGATGTGAAGGGGCAACAGTCCCGCCTTGGCGCCGAAGCCGAAGAGCGCGAGAAAGAATGCAACGCTCGGCCACGCGCCGGTCAGGTGCAGCGAGCGCATCGTCGCGAACGTGTAATCGCCGCTGCCGCCCTGCAGCGTACCGAAGCACAGCAGGATAGCGATGGCGCCGACATGCGCGATCAGCAGGTACAGGAAGCCCGCGCGGCGGATCTCGGGAATCCGATGCTGCGTGATCACCAGGAAGAACGACGCCAGCGCCATCGACTCCCAGGCGACCATGAACACGTACGCATCGTCGGCGACCAGCACCAGCGCCATCGCGGCGAGGAACACGTGGTATTGGAAGCAGATGAGCCCGGGCGCCGTGCCTTCGCTGGCGCGGAAATAGCCAGACGAATAAATCGAAATCGCGGTCCCGGTCGCCCCCAGCAGCAACAGGAAAAAGGCGGAGAGCGGATCGAGGCGCAAATGAAACGGAAGATCGGGCAATCCGAGCGGCAGGATCGTCTCCTGAGGCGACTGGCCCAACGCCATGAACGCGACAATGGCGAGCGCCAGCCCCACCGCCGACCCGGCAGGGAACAGGACGCGGGTGATGAACCTGAAATGGCGCGGCCGGATGAGGCCCAGCGTGCCGATCGCGAGCCACGCGACGATCGCGGCAATGACCAGTTCGAGCGCGTGCGCGTTCACCGGCGATCAGCGCTTGCGATCATTGGACCCCCACGCTTGCGGCTGTCGCCGCTGCGCTGCCCCCACAGGGGAGGAATTCGTGCCTTGGGACGGCCCGGCGGCACTCACTTGACGCGCATTCCCGGCGTTGCACCGCTGTCCGGGGCCAGCAGGAAGATGCCCGGTCCATCGCCGGAGGCCGCGAGCACCATGCCTTCGGACACGCCGAATTTCATCTTCCGCGGCGCAAGGTTGGCGACCATCGGCGTCAGGCGACCGATCAGTTGCGCAGGGTCGTACTCGGATTTGATGCCCGCGAACACCGTACGCTCGCGGCCTTCGCCGATATCGAGCGTCAACTTGAGCAGCTTGTCGGCGCCGTCGACATGCTCGGCGTTGACGATTCTCGCGATGCGCAGGTCGACTTTCGTGAAATCGTCGATGGAGATCGTCGATGCCTTGTCCGCGGCGACGGCAGCCGGAGCCGGCGACGAAGAGGCGGCGGCCGCGGCTTCCGGACCGTCGATCAGCGCGTCAATCTGTTTCGGTTCGATGCGGCTCATGAGGTGCGCGTAGGGATTGATCCGGTGACCTTCGGCCAGCGGCCGCGCGATATCGGCCCACGATTGCGGGTCGAGTCTCAGGAACGTCTCGGCTTGCGCGGCGAGCGCGGGCAATACGGGCTTGAGCAAGATCGTCAGGATGCGGAAGTCATCGAGGCATTCCGAACTGATTTTCAGCGCGCCGCCCCGGCGATCCGGATCCTTCGCCAGCTCCCACGGCCTGGCCGCGTCGAATCGCTGATTGGACTTGTCTGCCAACGTCATCACTTCGCGCAGCGCCTTTCCGTACTCCCGATTGGCATAAAAGTCACCGACGATTTTTGCCACATCACCCGGCGGAACGGCATGGCGATACTCGAAGGTCTGCATCGACCCAAGTTGATTGTCGTTGCCCGCGACGAATCGCGCGGCCCGCGCGGCGATATTGACGTACTTGCCGATGAGATCGCTGTTCACGCGCGCGATGAAGTCATCGGGATTGAAGTCGATGTCCTCGACCTTGTCGTTCAACTTGGCCGCGATGTAATAGCGCAACCATTCCGAATTGAGCCCGAGGTCGAGGTAGTAATCCGGGCTGATGCCGGTGCCGCGCGACTTCGACATCTTCTCGCCGAGCGCGGTCAGGAACCCGTGGACGAACACATTGGTGGGTGTGCGGTACGGTGCGCCCGCGAACTTGAGCATCGCCGGCCAAAACAGCGTGTGGAAGTAGACGATGTCCTTGCCGATGAAATGGAACTGCTCGGTGTCTGCTGCCGCCAGGAATTCTGCAAAGCTGCGGGATTCCCCCGCGCCCTTTGCCTTGCCGCTGTCGAAGAGCTTCTTGAGCGACGCGAGGTAACCCACCGGCGCGTCGAGCCAGACGTAGAAGTACTTGCCGGGCTCATCCGGGATGGGGATGCCGAAGTACGGCGGATCGCGCGAAATGTCCCAGTCGGTGAGCTTGTCCTGTTCGCCCTCGCTGCCAAGCCACTCGTGGATCTTGTTCAGGATTTCCGGCTGCAGCGACTGTCCCGGCGCGGGTGCGTGGGTCCACCCGCGCAAGAACGCGACGACCTTCGGATCGGAAAGGCGGAAGAAGAGGTGCGGCGACGTGCGCAGCTCGGGTCGCACTCCGGTCAGAGTCGAGCGCGGATCGATGAGGTCGGTCGGCGCATTGACCGTGCTGCACTTCTCGCAGGCATCGGCGAACTGGTCCGGCGTGCCGCATTTTGGGCAAGTCCCTTTGATGTAGCGGTCCGGCAGGAACATCGCCTTGACCGGATCGAAGAACTGCTCGACCGGCTTGGTGTAGATGAGGCCGTTTGCCTTCAGGCGACGATAAATGTCCACCGACAGCTCGACGTTCTCTGGCGAATCGGTCGAATGCCATTGAACGAAGCTCAGGTGGAATCCGTCGAGAACCTTCGGGCGCGTGGCCGCGACGCGGGCGATGAGTTCCTGCGGCGTCACGCCCTCGGCCTCCGCCTTGAGCATGATCGGCGCGCCGTGCGCGTCGTCCGCGCCGACGAAATGCACTTCGTGTCCTTGCATGCGCTGGAACCGCACCCAGATATCGGCCTGGATGTATTCCATGACGTGGCCGATGTGAAACGGCCCGTTGGCGTAAGGCAACGCCGTCGTGACGAAAAGCTTGCGGCGTGCAGCAGCGGATACAGCGGCGGACATCGGCAAAACCTTGCGAAGTGCAGGGGAATCGCTCGATTCTAGCAAGAAGACCCGTCGCGGCATCGTGCCGAAGGGAAATCGGCTAGAATTTACTGCTTTTTGTTGCTGATTCTTTCGACGCAATTGCGGAGTCAATGATGGCGCTCACCGAAGCCGACGTGCAGGCGTGTCTCGCCAACGTCGTCGATCCCAACACCGGCCGCGATTTTGTCGCGGGCAAGGCGGTGAAGAAGATCGCCGTCACGGGCTCGGATATCGCCATCGAATTGGCACTCGGCTATCCGGCGAAAAGCCAGCACGAGTCGATGAAAAAGCTGGTACAGCAGGCGGTGGCGGGATTGCCGGGTGCGGGACGTATCACCGTCTCGATCGTTACCAAGGTCCTGTCGCATGCGGTGCAGCGCGGTGTGAAGCTCGTCCCCGGCGTCAAGAACATCGTCGCCATCGCGAGCGGCAAAGGCGGCGTCGGCAAGTCGACGACCGCGGTCAACCTTGCGCTCGCCCTCGCCGCGGAAGGTGCGACGGTCGGCGTGCTCGATGCGGACATCTACGGGCCGTCGCAGCCGATGATGCTCGGCATCGCCGGGCGCCCGGAATCCACCGACGGCAAGACGCTGGAGCCGATGGAAGCCTACGGCGTCCAGGCGATGTCGATCGGCTTCCTGATCGACGCCGACACGCCGATGGTTTGGCGGGGGCCGATGGTGACGCAGGCGCTGGAGCAGTTGCTCAAGGACACCAACTGGCGCGAGCTCGACTTCCTCGTCGTCGACATGCCGCCGGGCACCGGCGATATCCAGCTCACGTTGTCGCAGAAGGTTCCGGTGACCGGCGCCGTGATCGTCACGACGCCGCAGGACATCGCGCTACTCGACGCCAAGAAGGGACTCAAGATGTTCGAGAAGGTCGGCGTGCCGATCGTCGGCATCGTCGAGAACATGAGCATCCACGTGTGTTCGAACTGCGGCCACGCCGAGCACATCTTCGGCGAAGGCGGCGCGAAGCGGATGTGCGACGAATACAAGGTTCCCTTCCTCGGCGGCCTCCCGCTCGACATCCGCATTCGCGAGCAGGCGGACTCCGGCCGCCCGACGGTCGTGGCGGATCCCGATGGCAAGATCGCGCAGATCTACAAGGAAATCGCGCGCAAGGTCGCGATCTCGGTTGCGCAGAAAGCGGCGGACTTCTCGGCGAAATTCCCGAGCATCGTCATCCAGAACACATAATCAAGCAGTCAAGGGGAGTCGCGTTGATCAAGTCCGACAAATGGATCCGCCGGATGGCGGCCTCGACCGGCATGATCGAGCCGTTCGAGCCGGGGCAGGTGCGCGAGGCGGGCGGCCGCAAGATCGTCTCGTACGGGACGTCGAGCTACGGCTACGACATCCGCTGCTCGCGCGAATTCAAAATCTTCACCAACATCAATTCGACGATCGTCGATCCCAAGGCGTTCGACGCCGGTTCATTCGTCGACTTCGAAGGCGACGTCTGCATCATTCCGCCGAATTCGTTCGCGCTCGCGCGCACGGTCGAGTATTTCCGCATTCCGCGCAACGTGCTCACTATCTGCCTCGGAAAATCGACGTATGCGCGCTGCGGCATCATAGTAAACGTAACGCCGTTGGAGCCGGAGTGGGAGGGCTATGTGACGCTCGAGTTCTCCAACACGACGCCGCTGCCCGCGAAGATCTATGCAAACGAGGGCGTCGCGCAGGTCATCTTCTTCGAGTCGGACGAGGTTTGCGAAACCTCGTATAAAGATAGGGGCGGGAAGTATCAGGGGCAGCAGGGCGTTACGTTGCCAAAGATTTGACGCCCGGACTCGAAGGACACGTCTTGGTGACGACCTCGAAATTTGCGTCGATCACCATCATCGCCATCTGCCAGGTCATGGCGATGGCGCTGTGGTTCTCTGCATCCGCCGTCGTTCCGGCGCTCACCGCTGAATTCCACTTGTCGCGCTTTGCGCAGGCCGCGCTCACCAGCGGCGTTCAGGCGGGATTCGTCATCGGATGCCTCGCCAGCGCGACGCTCGGATTGGCCGACCGCATCGAGCCGCGCAGGTTCTTTGCCGCTTCCGCGTGTATCGGAGCGGCCGCCAACGCACTGTTGCTGGTCATCGACCCGACCACCTGGCTGGCGCCCGTGCTGCGCGTGGTCACCGGCATCTGCATGGCGGGAATCTATCCGATCGGCATGAAGCTCGCGTCGACGTGGGCCAAGGGCGATATGGGCCTCATGGTCGGCATCCTGGTGGGCGCACTCACATTGGGTTCCGCGTCGCCGTATTTGCTCAACGCTTTCGGCGGATTCGATTGGCGTGTCCCGTTGGCGGGCTCGTCGGCGTCCGCAGTCGGCGCGGCGATTCTGATCGGCCTGGCCGGGCTCGGCCCCAATCGTGCACCAGCGCCGCGCTTCGACCCCCACGCCGCGCTCACCGCGTGGCGGGATGTGCCGATCAGGCTTGCCAACTTAGGCTACCTCGGCCACATGTGGGAGCTGTACGCGATGTGGGCGTGGATCGGCGTTTTTTTCAGCGCGAGCTTTGCTTTGCGTATGCCGCCCGACGTGGCCCCGACGGCGGCAAAGCTTGCGGCATTCGCGACGATCGGCGTGGGCGCGATCGGGTCCGTGGGGGCCGGGCTCCTCGCAGACCGGCTTGGGCGCACGACGCTGACGATGGCCGCGATGGCGGTGAGCGGCACGTGCGCCGCGACCATCGGATTCCTGTTCGGCGGCGAGCCGGCGCCTCTGGTCGCGCTGGCGCTCGTTTGGGGCATCAGCATCGTCGCCGACTCGGCGCAGTTCTCGGCGTCCATCGCGGAACTGTCCGACCGCGACCGCGTCGGAACGATGCTGACTGTCCAGACGGCGCTCGGATTCACGCTGACGCTCGCGACCATCCACCTGATGCCCTACTTGGTCGACGCGCTCGGATGGCGCTTTGCCTTCCTGCCGCTGGCCATCGGGCCCGCGCTGGGCGTATGGGCGATGGCGCGGCTGCGCGCGCATCCCCGCGCGGCGGCGCTCGCCGGCGGCCGGCGCTAGGGACCCGTCAGAGGGTCCTTCGTTCCTGCTGAATATTCCCGTAATTTTACGTATGGCACGCCCGCCCGCACGGGCGTACGATGCGAATCGCGCCGACTGACCTTCGCGATCTCCGGCGCCCTCGCATCGTTCCGATTTGGATGGAGACAATCATGGGTTATCACCTCGAAGGTCGTTTGCTGGAAGTCTGCAATTGCCGCGTGCTGTGCCCCTGCTGGATCGGTGAGGATCCCGATTTCGGAACGTGCGACACGATCGTCGCATGGCGCTTCGACAAGGGGACGATCGACGGCGTCGACGTCTCCGACCGGACGATCGCCCTGATCGCGCACGTGCCGGGCAATATCCTGGAAGGCAATTGGCGGGCAGCAGTTTATCTCGACGAGCGTGTGACGCCGGCGCAGGAGCAGGCGATCCTCAACGTCTACACCGGCAAGCTGGGCGGGCCGGTCGGCGAGCTCGTCAAGCTGGTCGGCGAAGTCGTGTCGGTGGAGAAGGTGCCCGTCACGTTCACAGTGCAAGGCGGCAAGGGAACGATCAAGTTGGGCGACGCCGGTTATGCCGAGCTCGAGCCTTACAAGAACGCGACCGGCGCGACGACGACACTCGCCGATACGGTGTTCTCGACAGTGCCGGGCGCGCCGGTGTTCGTCGGCAAGGCGGGGGCGTACCGGTCGAAGAACGCGTTGCTCGGCATCGATCTCGACATCAAGGGTCACAACGCGCTGCAGAGCACGTTCGTATTCGACGCCTGACCTTGCAATTGCCGCGGCTCGCCGGGGCGACATGATCCCGGCGCGCCCGGCACGTCCGATGACGACCACCGAACGACCCGTCGCCCCGGCAGGAGCGCGCGAGCCCGCTGCCGACCGGCGCACGTTTTTTATGCTGCTGATGGCGACGCTTGTCGCTGCGGCCTGGGCCGTGCTGTGGGCGTGGAGTGCCAGTCCCTATGGCCGCTATCTCGAGCACGGCGGCTGGGCCGACGCGGCGGTGTTGGCTGCGCTTTGTCGGGTGCTCCCCCAGGGCGACATCATCGTCCCGGCGGCGTTGCACGCGTCGGCGTGGGTGCTGATGATTGCCGCGATGATGCTTCCGACGACCATTCCGCTGCTGGAGACGTTCCGGCGCATCGTGGTCGGGCGCCCCGACGCCGGACGATTGATCGGCCTCGCGATCGTCGGTTTCTTTGTCGCCTGGATCGCATTCGGCCTGGTCGCGCACGCGGCGGACGCCGCGTTGCTTGCGGCCGCAAGACACTACGGCGCACTCGTGGCCTACGGCTGGATCATCGGCGCCGTCGTGCTCGCCTTCGCCGGGCTCTTCCAGTTCAGTGCGCTCAAGTATCGCTGTCTCGAGCAATGCCGCACGCCGTTCGGATTCGTCGTCGCGCGCTGGCACGGGCGCTCGCCGTCGCGGGAGGCTTTCCGCGTGGGCCTCGATCACGGACTCTTCTGCGTCGGCTGCTGCTGGGCGCTGATGCTCGTGATGTTCGTCGTCGGCATCGGCAGCCTGGGCTGGATGCTCGTGCTCGCCGCCGCCATGGCGGCCGAGAAGAACCTGCCTTGGGGCCGGCGCCTGCGGACACCGCTGGGGCTGGGACTCATCGGCTGGGCGGGCGCGATCGTGCTGGCCAACGCCTGACGCCAGGTTGCCCCTGCGGCGAGGTTGTTGCGCCGTTGCAAACCCGCGGTGCCCGAGGGGCCGTATCTGGGTCGACTTTCCCCCATTGACAGGGAAGCGGCGCACAATGCCGTCCTGTCAGGGGCGTTTCCGCATGTCGGGGCGCCCCGCTTTCCTTTTCTGGCGCGCGTTTGGCGCAGGGGTCGTCAATGAAGTTTCGCTTTCCCATCGTCATCATCGATGAGGACTTCCGCTCCGAGAACACCTCGGGCCTGGGCATCCGCGCGCTCGCGGGGGCGATCGAGAAGGAGGGCATGGAGGTGCTGGGCGTGACGAGCTACGGCGACCTGTCGCAATTCGCGCAGCAGCAATCGCGCGCCTCGGCGTTCATCCTGTCCATCGACGACGAGGAGTTCACGCCGGGCCCGGAGCTGGACCCGGCGATCGTCAACCTGCGCAATTTCATCACCGAAATCCGCTTCAAGAACGCCGAGATCCCAATCTACCTGTACGGCGAAACGCGCACGTCCCAGCATATTCCGAACGACATCCTGCGCGAGCTGCACGGCTTCATCCACATGTTCGAGGACACGCCGGAGTTCGTCGCGCGCCACATCATCCGCGAGACCCGGGCCTATCTCGATTCGCTGGCGCCGCCTTTCTTCCGCGCGCTGGTCGACTATGCGCAGGACGGTTCGTACTCATGGCATTGCCCGGGCCATTCGGGCGGCGTCGCGTTTCTCAAGAGCCCGGTCGGCCAGATGTTCCACCAGTTCTTCGGCGAGAACATGCTGCGCGCCGACGTGTGCAACGCCGTGGACGAATTGGGCCAGCTCCTCGACCACACCGGTCCAGTCGCCGCGGCCGAGCGCAACGCCGCGCGGATCTTCAACGCCGATCACTGCTTCTTCGTCACCAATGGCACGTCGACGTCGAACAAGATGGTGTGGCACGCCAACGTCGCGCCGGACGACATCGTCGTCGTCGACCGCAACTGCCACGTCTCGGTGCTGCACGCGATTACGATGACCGGCGCAATCCCCGTCTTCCTTCCGCCGACGCGTAATCACCTCGGGATCATCGGCCCGATCCCGCTCGAGGAATTTCGCCCGGAGAGCATCCGCAAGCGCATCGACGCCAACCCGTTCGCGCGCGTGGCGAAGAACAAGAAGCCGCGGATCCTGACGCTCACGCAGAGCACCTACGACGGGGTCGCCTACAACGTCGAGATGCTGAAGCAAACGCTCGGCAACAGCGTGGAGACACTGCACTTCGACGAGGCGTGGCTGCCGCACGCCGCGTTCCACGAGTTCTATCGCGACATGCACGCGATCGGCAAGGACCGGCCCCGCAGCAAGGACGCGCTCATCTTCGCCACGCATTCGACGCACAAGCTGCTCGCGGGCATCTCGCAGGCGTCGCAGATCATCGTACAGAACTCGGAAACACGGAAGCTCGACCTGCCGATTTTCAACGAGGCGTACCTGATGCACACGTCGACGTCGCCGCAGTACGCGATCATCGCGTCGTGCGACGTGTCGGCCGCGATGATGGAGCCGCCGGGAGGCACCGCGCTGGTCGAGGAATCGCTGATCGAGGCGCTCGATTTCCGCCGCGCCATGCGCAAGGTCGACGACGAGTGGGGCAAGGACTGGTGGTTCAAGGTCTGGGGTCCCGAACGCCTTTCGGCGGAGGGCATCAAACGCGACGACTGGATCCTGCGCGCCAACGAAAAGTGGCACGGTTTCGGCGGCCTCGCGCCCGGCTTCAACATCCTCGACCCGATCAAGGCGACGATCATCACGCCCGGACTCGATGTATCGGGCAAGTTCGCGAAGACCGGCATTCCCGCGTCGATCGTCACGCGGTTCCTGGCCGAGCATGGCGTGATCGTGGAAAAAACGGGCCTCTACTCGTTCTTCATCATGTTCACGATCGGCATCACCAAGGGGCGCTGGAACACGCTGGTCACCGCATTGCAGCAGTTCAAGGACGACTTCGACAAGAACCAGCCGCTGTGGAAGATCCTGCCGGAATTCGTCGGGCACCACCCGCAATACGAGCGCGTGGGCCTGCGCGATCTTTGCCAGCAGATCCACGAGATGTACAAAGCGAACGATGTCGCGCGCGTGACGACCGAGATGTACCGCTCCGACATGCAGCCGGCGATGAAGCCGTCCGACGCCTACGCATGCCTGGCGCACCGCGACCTCGACCGCGTGGAGATCGACAACCTGGAAGGACGCGTGACGAGCGTGTTGCTGACGCCCTATCCGCCGGGGATTCCGTTGCTGATTCCCGGCGAGCGCTTCAACCGGACGATCGTCGAGTACCTGAAATTTGCGCGCAGCTTCAACGAGAAATTTCCCGGCTTCGACACGGATATCCATGGGCTGGTCGAGGAGACCGGCCATGGCAAGACGCGGTATTACATGGATTGCGTAAGGGCTGCTGCGATACCCGCGAACGGGCGTTAGAACTTCAGGCAGCAACCTTCGAGTTAGCCTCTGCCACGATCGAGCTGCCGGCTGCCTGCGCCTGGCTTGCAGCCGCTTCACCCGCGGCGGAGACGCACAGCGACGCCAGGACGCACGACGCCATCCGCACCTCCATCGAGTCGTTGCGCGCCGGAATGACGATGGGGATGCGCGCACCGAGGACGATTCCCGCCGCCAGGCCGGAATTGAACGCCATCAGCGTGCGCAGCACCATGAGCGCCGATTCCATCGACGGGGCGATCAGCACGTCGACGCGTCCGGCGACTTCCGACGTCACGCCGTTCTGACGCGCCGCTTCGCCGGAAAGTGCGCTGTCGGGCGTCAGCGGACCGTCGATAATCGCGCCACGGAACATGCCTTGCGTGGCCATCGTCTTCAGCGCGACGGCATCGGTTGTCGAGGGGAAGGCCGGCGCCGGCCCGTCCATGGCGGCCAGCAGCGCGACATTGGGCGCCGCGATTCCGAGCGAAATCGCAAGCTGGATCGTATTCTGGACGATGTCCTTTTTTGCGGCCAGGTTGGGCGCAACGTTGAGCTGGGCGTCGGCCAGCAGCAGGCCGCGGGGGATGCCCGGCAGGTCGAGGAAGTACGCATGCGAGAGCCGGCGTTCCGTGCGAAGGCCGGAATCCTGCGCCGCAACCGGCGCGAGCAGGTCCTCGTTGCCCAGGCTGCCCTTGATCAGCGCCGACACCTTGCCTTCGCGAGCCATTTCGGCCGCGCGAAGGCCGGCGGTGCGCGGGTCGTCCTCGGTATCGACGATCGAGAGGCGAGAGATGTCGAGGCCCGCCTTGCCGGCGAGGTCGCGAATGCGCGTTTCCGGGCCGACCAGCGTGGGGGCCAAGTAACCGGCGAACGCGCCGGACATGGCCAGCTGCACCGATTCGCGGTCGCACGGATAGACCACCGCGGCCGGCAGCGGCGGCTGCATCCGGATCTTTTCGACGAGCTTCTGGAAATGAGGTCGCGCGGCCATGCCCCGGAGCGTGGCAAGGCCCCTTGACATTGTCAACCCACCCCCGACAAAAGGTGTGGCTGGCCGAATGTCCGGCGGCAACGGCGCAACAGGCAAAACGCGGAGCCGGCGGCAGCTCCGGTGGACCTAAATGCCGGCGAGCGTCTTTCGCAGGATTTCGACGATGCTGTCGATATGCGCCTTTTCGGCGATCAGCGGAGGCGCAATGATCGCCGAATCGCCCGTCGTCTTGAGATTGAGCCCGTTGTCGAAGAGCTTTTTCTGGAACGCGTGGCCGCGCGCGCCCGGCGCGCCGGCGGGCTGCAAATCGATCGCTGCCAGAAGTCCGTAACCGCGGATGTCCGCGAGAACCGGGACGTCCTTCAGCGAAAAGATGGCGTCCTGGAAATACGGCGCGAGCGAGCGCGCGCGTTCGAACAAACCCTCGCCTTTGTAGATGTCGAGCGTGGCCAGTCCGGCTGCGCACGCCGCGGGATGGCCCGAGTAGGTGTAGCCGTGGAAGAACTCGATCGCGTCTTCCGCCGACGCGGCGAAAATGGTGTCGTGGACGCGTTCGGAAATCGCCACGGCGCCCATCGGCTGCGCGGCGTTGGTCAGCGCCTTCGCCATCGTCATGAGGTCCGGCGTGACGCCGAAGCTCTGCGCCGCGAATGCCTGGCCCGTGCGCCCGAATCCCGTGATCACTTCATCGAAGACCAGCAGGATGCCGTGCGTGTCGCAGATTTTCCGCAGCCGCTCGAGATAGCCCTTCGGCGGAACGAGAACGCCGGTCGAGCCCGCGATCGGCTCGACGAAGCATGCGGCGATGTTTTCCGCGCCGTACAGGGTGACGAAGCGCTGCAGGTCATCCGCCAGCTCGGCGCCGTGCGCGCCTTCGCCGGGAACGAACCGGTTTTCCGGCAGATGCGTATGGCGCATGTGGGCGATGCCCGGCAACGCCGGCCCGAACCGGCGCCGATTGTTGACGAGACCTGACAGCGAGACGCCGCCGAAATTGACGCCGTGATAGGCGCGTTCGCGTGATACGAACATCGTTCGCCCGGTCTGGCCGCGCGCCTGGTGGTAAGCCAGCGCGACCTTCATCGCGGTGTCGATCGACTCGGAGCCCGAGTTCACGAAAAAAATGTGGTTCAGGTCGCCCGGCGTGAGTTCGGCCACGCGCGTCGCCAGTTCGAATTGTTTCGGATGGGCGCGCAGGAATGGTGCGCAGAAATCGAGCTCGCGCAGCTGCCGGGCGACGGCATCGGCGATTTCCTTTCGGCAATGGCCCGCCGCGACGCAGAAGAGGCCTGACGACGCATCGATGATCTTCTCGCCGCGGTCGTTCCAGTAGTACATGCCTTCGGCGCGCACGATCATCTTCGGATCGTGCTTGAAGTCGCGGTTCGGCGTGAACGGCATCCAGTACTCGTCGAGCGAGATCTGGCGCGCGGCGGCCTGGTCGTGCTCATTGTCGTGAATCGTCAATTCGGCATGGCCCATGGGGTTCTCCTGGCGCGCCACGGCGATGCGTCGGGCGCATTTGTAGTCTGGCCATGATAAACCTTTGGGCCGCGGGCTGGCGCCGATGGCGTGTTCCCGCGTAATCTTCGTCCCACCGCAAAGGATCGGGGAAGCGTCATGCGCATTGGTGTGCCAAAGGAAATCAAGGTGCTGGAAAATCGCGTCGGCCTCACGCCGGCGTCCGTGTATGAACTTGTCGCGCGCGGGCACGAAGTCGTCGTCGAGCGCAATGCGGGGCAGGGCATCGGTGTGGACGACGCGGCGTATCGCGATGCCGGCGCGACGATCGCGGCTTCCGCCGAACAGGTCTTTGCCGCGGCCGAAATGATCGTCAAGGTGAAGGAGCCGCAGGCCGAAGAGCGCCGCCGTTTGCGTTCCGGACAGATTCTGTTCACATATCTGCACTTGGCGCCGGACCCGGAGCAGACGAAGGATCTCGTGGCGAGTGGGGCGATTTGCATCGCCTACGAGACGGTCACTGCTGCAACGGGTGGTCTTCCGTTGCTCGCGCCCATGTCCGAAGTCGCGGGCCGCATGTCGGTCCAGGCCGGCGCGCATTATCTGGAGAAGCCGAACGGCGGCCGAGGCATCCTTTTGGGCGGCGTGCCGGGTGTCGCGCCAGCGAAAGTCGTGATCCTCGGCGGCGGCGTCGTCGGCACGCACGCGGCGATGATCGCAATCGGGATGGGCGCCGACGTGACCGTGCTCGATCGCAGTCCCGAGGCGATGCGCGCGCTGTGGCGGCAATTTGGGTCGGCGCTGAAGACCGAATTCTCGACGCGCGCGGCCGTCGAGCACCATGTTACCGGCGCGGACCTCGTCGTGGGCGGCGTCCTGATCCCGGGCGCTTCGGCGCCGAAACTGGTGTCGGCCGCGATGATCCGGAAAATGCAAGCGGGCTCGGTCGTCGTCGACGTGGCGATCGACCAGGGCGGATGTTTCGAAACGTCGCGCGCGACGACGCACGCGGACCCGACGTACGTTGTCGATGGCGTCGTTCATTACTGCGTCGCCAACATGCCGGGCGGCGTCCCGCACACGTCGACGTTCGCGCTCAACAATGCGACGCTTCCGTTCACGCTGGCGCTCGCCGACAAGGGATGGAAGCGTGCGCTGTCCGAGGACACGCACCTGCGCAACGGGCTCAACGTCGCGATCGGTCAAGTCACGTGCCGGCCCGTAGCCGAGGCGCTCCACTACAAGTACGTTCCGCCCGAAGCCGTGATGTGAACGTCACGGAATTCGACTACGTCATCGTCGGCGGCGGGACCGCCGGCTGCGTGCTGGCCAATCGCCTCACGGCGGACGAACGCGCGCGCGTGCTGATGTTGGAAGCTGGCCCGCGCGACAACTATCCGTGGATCCACATTCCGATCGGCTACGGCAAAACGATGTTCCACCCGGTGTACAACTGGGGGTTCTACACCGAGCCTGAGCCGGAAATGAACGGCCGCAAGATCTACTGGCCGCGCGGCCGCGGGTTGGGCGGCTCGTCGTCGATCAACGGCCTCATCTACATCCGCGGCCAGCCCGACGACTACGATGCGTGGGCGGCCGCCGGCAACCGCGGCTGGGGCTGGCGCGACGTGCTGCCGTATTTCATCCGCAGCGAAAGCAACCAGCGTGGGGGGAGCGCGACGCACGGCGAAGACGGCCCGATCGCGTGCTCGGACATCGGCGCGAAACACGAATTGATCGAGGCGATCATCAATGGCGCCGATGAGATGGGCGTGCCACGCTCCGACGACTTCAACGGCGGCGAGCAGGAAGGCGCGGGCTATTACCAGCTTTTTACGAGGAAAGGGCTCCGCTGCAGTTCGGCAGACGGCTACTTGCGACCGATCAAGTCGCGGGCCAACCTGGCCGTCGAAGTGGATGCGCAAGCCACGCGCATCCTGTTCGAGGGCAAGCGCGCGGTCGGCGTCGAGTACGGCCAAGGCGGCAATGTGAAACGCGCATCCGCTGCGCGTGAAGTGATCCTTGCGGCCGGCTCACTGCAAAGCCCGCAACTGTTACAGCTGTCGGGTGTGGGTCCCGCGCATCTGTTGCGGCAATTCGCGATCCCCGTCGTCCACGATCTGCCCGGCGTGGGCGAAAACCTGCACGACCACCTGCAGTTGCGACTTCTTTTCAAATGTACGCGGCCTATCACGACCAACGATGACCTGGCCTCGACCTGGCGCTCGGCGAAGATCGGCTTGCAGTGGTTCTTCGCGCGCACTGGCCCGCTCGCCGTCGGCATCAACCAGGGCGGATTGTTCACGCGCGTGATGCCGGATTCGGCGACTCCGGACATCCAGTTTCACTTCGCCACGCTGTCCGCCGACCTGGCGGGCGCCAAGCCGCATCCGTTTTCCGGATTCACGATGAGCGTGTGCCAGTTGCGGCCGACATCGCGCGGCCACGTCCGGATCAAGTCGGCGAATCCGCTGGACGCTCCGGCGATGCAGCCTAACTACCTGTCAACCGAGCTGGACCGGAGTTATGCGGTGGCAGCGATCAAATTCGCGCGGCAGCTTGCCGCGACCGCCGCATTGCGGCCCTACATCAGCGAAGAATACCGGCCGGGCGCGGCGGCCACGAGCGACGCCGACCTGCTGGAGTTCGCGCGCGATTTCGGCGCCACGATTTTTCATCCTGCGGGAACGTGCAAGATGGGGTCGGATGCGCTTGCCGTCGTCGACGACCGTTTGCGTGTCCATGGCATCGCGGGCCTGCGCGTCGTCGACTGCTCGATCATGCCGACGCTGACGTCGGGCAATACCAACGCGCCGGTCGTGATGATCGCCGAGAAGGCGAGCGACTTGATTCGCGAGGATGCGGCGATCGCTTAGTCGGCCTCGGTTGGCCTCAGTTGCCTACTCGGTTGCCTATATCCCATCGAGCGCGTTGCGCAGGTCGGCTTTCAAATCGGCGAGGTCCTCGATGCCCACGGAGAGGCGCACCAGGGAATCGCCGATTCCCAGATGCGCGCGCTGCTCGGCGGGAATGGTGGCGTGCGTCATGATCGCCGGATGTTCGATGAGGCTCTCGACGCCGCCCAGGCTCTCGGCCAGCGCGAACAGGTGGCAGCGCTCGAGGAATCGCTTCGTGCCCGCAAGGTCGGCTTTCAAATCGACCGCGACCATGCCGCCGAAGCCGTGCATCTGGCGCTTGGCCAGCGCATGCTGCGGATGCGACGGCAATCCCGGATAGCGCACGCGCTTTACTTCGGGTTGTCCTTCCAGCCATTGGGCAAGCGCCAGCGCGTTTTCGCATGCGAATCGCAAGTGTCTTCACCCCACGAAGCGCGAGAAAGCTGTCGAACGGCCCGGCGATGCCGCCGACCGCGTTTTGCAGAAAGCCCAGGCGCTCGCGCCACTCGGCTTGACGCGGCTCTCCGGCGACGATGGCGATGCCGCCGATGACGTCGGAGTGGCCGTTCAAGTATTTCGTCGTCGAATGCACGACGATGTCGAAGCCCAAGTCGAGGGGCCGCTGCACCCACGGGCTCGCGAACGTGTTGTCGGCGACGGTGATCAGGTTTCGGTTGCGGCCGATCTCCGCCAGTGCGGCCAGGTCGGCGAGCTTCAGCAGGGGATTGGTCGGCGTCTCGACCCACATCACGCGAGTCTCCGGCCGCAACGCGGCGGCGACCTTGGCCGGGTCCGTCATGTCGACGAAAGTGAACGAGAGGCCCGCGCTGCGTCTTCTCACGCGCTCGAACAGCCGGTACGTTCCGCCATACAAATCGTCGCTCGCGACGATGTGCGCGCCCGCGTCTACGAGTTCGAGGACCGTCGCGATCGCGGCCATGCCCGACGCGAACGCGAACGCCGCCGCACCGCCTTCGAGGTCGGCCACGCAACGCTCGAGCGCCCACCGGGTCGGATTGTGCGAGCGCCCGTAGTCGAGGCCTTTGTGGACGCCGGGGCTTTCCTGCACGAACGTCGACGTGGCGTAGATCGGCGGCATGATCGCACCGGTCGATGGATCGGGCGCCTGTCCGGCGTGGATGGCGCGCGTGCCGATGCCCAGTTTTGGCTGCGTTGCGGCGGCGACTTGAGGCGGCGAGGTGTCGTTCATTGCAGGGTTCTCCGCAGGTGATTCAAGAGATCGAAGCGGGTGATGAGTCCGTAGAATTCCTTGTCGTCGGCGATGATCGCGACCAGGCCGCGATCGAGGACATGAGTGAGTCGCTCGAGGGTGGCGGCAGGCGGCAAGGTTTCCAGCGCCTGCGTCATCGTCTCGCCGGCCAGCGCGCGAAATTGCGTCGGATCGGCGTGGACTTTGAGCAGGATATCCGATTCGTCGAGCAATCCGATCACGCGATCTCCTTGGATGACAGGCAGCTGCGAAACTTCGGCCTGGCGCATGCGCTGGAAGGCCGTCAGCAACGTGTCGTCCGGATTCACGCTGACGACCGTGCCTTCCGCGTAGCGACGGCTGACGATGTCGCGCAGGTCGCCAAGAACCTCGCGCCGGATCAGGCCCTGATCGATCATCCATTGGTCGTTGTAGACCTTCGACAGGTAGCGGGTGCCGGTATCGCAGACGAACGTCACGACACGCTTCGCGGTGCGTTGTTCGCGGCAGTAACGCAACGCGGCCGCGAGCAGCGTTCCCGTCGATGACCCGCCGAGGATGCCCTCGGTGCGCAACAGCATGCGCGCGGAGCCGAAGCTCTCTTCGTCCGGAATCGTGTAGGCATGCTTGACCGCCGAAAGATCAGCGATGGGCGGAATGAAATCCTCGCCGATACCCTCGACGGCCCACGACCCCGCGGCGCCGAACTTGCCGGTGCGAACATAATCGGCGACGACGGAGCCCTCCGGGTCAGCGAGCACGAACTCGAGTGCGGGCTGCACATTGCGGAAGAATTGTGTGAGGCCCGTGACCGTTCCGGCCGATCCGACGCCGCACACGATGGCGTCGACATCCTGCCCCATCTGCGCCCAGACCTCCGGTCCGGTCGTGCGTTCGTGGGCGAGCGGGTTGTTGGGGTTGTTGAACTGGTCGGCGAAGAACGCGCCCGGCAGCTCGCGGGCGAGGCGCGCCGCGTAATCCTGGTAATACGCCGGATGACCCTTGCCGACGTCCGAGCGCGTCGTGTGCACTTCGGCGCCGAGGGCCTTCAAATGCAGCACCTTTTCGGACGACATCTTGTC
>WNFM01224924.1_pt1 | contig 34175 bp, 35 predicted proteins | sample 5400271 | NCBI WGS metagenome assembly WNFM01 (sample SAMN13153352, study PRJNA577476) | soil metagenome | isolation source: 60 cm saprolite on Douglas fir-dominated hillslope | place: USA:California | collected 2013-09-17 | reverse complement strand
TTGGTTCTTACACCACTTTGGTGAGAAGCTGAGCAGCACTTGGGAAACAAAGATTGACAGGTAATGATAAAGTATTGCTGAATAAGACAAAAGTTCTACTAGCAGGTTTTTTCATTTGTATTAAGGAACTGGTGATGATGATCGAAGGGGTATCTTTTCTTCCGCTTCCCGCAGGAATGTGCATTGAGTCCATTGAGAAAACAGAGACCGACCTTGTCGTTTCTGTGGTTTCAACACATCCTACGTCTTGTTGTCCGCTGTGTTCTTGGCCCTCGTCCTCGGTTCACAGTTATTACCACCGAAGTGTGCGAGATGCGCCATGTGGTGGTCAGAACGTCCGACTTGCTCTTACGGCTCGCAAGTTCTTTTGCCGCAATGATGACTGCCACCGCAAAATCTTCACCGAGCGCTTTCCTACCTTTGTTGAGCCTTGGGCAAAGATGACAGTTCGACTCTGCGAGGAAATTCAGGCCATTGGCCTCTCCACAAGTGGGTGCTTGGGAACACGGCTAGCTGCTCGCCTTGGGATCTCTACCTCCTGGATGACTGTTTTGCGTCGCATGATGGATCTTCCCACAGCTGCCGCTGGCTCGGTCGTCGCCTTAGGCATCGATGATTTTTCCTTTCGCCGTGGACGCAAGTTCGGCACGATTCTCGTTGATCTGGATTTGCATCAAGTGATCGATGTGCTGGCTGAACGTTCGTCTCAGACCTCAGCCGACTGGATGCGCGATCACCCAGAAATCGCCTATGTGAGTCGGGACCGCGGCAAAGATTACGCACAAGGAGCAAGTGAAGGAGCACCGCAAGCAACCCAAATCTCGGATCGTTTTCACCTCATGAAAAACTTCGTCGAGGCCATCGATAAAGAGGTCTCGCGCTGTTACAAACACCTTCGCCAAGTTCAACTTCCGCTTCCCTCTCCTGATTTACCGGCACCTGATGAGTGGCGGCAAGCTCCTGATGCAGATGCGGAACGAAAACGTCTGGCACGGCTGGCCGACAAGCAAGAACGATACACGCAGGTCAAAGACTTGTTGGCACGCGGCCTTTCCCCCAAAGAGATTGCCCAACAGCTCGTCATGCCAGTGCGGACGGTCTATCGCTGGCAAGAACGAGAGAGTTGTCCGGCTCACCAGCCTCAACGTACTAAACGCACCGACAAGCAAGAGCGATACGCACAAATCAAAGAGTTGCGGAGGCTGGGCCTTTCACAAAAAGAGATTGCTCAGCGGCTGGCGATAGGGGTGCGGACGGTGCAGCGATGGCAAGGACTAGAGACCTCTCAGACGAACCTGCCTCGACGCAAGCGGCGAAGTATCTTCGATCCCTACGCTGCTTACGTTCTCTCTCGCTGGCAGCAGGGCGAACGTTCTGTCTCGCTTCTGTGGCAAGAAATTCAGAAACAGGGCTTTGCTGGCTCTCTCCAGACGATGTATCGCTTTGTGAGAGCACTGCGTCAAGAGTCTGTGCAACTTCCTGCACTCGGAGTCGCTGATCGTGTTTCAGCCCAAAAAGCGATCTGGCTTCTCGCTCGCCCCTATGAGAACCTCAAAGCTAATGAGCGGAGAGATCTCCAAGAAGTATGTGAGGTGTGCTCCGAGCTAGCAGCTTTGCATCCCCTTGCCCAATCATTTGGGCAGATCATCCGCAAGCGTGAAGGGCATCGACTCCAGGACTGGATAAAGCAAGTAGAGGCGAGCAGCTTTCGCGATGTCAAGCGTTTCGCTGCCGGATTGCAACGGGACAAAGATGAAGTCCTTGCCGCCTTCACGCTGATCTATTCCAATGGGCAGGTTGAAGGTCAGGTGAACAAGCTCAAGCTCATCAAACGGATGGGGTATGGCAGGGCCGGTTTCCCGCTCCTGCGTCAACGTGTTCTTCACGCCCTGTAGTCCATTCCCTTTGATCTTTCAGTGGAAAGACGCCTCCACGCCGATCCCATAGGAGCACGCCTTTGTTAAGACGTCGGGAAACCATTCCCATAGTCCTTTAACCTGCTAGGCCTTGAGGAGAACGTGGGGAGCAATCCCCTCCCGCGCCGAGCAGCCACCAGCACAGGCGGGAGCAGCAGTGGGACCAGGTGAGTTTGCACCCACAGGCCCACAGGCGTTGCGGGAACCAGGAACCTGGCAGCTGATCCAGCTATTTTTTGCTCCTGTCTGACGACGGGTCTAAAGGCCTGTTCGTACTGGGGAAACGCTCGCTGATGATCGCCCAGAGCCACTTTCAGTTCTCCCGCCAGGATATAGGCTCCCATCATGGCCAGGGTCGTCCCTTGCCCAGAGAGCAGTGCCGGGCAATAGCCGGCGTCTCCCAGCAGCACCGCTCGTCGGTAGGACCACCTCTCCATGCGAATCTGGCTCACCGCATCAAAGTACAAGTCGGGGGCCGTTTGCATTTTCTCCAGGAGTCTGGGGACTTCCCAGGCTTCGCTGGCAAACGCGTCAGCGAGCAGTTGCTTTTGCCGCGCCAGATCATGGTGGTCATAGCGTAACGGCGTGGGTTGCTTGTACAGGAAATACGCGACCAGTACCTGGTTTCCTCGTGTACTGCGGAGCCCGACCCGTTTTCCAGGGACACTATACATCTGCATGCAGGCCTCGTCGAGCCCCAGATAGTTGTCGGTGGTGAAGACCCCGACCTGATAGCCGTAATAGTGCTCAAATTGCGCTTCGTCTCCAAACACCAGGGTGCGCACGATCGAATGCAACCCGTCCGCCCCCACCAGCAGATCGAAGCGGCGGGAGCCGCCCCGCTCAAAGGTCACGTCGACTCCTTCCCCGTCCTGCTTGATCGCTTGGATGGAGTCCCCGAAGCAGTATTCCACCTCGTCCTTCGTCAGCTCGTAGAGCGTCCTGGCGAGATCGCCCCGCATGATCTCCACCACATCCAGGTCGAAGGCCTTGCGCACGGCTTGTATATTGACTCTGCCGATGCGCTGATGGCGCTCGTCGACAAACGAGATCTCCCCGAAGGTCGTTTTTTCTTGTTGCATTTGCTCCCAGATCCCCATGAGTTTGGCAATCTGCACGGCCTCATAGCGAACGTCAATCGGGTATCCGCCTTCTCGCAGCTGTGGCGCGCGCTCGATCACAGTCGGGTTGAAACCATAGCGCTTGAGCCAATACGCCAGGGTCGGCCCAGCAATACTGGCTCCTGAAATGAGGATGGTGGTATTTTTGGTGCTCATCAGGGTTATCTCCTTCTTGTTCAGGTACATCCCTGCTAACATTATCGCATTGAACTAAGGAGGGAGTATACTAAGCAAGCACTGTTTCACCAAAGCTGTGTATGAACCTAATTCCTGGCGCGTTTGTATCATAAAACTTGTCCATGCTGGCTTGAGAGGCGCTTTCAGCAGATTGGCATCTCTCATAAAATGAATCTTACGCAACCTTGCTGATCAAGGATGTGGTATATCGAGGAATTGAACATTTTTTCACGTTTGTATGGTTTTTTCGAGGACCTAAAGACATTCCATGATCATTTTTCCCGACCTTCCCAATGTCGAAGTGGAGGGAGTAGAGGGAGCCGAGGAGATCACTCTGACCCTACATACGACCTCCCCAACAGCCTCTTGCCCCTCATGTGGAACCGCATCTTCGCGCATCCAAAGTCGCTATACGCGGACGCTGCGCGATCTTCCCTCCGTTGGGCATCCCATCCGTCTCATCATGCATGTCCGTCGTTTTTTCTGCAAAAAGAGTACCTGTGCTCAAAAGATCTTCGTTGAACGACTTCCTTCGCTCTGCCATCCTCATGCCCAACGCACCAAACGGCTACAGGAAGCGCTCTGTCAGCTTGGATTCAGAGGAGGAGGTCAGGCAGGAGCCGATGTGGGAAGCGATCTGGGCATCAGCGGGAGTCGCGATACGATCTTGCGTTTGGTTCGCCGCTCTCCACAGCCAGCCATATCGGAGCCGCGAATCATTGGCTTAGACGACTGGGCGCACAAGCGCCGACTGCGCTATGGGACGCTGATCTGTGACCTGGAGCGCAGCCAACCCATTGATTTGCTCCCAGACCGTTCGGTGGAGACCGTCTCAGTTTGGTTGAAGAAGCATCCCTCTATTGAGATTGTCAGCCGTGATGGTTCATCGGAATATGCTTCAGCCATTAAGAAAGGTGCTCCACAGGCTCGACAGGTGAGCGACCGCTGGCATCTGATCAAGAATCTGGCCGCATGTGTCTCGGTGCAGATCGCTCAGACGTTTGCCCAACTGCGTCGTGCAAAAGAACAGCGTCCTGCCCAAACGCAAGCCGTCCAACAGGCGCAACAGGCCCGCCAAGCCGAGCGAATGGCTCGGTATGAACACATCTTGGAACTGCAAAAACAAGGGATGAAGAGCGGTGAGATTGCCAGGACGCTCTCATATGAGCCAGCGAACTCTTCAACGGTGGATCGCTACTGGAAACATCCCCTATGCTCACAGGAAACGACAACGAGCACGTCTCATTGATCCCTACAAGACCTACCTCTTGAAGCGCTGGTACCAGGGGTGTCACAAGGGAGCACAACTGGAAAGGGAACTGAGAGCAAAAGGGTACAAAGGATCGCAACACGGGATATATCGTTATCTAGAGACGTTGAAAACATCGACCCAGGCTTCCTCCAAGCACAAAAGTGCATCGATCCTGGCTTCCTCGATCCAGTCCAATCCGCTCTTAACTCTCTCAGCATCACAGGCCACCTGGCTTTTTTTCCGTAAGGAAGAGGATTTGAAAGCTGAAGAGCAGGAGACGCTCCAACAACTGAGACAAGCGAGCCCACACCTGGAAACTACTTATCAGCTGGTAAAAGAGTTTCTGCATATGGTGCGTGAGCGCACGGAGGAACAGCTTGATGCTTGGTTGGGAGCAGTGCAAGCCAGTCATCTCAAAGCTTTTCAAACCTTTGTTACGGGGGTACAAAAAGATAAAGATGCAGTACTTGCGGGATTAACCATCTCTTGGAGCAACGATTACGTTGCATAATGCACCTCGTCACTTGGATCAGTATCAATGCGATTCAGCCAGCGATTGTTGCTCCTCCTGGGGAGGAGAAAAAAGACAGGATCCACGATCATTGTAGCACACCCCGGCAATGCGCCCCTGGCGATACCAGCGCCAAATGGTTTGAGCGGAGACGCCGTGACGTTGGGCTAGTTCTTCGGCGGCCAGCATGCCCAGGGTTCGCAAGCGTGCATACCGATCTGCAAGACCGTGGTGACGACGCAGTTGATAGACATGGATGCTCTGAAAGAGGAGTCCATCAAAGGTACGATAGCCTTGCTGATTTAACTGCTCAGCCACCTGGGCATCGGTATATTCATTGAGCAAGCGATCGATGGCTGCCAGGGTCTCGGGAGCCGTCAAACGCGAGTGAGCAAAGGGTGGAGGCAATGGGACGGTGATGGTCTGTGTCGCGCCCCCCTTGAAGCGAAGATGCGCGACAATCTGATCAGCTTTGAAGACCGTCACATCTTCAATCAGCAGGCGAACCGCACGTTTGCGTTGGCGCACGGAGGTTTTGGGAGCATCCCAGAACTGGCGAAAGCGTTCTGGGACCTCCTCGATCTCCGCACGCTCTTCTGCGCTCACCTGGTGCTGATCACTTCGGTTGTACTGCTCTTCGATGGCGCGGGCTGCTTCCAACTCACGCAGCTTTGCATTCCACTCTACTTCTAACACAGTCGCCACTAGGCGGTTGTCAGGATCCACTTTCAAGGAGCGGCGTTGCGCCAGATCGGCTTCATATTGGGCGCGTTCTACGCGGCCGTTGCCGCAAGCGCTGCGCTTCTGCCGCTCGGCTCACTATCTCATCTTGCACTGCTATCGTCAGCGCTACTGCTTCTGGGGTCACCCGCTCTCCCAGAAGCGCTCCAATCGCTCGATCCAGGCCAGAACCAGGAATGCGTTGACAGGGGTGCTCGCCCTGTTCAATACTTTTGTGCTGACAGAGATAATCGGGCACGATGCGCCGACCGCCGCGCTGATGATAGCGCACCGTCATGCGTTCTCCGCACTTGCCGCAGATGATGAGCCCCTGTAAGAGCGCCGGTCCCTCCCGTGGCGGAGAAAAACGCTGGGGAGCATACGCTTGACTATTCACTGCAAGTTGCGCCTCGTTTCTCTCGTAGTCCTCGAAGGCGAATGTACCCCACATGGGCATTCTTCACAAGAGCGAACCATTCTGAGCGAGGCACATCGGCAATATGAACTTTTCCATCGGCGGTCTTTGTCGAGCGCGTACGTCCAAAAACAGAGGCTCCTGCAGAGGCCGGGTGGTGCAGCACCCGCAGCACATCATGGTGCTCGATCTCTCCCCACACAATTTCTCCTTGATGCGGCCCGCACCGCACCCGCCGCGGAAAAAGCAGATGCTCCTGGTGAAAGTGGCGAACCGTCGTAAAAGCCGATCCGGTGTGTTCAAAGCGGTGAAAGACCTCCCGAATGGTGGCTTGTACGCGGCCCCATTGGGGTCCAGAACAACGGTGTCGGGATCGCGTGTAACACAACCCCATGGGCAAGACGAGTTTGAGGGCTCCACGTCGTGCTTTGTTGAGAATCCCCCCTTGCAGACGGGCACGCAGCACAAAAAGCTCAGCCTCTGACATGGTGCCTTTCAAACCGAGCAAAAGACGGTCATTGAACGTAGAGGGATCATAGAGCCCCTCTTCATCCAAAATCAAGGTGTGGGTGAGCGCACAAATCTCCAGGAGATGGTGCCAATCGCTCGAGTTGCGTGCGAGCCGGGAGACTTCCAGCCCCAGGACCAGCCCGACTTGCCCAAGTCCGACTTCGGCAACGAGCCGCTGGAAGCCCAGGCGGTCGGCAGTGGAAGCTCCCGAGTGGCCCAGATCTTGATCAATCACGACAATGCGCTCGTCCGCCCATCCGAGCGCCAGAGCTCGCTCACGCAATGCATATTGGCGGGAGGTACTTTCCGTGTTCTCTAACACTTGTTGCAGAGTACTTTGACGCACATACAAACAAGCCAGACGGGTAAGATGATGAGCTGTCACATGCTGAAGCATATCAGTGATCCCGCCTTTCGGTGAGTCTGCTTCTCCTTGAGAAACTGCGTGAGCTGTTGCACGTCACTAAAACGTAGCACAGCTTTGCCAGCAGCAACAACCACAAAAGGATCAGGAAGGGCGAGATTCGTCCAGGCCAGTGGCATAGAGCGGACCTGTTGTGTCTGAGGATCAGCAAAGAACACCCGCTCTTCTCCCCAGGCAAAGCGCTGTGAGAGCAGTAGAAAGGTGTGACCACAAAGTGATCTTACCCCGGTTTGGTAGAGTCCCCAAAGCTGAGATATACTCTATCAAATCAGGAAAGGGGTCAGCATGGCAAAAGTCCAAAAAGTCTATACACGAGAATTCAAAGAAGAAGCGGTGCGGCTTGCCCAAACCAGTGGAAAGCCGATCACGCAGGTGGCCGGCGAGCTAGGAATTTCTGACACTTCTATTCATCAATGGCGCAAGGAATTGGCTCAGCATGGCAAAGAAGCGTTTCCAGGCAGCGGACATCAAACCCCATTAGAGGAGGAAAACCGCCGACTCAAACGCGAGCTGGAGAGAGTACAACAGGAGCGCGATATCCTAAAAAAAGTAGTGAGCATCTTTTCGCGGGAATCCAAATGAAATATCAGTTTATCGAACAGCAGAAGCAAGAATTTCCCGTTGTGGTCATGTGCCGAGTCCTCAACGTTTCAGAGAGTGGCTTTTATGCATGGCGTAAGCGCCCAATCTGCCAGCGCCAACGAGAAGATGCTCAACTCAGCACCCAGATTCGGCAGGTCTTTACCTCTCATCAAGGCAGATATGGGAGCCCGCGCCTGCATGCCGAGTTGAAAGACCGGGGGCAAAGCGTCTCCCGCAAACGGGTGGCTCGGCTGATGCGTGAAGCGGGACTGTGTGCCAAAGGAAAACGACATCGTGTAGTTACCACCCGCAGAGACGCTTCCCATCCTGTGGCCCCCAATCTCTTACATCGAGATTTTACGGCAACAGAACCGAACAAAAAATGGGCGACAGATATCACGTATATTCCTACTGCACAAGGCTGGCTGTATCTTGCGGTGATCCTGGACGTGTATTCACGGGCAGTCGTGGGATGGTCTATGTCGGCCTCCTGTGATGAGGAGCTGGTAGCCAAGGCTTTCCACATGGCTCTGGTTCGTCGTCGCCCTAAAGCGGGACTCCTGCATCACAGTGATCGAGGCTGCCAATACACCAGCCGCGCGTATCGTCAAAGGCTAGAGCAAGCAGGAATGGTCGTGAGCATGTCACGCAAAGGCAATTGTTGGGATAATGCCGCCATGGAATCTTTCTTTGGTTCTCTCAAAGAGGAATGTGTGGGGAGTACGATCTATTCGTCCCATGAGCAAGCCAGGCTCTCACTCTTTGAGTACCTGGAGGTCTACTACAATCGCCAGAGGCGTCATTCAACGCTCGGATACATGAGCCCGCTCATCTATGAACAGCTTAGAGAGCAACAGACAAAAAGAAACGTTTGACGTATTACACCTACTAAGGTATAATAAAAACGTAAACGTTACATTACGTAGAAACGTCTTCCATCCTCTCAGCTCCAACCGTTGAAGGCTCTACGAAAACGGGTCAAGGTCACTCTCCTACAGCAATGGGCCGGTGGAGGCCCAGGTTCAGAAGCTCAAATTGGTCAAGCGCTCGATGTTTGGACGTGCCAAGCTTCCCCTGCTCAGACAACGCTTACTCAACGCGGCCTGATCTCTCCTCTTTCCTGCCTTGTGCTCCTGTGCTACACTCGGGGAAGAAGAACAAGACCAACCATGAGGAGGTGGGGTATGACCAAACGGATCTCGAAAGGCACCTGTGCGCTTTGCCAGGGGGAGTTCAGTCGCGCGAGCATGACCAAACACCTGGAGGCATGCCAGCGCCGAGCCGCCGAGGCTGCCCGTGCCGCAGGCCACAAACCGGGGCGCACGATGAAACACTTCCATCTGGTGGTGGAAGGGCGCGATCTGCCCATGTACTGGATGCATCTGCAAGTGCGCACCGGCATCACCCTGGCCGATCTCGATGCGTTCCTCCGAGAGACCTGGCTGGAGTGTTGCGGGCACATGAGCGCCTTTGAGATCGGCGGGCAACGCTATGTCTCAGGCGCAGGTCTCTACCTTGAGGCGCAACCAGACGAACACGGCCTGCGGGTGCGGCTGGATCGCGTCTTTCATCCAGGGCTCAGTTGTCTCTACGAGTATGATTTCGGCACCACCACCGAGTTACGGTTCAAGGTGGTGGCAGAGGAAACCCGGGAAGCGACCGGCCAGTCGATCCGGCTCCTAGCCCGCAACACGCCTCCATCGATCCCTTGCGGCGTCTGCGGGAAACCGGCCACCTCCGTGTGTACCGTGTGCGTCTATGAGGAAGCGGGCTGGCTCTGTGCCGAGTGCGCCAAGACGCACGAGTGTGGGGAAGAGATGCTCTTGCCGGTGGTCAATTCTCCCCGCGTCGGCATGTGTGCGTATGGTGCTGGCTATGCCGAATGAAGGACAAAGCAAGCAGGCTCACTTAAATTGCTGAAGGGCCATTCTAGTTGACTTTTAACACTTATGCGACCTCGTCACCTTCAAGGCTATCGGTGCGCCGATCCGGCGAAGAGAAAGAAACGATCGCCACCATCGGTTCAGTGCTGGTACAACTGGCACAATGGGGTATCCCACGTGGTACGCAAATAACTGTGCCCGGCGTCATATGAATGATCTCATCTCCCAGCCTATGATCACATTCACCGGATATCACATAGAGCAATTCTTCGCAGTTAGGGTGAACATGCAAAGGGTTCCGCTTGCCTGGATAAATAGTTACCACTCCTAATGTTTGTTCTGCCCCAGGCATTTGTGCGGCTCCTATCAGCCACGTAAGGTGACCCCAACTCAGGTGATGAGTATGTTCATTGTCTGTCACGCTTCTGATCATATCGTGCTTGTTCAACTATCAGTACTCCTCTCAAGTAGTATCAGAACAATGTTGATCGTTATCAACACATCTGGCGATGAACCTTCTCGCCAGGAAATCTCCCTTCCCTCAAAGGTCTCTGCTGCCTTGACCACAGACAAAAACTAGAGGTTCATCTCTTCTGTCACGCTAGATTTTGCAATCTGCTCTATCACAGAACGGCGAACGCCCTCAATATGCTCCTCCATTAACTGCGCGGCCAGTGCCGCATCACGCATTTCGAGCGCGGAGAGAATCCGTGGCCGTTCAAGAGCCGTGCGCCTGACCACCTCCGGGTTCTGATTCGCGCCGATACGCACCAGCTGTATCTGCCGTTGCAGGCGGCCAAGGGATTCTATCAGAATCTCATTATCAGACAGGCGAGCTATAGTGCTATGAAAACGCTGATCGCTGGTACTATAACCCGGCATATCGTCTCGTTCCAGCGCCTCCTGTGTGTCATGAAGAATGGCGCGTAATAGCTCTAGATCTTCCTCTGTGAGTCTGAGGACCGCGAGGCGAGTAGCCAGCCCTTCGAGCGTCTTGCGTACCTCATAAAGATCATTAATCTGTTTGGCCGTGAACATGCGCACGAAGTTGCCTCGATAGGGACGGCGCTCCACTAGCCCTTCCTCAACCAGGGTGGCGATGGCTTCACGTAGGGGTGTTCGACTGACGGCCAGATCATTAGCGAGAGTACGTTCGTCGAGTTGCGTACCAGGAGGAATGGCACCCGACTCGATCAGTTCACGCACTTTATAATAGATGCGCCGATTCAGGGGATCATGCTCTAGTTTGCTCATCGAATTACTCTTCTCCATCTTGATACCTCATGAAAACATACCGTCCTTCATTTAACTCTTGCGTTCCATCATTATTGACCTGGTATATTGTATATTGTATATTATAACAGAGGGAAGAAGATAGAGCAATAACAAAATAGAACCCATTGCCATCACTTTAAAAGACTCAGATTTTCCCTCAAATCCGCGCTTCAAGGATCACTACCTGAAGTTGAACGCTGCTGCGGCCAGTGGTGTCTTTGGCTCTATTATCTGGACGTTCTGGCCTCCTAAATCGCATGTGATCCTTGACGAGGGTATGGATAAGGTACTTACCGGCAGTCTGACGTCCGCTCAGTTCTGTCAACAGTGAAACGATGCCTTCAAGACGGAACTCAAGCAGGGCCGCCTGTCCCAAGGGGAAGTATCTCATGTCTGCCGAGAAACTCACTGGCTCAGCCGTTTCTGAGATTTCTCGAGAATGCTAAGAGAAGAGAGAGAAGAGAAGGAAGGAAAAGAACATGGCATATCTCACCATGCTCAATGAGATGATGGCAGCCGATCTTGAACAGGCTGTCCATCAAATCAAGGGGCTAGGCATCCGATATCTTGACTTGAAAAGTCATATATTCGGCCACGCAATAGAAGATCTCGATGGAGAGAGCAGAGAGCGACTGGTTGCATTGATGGAGCACACAGGGATGGAGGTCTATTGTCTATCTTCAGTGCTCGGTCATCAACGGGTTGATATTATTGGACAGGACAGGTTTCGTGCCAACCTCCTCCAGGGAATGGAAAATCTCCTGGAGACGGCACGCATCGTTCGTCCCACCATGATTCGCCTACTTGCCTGTTGTTTGGCACCTCGTAGTGATGGAGGAAACCATCACATTCGTCTTGAACGAGAATCACCCTGGGTTTATGATGTGTACCGCGAAGTCATTGATCTCGCAGCCGGAGCCGGTATGAGCGTGACTATAGAGAACGAGCCGGATTCCATATTTTCTTCTCCTGCGGAGACACTCGGTTTCTTTGAGCGCCTGAATGCAGGTTCGAAGGCTCGCTACACCTGGGACATTCAAAATATGTGGCAGTCAGGCGTGTATCCTACGCTCGAGGTGTACAGGCAACTCAAGCCCATCATCAATTACGTGCATCTGAAAGGAGGCCGTGGATTGCCTGGTACGCCTGCTATCCTGGCTTATCGTTCCCTCCTTGAGGAGGCAAGCTGGCCTGTGCGAGAAATTACCCAACAGGTTCTCCAGGATGGTATCAGTCCGATCATTTGTCTTAACACTTCTCACGGCATGCTGGCGGAGGATGATATCCTTGCACCGCTCAAGGGGACAGCCGAACTCGCCGCTGAAGAGGCATACCGCAATGTTGTATTTCTTCGCCGCACATATAAGGAGGTTGTATGAGCTATCAACGTGACTACGAGCGAAAATTACGAGTTGGCATGGTCGGCCTGGGCAGCCATGCATACCGCAATATTCTTCCTGCGCTTCATTATTTACCTGTCAATCTGGTTGCGTTATGTGATCTCGATGCAGCTACATTGGCAAGTACAGGCAAGGAATACGAAGGGAAGGCGCTTTTTACCAGCACGAGTCAAATGTACCAGGAGATGGAACTCGATGCAGTTTTACTCTGTGTTGACCCACGGCATCATCCACAACTGGCTATAGAGGCAATGGAGGCCGGGTTGCACGTCTGGATGGAAAAGCCACCCGCAATGCGTGCATCCCAGGTACAGGAGATGCTGGATGCTTGTGGCGATCGTGTGTGCGGCGTTGGCTTTAAAAAAGCCTACATGCCCAGCACACGCAAAGCCAAAGAACTGCTAGAACACCCGGAATTTGGTGCGCTTCGCTCATTGCTTGCTGTGTACCCGATGAGTATGCCTGCAGATGGACGTGGCATTTTAGAGCGCGGCGAATATTGTAACTGGCTGGCGAACGGCTGTCATCCCTTGTCGCTCATGCTCGAGCTTGGCGGGCGCGTAAGAAGCGTGACGACGCTGCTTGGTCCCGGAGAGCAAGCTGTGGGCTGCGTGCAACTCCAATTTGTCAGCGGGGCCGTTGGTATTTTCCACCTGGCAGATGGAACGCCGCCGGGCTATAGAGTCGAACGTTATGATCTCTTTGGGGCCGGGAAGGTCATCAGTATCGAAAACAGCAGTAAAATTGCCTACCATCGTGGTATCCCGTTCAATTATAGTATGCAAAATGATTTTACAAGCTCCGGTACAGAAAGTGGTTCCGTGGTCTGGGAGGTCAATCATTGCCTGGCAACCCTGGAGAACAAAGCGCTCTTTGTTCAGGGTATCTTCGATGAACTGCTTGATTTCTGTCAGGCGGTTCTCGAGAACCGCCCGCTGCGTATTGGCAATCTCGAATTTGCCTTACACGTGATGCAAGTCTATGAAGCGGCCCTTTGTAGCAGAGGCAATCCTGTTGCAATAGAGTAGCATGTACATCTTACAAGAAGAGGGGGCCGAACTCAAATATTTCAACATTCTTGACAAGCAAACACTTTATAGTCTATACTATCGACAAATCGATTTGTGCAAATCGATTTGTCGATAGTGAACGCGTTGAATTGCCAATGAAAAGGAGGAAATTCTCAGACAAGCTTCAACTTTTTGGAAGCATCTTTTGGAAGGACATACTATCTTCCTGACGTCTTGCTGTCAGTACTGTATTACAGGATGCCCTAGAAAAACATCCGAAACATCGAAGGAGATGACTTATGCAACACGGATGCTCACTCCAGAGCAAGCAAGCTCGTATCATCACGATCCTGGCCAGGCTCAGTATACTGGCTCTTCTCACACTCGTTTCGCTGTGTTCTGTTGCCTATGACACCGGTACAGCCCACGCCCAAAATCAGAGAACGGCTAAGTCCAAGCTGCCCACGCCCTGGTGGCATCACCTGACAAACGAACGCGCTCTTGATGCTGTGCGCTATGGTTTTACATTACAGGATGTCCAGAACAATCTGGATAGTTACCAGGCGCAAGGATATCAAGTGATCAACCTGGACTGGCCCATTTCGGCTGGTCCTGTCAGTCTCTTTGGTGGCTTCTCTGCCAGCGATTATTATCATACGGACCCACGGCTAGCAGCTCCTGGCACCAATGCTGATACTGACTGGAGCAACTTTGTCACCGCCGTTCACAAGCATGGGATGGCCGTCATTTCCTGGTTCAATCCCTCGTATATCTGGACCGGGTCCCCACTTTTTAAACAGGCGGAAGCAGATGTCCAGACCTATGGCCCGGTGCGCGCCAATCAGCCAGCCACGAGTCCCGCGCGCTACTTCGAATGGCAATTGGGCGCGGGCAGCGTCAACAAGCCCTGCGATACCTGCGCAAGCTCGTATCTTAGTAGGCGCTGGGTCACTGATGCAAACGCCAGCTACCAGGGGCAGACAGTGAGCTATTACGGCGTATGGTCTGACCAGCCTTCCGGCGATTATGCTTCCAGTGAGTGGCAAAGTTATATTACAGGAGCCCTCAAGCACTGGATGGATACTGGGATCGATGGCTTTATTTTTGACGCGTCCCCTTTATATCTGAACTGTAACGCAAGTTGTGTGAAGAATGTGCTCGTTGCGACGGTCCATTCTTACAGTAATCGCGTGGCCTTTGGTGAGCTCCCCACGAACACCAGTGCGATCAGCAATTACGGCTTTGATGGGTCCGAAAACACCAGTTTTTCGGCCAACAAGCCATGGAGTGACGCGATCACTACGCAGAACCCCTCCAGTATTGAGAGTTCTTCTACGCTCTCTGAGCGAGATGCACTTGTCGCTCTAGGGGGAACATCCGTAGAAGCGCTTAATCCGGGTGTATTGAACAATGATCAGGAAAACTTACTCGCTGCTGCCACCACTGTTGCTACAGGCAATTATCTAGTGGTGAAGGATACGACCTCGACTTCGGACGGTGATGGCTCGCAGTTTGGCGACTTTGGCACCTGGCCGAACAGCAGTAGTGCGCCGAAGCTCAAAGCGATCACTGATGCAGTACAGAACAATGCTGCACTGGATCTCTCCGGTATCCGCGAGCAGTTACCCACCAATAACAATGACAAATACTACGCCTTCCTACGCATCAGTCCTGATGGTTCAAATGACGCGCTCATTATCCTGAATTATCAGAGCAGTCAGCAAACCATCACGGTGAATCTCGCTGGCTCCAACCTGAATACCTCGCAAAAGCCTATCGATCTGCTCAATGGTGGCCATGGGCCACAAATCACCTCAAACAGTTATACTGTGACGCTCCCTGCCTGGGGCTATGCTTTCTACGGGGTGAAGTAGTCAATGCCCTGAAAAGTGAGCGCTGGGAACCTGATCACCATTGATGATACAAACAGCGGCTGGAGTTGGAACGGCTGATACGAGTATGCTGACGCGAATTGTCTGGGGCAAACAGCACCTGGCAATGCGGTCGCAGGTGACTATGGGCAATACACATTCACTGGCACCTCAGTGCAACTCTCTACCTGGAAAGGTCCCAACGGTGGCAATGTTCAAATCTATCTGGACGGCACCTCACAAGGGATCTTTAGTGAGCACAATGCCAGTGACATCTACAATCAGCAACTCTTCAGCGCCTCCAACCTTGCCACAAGCAGTCATACAATCAAAGTGGTCGCGCAGGACACCAATTGGAGTATGGTAGACTACCTGACCTATAGCTCCGGTGGTGGCACATTGAACGGCGCGGAGGCTTCTCCAGCGAGTACTGGGAATGTGACATTACAAGCGGCTACGCTCCAATAAGGCCCAGAGAAGAAAGGACACCAAAGCGCGCGGGGTGGCAAGCCACCTCGCGCGCTTTGGTGTCCTTTCTTCTAAAGAGAACGTAGCAGATGCTCTACCTCAGCGCGGTAAGGGAGGCCGGACTGCGCTCCAGGCCGCGTTACTTTCAAGGCACTGGCAAAAACGGCAAAGCGAAGCGCCGCAGCAGGTGGCTGTCCCTCCAACAACGCCACCGTGAAGGCACCAACAAAACAGTCACCCGCTGCCGTTGTATCGACCACCTGCATCTGGGGAGGCTCCTGGCGCAGCACCTCGCTCTCACCCGTCTCGTCTTTGTGCGCGAGAAGAGCGCCCTGTGCTCCCAACGTGATCACAACCCTGGGTATACCCCGTTCGTGCAACTTCACCGCGAGCTGGCTCGCCTCTTGTGGGGTCTGAGGAACAGGGGAAACCGCTGATGCGCCAGCCAGCGTATCGCGTAGAAAACTGGCTTCAACTTCGTTCAGCACCAGCACATGCAGTTGGCGTAGCGTTTCCAGGGGCAGTGCGTGCGCCGGCGCAAGATTGAGTACCACGGGTATCCCGATCTGGTGAGCGGCAGCCACGAGCTTTACAACGGTTTCCAGAGGAATTTCCAGTTGGAGGATAAGCGCCTGCACATGGGGAAGGGTTGCCAGAATGTGCTGCATTTGCTTCTCATCTTCTCCAACACGGCCATTTGCGCCAGAAACAACCACAATTGCGTTGTCGCCCTGGGGCAGGAGAAAGATCAAAGCCACGCCAGTTGCCTCTTGCTCATCAACGGTGAGAAGCGTTGTCTGCACCCCATCGGTTTGCAAGGCTTGCAGCAATTGCGCTCCAAAAGCATCCTGGCCAATGCGACCTGCCAGGCTAACCTGCGCCCCCAGGCGCGCCATCGCCACCGCCTGATTCGCGCCTTTGCCGCCCGGCACAAGTCGCAGCGAACCATTTCCCAGCAGGGTCTCACCCTGGATCGGCAGACGAGCAACCTGGGCAATCTGGTCCATATTGAGACTCCCCACTGTCAGAATCATGCGCATCTATTTCCCCAGACCACCAGCCGTTAAGCCAGAGATGAAGCGGCGCTGGAGCACCAGGAAGATGAGGATAATGGGCAGAATGGTAATCACTGCTGCCGCATCGGTCAATCCCCACTGACGGGTAAAACCCTGCTGGAAAGTGGTCAGAGCGGTCGAGACAGGGTAATTTGATGGCGTTTGCATAAACAGAATGGCGAACAGAAACTCATTCCAGGCGCTCAAACCGCTCAGCAGCGCAACAGTCAGCAAGCCAGGCCAGATCATCGGCAGCATCACCCGCAGAAAGACCTGGAACTCGTTCGCTCCATCCAGCCGAGCGGCGTCATCAAATTCTCGCGGAATAGAGAGCATAAACGAGCGCAGGAGGAGCGTCTGGAAGGGCGAGAACAGTGCGATATAGATGATAATCAGCCCCAAGAGATTGTCGAGCAGATTCAGATTGCTCCACAGAAAATAGAGCGGAATCAAGAAAAGCTGAGCGGGAATAGTGGTACCTGCCACCAGGTAGGTAAAAACCGCGCTTCCACCAGGCAGATCCATGCGGCACATCGCGTAGGCAGCCATGCCCGCCACCAGACACACTCCAATCATCGTGCCCAGCGCCAGGATCGTACTGTTGCGCAACGCATCGCCGTAGTCCCCCTGGAGAAAGGCCGTGATATAATTGTCGAAGTGCGGGTGTGTTGGGATGCCTATGGAGTTGGTCCCGATCTCCGCGTTTGTTTTGAGTGAGTTAAACAGCAAGATCGCAATCGGGCTGAGTGTAAAAAATCCCAGAATGCACAGAAGAACATAATACGGAGCCTTCGACGGCTCACGACGTGAGTGACCAGCACGGCCCGCGCGGCGTTGCCCCTCAGATAGCGCACTCATACTTCCCACCCTCGCTTTCTCAGGATCGCCACACCAAACGAAACCACGGCGCCGCCAAGTGCCATAACCAGCGCCTGGGCTGTCGCGTAGCCAGCCAGATTGTTGTTCAGGGCGTTTCTAAACAACAGGGTCGAGAGCACATCGGTCGAGCCTGCTGGTCCGCCACCGGTTAGAATGTAGACATACTCAAAGGTAAAAAACGACCAGATCGTCGTCATCAGCATCAGAAACACCAGCGTGGGACGAATGCCTGGCAGCGTGATGTGCCAGAACTGGCGCAGGCGGTTGGCCCCATCCACTCTGGCCGCATTGTATAGTTCAGGGTCAACGGCCTGAATAGCTGCGAGAAAAAGCACCACCAGGAAACCGGTGAAATGCCACATATCGACAAAGGCAACGGTAGGGAGAGCCAGGTGCTCATTGCCTAAAAAGTACACATTGTCCAGCCAGTGGATACCAATCTGATCTAACCCGGTGCTGATACCAACCGAGGGATTTAAGAGATTCTGCCAGATAGCGGCATTGACCACCGTGGCCATCACATATGGGAGAAAAAACAGTGAACGAAAAAACAACTGGAAGCGCGTAATCTGCGAGAGAATGACTGCGATCAACAGACCCACCGCCATAGGAATGGTCAGGAACAGGGCCATCCAGATGATATTATGCAGCAGCGCCTGGTGGAAATCGTTATCGACGAATAACTGCTGAAAGTTGGCCAGGCCAACCCAATTGGCCGGTCCCTGACCCGTCCAATCGGTGAATGCGTAATACGCCGTGGCCAGTGATGGACCCAGGATCACCACCACGTTGAACACGACGAGCGGGAGCATAAACAGCCAGGCCATCAGCTTGCGCCGGCTTCTGGTCCTCCGGTGTTTCCGCAGCCCAGGGGAGCGCAGCGCGCGCTGCGCTCCCCTGGGCTGCCTGGAAGTGGAACGTTCCGCATGGTCGTTACGATCGAGTGCCTGTTCGAGAGACATGACTAAATCCCCTTTGGCTTCGGAACACTTGGAACCAGGCCCTTAGCTATCTCCTGCTTAAAGATCGCATCGTGTCCGGCGCAAAACTCGGCAGGCGTCATATTTCCGGCCAACACTTTGTCCATCGCAGTATAGACATACGTATCGGTCTTGGGAGGCCAGAAGGTCCAGGTGGTATAGCCGAAGACGCCGGTGGCGGTCGCAGTGGCAATATCGAGATAATGCTGGCCAAAGCGCTTATCCAGCTTCGCAGGGAAATCGGCTTCTTTCAAATGAATCGGATAGGGCTCGGTGTAATTATCAGCCATTTCCTGCGTCACGCGTTGAGGCGTCGAGAAAAGCCAATCGAGGTAGGTTGCGGCGGCATCCGGGTCCTGCGCGTGGGCATTGATGCAAAAAACGCTGCCAACCCCCAGTTCAAACAGGGGAGACGGCACCCCTGAGCGGAACGAAGGAATAGGTGCCCAGGCATACACATCGTGGTTGCCGTTCTGGCCGAAGTAGTTGCTCAGTTCCTGGAAAGCCCAGCTTCCGTCAATGTTCATGCCATATTTTTGATTGGCGAAGCCCGTCTCAATCGGCGCGAAGCTATTCGTAAAATACTTCTGGACTCCACCACCAAACCAGCCCTTCTGAAAATAGCTCTTCATCAAGGTAATGGCATCCACAAAGACCGGATCGGTCCAGGAGAGCGTCCCGGTCAACGCCTGGTATAATGCGTCCGGGCCGGCATAGTGATTCAAAAAGGTCGTCACAAACCATTCGGTCGCCGGGTGCCAGTCAGCGCTGCCGGCCATCAGGGGCGTGATACCCAGGCCCATGAGTTCTGCACACAACGACTCGAAATCGTTGCGATTCTGCGGCGCGCTCCAGCCGTGCTGTTGAAACAACGTCTGGTTATAGTACAGCACCATGGTTTCATACGAGGTCGGCATCGTATACAGTTTGCCATGATACAGCCCCGTCTGCAACGCCCAGGGCAAGATTTTCTGATCCCAACCGAAAATGCTCACGTAACGCTCCAGGTCAAGCAGATAGCCTGCGTTGGCGTACTGCTGGCCGGTCGAAGGACCATTACCAAATATCACATCTGGCCCACGACCGACGGAAAGAGCCGTCTGGGTTAACTGATCGATGGTAGACAGCGGCTTATAGACCACATCCACTTTGATGTTTTTATGGGTCGCATTAAATGGATCGATATCGTGCGCCAGATAGTATTTGTCAAAAGCCGGACCACTTGCACTTGGTGCCTGCCAGATGGTGACTTTGCCATCGCGCAACTGAACGGTGAGGCCCTTAGGCGCAGGTGTGTTACTGGTGCCACCGCAGGCATCCAGCAAGGTTCCCGCCAGACCTGCACCTACGGCCAGTTTGCCGCTTTGAGCCAGGAAACGACGACGTGACAGAGAATTGTACATGATGTTCACTCCTTCGTGTTCAAGGTTGGAAAACCGGGAACGTTCTTGTGCGAAACGTCCCAAACAGTGCGAACCATTTTCTCTGCGAAAAGAAAGAACCGGGTTGAGAGAGGCTTCACCAGTCCGTGAAGGTCACGACCCTACCAGATACCGCCGTTCCACCCACAAAAGGGAGCCCTCTCCAAACGTCCCTTTACTCCTTTCTGCTGGCCGGTGTGTTTGCCAGCGCGAATGGCAAGGTACGCTCCGCCAGATCAGAAATGCGGGAATTATCGTACCCACTTACCGAACTGCGAATAAAATCATGCAAGGGATCAATCCAATGTCCGGGCAATCCTCGGGTTCCGTGGAGCACACCAAAGGCCGAGCCTGCTGTGGCGCCATTACAATCGGTATCCCACCCTCCCTGGACAGCCAATCCAATTGTTCTGGTATAATCACCAGCCCCCCACAAGAGAGCCATCGCCACCAACGCGGCATTCTGGATCGTATGCACAAAGCTATATTTTGCGTAGTAGCGCTGCTCAATCTCGTCGCGTGCCTGCTCCCAATCCAGTCCGCGATCATAAAGCGCGAAGACATCGTGCAGTGCTTCAGCCAGACGGGATTGGCGTGGAACCTGGCCCAGGGCCGCTTCTAACGCCTGGCGGCTATCCTGCGCCACAAAACTCGCCGCCATCAGAGCTGCGGCCCACATTTCGCCATAAATGCCATTTTTCACGTGAGAGAGCGAAGCATCCTGGAAAGCCAGCCGCGCAGCGCGTTCAGGATCACCAGGAGAAACGTACCCCCAGATATCAGCGCGAATCTGCGCTCCAATCCACTCGCGATAGGGATTGCGATGCAGCGCACTCTGCGGCGGCCAGCGGCGCTCGATCAGATTGCGATAGGCTGCTCGCTCCGCAGTATAGATAGAGAGGAAAGGGAAATGAGTCAGCCATTCGCGGGCGACGTTCTCCGGCCCAAAATCAAAACCATAGCTCTCCAGAATATGCAGACCCAGAATGGTATAGTCGATATCGTCATCGCGCGCCATGAATTGAATATTGCCCTGCGTTGTCTCCGGCCAGGAGGCATTCAGTTGCAAACCAAAGGGCACCGGCTCCAACAGCGGAAAATAATCAGTCAATGGATACGCCCCGGCCAGTTCAAGATAGCGCTTGATATCCGCGCGACTCCAGCCTTCCACAGGCTTGCCCAGATTACAACCCGCACAGCGCCCTAGCCAGGCACCACGCAGGCGATCCCGGAGTTCGTCTTCACGCAAGGCCAGAGATGAGAGTTTCATCTCTTCCGGGCGCGCAGCCAGTATTTCCTCCAGATCAGAAGTGGGCTCATGGTAAGGCCAATCTGCTTTCTGAGCCGTTTTTTCGAGTAACGTGAGTAAGCGGTCGCACTCGGCATCGGAGCCGTCGTAAAGCGCCTGCCGGATATGCGCCTCCAGATGAGATACATCGTATCCTTCTTCCTGGCGCTGGGTAAACTCATCACCTAAAAGATCGCGTAAGTTTAAAACGTCGTGCATCAATTCCTCCCCTGGAAAAGACGGGTTCTAGAAAAAGAAGCAAGAAATCACTGCCAACTGCAGAAACAGTTTTTTATCGCACAACAAGACATCACGACTTATGTACATGCTAAGGTCATGAAAGAATGCCCTCTGGCGAATGTGAAGAAAGCCTTCAATGCTTTGAGAGAACCCCTTTCTTCCTTAGACCGAATCGCGCTCAATGAAACGATGGGGGACAATCATACAGCGTCTTTCCCCTTCATATTCGTTAAAGATGCGCTCTAAGAGATAGCGACCGGCAATCTCACCCAGTTCGTAGGCCGGGTTGAAAACAGTCGTCAAGGCTGGCGTAACCAATGACGCGGCGTCGATATCGTCGAACCCCATGATAGCCATATCCTGGGGAATAACCAACCGCGCCTCGCGAACTGCGTCCATAGCACCAATTGCCATCAAATCATTCCCGCAAAAAACCGCGCTGGGACGATGTTCAAGGGCGAGCAGAGTACGCATTGCCTCGCGTCCTTCCTGGCGTACAAAGTTTCCTCTCACAACCAGCTGCGGATCAAAGACAAGAGCAGCCCGTTCGAGCGCCTCACGATAGCCCGCCAGACGCCTCTCGCTTGTCGCCACACCAATTGCCCCGTTGATCATACCAATACGCCTATGCCCGTGCGCAATGAGATACTCGGTGGCTTCTCGCGCTCCCTGCGTATCATCTGGCCGCACGATATCAACATACGGATGATCTATTAACGTATCAATAGAAACGACCGGAATATTCGCGGCCAGTGCTCCCTCGATTGCTTCAGTGGTCAATTGAAAAGGCACCAGGACAATGCCATCAACTTGCCGATGAACAACATCATCTAAAAACGCCTGTTCTTGTTCACGTTGCCCATCCGTATTGCACAGAAAGGTGTGATAGCCCTGCTCCACCAAAGCATGTTGCAAGCCGCGCGCTAGCACCGGATAAAACGGGTTCGTGATATCAGGAATGATTAACGCCACGGTTTGCGAACGTTGCATCCGCAAACCCTGAGCCAGGATATTTGGCCGAAAACCGAGATCTTGCACGGCTTGTTCGACCTTCCGGCGTGTCTCCTCCGAGACGGGTCGTTTCCCACTCAGCGTATGCGAGACGGTCGTTTTACTGACGCCCGCTCGCAGCGCCACATCTGTGATTGTAATCACACTGCCTCTCCCTATGGAACTTCACCAGATCGCTTGCCTCCCTCGCAAGGAACACAAATCGATTTGTGTTGGTGATAAGTATACACAAATCGATTTGTGAAGTCAAGAGTATTGGGCTTGAGTTTTCTTTTTGCAACAGTCACCTTCGGCAACCTCGTGCTGGCTACCTTGGCACATCCGTTCAGAAATGAAACGGAAAAGCCTCGCTTCTAATGACTCTGACTGATCACATTTCCTACTAAGAAATGTGATTCAAGCGGAAAGAGCGACGAAGAATTCGAGTTTCACAATGAGAAAGCCCACGAGTTGCAATTCCTACTAGCAAGCAGGCAGTTACAGAGAGGTGCCGAAGTGAACAATGTACTTTTTCCACGCTCAGCGTTTTTTCGCGTACTTTTTCTCTGTTGACCGTAGAGTCATTCCACGATGACGGAGGCCGATTTTGTCCCTTGACGCTCGTTCTATTCCACGGTTACAATAGATCGCACATGTGCCTGTGTGTCTTTTTACCCATAGGTTTCAGAGATTTCCAAAACCTATGCTTCCTATTTCCCCTCCAAAACCTATGCTTCCCTTTCTTTTCCTTCAAAAAAATAATTTATAATTGAATCCCCTATTGTTCCCTCGGAAATGTTTAGGTGACCTCCTCAAGCTCACCCCTGGTTGGAAAAGGCGCATCATCCGTCCAGCTCCCGTTCCTCAACTTGCCTGGAAAAAGAAATCTGAGTCTCCACTCTGCTCCCTGAATTTCATCTTTCATAATCCAGATCTTCTAAGAGTTTTCGCCATGGTACATATGCTTCTAAATAAAATACGGGAGGACATACACAAAAGCGGTCAACCCGCTTCAGCAGCTGGCCGAAGCTCGGATATTTGTATTCAGCATGTAGATGAAGCATAACACGCCGGACCTCTTCCCGGATCCTCTGCTGCCTCAATTCCCTGCGCCTTTTTTGATGAAGCTTTCTTCTAGCAACAATCTGCTGGCATTCTGCAGGGAAAAATCCCTTCAGTACTTGAATGGGGTAGCCAAGACTTCTTGCCACTGCTTCCAGGGATCGTGGTTCGTTCTCTGATACCAGTTCTTTTTCCAGGACTGCTTGTAGCTCTTCAATACCCAAATCAGACGATTGGATCAGGCGCCTTTGTAAAAGATCGCTCAATTCTGGGAAACAGTGATGAAGTTTGTGCAGTGAATATCCAAGCCGTTTCCTGATCTGCTGTTGATGCCATATCATGGGATCGGCATTCTCCAGCAGTGTTTCGAGGATGTGTTGCAAGTCCTCACTGTTCCGCCTTTTTAGGCTCAGTGCATGCGGTAATTGAGGGAAACACTGAGCAAGGAAAGCAAAATACGGATACCCCTGATGATATTGTGCCGTAATTGCCTGTGCAAGTTCAGGAAACCGCATCTGAATCGGGCTTGCGCCCTGATATCCCAGGCGCTGAGCTACCTCTTTGAGAGAGGGAGGGGGTTCTTCGTCGCTTGCCAACACAGCTTCGAGAGCCTGTCGTAGCTTGTCAGACTCCATCGGCTCGCGGCGGCGGGGGTTGTATTTTTGATATTTTGCAGTGATTGCCCGCGAAAGTTCAGGGAACCGGCTATAAAGAGGGCCCGGGCTACGATAACCCAGGCGCTGAGCTACCTCTTTGAGAGATGGGGGTGGTTCTTCATCGCTAACCAACACAGCTTCGAGAGCCCGCCGCAGCTCATCAGAACTCCTTCCCCTTTTGTGCTTCGCATTGCGCTTTTGGTACTTTGCAGTAATCGCATTGGAGAGTTCGGGAAATTGGCTGTGAAGCGGACCGGCGTTCTGATACCCCAGACGCTGAGCCACCTCAGGGAGTGAAGGAGGGGGTTCTTCGTCGCTCGCCAACACAGCTTCGAGAGCCTGGCGCAATTCATCAGAACTCATCGGGTCTCTTTGATGATACTTTTGATATTTCGCAGTGATTGCCCGCGCAAGTTCAGGGAACCGGCTGCGAAGCGAACTTGCATCCCGATATCCTAGGCGCTGAGCTACTTCCTGGAGAGAAGGAGGAAACTCTTCGTCGCTCGCTAACTCGGTTTCGAGAGCCTGCCGCAGTTCATCAGACCCCATCGGCTCGCGGCGGCGGGGGTTGTATTTCTGGTATTTTGCAATGATTGCCTGCGAGAGTTCGGGAAATCGGCTGCGAAGAGAGCTTGTGCTCTGATACCCCAGGTGCTGAGCCACTGCAGGGAGTGAAGGTGGTGGCTCTTCATCGCTAACCAGCACCGCTTCCAGGGCCTGTCGCAGTTCGTCTGCACTCATTTTTTGAGTGGGTTGGGGCCTTTGGTACTTTTGATGCTTTGCTGTAATAGCATATGCAAGTTCTGGAAACCGTTTATACAGCGAACTTTTACTACGGTAGCCCAGGCGCCTGGCAGCTTCTTGGAGAGAAGGTGGTGGCTCCTCATCACTGGCCAACTCCTCTTCTAGACCTCTGAGCGCCTCTTCAGAGTCGGATACTAGTCGCATCATCGTGGGGTGAGGACGGTCTATCGGCGCTTTCCATCTTGAATGTGTAACAATTGGGTTGTCTGAACTCTCAAAAAACAACTGTTTCGGGGATATCGACAGAAGACGGCACATGTGAAGCAGCGTTTCCACTCGCGGGGACAGCATTCCTCTCTGCCAATCAGTGATTGCTTGGGGCTTGAGATTGAGCAGGTGTGCTAACGAGGCCGCTTCTTTGTCGGGCAGACGATCGATCAGGAGGTCTATTGCTATAGCGAGATCCTCTCTCTGTAATGGTGCAGACACATCAGGAGCAATTTGAAGGAGTTCTCCAAGAGCGATTGCGTTCCAATACGCTTGCTGCGATTCCTCGCCAGTCAGAGCCTCGGCTGTACTGAAATTGGGAGCTGCCATATTCCCAAGCCAGGAATTGCAGTGCGGGCAATAGCCTAACCTGATGTGAGTAGCGAGTATTGGGAGGTGCTTTTGACACTGCGGAGAAGGGCAACGTTCCTGAAGAGGCCGCTGATGGTGGAAGCACATCTTCACGGCTTTTAAGGACCACAGAAGAGGGGAATAGAGTTTATTTCCATTTACCCGCCACTCTTCATAGCAGAGCGGACACCAGGCCTGAGTTTCACGTAGAAGCCCCTTTTTAGATATCACATGTGCCCAGGTCAGCATGGTCAGGGTACTCAGGTCGTTGCGCGTTGTTAATCTCTCCAGTGCGTCCGCTGCACTTCTAGATAAGTCGCCTGTTCCGTTCAAAGCCTGGAAAGTACGCACCCAGGTTCTAGAGGGATAATGTGCTGCTGATTCCGATACATCTTGTCGAACGAGAAGGGGCAGTAATTCGTGTATGACTAATGTCCCTGGGAGTACACAGTGCTCCTGAGCGAGCCGGATCACGTAACTTGTCAAACTTTCCACATCGGGGGTACCAATGCCAATTGGCTCCAGGGTATACAGACGACTGCGTTCCGGTAGCGGAGGCACATCAAGCTCCCATGTTTCATCCATCAGGCCGAAATCCTGCCTTTCTTCATCATAGTTACCCATGTACTTTTATCTCAACGGCTCAATCTCTTTCTCCGTTCTTCCGCCGAGGCCCCCCAGTCCTATCACGCGCCCCTTTCCTCCGGAAAGGCCGGGGAGTTTCCGCTTTCGGCTTTTTTAAGGGCTTGCGAGGAGCTTCTGCTGCAGGAGTTTCTTCAGCGCCACTCTCTTCTTCGGCTCTGGTCGTAGTTTCGTCAGGCCGGTCACCGGAACCCGATTGTAGCTCTGAGGGGACCTCGTCAGCTGGAACTTCTGCGAGAGGCACTACCTGTTCATCTCCATTCACAATTTCGTCGATTTGACCCTGTTGAGTTGTTTCCCCTCCTGCAGCTGGTTCCTCAGTTTGAGGAGCGGTTTTGGAGGTGATATGAGGCGCCAATCCGAGCATTTCCCGTAATTTGGCGCGCTGGCCTGGCTTCGAAGCAAGCTCCTTTTCACCTTCATATGCCTCGCGCATCATTTCGAAACTCTCGGCTTCGGAAAAGGCGTGCGTCCTCAGATCTTTCCAGCGTAATGTTCTGGCATTTGCCAACAGCGCCGCATTAACTGCTCGCACAAGCATCAGGCGGAGATTCCCAACACAGCCAATGGACCGCTCGTAACAGAACTCCCAGTGCTTGAGTAAGATGTCAGTCTCCTCTACGAACGGTAACGCATCCTGAAACGTTCTGAGCATGTTCTTGAATTGCGACAACTCTTTACTTGTGCTACGATAGCGAGGGAAGTGAATATCCAGGCTGCGTCCAATGAGCTGGGCGCTAAGATTCCGAAGGGGCAGGAGATCGTATGTGCCAATTAAGACAATGGCCGCTCCCGTAGCGTCAGCCAGGGATTTGATACATTCCAGCTGGATCCTCAGCAGGCGCTCGGTGTTCACGATGCCCAGGTGTTGCGCCTCATCAATGAGGATGGCTAATGGCCGCCGCCGCTTTGCAGCCGTCTCGAAAGATTGGCGCAAGGCGTCTTTCGTGCCCTCTGGAGGCTTACGCCCGGCCCGACCTTTGACCAACTGCCTCTCATCGTCCTCAGTGTCATAAGCAATCTTGTGGTCGATCAGCGGCTCGTCAAATGCCATAAGACCTCTCTGGAAAAAATCCCGCCAGTTAAAAGAGTTGCTCAGAGGCGGGCTCGGCACGAAGCTCAGGAGCGGGATGCGCTCTCTGTCCTGCTCCAGAAGTGGAAGCATCTCGAGTGTGATCGTCCTGATGACATGGTTCTTCATCGTACTCTTGCCAACGCGCGCAGGCCCATAGACGTTCACGAGAGACGCGCCACCGGTCTCCTGGATGGCTTCGCGTAGCGACTTGTCCGCGACCTGCAGATGAGGATGGGCTATCGTACGCCGCTTGAATGCCTGCAAGCACTCCTCTTTGGTCATTTTGGCATAGCGTGACCGGTCTTCTGGGACATCGTCTTTTTTCATCACTCATAATCTCCGTAAATCTCAGCCTCGTCCATTAAGCCACTGTCATTATCATCTTCACCTTCGTCTGACATCGGGAGGGGTGTCGAAGGAGCCTGGAAAAGGGGAAATTGAGCAGCGTAGCTCACATCAATGGCCTGCAGGATGTCGCGGGATTCGGCATCGCATAGTCGCTGGATGCCAAACTGCTCCTCCGCCTCGACGGATGCGAGAAACTCGGCGATGCGCTGTATCGTGATCGGATACTGCTGGGCGGAGATGGACCGGCGCTTGCGCAGTTCATCAGAGATCAACTGCAGCTCGCGCTCCGAATGATGGCGCAAGGCCTCAAAATGCACAGCCTTGCACTGGGTCCACTCGCCTTTCACAAATGCGAACACACGACTGATATCGAACGGATCGGTACGAACCTCCACCTCTGTCCCCACCACCTCGTCAAGTTCCTTCGACGGTTGTGTTGCAAAAATCTGAAGAGAATGCTGAGGACGTGAAAGTCCAGTTTCCTGTTCAGCTTAGACAGCCACTCCAAATAGGCTGGCGATGAATGCTACCTGTTTGATGCTATCTCGTTTATCTACGCTATATATCTGACCCTTCCTGAGCATGTTCATCGCTTCATAGCCTTGCAACGTTCGCCATGCGGTCTCTGACGAAAAGAAACCCATCCCGAGCTTGACTAGCCGTTTGATGAAGCGATGATCTTGCTCGACGAGGTTGTTGAGATATTTACTCTGCCGCAGTTCGCAAGCGTCTGGCATCAACCTCTCCGCTTTCAGCTCTTTGAACGCTTTTGGATAGGCTGCGTTTTTATCAACCGTGATGACGCGAGGTGTGCTGGTATGAGGCGCGGCAAGCGCTTTCGCGAAGAAACGTTTGGCCGCTTGAGCGTCTCTGGTAGGACTGAGCAGAAATTCCAGGGTATTTCCCTGGGAATCTACGGCGCGATAGAGGTACATCCACACTTTTTTCACTTTGATGTACGTCTCATCGACGCGCCACGAGTCGTTGGTCACTTTGAGATGGGGTCGAGAGCGCTGCTCCAGTTCGGGTGCGTAGCATTGTACCCACCGGTAGATCGTGGTGTGATCGATATGCAATCCCCGCTCGCGCATCATCTCCTCCAGATCTCGGTAGCTGAGCGGATACCGGAGGTACCAGCGGACACAGAGCAAAATGATCTCGGCTTGGAAGTGACGCCATTTGAATGGAGCGGAGGTATCCATGAATTCGGTTCCTCTCGGTTCTCAGAATACTGTCGAGTTTACCCCATCCTTGCCATTTTCGCAACACAGCCCTTAAACGTGTATTACGAGCAAAATAAAGTTGTTCCCTGACTGGCTTCTACCTGTTGGCTGTAGTAATTTGTTCGAGAATGCAGCGCCAGGCTCAGCAAAACTTTGAACCGCACTCCTTTTCCTCTCCAAGTACTTGACATGTCAATATTGACATGTCTATAATATAGTTGTTGACGCGTCAATAATAGAACCGGGCTGATGAAGGTGCCCAAGAAGGAGGTCTGTGATATGAGCGACGACAAAATGACAGCTGGTTCGGCTGCGCGGCGGCGGATAACGGCTCGGGAACTGGCGATCTGGCGTTCCCTGCTCGACACGACCGCTGATTTGCACAAGGTTATGAGTGCGCAACTCCAGGAGTCTGGTCTCTCGTCCGGCGATTATCAGGTGTTGCTGGCGTTGAAGGAAGCCGATGGTTTGCGGCTGCGCTCATCGGAGTTGGCGGCGACCATCGAGTGGGAGCGCAGCCGGCTGTCCCATCACCTTGGACGGATGGAGCAACGCGGGCTCATCCGGCGTGAGGACTGCGCTACCGACAATCGCGGAGCCGAGATCTTGCTTACGGAAAACGGCATGGCGGCATTCCGGCGAGCGAGCGCACCCCACTTGCGGGCTATCAAGAAGCATTTTGTAGACGCGCTGACCCCTGAGCAATTGGAGGCGCTCGCCGATGTCTTGCAGTCGCTCCAGCAGCATCTCCATGTAGAGGTGAGCGCTGGTCATACAGGAGAAACCCATCGATGATCAATTTTACACTACCGCAGGGACGGCTGCCCCGCATCGCCGTGCTTGGGGCGGGTCACGTCGGCCCGATTATTGCGCGGCTCGCCGTAGAAGCGGGCTACCAGGTGGCGATCGCGGGCTCGGGAGACCCGGCGCAGATCGAGCTGATCGTGCAGGTGCTTGCCCCCGGTGCCGAGCCACGCTGGGCGGCAGATGCTGTTCGTGAGGCAGACATCGTTGTGTCGGCGATTCCGCTGCACGCGTTTCCGAAGCTTGACCCTTCCTTGCTGGCTGGCAAGCTTGTGGTCGATGTCATGAACTACTGGGCGCCAACCGATGGCGTTCAGGAAACGTTCGAGGATCATCGTTCGAGCAGCAGCGAGATCGTTCAGCGTCGGCTGGTGAACTCAACAGTCGTGAAGACGCTCAACCATCTTGGTTACCACCAGATCGAAGAGGAACGCCGGCCAGCTGGCTCTCCGGACCGCCGCGCACTCGGAGTGGCTGGCGACGATCCACACGCGGTGGACGCGGTGGCCGAATTCATCGAGCGCATCGGCTACGACGCGGTACGCCTCGACCGTCTGAGCGCGGGTCGCCTGCTCGAACCAGGTGGGCCGGTCTTCGGAGTGCCCTTGAGCAGCGCCGAGTTTGAACTGGCAGTCCGTGCCGAGGTAGCGTAGGGGAACCTCGGCGTACTTAGATCCCTACCAGAAGGAGTGTATTGATATGACAACGACATCATCCAGTGCAACATCTGTGAAGTTTCCACTGAGCTTCGCTCTCGATACCTTCGGCGATCTCATGCATGACGAGGAGGATCGCCCCCTCTCGCACGCACAGAACATTCGTGACATCGTCGAACAAGGAGTTCTGGCCGAGCAGGTCGGGTTGGATTTCTTTGGGATTGGCGAACACCATACCGATGACTTCCCCATGTCGGCTGGCGACGTGGTGCTCGGGGCGATCGCGGCGCGCACCTCCCGTATACATCTCGGGTCAGCCGTCACGGTATTGAGTTCAGACGATCCAGTCCGGGTGTTTCAGCGCTATTCCACGCTCAACGCCATCTCCAACGGACGAGCGGAGGTCATCCTGGGCCGAGGCTCCAGCATCGAATCGTTCCCGCTCTTCGGCTACGACCTTGCCGACTACGAGGAACTGTTCGAGGAGAAAGCTACCCTCTTCGCTGAGATCCTCAAAGGCGGGCCGGTCACCTGGCAGGGCAACACCCGCGCAGCGCTGGACCACCAGGATATCGTGCCGCACACGGAATTCGGGCCGTTTCCGGTCTGGATCGGCGTTGGCGGAAGCCCCCAGTCGGTCATCCGCGCCGCACGCCTGGGCTTCTCGCTGATGCTCGCGATCATTGGAGGCTCCCCGCTGCGCTTCGCGCCGTTTTCACAACTGTACCTGAAGGCTCTGGAGCATTTCGGGCGCCCGGCGTTGCCGATAGGCGTGCACACACCTGGCCATATTGATGTGACCGACGAGAAGGCCCTTGAAGCGTTCTGGCCGCGCTGGCGGGATATCATTACCAAGGTCAGTAAGACCCGCGGTTTCGCCATCCCAACCAGGGAATCCTTTCTGCGGGAGATAGGGCCTCATGGAGCGCTCTACGTGGGATCGCCAGAGACCGTCGCTCAGAAAATCGCGACCAATCTCCGCGCGCTCAGCGCATCCCGCTTCGAACTGAAATACGGGCTGGTAGGTCTTTCGCATCGAGAGCTCATGAACGCGATCGAGTTGTACGGTACCCAAGTGGTCCCCCGCGTTCGCGAACTTCTGGCGGAGCCGCTCTCATCGACGGGATCGAAGCACGGGCTGACTGGCCCTCTTTTTTAAAAAATCGAGTTGTTTGCCAAACGAGTTTCCATAGAAACCAGTTTGCGCAAAGAAGTTATCAAACAGTTACACGTCTACGCCGGCACGTTCAGCCAAGCGCAGACCTTAAGGAGGCAATGACATGACAACGCAGAGTGAAACAGCACGTGGTATCTGGCAGCTTGACCCCGCGCATACGCTGGTCGAGTTCTCTGGCAAGCACATGATGTTTACCACAGTCAAGGGACACTTCAAGAACGTGAGCGGCACCATTGTTTTAGACGAGTCCAATCCATCTCGCTCTTCGGTGGAGGCGGAGATCGATGCATCGACCCTGTCTTCGGGCGTGGAACAGCGCGACAATCATCTGAAGTCCCCCGATTTCCTGCATATCGAGCATCATCCTCTGATCACCTTCAAGAGTACCAGCTTGGAGTTGCTGGAGAGCGACCATGCGAAGGTGATCGGGAATCTGACCATCCGCGGCATCACCCGCGAGGTCGTGCTGGATACCCAGCTCGCCGGACGCGGGAAAGATCCTCTGGGCCGGGAGGTGATTTCTTTCGATGCCCGGACGCAGATCAACCGCAAGGACTTCGGACTGACCTGGAATATGGCCCTGGAGACCGGTGGTTTCCTGGTGGGTGACATCATCAAGATCGAGTTGGCTGTGGAGGCCATCAAGCAAGTCTCTTGACATGGTCGCTGTCAGAACCAACCATGAGTGTCATAGCATACGAGCGTCTCTCAGCGAGGAGAGACGCTCGTATGCAGCGGAGTTGCTGCTCGCTCAATGCGATTGTAAATGGCCTGATCGCTCACGTACACTGGGGCAAAGCCGCCCAACTGTTCGCTGCCAATCAGCCGCCACACCTCATAATCCACAACTTTATTGTGCCAGTCCAACACTTTATTGTTGCTGAACAACTGCCATATCATAGTTACAAAAACTGGCAGTTACTGAAATTAATCAGTAACCGCCAGCGTCTTTGGGTGTACAGACTCATTATTCGCAGCCCCAAGATGGGAACAACTTTATTCACATGGGAACGACTTTATTTTCGTTCCACATTTGCACGCTTTACAAAGGTTCCGCTTACGACACTCCCTTTATCACCTTTTGATACCGACCGTTTGGGGATGCTTGCATGACCGTTATTTCTGCAGAAATTTACATGCGAGGAGTATTGTCAACTTGTTCGCAGGGATGGAATATATTGATGAGCTATAACAAGGAGAGACGTTGAAAGACGATGAGAGGTGGGCATGTCTCTGTGGTTAAGCGGCCGGTTTCACCCCGGTCACCTCATGCCATTGCTGGAATCGGTCCTGTAAAATGGCACGGTATTCTCGTGCATTCAAACGGTGTCTTCGCGGTTGGAAATACCCACAGATGGGACCAAAGGCAGAGAGAAAGCGTTGCGCGTGTTTGGCTGATTTAAATTTCCGCATCTTCTTCTCTCGCAGACGTGTGGGTTGATGCGAGTTCTCTGCTCGATTGTTGAGGTGCTTGTGCTGGCGGTGCTCCACGCCAGGCAGGATCTCGCGTTTCGCTGCTCCATAACTTTTCAGCTTATCAGTGATAATCACACGCGGAACATATTGCAACCCTTTGAGAAGCTTGCGGAAAAATCGTTTCGCGGCCTTCTTATTGCGTCGGCTCTGCACAAGGATGTCGAGCACATTGCCGTCCTGGTCCACTGCTCGCCACAGGTAATGTCTCTCGCCACGGATAGTGAGGAAGACCTCGTCCATATGCCATTTGTCGCCACAACGCGGGCGACGACGACGGAGTTCATTGGCGTACGTCTGCCCGAACTTCAAGCACCATTGTCGAACGGTTTCATAGCTCACGACCACTCCTCGTTGCGCCAGAAGCTCCTCCACATCGCGAAAACTGAGCGAGAAGCGAAAATACAACCAAACAGCGTGGCTCACAATTTCAGGCGGGAAGCGGAAACCTTTGTAGTTGGGGGTAATGGTGTTTGTTTTCATGAAGCTATTCTAACATATTGTTCAGCTACGCTACCAAGTTGACAATACCTTGGATTGGAAATATGCGCTCTCGTTGCCACTGGATGATGAGGGCTTTGACGCCAGCGAGCATGGGGCGCAGGATCTCTTGCTGGAACCCATTTTGCGGGTGTGCCGCGAGCACGGGTGGCTCAAGGCTGGGGGCAAGCAGCGCACCGATTCGACCTTTGTGTTGGCCAATGTGCGACATTTGAGTAGTCTGGAAAGTGTAGGAGAGAGCCTGAGAGCGGCCTTGAATGAGATCGCAGAAGGAGCCCCAGACTGGTTGCTTGGAATCATCAGCCCCGACTGGTTTGATCGCTATGTGCATCGCTTTGAGTTACAGCGCTTTCCCAAAGGCCAACAAGCCCAAGACACTTTGCGCAGGCAGGTGGGAGAAGATAGCTGGCATCTGCTGCAAGCAGCAACCAATGAGCAAGCGCCCCAAGGGGTGCGGGATTGCCCCAGTCTGGTGCTCTTGCAGCAGGTGTGGCACCAACATTTCGAGCATATCGACGGTCTGGTGCGCTGGCGAGACGGCCCGTCAGTGGCCAATGCCGAGCGGGTGCTTTCTCCCTATGAGACGGATGCCCGTGAGAGCCGCAAGCGGGACACCGAATGGGCGGGGTACAAAGTGCATCTGACCGAGACCTGTGGGGAAGAAGAAGCGGTGCATCTGATTGTGCAAGCGCAGATCACGGTGGCAACCGAGCAAGATGTCGAAGAGACGATGCCTTTACTGCACGATTTGCAAGCTCGCGACCTCGTGCCAGAGGTGCGGCTGGTCGATAGTGGCTATGTCAGTGGC
>WNFM01104198.1_pt1 | contig 34179 bp, 34 predicted proteins | sample 5400271 | NCBI WGS metagenome assembly WNFM01 (sample SAMN13153352, study PRJNA577476) | soil metagenome | isolation source: 60 cm saprolite on Douglas fir-dominated hillslope | place: USA:California | collected 2013-09-17 | reverse complement strand
ATCAGCGCCTTCGCCTTTGCGATGTCGGTGTTGTATTTGTGCGGTTGCGGCCATGCGACCTGCGTCGGCGCACCGGGCGACGCGCCATACATCGGCTTAGCGAGGCCAAACAGTACCGCGTCCATGATCTTCTGGTAGGGGATCGCATAAGCAACCGCCTGTCGGACCTTTAGGTTGTCGAACGGCGGACTCTTCACGTTCATTCCGATGTACTGGATACCGTTTGAGTATGGCGTCGAAACGATTGCGAGCTTGCCGTCCTGCTTGAGCTCGACGAAATCCTTATTTGGCAGATCGTAGGAAATGTCGGCGTCGCCGCGCTCGAGTAACGCGCGCCGATTACCGGCCGACGGGACCATGCGCCAGATGATTTTCTTCGTCTTCGGTAGCGGGCCGCCCATCCAAGCGTCGTTGCGCTCGAGTACGACTTCAGTGCCGGCGACCCAGCTCGCCACCTTGTATGCGCCGCTGCCGGCGGTGTTCTGCTTGGTGAACTCCATGCCCCATGGGTCTTTGTCGGTGGCATGCTTCTTCACCAGTTCTGAATTCACAATGCAGGGCACAATCACCGCAAGATCGGGGACGGTAAGACGATCCTTGCGCGCGAAGTCGACGCGAAAAGTGTTGTCGTCGACGACGACGAACTGTTCGGGCTTGGTGAGCGAACCGGCACCCATCTGAAATGTGGGGAAGCCGCCGACGCTGACAGCGCGATCGAGCGACCACTTCACGTCCTTGGCAGTGACTGGCGCACCATCTTGAAAAGTTGCCTTCTTCTTCAGTTTGAAAGTGACGGACATATCGCCAATATTCATGTCTTCGGCGAGCTCGGGCTTGAACTTGCTCTTGTCGTAATAGGGCTGGCCGTTCGGACCAGTCTTCATTTCGTGACTGATGAGGCGGTCGTAGCAATTCCACGACACTTCGTAGCCCGGCACGTTGGTGCCGACGCCGTGAATGTCGAGATTGTTGGGTCCACTTTCCGAGACGATCAGCAGCGTTTCCTGGCGCGACTGCGCCTTCGCCGACGAGAACACCGCCGGAGTCGTCACTGCAGTGCTGGCTGCCAAAGCAGATACAGATTTGAGAAAATCACGACGCTTCATGAAAACCTCCCGATATGCCCTGAGAGGGTTTCCGCAAGCGCCGTGCCAAATCTCGCGGCGATGCACAATTTCGATAAGCGCTTGGTCCGGCGCGTGAATTACCTGAATTCTTCAAAGGCACTCCTCGAAGACGCCCAACCTGAATTGCATACAATTCGAGAAATAAGCCCAAGTTTTAGGCAGCGGACGCACGACGAAGACAGTCGGCAAAGGTGTGAGCAGTTGCAGCGCACCTATCGCTCTCTTGCCGACAGGGCAGAGTTACAATCCAACGAGTTGAATGCACGTGCCGGTGACACCGGACCGAGACCGGCGAGCCAACAGCACGCTCGCTAGGTCTCCGGTGTACGACGGCACTGATGGCGTGTCGGCGTTCGATCCAAAGTGCCGACGTGGCGCGTTTAAGCAGTAGTCAAACCAGCAACTCGCCAATGTGACGGACTGCCGCTTGCCGAGCATCCTCTGGATTAGGCATCCTGCCTAAAAAACAGGGCGGGCAGCGCTTAATAAAGCTGCAGTGGGCAGAATATTTCGGCGACTTTTTCGCCTTGCGTAGGCGTGCGCACGAAGCCCGCCAAATAGTTCAATAGGACCAAGCAATTCTATCAATTCAGCTTTGGCACGCAGCTTGCGAATCCTAATTCGCGAAGGCGGGGGGCCGGGCCCGATTGCGCATGCGCCTAACAGGGGAAACACGATGTTGAAAACAACTAAAGCGGCCTCAGGGTGGCCGAACGCTCGCGGTTGGCTTTCCACCGCGGCGGGCCTCGCATTCGGTCTTGCCGTCACTTACTCGGCAAGTGCCGAGGACACGATAAAAGTCGGCATCCTCCACTCGCTCTCAGGCACCATGGCCATCAGCGAGACCACGTTGAAGGATACGATGTTATTTCTGATCGACGAGCAGAACAAGAAAGGCGGCCTGCTGGGCAAGAAACTTGAGGCCGTAGTGGTCGATCCAGCCTCCAACTGGCCTTTATTCGCCGAAAAGGCGCGGGAGCTCATTTCTAAAGACAAGGTCGCGGTCGTATTCGGCTGCTGGACCTCTGTGTCACGTAAATCGGTCCTGCCGGTGTTCAAGGAGCTCAATTCGATTCTGTTCTATCCGGTGCAGTACGAAGGTGAGGAAAGCGAGCGCAACGTGTTCTACACCGGCGCAGCTCCCAACCAGCAGGCCATCCCTGCCGTCGATTATCTGATGAGCAAGGACGGTGGCTCCGTGAAACGCTGGGTTTTGGCGGGCACCGACTACGTCTATCCGCGCACCACCAACAAGATCCTCGAGGCCTACCTGAAATCTAAAGGCGTCGCGCAAGAAGACATCATGATCAACTACACGCCGTTCGGGCATTCCGATTGGCAGACCATCGTGTCGGACATCAAGAAATTCGGCTCTGCTGGCAAGAAGACTGCGGTGGTTTCCACGATCAACGGCGATGCCAACGTTCCTTTCTACAAGGAGCTTGGCAACCAGGGGATCAAGGCAACAGACATCCCCGTCGTCGCGTTCTCAGTCGGCGAAGAAGAGCTCGCCGGTCTCGACACCAAGCCGCTGGTCGGCCATCTCGCTGCGTGGAACTACTTCGAGTCGATTAAGACGCCTGCGAATGCGGCTTTTATCAAGGAGTGGCAGGCATTCACTAAAAATCCCAAGCGCACGACCAACGATCCGATGGAAGCCCACGTGATCGGCTTCAACATGTGGGTCAAAGCAGTTGAGAAGGTAAAGTCGGTCGACGCCAACAAGGTGATCGACGCCCTGCCAGGGATCGAAGCCCCGAACCTAACGGGCGGCACGTCAAAAATGCTGCCGAACCATCACATCACCAAGCCGGTCTTCGTTGGCGAAATCCGCGGCGACGGCCAGTTCGATGTGGTGTGGAAGACCAAAGGTCTGGTACCCGGCGACGCCTGGACCGATTTCCTCCCAGGATCGAAGGATCTCGAGGCAGACTGGGTGACCCTGAAGTGCGGCAACTACAACAAGGTGACCAAGAAATGCGGCGGGCAGGCTTCCTGACCGCAGCGCTCTAGCGCGACCCAAGAGGGGGCGACGTTTCAACTCCGCCGCCTCCCCTTCTCTACTTGGTGCCGGAAAAAAGAGATGCGTGTGTTCAGCGGACGCTTAATCGCGCTCGTACTCGCCATCGGATTGCTGATCGTAGGCACCGGCCGCGGTCATGCCGATGCCTACGCAGACGCGCTGGCGAGCTTCACGACCGACGATTTCAGCGACACCGCCGACGCGATCGGCAAAGTCGCGACTAGCGGCAACCCCCTGGCGGCGCTCCTTATTGAAGCGCTGCAAGACGCCCGTCTGATGTTTAGCGCCAAGGACAAGAAAGTTTACATCAAGACCAAAGACGACAGATTACTCGACGCCGCGACGGGCAAGCCGGCTGAAGGAACGCCGCCCGACGATATCGACACTGTTCGCGTCAACAACCGACTACGCAGTGTCATCGAAGCGGCCAACGGCGCTTTGACCCTGATGGCCCCCGATCCAGGCCGCCGCTACGAATCTGCGCAGGCCGTATTCAAATCGCGCGACGCGAACGTTTTGCCAGCCATCGACAAGGCCTTGGCCTCCGAGACAAACACACGAGTGAAGCGAGCGCTGGCCGAAGCGCGTGCCGCCATCATTCTCACAACTGATGACGCAAGCGCGGCTGAAAAAGTGGCGGCCATTGTGGTGATCCGCGACCGTGGCGACCAGGACGCCCTTGGTCTTATCCAGGGACTGCCGGGCAACTTGCCGTCCGAGGTGCAGACCGCGGCGGCCGCGGCAAGCGCCAAGATTCAGCGCACCCTCGCCATCTGGAATGCCGTGCAGAATCTTTGGTACGGGCTGTCGCTCGGCTCGGTATTGCTTCTCGCTGCGATCGGTCTTGCTATTACTTTCGGTGTGATGGGCGTCATCAACATGGCCCATGGCGAGATGGTGATGCTCGGCGCCTATACGACATTCGTCGTTCAGGAAATCATTCGACAGAAATTTCCGGGCCTTTTTGACTATTCGCTCGCGGTCGCTTTACCGCTCGCTTTTTTGGTTGCCGGAGCGGTCGGCATCACGATCGAGCGCACCGTCATTCGCTTTCTCTACGGTCGACCTTTGGAAACCTTGCTCGCGACCTGGGGCATTTCGCTGGTACTACAGCAAGCTGTTCGAGGCAGTTTCGGCCCAACCAATAAGGAAGTCGGAAATCCATCCTGGATGTCGGGTGCCTTCGATCTTGGCGGCATCCTCATCACATATAATCGTATGTGGATCATCGTCTTCACAGGGCTGGTGTTCGTCGCCTTGCTCTGCATGCTGCGCTTCACCCGGCTCGGACTTGAAATGCGCGCTGTGACCCAGAACCGCGGGATGGCGGCGGCGATGGGCATCCGCACCGCACGCATCGACGCACTCACTTTTGGACTTGGTTCTGGCATTGCTGGTATTGCCGGCGTGGCGCTGTCGCAAATCGATAACGTCAGTCCGAACCTCGGCCAAGGCTACATCATCGACAGCTTCATGGTCGTCGTGTTCGGCGGCGTCGGCAATCTTTGGGGCACTTTGGTCGGAGCCTTGACGCTTGGCATCGCCAACAAGTTTCTCGAACCCTTTGCCGGCGCGGTGCTCGCCAAGATCGCCATCTTGGTCTTCATTATCTTGTTCATTCAAAAGCGCCCACGCGGAATGTTTGCGCTCAAGGGCCGGGCAATCGAGGCATGAGCTCGCATCCACTCATCCACCTGCTCGATCGTGGCGCCGTGTCGTTCCTAGCGCTGCTAGGCGCGTTCACTATTTCTATTCCGGCGCTCAACCTGCTTGTTCCGTCCGGCTCCGCGCTGCATGTCTCGACTTATCTTGTCGCTCTATTCGGAAAATATGTCTGTTACGGACTGCTCGCACTCTCGATCGACCTGATCTGGGGCTATGTCGGCATCCTGTCGCTCGGTCATGGCGCCTTCTTCGCACTCGGCGGCTATGCCATGGGCATGTATCTGATGCGCCAGATCGGCACTCGCGGCGTCTACGCCAATCCGGTTCTGCCCGACTTCATGGTATTCCTGAATTGGCCGGAATTGCCGCTTTATTGGTACGGCTTCAATCATTTTGTCTACGCGGCGCTGATGGTGCTTCTGGTGCCGGGTCTGCTCGCATTCGTGTTCGGCTGGTTCGCCTTCCGCAGCCGCGTTACCGGGGTCTATCTCTCAATCATCACTCAGGCCATGACTTATGCCTTGATGCTCGGCTTCTTTCGCAACAATTTCGGCTTCGGCGGCAACAACGGCCTGACCGATTTTAAGGACATCCTCGGTTTTAACGTCCAATCAGAGCTGACACGCAATTCATTGCTGGTGATCTCTTGTCTGATGTTGGCGATCTGCTTCTTGATCTCCCGCGCCATCGTCACTTCAAAATTCGGCAAGGTGCTGATCGCGATCCGCGACGCAGAGTCACGCGTGCGCTTCCTCGGCTATCGCGTGGAAACTTACAAGCTGTTCGTATTCACGGTGTCGGCCTGCATGGCCGGCGTCGCTGGCGCGCTTTACGTGCCGCAGGTTGGCATCATCAACCCGGGCGAATTCGCGCCGGCCAACTCAATTGAGGCCGTGATCTGGGTCGCGGTCGGCGGCCGCGGGACGCTGACTGGCGCGGTGCTGGGCGCCGTTGTGGTCAACTACGCTAAGACTTTTTTCACTTCGGGATTCCTCGCGCCTTACTGGTTGTTCATGCTGGGCGGTTTATTCATCGGCACCACTCTGCTAATGCCGCGCGGGATCATCGGAACCTATAACCACTGGCGCAGTTCGCGCGCCGACGTTAAAGACGCCGCCAAGAATGATGCGATGCCCGCGCCCACACCTCACGCGGCGGAGTAGCGCACATGATAGAAAAGCAAACGACTTCGGCGCTTTTGTATCTTGACGGCATTTCCGTTTCATTCGATGGCTTCAAAGCGCTCAATAAGCTGTCATTTATCGTCGAACCCGGCGAGATGCGTGCCATCATCGGCCCCAACGGGGCCGGTAAAACCACCATGATGGACGTGGTCACCGGCAAGACCCGGCCCGATGAGGGAGACGTCTTTTTTGAAGAGGGCGCCTACGACCTCTCCAAGCTCGACGAGACCGAAATCGCCGAACTCGGTATTGGCCGCAAATTTCAGAAACCGACCGTGTTCGAAATGCACACGGTTGAGGATAATTTGCTGTTGGCGCTCAAGAACGACCGTCGCGTGCACGCGACTCTGCTGTGGAAATCCTCTCCGCCGCAGGAAAAGCGCATCGACGAATTGCTCGACATAGTGCGCCTGAAAAGCTTGCGTTCGCGGGTGGCGGGCAGCCTCTCGCATGGACAGAAGCAGTGGCTCGAGATCGGCATGCTGCTGGCGCAAGAGCCAAAATTGCTGTTGGTCGACGAGCCAGTGGCCGGCATGACCGACGCCGAGACCCAACAGACCGCCGAGCTACTCAAGGAGATTAACCGTGACAAAACGGTAATCGTCGTTGAGCACGACATGCATTTTGTGCGGGAGCTCGGGGTCAGGGTAACCTGTTTGCACGAGGGCTCGGTGCTAGCGGAAGGCAGTATTGATCAGGTCTCGACGAACCAGCGCGTCGTTGAAGTATATCTGGGACGATGACCATGCTCGAAGTCACCAAAATCGACCTTCATTACGGTGCTGCTCAGGCGCTCCGTGGCATTTCGCTCAAAGCCGAAGTCGGCAAGGTAACTTGCGTGCTCGGCCGAAATGGCGTCGGCAAGACTAGCCTGTTACGCGCCATCGTCGGCCAGCGTCCGGTCAGCGCAGGCCGTATTACCTTAGGTGGCACCGATATCACCAAGCTTTCCACAGTCGAACGCGCGCGCAACGGTATCGCTTTCGTGCCCCAAGGCCGCGAGATATTTCCGCTGCTGACCGTTGAGGAAAACCTGGAGACTGGCTTTGCGCCGCTCCCTCGCGAACAGCGGACGGTACCCGACGACGTGTTTTCGCTGTTTCCGGTGTTGAACAACATGCTTGGACGGCGCGGGGGCGATCTCTCCGGGGGCCAGCAGCAACAGTTGGCAATCGGCCGGGCGCTGGTGATGCGGCCGCGGCTGTTGCTGCTCGACGAACCGACCGAGGGAATCCAGCCCTCGATCATCAAGGATATCGGCCGTGCCATCAACTATCTGCGGTCACTCAAGGAAATGGCGATTATCCTGGTCGAGCAGTATCTCGATTTTGCGCAGGAACTTGGGGACGAGCTTGTGGTCATGGATCGGGGATCGATCGTCTATTCCTGCGCTAAATTCGAGATGGACGAAGGCGCATTGAAGCGCGCACTAGCGATCTGACGGGGCAGCACTTGCGAGACACTCCGACTACAGTGGCGAACGGGTCCGACGCAGCGGTTTTCGCCGCCAACCGTGCGACCGGACGGATCGCGTTGGCGGTCGGCGCTGACGGCAACTCCACCCGACGCACCCACGTCCGCGAGGAAGGCTCGCTACGCGTACGGTTCCCAAACGCCGCGCCCGAGCTGCTCGAGACTGTGCTTATCAATACAGCCGGCGGCATGGCGGGCGGCGATGCATTTTCCATAAAACTTTCGCTGGGCGCCGGCGCGAGTTTGCTCGCCGGTACGGCCGCCGCTGAAAAAATATACCGATCAACGGGCCCGGACACGACCGTCGCGCTCGCCATCGATGCAGCCGCGGGCAGCCAGTGTCTCTGGTTACCGCAGGAGAGCATCCTCTTCGATCGCGCCAAGCTCTCGCGCCGAATCGATATCGATCTCGCAATGGATGCGTCTTTGGTTATGGCTGAAGCGGTTGTGTTCGGCCGTTCTGCGATGGGTGAGTTGGTACATGAAGGCCGACTTATCGATCGCTGGCGAGTGCGGCGCGGCGGCCGCCTAATTTTTGCGGAAGGCGTGCGCCTGGACGGTGCGATCGACGCCAAACTGGCGCAGCCTGCAGTCGCGGCCAGTGGGGTCGCTATTGCCACCGCGTTGCTTATTCCTGGCGACGAAGAAAAAGCCGCAGCCGTGCGAGAGGTCAAAGCGCATTTCACCGGCGAGGTTGGCATTTCGGCCTGGAATGGGATCGCGGTCGCCCGATTATGCGCGCGCGATGGCGCGGTTCTGCGACACGATCTGGCGCTGCTGCTCGCTACCCTTGGGGTGTCATTGCCACGGCTCTGGTTGCAATGAGGATACGATGAATTTGACGCCGCGCGAAAAAGACAAGTTACTAATCGCCATGGCGGCGATGGTTGCGCGCCGCCGACGTGAACGGGGCGTCAAGCTCAATCATCCGGAAGCCGTGGCACTGATTACTGATTTCATCTTGGAAGGCGCCCGCGACGGCAAGAGCGTCGCGGCTCTGATGGAATCTGGCGCCCATGTGCTTACTCGCTCGGAAGTGATGGAAGGTATCCCCGAGATGATTCACGATATCCAGGTCGAAGCCACCTTCCCCGACGGCAGCAAGCTCGTCACCGTTCACAACCCTATCCGTTGAAAGGACGCAACAATGAAAAGGCTCGTTCCAATCGTCGCGGTTCTCCTGCTCGCTGCAAGCCCCGCCATCGCGCATGTGGGCCACGGCTCGACTGCCTCGTTCACGGCCGGGCTCAGTCATCCGTTCGGCGGTCTCGATCACGTTGCCGTCATGGTCACCGTCGGTCTTTGGGCAGCTATGAAGGGCGGCCGGGCGCTCTGGATTTGGCCTTCCGTTTTTGTCGGCGTGATGCTGATCGGCGGCGCGCTCGGGATGGCAAATGTTCCAGTGCCATTCGTCGAGCCGGGGATTCTCGCCTCGGTCGCAACGCTTGGACTTTTGGTGGCGCTGGCAGTTGACCTCCCGGTCGCAGTCGGTGCCGCTATAATTGCGGTGTTCGCGCTGTTCCACGGCCACGTGCATGGCAGTGAGGCGGCGGAAACGATGAACGGCGTGGAATACATGGCGGGTTTTGCGCTCGCCACCGCTGCATTGCATCTTGCCGGGATATCCTTCGCCCAGATCATGGCACACTTCACCTTGCGGCCGGTCGTCCGCATGGCGGGCGCGTTCTGCGTATTACTCGGAGTCGGTCTGTTCGCCGGCGTATTGTGAGCAATTCATGATCCCCGGCGAACTATTTATCCAGGATGGTGAGATCGAGCTCAACGCCGGACGCAAGACTGTGACTCTCGCGGTGTCGAACACAGGCGACCGACCAATCCAGGTCGGCTCGCATTACCATTTCTTAGAGACCAATCCGGCGCTGTCATTCGACCGCAAAAAATCGCGCGGAATGCGTCTCGACATTGCTGCGGGGACAGCCGTGCGCTTTGAGCCCGGGCAGACGCGTGAGGTCACCCTTGTTGTGCTTGCGGGTAAGCGCGCGGTCTACGGCTTCCGAGCTGACGTGATGGGCAAGCTTTGAGGGATTAATCAATGCCGGCGAAAATCTCACGGCGCGTTTATGCTGACATGTTCGGCCCGACAACGGGCGATCGCGTAAGGCTGGCCGATACCGACCTGATTATTGAAGTCGAAAAGGATTTCACAACTTACGGTGAGGAGGTGAAATTCGGCGGCGGCAAGGTGATCCGCGACGGCATGGGACAATCGCAACTCACCAATAAGCAAGGCGCCGTCGATACGGTTATTACGAATGCGCTGATCCTCGACCACTGGGGCATCGTTAAAGCCGATGTCGGACTTAAGGAAGGCCGCATCACTGCGATCGGTAAGGCAGGAAATCCCGACATTCAACCGAATGTCACCATCGTCATCGGCCCCGGCACAGAAGTGATTGCCGGCGAAGGAAAAATCCTCACCGCCGGAGGGTTCGATACGCACATCCATTTCATATGCCCACAGCAGGTCGAAGACGCACTGATGTCGGGGGTCACTTCCTTGCTGGGTGGCGGCACCGGCCCCGCCGCCGGTACCAATGCCACCACATGCACGCCCGGACCCTGGCATATCGGCCGCATGATTCAAGCAGCTGATGCGTTTCCCGTAAACCTCGGCTTTGCCGGCAAGGGTAATGCTTCGCGCCCCGCTGCTTTGGAGGAAATGGTCAAAGCCGGGGCCTGTGCGCTTAAGCTGCACGAAGACTGGGGTACTACGCCGGCCGCGATCGATTGTTGCCTGTCGATTGCCGACGATTACGACGTGCAAGTGATGATTCATACCGACACACTCAACGAAAGCGGCTTTGTCGAAGACACCATCAAAGCTATTAAAGGCCGCACCATCCATGCCTTCCACACCGAAGGTGCCGGCGGCGGGCACGCTCCCGATATTATCAAGGTCGCGGGACTGAAAAACGTTCTGCCCTCATCTACCAATCCGACCAGACCATTTACGCGCAACACCATCGATGAGCATCTTGATATGCTGATGGTATGTCATCACCTCGATCCGTCGATCGCGGAAGATCTCGCCTTCGCGGAAAGTCGCATCAGAAAAGAGACCATCGCAGCAGAAGATATCCTGCACGACATCGGCGCGCTGTCGATGATGTCGTCTGACAGCCAGGCTATGGGGCGCATCGGCGAGGTCATCATCCGTACTTGGCAGACCGCCGACAAAATGAAAAAGCAGCGCGGACGGCTCTCTCAAGAAAAAGGTGAAAACGATAATATCCGGGTCAAACGCTACGTCGCCAAATATACGATCAATCCGGCGATTGCTCATGGCGTGTCAAAGCACATCGGTTCGATCGAAAAGGGCAAGCTTGCCGATCTGGTGCTCTGGTCGCCGGCCTTTTTCGGCGTGAAGCCTGAGATCATCATCAAGGGTGGCAGCATTGTCGCTGCCCAGATGGGTGACCCCAACGCTTCGATTCCGACCCCGCAGCCGGTGCACTACCGGCCGATGTTTGGTGCGTTCGGCAAGGCACGCACCGCCTCCTCGGTCGTGTTTGTCTCCAAAGCAGCGATCAAAGTTGGATTGCGCCGCAAACTCGGCGTCGACAAACAGTTCGTCGCAGTCGAACATACCCGTGACATTTCAAAGAAAAACATGGTCCATAATGCCGCAACTCCGAACATCAAAGTCGATCCGGAAACTTACGAAGTGACCGCCGACGGTGAGCTATTGACGTGTGCGCCGGCAGAGGCTCTGCCGATGGCGCAGCGGTATTTTCTTTTCTAGGTTTGTGTGATGAAGCGCGTCACTGACATCAAACCGGCCAGCGCCTGGAATTTGCACGCAGCGTGCGATTTTGTCCTGCTCGATGCACAGGATAGGCATCGCCGTCGCGTCGTATTTGTGGGCGAGCACGGCGCCACCTACCTTCTGGATCTGGCGAGCCCGGCGCAATTGCGCGACGGTGACGGCCTGCTGCTGGAAGATGGTTCGGTGGTTCGCGTGTCCAGCAAAGCGGAAGCGCTTGTCGAGGTCACTGCCGCGACCACCGATGATTTGGCGCGCATGGCCTGGCATCTCGGCAATCGCCACACCGAAGTGCAGATTGTCGCTAATACGTTGCACATTCGCCGCGACCACGTTCTTGAAGAAATGCTGCGCGGCCTGGGTGCGTCACTTTCCTATCTCGACGCCCCCTTTGATCCGGAAACCGGCGCCTATAATCATCACGGGCACGGACATGGCTAAGAAATCACCAGCACTGTTTTACCGTTCGTCGCCGCGAAAAAGTGGATCTAACCTTGTTGGCACGGAAGCAACGGTTCACCCCGCGCGCGGAAATGAGCAGGACTTACGGGCGCAGCCATCACTCTACCGCCTGCTAGTTTGGCTCTCGCCGGCCTATCCTGTCGGTGCCTTCTCCTATTCAAGCGGCATCGAATGGGCCGTGGAAGCCGGCGACATCAAAGACGCCAACACACTGCGCGCTTGGCTTGCCGTTATGCTTGCTGATGGTGGCGGGTTTTGCGACGCCGTATTGTTTTCGCACGCGCATCGGGCCGTCGTTGCCGGAGACGACGACGAATTACGCGCGATTGCCGAATTCGCCGCCGCCTTCGCGCCGACAAAAGAGCGTCATCTGGAGACAACGGCGCAAGGAAACGCCTTCGTCAGTGCAACGCGGACGGCTTGGCCCTGCGTAGTACTCGACAGACTCAATACCATTTGGGACGGCCCGGTGGCCTACCCGGTCGCGGTAGCCATCGCCGCCGCTGGTCACGACATCGCACTTTCGTCTGCACTGGGGGGCTATTTGCAGGCGTTAGCTGCCAATTGGGTATCCGCGGGCGTGCGACTGGTTCCGCTTGGGCAAACTGACGGCCAACGCGTGCTTGCCGCTTTAGAGTTAATCATTGCGACGACGGCGCAGCGCGCACTCACGGCGAGCCTCGACGATATCGGCTCGTCCGCGTTCCGCGCCGACCTCGCAAGCGCGCAGCATGAGACACAGTACACACGGCTGTTCCGAAGCTAAAGAAACAAGGAGTCCGCCGCTATGAAAAATTACCACGGCCCTTTGCGAGTCGGCATCGGAGGTCCGGTCGGGTCCGGCAAGACCGCAATGATGGACTTGTTGTGCAAGCGCATGCGCGACCGCTACGACATTGCGGCAATCACTAATGATATCTACACCAAATGGGACGCCGAATATCTAGTGCGGTCAGGCGCGCTCGCGCCCGAACGAATTACCGGCGTAGAGACCGGAGGCTGTCCGCATACCGCCATCCGTGAAGACGCTTCCGCAAATCTCGCAGCGGTGGCGGAGATGCGTCAACGGTTCCCTAATCTCGATCTCGTTTTGATCGAATCCGGCGGCGACAATCTGGCCGCAACATTTTCGCCCGAGCTTGCCGATATCACGATCTACGTCATCGACGTCGCCGCCGGCGACAAGATTCCATCGAAAGGCGGACCTGGAATCACGCGCTCCGATCTGCTGGTCATCAATAAGGTTGACCTTGCACCTTATGTCGGCGCCTCTCTGGAGGTCATGGAACGCGACGCAAAGAGGATGCGCGGCGCGCGGCCATTCGTGATGACCGATTTGCGCAAAGGCCTAGGGCTCGATGTTATTGTGCATTTCATTGAAGACAAAGGGGCGCTCAATAGCGGTGATCTGGCGCATTCGAATGTCAGCGCTTAGATCGGCGCAGTATCAGAGGCCACTCAGTTCTCTTACCATTGCTAATGTGAGCGGGCACAGCTTTGTACCGTCGAAATAGACAAAGCGAAGGCTGCGGCGGCGACTGACAAGAGCGGCCGGGAGCGGGTCGTACCGGAACGTCTCGCCGCCAACATGCGGCATCACCGCTCCGGTATCCACGGCCGTCTCGGTTTCTACCCGAAGCAGAACGAGTTTTTTGGTGGCACCGTCCATCATTTCAAAGGGAATTTGTGCTAGCCGCAGGAAACTGGTCGGATCGGTCGCCGCTGCAAAACCCTCGACGAACGCCGCCTCTACCAGGTCGAGATCAGGCTCGCCGTGCTCATGATCATGATCCTGGTCGGGCTGATGCGGCGTTTGCCATTGGGCTCCGCTTTGTGCTGGTCGCGCATGATTGTGACCAGCACCAGCGCCGTTGCCATGATGATGGTACTCGTGGTCGTGTCCTCTATGCATGGTCACGCTCCGTATTGGACCGGTTTGTCGATCAGGTGCTTGTGGCTGCCGAGTTTGCCATGTGCGACCAATGAGCCTAACGCCTCAACCACTACCCGGACTCCAAAGAGTGCGGTGATGTCGGACGTATCATAAGGCGGTGACACTTCGACCACTTCCAGACCGCACAACCCCTCGGCCGCGACCAGGCCCAACAGCTTGAGCGCCTCGCGCGGCAGGAAGCCACCCGGTTCTGGCCAGCCGGTACCGGGGACGAAGCCGCAATCGATCGAGTCGACGTCGAACGAAATGTAGACTGCGTCGGCATCCTTCCACGCCAGTTCGAGCGCGATCTCCGCGGTTTTCTCCAGGCCTATCTTCTCGATATCCGCGATGGTCAGCACATTTGTATTGCGTTTGCGAGCTTCCTGCACGCCATAGCGCGGAACCTGCCAACCACCGATGCCAAGCTGCACCAAATTGGTGGCCGACACGTTGGGCATATTGGTTGCCCAGAACCACGGTGTAGTGTGCATGCGCTCATCGAGATCCTTCTCCTGGATGTCGATGTGGCGATCGAAATGGATGATACCGATGCGTTTGGACGTGCATTGCGCAATGCCGCGCACGCAGGGAAATCCAATCGAGTGATCGCCGCCCAACATCAGCGGCAACGCTCCGGACGAAAAAACATGGCTCACGCCCCGCGTAATCTGGTCGAAGCTCTTTTCGAGGTTCGCCGGAATCGTGAAGACATCGCCGGCGTCACATAGCGTCATTTGCTCCCGCAGATCGACGCCAAGTTCGTAGTTGTAGGGCGTGTAAAGCGCCGAAATACGGCGAATACCCTGTGGCCCAAATCGCGTACCCGGCCGGTAGGTTGTTCCCGAGTCGAACGGAATCCCGATCACCGCGGCGTCGTATTTTGCAACGTCGCGCACGTTCTCGACGTAGGGGGCCTTGAGGAATGTGTTGATGCCGGCGAAATGGGGCAGCTCACCGCGCGCAAACGTCGGTATCGTTTTATCGGTAAGGCATTCCGCGCCAGGCAGACCCATATTGAGAGCCCATTGCTGCTCCTTGCGCCAACCGTCTTCCGAAATCTTTCCTTCCGCATCGAGCGCCTTCCAGCCCTGCGTCCCGAATTTGTCAAAATCCGGGTGGTGGCGACGCTCGCGCCGTCGCACCGGGAAAAGACCTGCCTTCAGCGAGGAGCGTGTGGGCCGTTGAAAGATCATGACGCAGACCCTCGTGTTTGGTGGATACCGTCGATGAACGGATGCAATTGCGGAATGAGCGACGCGACGAGGTGAATCTTTCCAGAGATGACGCCACGACGAGATGTCATCTCGTCGGCAATAGTCTGTAGTTTGCGCGCCGGCCCCTGCACCAGCACAACCTCCATCGTCTGATTGTTCATCAAATGGACATGCAGCGAACTGATCACTTCATCGATGTAACGCATCTGCAAATCCGCTAATTGTCTTTGCAGGCCACTAACAGAGTTGTTGTAAAAAAGGGCAATGATTCCGACCATGACTCCGTCGCCAATATCCTGCTGATGGCCAACGACGAACTGATGAAGCATGTCGCTGATTGCCCGTGAGCGCGATTCGAAACCGCGCGAGCGAACCATATTGTCGAGGTCGCTGAGAAGACCACTGGGCAGCGAAATACTGATCCTGCTGACGGGCTGGCTGCGGTTTGGCGCAAGCATTGTCATGGCAGATCACTAGAACAAGTGCGTGTAGCGCTTGATTTCCCAAGGACTGATCGCAAGATGATAGGCCTCCCATTCCATGGTTTTGTATTTGACGAACTCGTCGCGTAGCTCTTTGCCGAGTGTTGCCTCCATCAGGGGGTCGGCGGCAAACGCCTCCACCGCGTCCATCAGCGTGCGTGGCAGAAAGTCGATGCCGCGCGCGCGGCGTTCGGCCTCAGTAATCGTGTAGAGATTGTCTTCGTTCGGTTCCCGCGGGTCGATCTTTTCGCGCACGCCTTCCAACCCCGCTGCCAGGGCGAGCGCCGCGCCAAGATAGGGATTGACCGCGCCATCGACATTGCGCGACTCGCAGCGACCTCCGCCCATCGGCACGCGCACGGAGTTGGTGCGGTTGTTCGAGCCATAGGAGTTGAATACGGGAGCCCAACTGAAATAGGTCATGGCGCCTTGACGTACTAACCGTTTGTAACTGTTAACGGTCGGCGCAAAGGCCGCGCACAGCGCTTGCCCATGCCGGAGGATGCCACCAATGAAATGGTAGCCCATCTCGCTCAAGCCGAGTCCGCGCGGATCTTTGCCAGGCTCGCAGGTGAATACATTGCGTCCGCTTGGCAGATCGTAGAGCGACATATTGAAGTGTGCTCCGTTGCCGGTTTTGTCCGCAAACGGCTTAGGCATCATGGTCGCTAGCAATCCTTGCTGCTTGGCGTAGTGCTTGGTCAGTTCCCGAAAGAAAATCAGGCGGTCGCACATCGTCAAAGCGTCGGCGTAGCGGAAGTCGAACTCGTATTGGCCGTTCGCATCTTCATGGTCGAACGAATAGAGATCCCAACCGAGGTCGGTGATGCAGCTTGCGACCTGGTCGAGCCACGTGAAATTGTCGAGAAAGCCGCGTAGGTCGTAGCAAGGCTTGTTCAGTTTATCGTTGGGGTTTGGTACAGAGAGCGTTCCGTCCTCGTTTTGACGCAGGACGAACACCTCGCACTCGATGCCGAGGTTGAAACCGAGACCCAACTTCGCCGCCTGCGCCAGCACGCCCTTCAGTGCGACGCGTGTGTTGAGCAGATAAGGTTTGCCGCGGAACGTATTGTCCGCGGGCATCCAGGCGATCTTGGGCTCCCACGGCAATTGAATGATGTGATCGAGATCGGGAATGGAAGCGATCTCATCGTCGTTCGGCGCCTGCCCGAGGCCATCGAGCGCGTAGCCGGTATATAGTTCGGAACCGTGCGCCATGTGGGCCAAATGGTCGAGCGGAACGACCTTGCCCTTCGGAACACCATGAATGTCGACGTACGCGCCAATGCAATATTTGACGCCTTTGGCGCGCAGTTTCTCCTGTGTCTGTTTAATTTTGTCGTCCGTGTACATTGCTCGGCCCTATTCGACTTCGTCACCGACATCGGTGAGGCGAGCGATCATGGAAAACGTGCCCTCCTCCTCATCGGCATCCGACTGCGAACTATGGATAAGGTGATCGAGCCTCGCCTTCGTGCTCACAAACTCGGGCGTGATAAATTGGGCTGCGCTGCGCGGGCGCGACACAGGCACTTCAATCAGCTCCTGCACTTCGCCTGGGTGGGCGGAAAGAACCAGAATGCGATCGGCGAGAAAGATCGCTTCCTCAAGATCGTGAGTAATGAATACAATAGTAATGTCGATCTTGCGCCAGATCTCGAGCAGGTGTGCCTGCATCCGGCAGCGCGTCTGCGCGTCGAGTGCCCCGAAGGGCTCATCCATAAGCAGGATGCGCGGTTGATTGGCGAGCGCTCGCACGATTGCCACACGTTGCTTCATGCCACCGGATAATTGATGCGGATAAGAATCGGCGAATTTTTCAAGACCGATCAACTGCAGCCATTGCATTGTCTGCTGCTCGGCCTCATACCGGCCACGGCCATTCACCTCGAGGCCGAACATCACGTTTTTCTTCACCGTCAGCCATGGAAACAGGGTGTAGCTCTGGAACACCATGCCGCGGTCGCTGCCTGGGCCAACCACTGGTTTTCCAAGCAGCAACACCTCGCCCGAGGTCTGTTCTTCGAGCCCGGCGAGAATGCGCACGAGGGTCGATTTTCCACATCCGGAAGGCCCCACGACGCACAGAAATTCGCGCCGGTGCGTGGTGAAATTGATATTGTTCAGCGCAACCGTTGACCCTTGCGCGGACTCGAATTTCTTGGTGAGTGCCCGCACGTCGAGAATAACCTCACGCGCGCGAAGTCGTTTGAATCGGGCGCGCACGGCTGGGCTTTGTTTAGCATAGGCCTTGGCAGACGCAGCGCTGACCATGTCATGCATTTTGCCGTGCTCCCTCATTCAGCCTTGACCAAGGAACGGTCCCAGGGGAAAAGCCGCCGCCCCAGCATCGCCAAGACAATGTCGGTGCCGAGCCCGATAATTCCTATCATCATGATCGCGGCATAAACGTTGGCAAAATGCTGGTAACGGGCCTGCTGCGTGATGAACCAGGTAATGCCCGACATCGTGCCAATGAGCTCGGCAACGATTAGGTACGTCCAAGCCCATCCTAATAAGATGCGCTGGTCGCGATAGAGGTCCGGCAGGATGCCTGGAATGACGACACGCCAGAGTACTTGCATATTGCGCGTGCCGAGCGTCATTGCGGCCTCGACCAACGAAACATCGAGCTTGCGTGTGGTGTTAGCGATGATGAGCACCTGTTGAAACAGAGTGCCGATGACGATGATGGTAATCTTTGGCCCGTCGTAGATGCCGAGGATCGCTACCGCCAGTGCGCCAAACGCCGGCGCCGGCAAATATCGAAAAAACTCTACGAACGGCTCACTCAGACGCGAGAAGATCGCGTAGGTGCCGCAAAGAATGCCGAGCGGCACGCCGATGATCGAGGAGATCACAAATCCCCAGAATATTATTTGGATGCTGTGCCAGAGGCTCTGATGGAGCCACTGCCCGTCCTGCCCTGCCGGTGGCGTCTTGAACGACGTGTAGAAAGCCAGGAGCACCTCGTGAGGCGCCGGCAGGTAGATCGGGTTAGCCGGATAGCCTTCCGGGGGATCCTTATTTTCGCTGCGCGCTTCCTTTACCTCGTCGGCAAAGGCCGCCTGATTCATCCGCATGCCCACTTGCAGATAGTCCACCGAGCCGGGATTAGTGATGAAGACCTGCGGATGCCAAACGAACGGCACATAGCTGACGAAGCACCACACGAGAACCGGAAGCACAAATGAGAAGCATAATGCGACCAGTCTCGCGTGGGGTGTGAGAGGCCGAAGCACCTGAAACCAGCGCGCCTTCGTCATGGCCGTTCACGTTCAACGAGCGGTCACTTCTGTGCTTCGGTCAGCGAAGGATCAATGTAGCTGTTGACGTCTTGCGCCTGCTTGTAGACCTCGTTCTTCACGTTGAAATCGTTGGCGATAGTCGAAGACCCGTAAAGAGATGCCAGACCCGGGGCCTTCTTGAAGACCTTCTTACCGGCTGCCACGTCGAGCAGTTTGGTTCCCTTCAACAGCGGCTTGTACGCGTCAGGCGTTAAGCCGACTCGCGCCGCCATGATCTTGACGGCGTCGTCTTGGGTCTTTGGGTCGTCGATATAGTGAACCACGCGGTCCCAGACCTTGATCAGCTTCGTCCAGTCGTCTTTCCGGTTCTTCAAGCTGGTCGGGCTGACGGCCAGGACGTCATAAATCAGGCCCGGCGCTTTGGCGGAGGTATAGACCGGGCGTGACCCAGCTAAGCCTTTCATGGCTTCGCCAGAGATCGGCTGCCAAGCACCAATCGCGTCGACTTGACCGGAGGCGAGCACCTGCGGAGTCTCGTTGGTTTTGGCGTTGACCAGCGTGACGTCCTTTTCTTTCATTCCGCTCTCCTGCAACCCGTGCAACAAGAGCAGGTGTTCTACGAGGCCGACCTCGATGCCGACTTTCTTGCCTTTGAGATCCTTGAGGCTCTTGATGCCTGGCTTCGCAACGATCATGTCGTTGCCGTTCGAATAGTCGGTCAACATGACCATGATGCCTTTGCCGCCGCCGGCGCCCGTGACCAGTGTGTCGCCATTTGTCATCAGGTTGGCGTCGATCTTGCCAGCGGTGAAGGCATCCATCGAGGCCGAGTAATCGAACCACTGGAACGCCACGTCGACGCCGGCCTCCTTGAACCAGCCCTTATCGATGGCGACTTGCCAAGCCACCCATCCCGGCCAGTCACTGTATCCAACCTTAAGCGGCTCGGCGGCAGCCGCTCCCGCTACAAACATCGCGGTCGACAGCACAAGGCCGAGGACCGAAGCGATTCTCGCTGTACACTTCATCGCTCTCTCCGCTGAGTATTACAAAAAATCAAAAGCGTAATACTCATTGCAAGCGATGTGCCAAAACTGCGGTCAGCAGTTTTTCCGGAAATTATGCGGATCGGAGCCGTCGGTGCTGTCGGAGCAGACCGTGTCGCTCACAAAACAAGCGCGGCAGTAGTCAAACAGCCTAATTCGTAGCCATTCACATAGACACGCGGGACCCTGCCGCGAGAACTTCTCGGACAGGTTCGGGCGAACACAACATCACATTGTGTGTGTGAACAAGAACAGCGACAACAATCCTGGGCGCCGTGCCCCGCAACTGCAGGCGGACCGGGCGGCGGACTAAAGGTTAGCGATAACGGATGGCAAGCTGACTCCCAAACGTCGGCCGATGCGTGAGCTGAGTTTATGGGGCTTGCACGTCGTTTTTTCTCACGCCAAAGTCCGCTTTGGGCCATAAGCGGACTTTGACGCTATGAGATGCAATATCCGCTCTCACCGCGAAAGCGGACATTCCCGGTTCGGTTTGAATGTCCGCTAAGTGCCAATAGGCGACATTGAATTTTAAAGGAAAGAGAATCAGCTTTCTTCGCGGACTTGAGATGGATTTGCCCTCGTTACCTTGGGGATGACCATGAAACTTCCGCGTCGTCAATTTCTCCATTTAACCGCCGGCGCTGCCGCGCTCCCAATCATGTTGCGCGGCACGTCGGCGCTTGGCTACCCGTCGCAGCCGATACGTTTGATCGTGCCGTACGCGCCCGGTGGCACGACGGACACCGTCGCGCGGTTGATTGGGCCATCGTTGTCGGAACGGGTGGGTCAACCATTCATCATCGAGAGCCGGCCCGGAGCAGGTACCAATGTCGGCACCGAAGCGGTCGTGCGCTCACCACCTGACGGCTATTCGCTGCTTCTGTTCGACCCGTCGGCGGCGATCAACGCAACGCTCTATGACAAGCTTAGTTTCAATTTTATTCGCGACATCGCTCCGATCGTTTGCATCTTCCGCACGCCTCTAGTCATTGTGGTCAATCCGTTGGTTCCAGCCAAAACGGTTTCTGAATTCATAGCCTACACCAAGGCCAACCCAGGCAAGATCAACATGGCATCGGCCGGCAACGGCAGTACGTCCCAGTTAGCTGGTGAACTGTTCAAGAAAATGGCTGGCATCGAGATGACGCATATCCCTTATCGCGGCGGCGGGCCTGCCATTGTCAACCTGCTCGGTGGTCAAGTGGACGTTTTCTTCTCCCCTGTTGCTATAGCCGTCGCACACATCCAAGCTGGCAAGTTGCGGGCATTAGCGGTGACAAGTACGACGCGCTCGGCTGCGCTGCCAGAGATACCGACCGTGGGCGAGTTTGTGTCAGGCTATGAGACGAGTTACTGGATTGGTCTTGGTGCGCCCAAGAGCACTCCCGTCGACATCGTCGATAGACTGAATAGGGAGCTCAACGTGGCCCTCGCGGAGCCCAAGATACAGGCGCGGTTCGCCGATCTGGGAGGCACTACGAGTGCGGGTTCTTCCGCTGATTTTGGGAAACTCATTTCCGACGAAACCGAGAAGTGGGGCAAAGTGATCCGGGCGGCAAGCATCAAGGTGGAGTAAGACGATCCGCTAGCGGGTCTATATTCCATAGGCCGTCCCGCGAATGCAGCAGGGGCCAATGTCCGCTTTGGGTCAAAAGCAGACAGGGCGACACGAACAGGGAATCTTGGCCGGAATTGAAATTATCACCGGTGCTCTGGTTTAGGAACTGGCCGCTTCGGCTACACCGCCACCTTGGTGAGGAAGATTTCGACTTCGCTGTGCAAATTCGCCGCCGCCTCTTCCACCGATTCCGATGCGGTGAGCACGGTTTGCGCCGATCGTTGGGTTTCTGTAGTGGCGCCAGCCACTTCGCTCAACACCGAAACGATTAGCTTTGCGCCATCGGCGGCGCTTGTGACATTTTGCGAAATTTCGTCAGTCGCGGCACTCTGCTGCTGGACCGCCGCGGCAACTGCGGACGAATGATTGTCGATCTCCTGCATGCGGATTGCGATCCGTCCGATCGCTTCCACTGCCTTGCCGATCGAATTCTGCACTCCCAGGATTTGGCTAGATATATCCTCGGTCGCCTTCGCGGTCTGCACGGCGAGTGACTTCACCTCAGAAGCGACTACCGCAAAACCGCGGCCTGCTTCGCCAGCGCGCGCTGCCTCAATCGTGGCATTCAGCGCCAATAGATTGGTTTGAGCAGCGATATTCTGGATAAGCTTGGTGACATCGCCGATCTTCTGCGCACCGTGCGCCAGTGCGCCAATATCCTGATTTGTCATCTGCGCTTCGCCAACTGCAACTCGCACCACTTCGTTGGTCTGGTTGAGACGTTGTCCGATTTCCGCGATTGAAGTTGACAATTCGTCGGCGGCAACCGCGGCGGTCTTTACGTTGGCCGAGGCCTCATTTGATGTCTGCACTGCACTTTCGGCGCGTTGCGACGTATGGCCGGACGCAGTGAACAGGTTGGCCGCCGTCGAGCGCATTACACTCGCGCTTCTTGCCACCGTTTGCAGCAGTGTCTCCGCGTGATTGCGAAACGCCGAGATCGCGTTCTCGATTGCAGCGCGGCGCCCTTCCTGCTGTTGCATCGTGTCGCGCTGCAGTTCGGTTTGCCGCCGCCCTGTGATATCTTCGTGGGTCCCTATCCAGCCGCCATCCTTCGTTGGATGGTTCGTGACCAGCAAGAGACGCCCGCCCTTGGACTTGACCTCGTGCACGATGGTGCGCCCCTGTCCAATTGCAGTCAGAAATTCTTTTCTGTACTGCTGTGGATCTCGAGAGAACGTACCCTTGGCTACCCGCCTTTCCAGCACGTCAGAAAGCGTGGATCCCGGTTTAACGTCGGCTAACGTCAACTCATACATATTATAATATTGCGAGTTGCAGACGACCAGCCGCTCCGAGGCATCGAACATGCACAGTCCTTGTGCCATGCTGTCGATGGCAGTACGCATCTGTTCATTTTCTCGGTTTTGATGCCGCGTGAGGACGGCACCGGCCAGGCTCATGGCAAATTGGGCAACGATCGCCGCGAGGACAGCTGTGAGTACTGTTTTTGGAATGGTGGGGATGAGTGCCGCAGCCCAGTCAGCAGCAAAAATTATCAGCGCGCCGAAACTAATCGTAAATGCGGCGAGGCCAACAAATGTAACTAGCCATGAGGCGCGCTTGAGGGTGAGAGAGAAAAACATCGGCCAGCACGGTATTCCTCCAGGCTTTTTTTGCAGTTAATCGCCGGTAACCAAATCGTTAACGAGGCATGATTGGGAGCAGATATGGCCGAGTTGCAGCCTCTGCAGCTCGCGCGGGCACAACCGGCTCATAGGGAATACCGAGTTTCGCGGCGATGAACTTGCCGACGGGTTCGCCAACACCGCCCAACGCCCCAATCAAAATCATTCCGGTGCGTAACTTGGCAGTCCGCGCTATCTCCGAACCGGGCGCTGACTGAGCGAACACTGCACCTGGCATTCCGATTAATGTTATTATTTTGCGGTTGAAATTGTCCGACCAGGTTCGTCTTCAAACTCGTCGTGAATTAGGTCCCGCAGCTGCCGCCGGAGCGCGAGATATGCGCTGCCGTCTTCGTCGCGCGGTCGCGGCAATTCCACCCTAAGGAAAGCCTTTACCCGTCCTGGCCGCCGCGTCATCACCGCAATACAATCGGAAAGCTTGATCGCTTCGTCGATGCTGTGGGTGACCAACACGACCGTTTTTGGCTCGCGTTGCCAGATTCGCACAAGTTCGTCCTGCATGAAGCTTCGGTTCTGTGCATCAAGTGCGCCAAACGGTTCGTCCATTAGCAGTAGGTTTGGTTGTACCGCGAGTGCGCGGGCAATTGCGACACGCTGTCGCATTCCGCCCGACAATTGATGCGGGAGCTTGTTCTCAAAGCCATCGAGACCAACCAGCCGGACGTAATGTCGTGCGATGTCGTCGCGCTTGTGGCGAGGCAGCAACTTCATTTGAAGCCCAAAAGAAATATTCTGGATCACGCTCATCCATGGAAAAAGCGCGTAATCTTGAAAGATCATTGTATTCTGCCAGCCCGGTTCGCGAATTGGTTCGTCGTCCACCATCACCACGCCCGTAGTCGGCGGCTCAAAGCCGGCGGCGATGTTGAGCAGAGTCGTCTTGCCACAACCGCTGTGGCCGAGAATTGAACAGAACTGGTTATCGGGGACTTCGAACGTCACATCGCGCAGCGCCATAACGCTGTCTGGCGCACCCTGCGCACCGTAGATTTTTGACAATCCTTTGACCGCTAACCTGCCCATCGCTCGATCCTATTTACTCATTGCCAACGACCAAGGCAGAAGGCGTCGGCTCAGTAGCCGAATAGCGGTGTCGATCATGAGACCGACAAGTCCAATCGTGAGCATTCCGACCGCGATTGTGTCGGTGCGCAACATGCTACGCGCGTCGTTGATCAAAAATCCTAGACCGGAATTGGCCCCGACGAGTTCGGCGGCGACCAGGGCCATCCAACCAACACCGAGTCCAACCCGCACGCCAGTGATGATCTGCGGCAGCGCTCCTTGGAGGACAACCCGCCACAACACCTTGTGCTCCGGCGCGCCGAGGCTGCGAGCGGCGCGAACGAGGTTCGGATCGACATTCTTTACCCCAACGACGGTATTCACCAAAATTGGAAAAAACATGCCAAGAAAAATAATGAATTCGTTTTGCTCGTCGCCGAGACCAAACCACAAAATGCTGAGGGGTATCCATGCTAGCGGCGGGATCGGCCGCAAGATCTCCATGATGGGATTGATCTGGTTATACACGCGCCGCCACCAACCCATGGCCATGCCGAGCGGAATTGCAGTTGCCGCGAAAACGAAGGCGGCGGCTTCGCGTCGCAAACTCGCCAATAGATGAAAGAAAAGTTCGCCGGAGGCGATCATGCCCATCGCAGTTTTGGCGATGGTGGTCGGCGCTGGCATCAGGACCGCCATGTGCGGATCGATGCGCGGTAGCCAGACCGTCGACGCGAATTGCCACACGAAGATCAAAAAGACGAGAAAAGCGAGGTTGGGCAGGTACGCAACGATATGAAAAAGCCTCAGTCGGAGCCATGCGGCCGCGGCCGAAGCCGCCGGCACCACTTCGGACCCACCGACCGATGCGGCGTCGTCGTTCTGCATCACCTTTCTAACTCTCTTGTTTAGAGCCTTTCGAACGGCACCCCCCGCGAACTCCATCATAAACGAAGCCTCGCGGGGACTTCTTTCGCGACAGCCACTTACGGGTTGTACGTCTTTCCATTGAACACCCACGGCTTCGTCAGGTCACCCGCCTCAGGCCAGGGCTGTGGGCTTTTGAGCGTGTTAACGTTCGCATAGGCCGGATAAGGCAATTGCCCGATCCTGCCCGACCAGTTTGCTGGCAGGAATGGCGCTTGCGTCGGTACTTTCCAGCCGAGTTTTTCATAAGTATTCGTCATGAAGTGAACGTCGAACGACTCTTCGTAGTCCTTGGCGGTCAGGGTTTTGGTCAGCCGATTACGATCCTTCAGCCATTTGGCAATGCGGGCATTCTCCTCGCCCCACAATTTTGCAAATGGGAAGCTGTAGGTTGGTTTGTAGAGATTATTGTACAGCTGCGTTTGCTGAAGCAGCAGTGGTTTGCCATATACTTTGAGCAACGGTTCGGCGGCGAGGAAATCCGCTGCCTTATCTGGATTGAGACGAATCCAGAGCGTAGCTTCCATGAATGCGTCACTGATTGCCTGCACGACGTCGGGCACGTTATCGATCAGTTCTTGCCGCACGTAAAACATGCCTTCATAGAAATTGTATGGAAAAATCGTGTCGGCTTCTTTTCCGGTCTTTCGGTCGTCGGTAATGATCGTCACCGACGGCTCCCACGGCACGACGGCTCCAATGCCCTTTGCCATTAGGAGCTGCTCTCCCGGTGGCATGTTCTTCAGGATGACGTCCTTGCCGATCTGCAATCCGACCACCTCGGCAGCTTGCGTGAAATAGAATTCGGCAGACGAGCCGGTCACGATGCCGATGGTCGCTGGAGGATTGCTGCCTTTGAAATCGGCAAGTGTCTTAATCGGCGAGTCGACAGGAACGACCGTCGAGTGCTTCAGGTTTGGGGCGACAACCGCGATCGCCCGCACGGGAACGCCACGGTCAAGCAGCGAGGTAAAGGGGAAATTCCCGCCGTTGCCGACCTGCACCCTTGCAGACGCAACCGCTTCGTTGACATCGGGCCCGGCAGCGAATGTTTGAAACTTCGCTTCGAGACCGCGTTTTTCCAGCAATCCGGCCTTATCCATCACCACGTTAATCGTGTTCTGCCCAGAGAACGGGCCTTGCCAGCCGACGCCGATCGGCCACCAGCCCTTCTCCTTGAGCCATGCGACCGATTTGTCAGAGACTTTCTCATAGGGCTGGGGCCACCCCCAATCCGTGAAGCTTTGCGCCGCCGCTGGAATTATGCCGCTAATCAATGCGGCGAACGCCGCGGCGGCCACTATGCCGAACCTCGTTCCTGACTGCTTTTGCATTACACTCCTCCCCCGGTTTTGTTTGACTGGCAAATGCGTGTCGGACTCGTTCGGTCTCATTTCCTGTTAGATCGGCTCGATGACAAATAATGTGCGCCCGTATTCTACTAATTCAGAGTTCTCCGCGCCGATTTGCACGATCCGGCCAGCAACTTCTGAATTAATGGTTGTGAACAGCTTCATCACTTCGATCAGACAGAGCGGTTGGCCTGCGCGAATGACCGCGCCAACTTCTACGAAGGGCGGCGCATCTGGGGTCGGTGCCCGATAAAACGTTCCGACCATCGGAGCAGTGACCTCGATTTGGCCAGTAGCCGCTTCGACCTTCGGAGGTGCGGGGCGCGACTCGCGAATAGCTGGCTTCGGCACAACAGAAGCTGCAGGAACTGCCGTCTCTATAGCCGCAAGTGGAGACGTTGCAGGCGCACCATTCCGACGCACCACAAGTTTCATGTCGCCAGTTTCAAATATGAGTTCGTCGCAAGAACTGCTGTCGATCAGTTTCACGATCTCTGCGATTTCATCGTAGGTCAAACTCACGCGCCTTCCTTTCCACTCGGGTCGTGCGGAGCCTCATCGATGGTCGCCGCCAGCCGGTCAGCCGCTGCCTGCAGCAACGGAACGTGCTGCAGGCCCTCCTGCAACGACATGCGTGCGAGTGGCGCGGAGACTGCCAGGGCTGCGACCGGTTGCTTATGTGGTGAGCACACTGGCACGGCGACGCACACGACGCCGGCAAGGAATTCCTGATTGTCGATCGAAACGTCAGTCGCGCGGATTTTTTCCAGCTCTATTTCCAGCAGCGCCGCGTTGGTGATGGAATTTTCGGTGTAGCGATATAAGGGAATCGAGCGTAGCAGCGCCGCGCGCTTTTGGGCCGGCAGCTGGCTCAGGAAGAGCTTGCCCATGGATGTACAATGCAGGGGCACCCGCGAACCGGGCTCGAACCGCAGCCCGAATGGCCATGCCGACTCCACGCGATCGAGGTAGACGACGTGGCTGCCACTCATCACGCCGAAATTGCATGTCTCGCCGATCTCCTGGGATAGCGCCTCCAATATTGCATGGCGGGGCGCGCGCAACATCGATGCGGCAACAATGCCCAGTCCGAGCTGGACCATGCGCGCACCCGGCACGAACCGGCGACTGCCCGGTTCGCGCTGCAACAAACCTTCACTTTCCAGCATACGGACGATGCGATGGGCCGTCGGCTTGGGAAGCCCGAGCAAAGCGCCGAGCTCAGACACGCCGAGCGGTCGGCGCGCCGTCGCCATGGCCTCGAGAATTGCCACCGCCTTGACTGTGGGAAATGCCTTTGTCGAACGCTCCGCGGATCCCGACCGCCGGGTCAGTTCGTCGTGGAGCCGGCCGTTGTTCGGGGACGTCAGCGGAGGCTGCATGGCTTGTATCAAAAACCGAAACAAAACGTCTTGCAATATGAATTTGATCGGTGCGACAATTGAATTGTCCACCTGCGCAGATGGGTGACGGACTCAACTGGGAGGCGAGCGATGCGGCGCGTGCTGGTCGCCAATCGCGGCGAGATCGCGTTGCGGGCGATCCGTGCCTGTCGACAGCTCGGGCTGGAAAGCCTCGCTGTCTATTCCTCCGCAGATGCGAATTCATCGCACCGCTGGGCCGCCGATCGCGCAATTTGCATCGGGCCGCCACCCGCTACTGCGAGCTATCTGAATGCAGCCGCCTTGCTCGAGACTGCCGGCGCTATGAAATGCGACGCAGTTTATCCGGGTTACGGCTTCTTGGCCGAAAACGGCGCGTTTGCTGAACGGTGTTCTGAAGCAGGCCTGAAATTCATTGGCCCCAGCGGCGAGTGCATCTTTCGCATGGGGGACAAAGTCGCGGCGCGCCAGACTGCCGCCGCAATCGGCATCCCAGTCGTGCCTGGGTCCGAGCATGGTTTTATATCGTCGGGTCCGGCAGAATTAGCGGCACGCGATCTCGGTTTTCCAGTGCTGTTGAAAGCAAGCGGCGGCGGGGGCGGCCGCGGCATGCGGATTGTAACGAGCGCCGCAACCTTCCACGCGCAATTTGAGCAAGCTTCGGCTGAGGCACTCGCTGCCTTCGGCAATGCAGAAGTCTATCTCGAACGATTTTTCCCGCAGGTTCGGCACATCGAAATTCAAGTGTTTGGTGATCAGTACGGCAATTATGCTCACCTCGGTGAACGCGATTGCAGCGTGCAGCGCCGGCATCAGAAGCTCGTGGAAGAATCACCCTCTCCCGCGCTCGATCAGGTCACACGAACACGCATGGCGGAAGCAGCTGTGGCCTTGACCAAGGCGCTCGACTACGTCAATGCCGGCACTGTCGAATTCATCTTCGATCCCACCAGCGGTCAGTTCTTTTTTATCGAAATGAATACGCGCATTCAGGTTGAGCACCCTGTGACTGAAATGGTCACCGGTACCGATCTGGTGCTTGAGCAATTTCGGGTCGCGGCCGGCGAAAAACTCTCGTTCAGCTCGACGTTCTCCGAGGGTCGCACCGCGATCGAATTCCGCATTAATGCTGAAGACGCTACCCGCGATTTCCGACCGTCGCCAGGGGTCCTCAAACGATGGCGGCCACCGAGTGGCCGCGATATTCGTGTCGACAGCCACGTCTACGAGAGCTACGCCGTCCCCCCTTATTACGATTCCATGTTGGCCAAGCTCATCATCACAGGGCCAGATCGCGCGACAGCGATGAGCATTGCCAGGTCAGCACTCGCCCGATTCCATGTGTCGGGACTGGAGACTACCGTCCCGTTCCACGCCCAACTGTTACAGACACCTGAATTTATGCGGGCGGAAGTGCATACCCGGTGGGTCGAAGAGCAAATGCAGATCGTGCAACACTGATGACTAATAAGCGCACCATCAATCTTGTCGATGTAACGCTACGCGACGCCCACCAGTGCCTCTGGGCAACGCGCATGACGACCGCGATGATGGAAGATCTTGCGCCGCGGCTCGACCGCGCAGGATTTGAGGCGATCGATCTGGTCGGCGGCGCGGTGTTCGATGTCTGCGTAAGGTACCTGCGCGAAGACCCCTGGGAGCGAATGCGCATCCTTAGCGGATGGGTCAAGCAGACGCCGCTCGTCGTCATGACACGTGGTCAGAGCCTTTTTACATTCGAGTTCTTTCCCGACGATATCGTCGAGCTGACGGCAGAAAGAATATTCGCCAACGGCATCCGGTATCATACGCCCTATGACGCGTTGAACGACATGCGTAATATGCAGGTTCCGGTGCGGGCGGCGAAAAAGGCTGGGCTCTATACTGCCGGTGGCATCGTCTACACGATCAGCCCAGTCCACACCGATGCCTATTACGCGCGCAAGACGCTCGAACTGGCCTCACTCGGCGTTGATGCCGTTTACCTCAAAGATCCAAGCGGCCTATTAACGCCAGAAAGAGCGAACACCCTCGTTCCGGCCCTCAAAGCCGCGTGCGGCGCACTACCTCTACACCTGCACTCGCATTGTCTCACCGGGCTTGCGCCTTATACGGCGGTCCGCGCAGTAGCACTGGGAATTGACGTGGTGCATACAGCGACCTCGGCTTTGGCCAACGGCGCCTCGCACCCTGCGACTGAATCGTTCGTCGAAAATATACGACGCGCCGGCTTCGACGTTCCTATCGATCTTGCACCTGTTCAAGAAGTAGCCGAGCGACTGCGGTACATCGCGAAACGTGAAGATAAGCCACTCGGCACCATCGCTGAATACGACGCGTTTCACTACGAGCATCAGATGCCGGGTGGGATGGTCTCGAATCTGAAGTCACAGCTTGCGCCCCTTGGCATCGCCGACCGCCTGCCAGACGTTCTCGAGGAAGCCGCGCGAGTACGTTGCGAGCTGGGCTACCCGATCATTGTCAGCCCCTTCGCGCAATTTGTCATAACCCAGGCGGTCCTTAACGTAATGGGCAAAGAGCGTTATGCCACGATCCCCGATGAGGTGAAAAAATACGTGCTTGGCTACTACGGCGAAATTGCCGGGCCGATCGATCCCAATCTCTACGACCGCATCACCAATGGCGCCACGGCTACAACAGCGCGGCCTGGCGACCTATTAGAGCCCGGGATTCCGAAAATTCGACGCGAGCGCGGTCCGTTCGCGTCAGACGACGACCTTTTGTTGGCGGCTTTTTATTCCAACCGCGAATATAGCGCCTTGAAGGCGGCCGGGCCCATTGAGACCGGCCATCCTCTTGCGTCTACGCCGCTCATTACTTTGCTGAGGGAAATCACGCAGCGGCGCGACATTCGATCGATCCACCTTGTCCATCAGGCCAGGTAACTAGCATGACTGTCCCAGCCATCATCACTGTCGCCATAACCGGTGCAATTCCGCGCAAGGCCGACACGCCAGCCGTCCCAGTGACGCCAAGCGAGCAGATCGAATCTACCCACGAAGCGTTCGAAGTCGGAGCTTCTGTCGCGCATATCCATGTGCGCAACCCCGATGAAAGCCCGAGTTCGGAGCCGGAGCTTTTTGCGCGCGTCCAGGAAGGAATCGTCAAACATTGTCCAAAGATGATTGTGCAGTTCTCAACCGGCGGCCGTGGCCGAAGCCAAAACGAACGGGGCCGTATGCTTTACCTCAAGCCTGATATGGCCTCGCTCGCCACCGGCTCGGTCAATTTTCCAGCGCAGATCTACGAAAATCCGCCGCAACTCGTCGAAGAACTTTCGCGCTCGATGCTTGAGAACAACGTCAAGCCTGAGATCGAAGTTTTCGACGTAGCGATGCTCTACAACGCTAAGAATCTCGCGGATCGTGGGTTGCTTAAGCGACCGTGTCAGGTTCAATTCGTGATGGGCATTCCGAATGCACTGCCGGCTCGGCGGAAGTTGCTGGAATTTCAGATTTCAGAGCTCAAGGACTTGATGCCCGACGCCACCTGGTCAGCCGCTGGAATTGGACGCCACCAGTTGGAAGTCAACCACTGGTGTCTCGAGCTCGGCGGTCACGTTCGGACCGGACTAGAGGATAACATCAAGTTCGACAAAGATCGGCTCGCCCGCAGTAATGGCGAACTGGTTTCGCGCGTGGCTACGATATGCGCGAAATATGGACGACATGCGGCAAGTGTTGAAGAAGCGCGACAGATTCTGCGACTACCAACGGGCTAGAACCTAAACCGCGAAAACCAGGGGGGACCTATGCAGACAAAAGCACAATCCGGAGGCTTCGGTACATCGATCGGCACGATCGCATTTGCAAGCGCCATCGGCACCACGATCGAATGGTACGACTTCTTTCTGTTTGGAGTGGTCACTCCGATCGTGCTCAACAAACTATTTTTTCCCAACTTCGATCCATTGGTCGGTACGTTGCTGGCGTACACGACGTTCTTTGTCGGGTTCATATCGCGCCCGATCGGTGGAATCATTTTTGGCCATTACGGTGATCGGATCGGCCGCAAGACAGTGCTCGTCCTCACCATCCTCATCATGGGTGTCGCTACATTCTTAATTGGGCTGCTGCCGACCTACGCATCGGTCGGTATTTGGGCCCCGATCATGCTGCTCTTCCTTCGCATCTTTCAAGGCATAGGTATCGGCGGCGAATGGGGTGGTGCCGTATTGATGGCGGTCGAACATTCGCCAGCCGGCCGACGCGGATTTTACGGAAGCTGGCCCCAGATCGGAGTCCCGGCCGGCCTGCTGCTGAGCTCGGGCATGGTCTACCTGCTGTCCTATCTTCCCGAAGCCGACTTCTTCGCATGGGGATGGCGGATCGCGTTCCTCGTAAGCGCGATCCTGGTCGCAGTCGGCCTTTATATTCGCTTGAAAATTATGGAGACACCGGCATTCACCCGCATCCAAGAATCTAAAAAGGTTGTCCACGTGCCGTTCTTCGAGTTGTGGCAAACCCACGGCAAGAACACCCTCCTGGGGCTCGGTGCACGCTATATCGAAGGCGTAACCTTCAATATCTTTGGCGTGTTTATCGTCGGATATCTCGCGGGGACTTTGGGGTTGCCGCGGCAAACCGCCCTCGCCGGCGTCATGATTTCATCGGCAATCATGATTGTCATGCTGCCAATTTATGGAAATCTGTCAGACCGGATCGGCCGGCGCCGGATGTTCGCGGTCGCCGGAATACTGATCGGTATTCTTTCGTTCCCGTCTTTCTGGCTGATGCAAACGAAAGAGCCACTACTGATTTGGATCGCAATTGCAGTGCCATTTGCCTTCGTCTATCCGGCGGTCTACGGACCGCAAGCTGCGCTGTTTTCGGAGCTCTTTGATACGCGCGTTCGCTATACCGGAATATCATTTGTCTATCAGTTCTCCGGTATCTACGCGAGTGGGCTTACGCCGATCATTGCCACCGCTCTGTTGCCGGCCGGCGGCAACAAGCCATGGCTAATTTGCTTGTATGTTTTGGCAGTCGGCATCGTAAGTGCACTGTCGGTCTTTGCAATGACCGAAGCCCATAAGCGTGACATGGCTGTCGATAGCAAATAGCCACACCCCAACCGCGGCGCGATCGTCATGGATCTCAACCTGAAAAGTCGCGTCGCGATTATAACTGGCGGCGCGGCCGGCATCGGCGAGGCTATTGGTCGCGCGCTTGCGGCTGAGGGCTGCACCATTTGTATTATCGATCGGGATGCAAGCGCCGCCAGAAAAACAGCCGCGTCGTTCGGACCACAGACCCAATCTGCCGCGGTAGACGTTAGCGACGCCGCTGCTGTGGTTCAGGCGTTTGAGAAAATCATCGCCAACTACAATCGGCTGGACATTCTAGTGAATGCAGCTGGTGTGCTCTCGACAGGTCTAGTTGCCGATCTGCCGATCACAGAGTGGCAACGAGTCAGCGAGGTCAATCTCTCCGGCGTACTTTATTGCGCTAAAGCCGCAATTCCTTTCATGAAAAAAAAGCAACATGGCCGCATCCTCAATATTGCATCGGTGTCAGCTATGCGTGGTGGAGGTTCCGTTGGAAATACACTCTATGGCACAACCAAAGCTGGCGTAGTCGCGTTGACGATGGGGCTTGCACGGGAGCTCGGTCCAAACGGCATCACGGTCAACGCGATTGCGCCCGCAATTGCCGACACGGCGATGACGCACGCCGCGCTAACAGAGGATGCGCGACGCAAAATACTCGCGCGAATCCCCCTCGGGCGTCTCGCAAACTTGTCCGATATTGCTGATCTTGCGGCGTTCCTCGTATCCGACCGCGCGAATTTTATCTCCGGCGCCGTCATTCCAGTCGACGGCGGCATCCTGACAACATAGCGATTCAAAGCGTCAGACTATGGACACAAGCGACTTTGCGGCGATTGGCATTGTCACGGTGGCAGGACTTGTCCGCGGTACTACCGGATTTGGCGGTGCGATGCTAATGACCCCGGTTCTGTCTATACTTTTTGGGCCGGTGCCAGCCGTTGTTATTGCCCTTCTATTAGAAACCGCAGCTGCGCTTGTGATGTTTCCGGACGCCCTGCCAAAAGCAACCTGGCGCACATTGCTGTATCTTATCCTTCCAGCGTTCGTGACGGTGCCGATTGGTGGCTATATTTTGCTGACCGTCGATCCAGGTTTCGCCCGAAAAATGATTGCCGCCGTGGTTATTGTATTCAGCTCGATGCTGTTATTCGGGCTTCGCTATACTGGATCTCCACGTGTTGCGACGTCGCTCGCCCTTGGGAGCCTTGTCGGCGCATTGCTGGGCGCAACAAGTGTTGGAGCCCCACCCGTGATCCTTTATCTCCTTTCGGGACCTGAATCCGCTGCGGTTACCCGCGCCAATCTCACTGTGTTCGTCACCGCGATTTCCGTGATCGGACTTATTATGCTTGCAGCCGCCGGTGCCATAACGACGAGCCTTGCTATTTCAGCGACGGCTCTTACGATCCCGTTTTTATTGGCTATCTGGCTCGGGAATAGACTTTTCGCACGGCTGAGCGACGCCGGGGTGCGGCGGCTTGCCCTCGTGCTGATGCTCGGGGTCGGCGTAGCTGGTCTTTTTCTCTAG
>WNFM01308502.1_pt2 | contig 34204 bp, 31 predicted proteins | sample 5400271 | NCBI WGS metagenome assembly WNFM01 (sample SAMN13153352, study PRJNA577476) | soil metagenome | isolation source: 60 cm saprolite on Douglas fir-dominated hillslope | place: USA:California | collected 2013-09-17 | reverse complement strand
GATGCAGGGCGGCGGCGGCTGCATTCCCGCCACGGTCGAGTTCTTGAAGGGGCTGCGCGAGCTCGCCGACGCCGACGGCATCGTCCTCATCTTCGACGAGGTGATGACCTCGCGCCTGTCGCCCGGCGGCCTGCAGGAGGCGACCGGCGTCACCCCCGACATGACGACGCTCGGCAAGTATATCGGCGGCGGCATGAGCTTCGGCGCCTTCGGCGGCAAGGCGGCGCTGATGTCGCTCTTCGATCCGCGCCAGCCGAACTATCTGCCGCATGCCGGGACCTTCAACAACAACGTCCTCACCATGTCGGCGGGAATCGCCGGGCTGACCGAGATCTACACGCCCGAGGCGGCGAAAGCGCTGAACGCGACGGGCGATGCGCTGCGCACGCGGCTCAACGACATCGCCGAGCGCCACAAGGTGAATGTTCGCTTCACCGGGCGCGGCTCGATGATGAACATCCACTTCACCACGGCGCCGATCCGCTCCGTACGCGACGCCAAGGATGCCGATCCCGATCTGCGCGGCCTCTTCTTCTTCGACATGGTCGAGCGCGGCATCTGGGTGGCGCGACGCGGCATGATCAACCTGTCGCTGCCGATCGGCACGGCGGAAACCGACGCGCTCTGCGCCGCCTTCGAGGAGTTCGTCACCGTGCGCGGCAATCTGCTGCGCTGATCGGGATGGCAACCAGCGCGACCAGCGTCTTTCATCCCGATTTCAAGCCGCTGCCCTATTGGTGGGAGGCCTGGGCGCCCCGCCGCGAGACGTCGGTCGATCTGCCAGCAGCGACCGATGTCGCAATCATCGGCGGCGGCTATGCCGGGCTCAACGCCGCGCTCGAGCTGGCGCGTGCCGGCATCGAAGTCGCCGTCTTCGAAGCCGGCGATTTCGGCTCGGGGGCGAGCACGCGCAATGGCGGCGCGGTCAGCGCCGGGATCAATATCGGCAAGGGCATCGGCGGCTGGTCGGGGAAGAAGGACGATGCGGCGCACGCGGCGCTGGTCCGCGCCCTCGTCGTCGACGGCGCACAGGGACTCGATCTCCTCGAGGACATCATCAAGCGCGAGGCGATCGACTGCCATTACGAGCGCAGCGGCCGCTTCCTCGGTGCCTATACGGCGAAGCATTTCGCCGGCTTCGCCGCTGCGATCGACAAGCTCAACGCGACCACCGAGGCGAAGGCCCATATCGTGCCGCGCGAGCGCCAGCACGAGGAGATCGCCAGCGATTTCTATCACGGCGGCATGGTCGTCGAGCGCGCCGGCAAGATCCATCCGGCGCTCTACTACAAGGGGCTGCTCGATGCCTGCCGGCGCCACAGGATCGACCTGCTGGCCCAAACCGCGGTCGCGCGAATCAGCGGCAGGCGCGACGCCTTCACCGTCGAGACCGCGCGCGGCAGCGTGCGCGCCAAAGAGATCATCATCGCCAGCAACGGCTATACCGGCGACGCAACGCCGCAGCTGAAGCGCCGCCTCATTCCGGTGGCGAGCCACATCATCGCCACCGAAGAGCTGCCGGCCGACCTCGCCGGGAGCCTGACGCCGCGCGGCCGCACCATCAGCGACACGCCGCGCATCCTCACCTATTACCGCATGTCGCCCGACGCCAAGCGGATGATCTTCGGCGGCCGCGCCCGCTTCACCGCCGTCGGGCCGGAGGTCAGCGCGCCGCGGCTGCACCAGATGATGACCGACCGCCTGCCGCAGCTCAAGGATGCGCGTATCACCCATGCCTGGACCGGCAACGTCGCCTTCACCTTCGACTTCCTGCCGCATACGGGGATGATGGACGGGCTGCATTACGCGCTCGGCTGCAACGGCAGCGGCATCGCGATGATGAGCTATCTTGGCCATCGGACGGCGCGCAAGATCATCGGCGGCGGCAACCGGGTGAGCGCCTTCGAGGATGTCGAATTCCCGGCGCGTCCCTTCTACAATGGCAACCCATGGTTCCTTCCCCTCATCGGCGGCTGGTATCGACTGCGCGATCGCATCGACCGCGCCGTGCCGTGAGCGGCGGCGGCACGCGGGATTTTCCGGATGGTCGCAGATGAGCATCGCGATGTGGGCGGCCGGATATTGCATCGTCCTGACGACGATCCAGCTGGTCGCCGTCGCCATCGCCGCGGTCAAATGCCGACGCCGGCCGCGGCATCTGAGCCCGCCGGACGGCGCGCCGCCGGTCACCCTGCTGCGCCCGGTCTGCGGCGTCGATAATTGCGCCGACGAGACGTTGGGCTCGGCGTTTCGCCTGGACTATCCCGATTACGAGATCGTCTTTTGCGTCGCCCGTGCCGACGACCCAGTCGTGGCGCTCGTCAACCGCTTGCTCGACGCCTACCCGCATGTGCCGACACGCCTGCTGATCGGCGACGATCGCATCAGCTCGAATCCCAAGCTCAACAACGTCGTCAAGGGCTGGGCGGCGGCGCGGCACGATTGGATCATCGTCGCCGACAGCAACCTCCTGATGCCGGGCGACTACATCCAGCGCCTGCTCGCCTGCTGGCATGCCGATACCGGGCTGGTCTGCTCGACGCCGATCGGCACGCGGCCGGGAAATTTCTGGGCCGAGCTCGAATGCGCCTTCCTCAACACACTGCAGGCGCGCTGGCAATATGTCGGGGCGAGCCTCGGCTTCGGCTTCGCGCAAGGCAAGACGATGCTGTTCCGGCGCGACCTGGTCGAGCGTGGCGGCGGCATCGCGGCGCTCGGCGCCGAACCCGCTGAGGATGCGGCGGCGACCAAGCTGATCCGCGGCCAAGGGCTCAACGTGCATCTCGTCGACAACCCTTTCGAGCAGCCGCTCGGCCGTCGCTCGGCGGCGGAAGTCTGGTCGCGCCAGCTGCGCTGGGCAAGGTTGAGGCGGGTAACGTTCCCGCGCTTCTTCCTCGCCGAGCTGATCGCCGGCGGCACGTTGCCGATCATCGCCGGCGCCTATGCCGCTTCCCAGCTCGGGCTGGACGTTGCGGCGGTCGTCGCCCTCCTCCTCGTCACCTGGTTCGGCGCCGAGGCCGTGCTGGCGCGCGCCACCGGCTGGCATTTCTCGCCGCGCATGCCGCTCGCCCTGCTGCTCCGCGATCTGATCCTGCCCGTGCTGTGGATAGCTGCCTGGCTGAGCGACGACTTCGTCTGGCGCGGCAACGCCATGAATCTGCACGCCACGACGCCCGAGGAGAGTTCGGCATCGGCAGTGCGGGCGGGGCACAATCCATGACCGACTACCAGATCTTCGAGGCCGGCGACGTCGTCCTGCAATCCGGCCTGACCTATCGCAACGCCAAGCTCGCCTACAAGACCTACGGCACGCTCGACGCGGCGAAGTCGAACGTCATCGTCTATCCCACCTCCTACGGCGCGCAGCACCCCGACACGGAATGGCTGATCGCCGCCGGCAAGGCGCTCGATCCGACGAAATATTTCATCGTCATCCCCAACCTGTTCGGCAACGGCCTCTCCTCCTCGCCGAGCAACACGCCGCCGCCCTTCGATCGCGGGCGCTACCCGCATTTCACCGCGACCGACAATGTCCGCGTGCAGCAGCGCTTTCTCGCCGAGACCTTCGGCATCGAGCGCGTGGCGCTGGTCTACGGCTTCTCGATGGGGGCGCAGCAGGCCCTCCACTGGGGCGCGCTCTTCCCCGACCGGGTCGCGCGCATCGCCGCGATCTGCGGCACGGCCAAGACCTCGCGGCACAATTTCGTCTTCCTCGAAGGCATCAAGGCGGCGCTCACCGCCGATCCCGCCTGGCAGGATGGCTGGTTCGCCACCCCGCCGCTGCGCGGATTGCGCGCCATGGGCCGCATCTATGCCGGCTGGGCGTTGTCGCAGGATTTCTATCGCGAGGAGCTCGACCTGACGCTCGGCTATTCCTCGCTCGAGGATTTCCTGATCAGCGGCTGGGAGGGCAATTTCCGGCGCCGCGACGCCAACGATCTGCTCGCTGCGCTATGGACCTGGCAGCACGCCGATATCAGCGCCAACGAGCTCTATAGCGGCGATCTCGCCAAGGCGCTCGGCGCAATCACGGCGCGCGCCGTGGTCATGCCGTCCGAGACCGACCTCTATTTCCGCGTCGAGGACAACCGCCGCGAGGTCGCGCTGATGCCGAATGCCGAGCTGCGCCCGATTCCGTCGATCTGGGGCCACCGCGCCGGCAACCCGACGCAGAATCCCGTGGACGCCAAATTTCTCGACGACGCGGTGCGCGAGCTGTTGGCGGGCTAGCGTCGGACGGTTGCGGCGCTAGCCGAAGCGCCGCAGCGCGTCGACGGTGAGGCCGAGGCCGACGGCGCCGAACTTGTCGCCCTCGACGACACGGGACTCCGGCACGACCCGCAGGATGCTGCGCCGGACATGCGGCAGCAGGGTCGAGCCGCCGGTGAGGAACACGGCGTCGATGCGTTCGGCGGCGAGCCCGGCCTGGGCGAGGCAGCGTTTGGCGCGCTCGCCGATGCGCCTGGCCAGGGCGGCCGTCGCGGTCTCCAGCGTCTTGCGCTCGATCCCGGCGGCGAGGTCGGGCTCGATCCAGTCGAGCGGGATGGCGATGCGGGAGGTCTCGGAGAGCGATACCTTGGCCTGCTCCACCGCCATGGCGAGCGTATGGCCGCGCCGCAATTCGATGACGCGGATGAGACGGTCGAGCAAGTCCGGATGCGCCGATTCGCGCCGGACATCGCGCATCTCGGCCATCACCTTGGGGCTGTAGAGGAAGTTGATCTTCGACCAGGTCGCGAGATCGGTGAAATAGAGGTTGGGCGCGGCGAGGCCGCGCCGCCGCATGGCGCTGCCATAGCCGAGCAGCGGCATGATCGTCGCCAGGTTGAGATCGCGGTCGAAATCGGTGCCGCCGACCCGCACGCCCTCATTGCCGAGAATGTCGGCGGCGCGCTCGACCCGTTGGCGGCGATCCGGCCCGAGACGGACGATCGAGAAATCCGAGGTGCCGCCGCCGATATCGGCGACCAGCGCGATCTCCTCGCGGACGATCTGGCGCTCGTAGGCGAAGGCGGCGGCGATCGGCTCGAACTGGAAGGCGACGTGGCGGAAGCCGATGCCGTGGGCGATCTCGGCGAGAGCCCGCTCGGCCCGCGCATCGGCCGCCGCATCGCCGTCGACGAAACGCACCGGCCGGCCATGAACGACGGTGTCGAGAGCGGTGCCGCTGGCCGCCTCGGCGCGGCGCTTGACCTCGCCGAGGAAGCGAGCGATGACGGCGCGGAAGCCGATGCGCGTGTTGCGCAGCGTCGTCTCTTCGTCGATCAGCGCAGTGCCGAGCACCGATTTGAGGGCGCGCATGAAGCGCCCGTCGCCATCGGCGACATAGGCATCGATCGCCGCCTGGCCGACCGCCATGGTGGCGCTGTCGAAATCGAAGAAGACGGCGCTCGGCAGGGTAGTCGCCTGGTTCTCGAGCGGCACCAGATGCGGCGATCCGCCCGTCGCTGCCACGCCGAGCGTCGTATTCGAGGTGCCGAAATCGAGGCCGCAAGCCGCCATGCGCCGTCTCGCCTTGCAGGATGGTTGGGCAGGATGAATTGGGTTCGCGCCCGCAAAAGGCCGGCGCGGCGGGCGCCTTAATACGGCGAATCGCCGGAGGATGCCAGCGTTTCCCTGCGCTCGGCGCTTGCCGGTTCAATTCGAACCGTTCCGCCGCCCCCCACGCAAGGGGACCCAGACGAGCGATGTGCCGTTGGCCCCGGGTCGCTGCTTTCGGACTAGTAGAACGAGCGCGCCGGCAAAACCAGGATCTCGGTGCGTTTCGGCAAGGCCGCGCGCGACAGCGCGATGCTCGGCGTGTCGTTCCGCCGCACCGGATAACGCCCCGCCGAATCGGCGATGAAGGTCTCGAGGCTGCGGCCGGAGAAATAATGCATCGGGATGATCAAGGCGGGGCGGATCGCTTCGATCACCTCGATCATATCGTCATGGCTGAGCGTCCAGGTGACGTCGACCGGCGTCAGCAGGACGTCGACCGGGCCGAGCTGGACGAGGTGCTGCGGCGTCAGCGTGTGGTGGAGATGGCCGAGATGCGCGACGCAGATATCGCCGGCATCGAAGACGAAGATCGAATTGCCGCCGAACTCGGTGCCGCCGCCGTCCCTTATATTGGTGGGCACGTTGTGGACGTGCATGTCGCCCAGCGTGACGTCGTGATCGGGGACGCCGCCGCCGGGATCCCAGCCGCGCAGCACCAGCTTGATGCCGGGATCGGGGCTGTCGGTGTAATGCGTCGAATGCGCATGGTTCATCGTCACGATGTCGGGCGGCCGGTCCGGCTTGATGTAGCCGTTATAATCAGTCACCGCCGTGACGCCGCCGGGGCTCTCGATGAGGAAGCTGGCATGGCCGAGGAAGGTCAACCCGACCTGGCCCGGCGGCAGGGCGCTGGCCGCCGTGAAGGAAACCGGCGACCAGAGCGGCGGCAGGGCGGCGACCGCGGCGCAGGCGGCGAGCACAGCAGGCGCGCTGAAGAGCAACAGCGTGACGCCGAGGGTGAGGCTGCCGGCGAGCCGCCGTAAGAGCACGGTCATGATCCCCTCCTGAACCGATCGGGCAAGCAATTAGACACCAAATCGTCCGACTTTGTGAGCCTCTTCACGGGTCATATAACGAAACCCGACCATGCGGCGGCGGGTTCTCGCCATGATCGGTCTTTGCGGCATGACCCGCTCACCCGCAGGAACGGGACAGCCAGCCGCCCTATACGCGAAGACCGGCTTGCCGCATGATGGGCGCGGCGGCGGGGCGATCGGAGGCAGGATGGCGCGCGGCTTTCTCCTGGTGATGGATTCCTTCGGCATCGGCAGCGCGGCGGATGCCGAGCCCGGCGATCGAGGGGCGGATACGCTCGGCCATATCGCCGCCGCCGCGCCTCTGCGCCTGCCCCATCTCGAGCGTTGCGGGCTGGGCCTCGCGGCCCAGGCGAGCAGCGGAAGCCTGCCCGCCGGCTTCGCCGCCGCCCCCGCCCTCGACGCCGCCTGGGGCTTCGCCGTCGAGCATAGCCGCGGCAAGGACACGCCGAGCGGTCACTGGGAGATGATGGGGGTCCCCGTCGATTTCGCCTTCGCGACCTTTCCCGAGGGGCCGCCGAGCTTCCCGCCCGCGCTCACCGCTTCGCTGATCGCGCGCGGCGGGCTGCCCGGCATTCTCGGCGATCGCCACGCCTCGGGCACCGCGATCATCGCCGAGCTCGGCGCCGAGCATATCGCTACCGGCAAGCCGATCGTCTACACCTCGGCCGACAGCGTGCTGCAGATCGCCGCGCATGAGGATAGCTTCGGCCTCGAGCGGCTTTATGCGCTGTGCCGCATCGCCCGCGAGCTCGCCGATCCCTATAATATCGGCCGCGTCATCGCGCGCCCCTTCATCGGCGCGCCGGGTGATTTCCGTCGCACCGCGCATCGCCACGACTATTCGGTGCCGCCGCCCGCCCCCACCCTGCTCGACCGCCTGATCGCCGAGGGCGGTAGCGTGCACGCCATCGGCAAGATTTCCGACATCTTCGCCGGACGCGGCATCTCCAGCTCGACGAGGGCGGCGGACAACGCCGCGACCTTCGCGGCGCTCTGCGGCGCCGCCGCCGAGGCCGAGGCCGGATCGCTGGTTTTCGCCAATTTCAACGATTTCGACACGCTCTACGGCCATCGCCGCGACGTCGCCGGCTATGCCGCGGCCCTCGCCGCCTTCGACGCCGCCCTGCCGGCATTCCGTCAGGCGCTGCGCCCCGGCGATCTCGCCATCATCACCGCCGATCACGGCTGCGACCCGAGCTGGCGCGGCAGCGATCACACGCGCGAGCACGTGCCGGTGCTCGTCTTCGGCCCGGAGATCGCGGCGCGCCCGCTCGGCCGGCGCGACGGCTTCGCCGATATCGGCCAGACGCTGGCGCGGCATCTCGGCATCGCGGCGCTGACGCACGGGACCTCGTTCCTCTCGCAAGCTGCCGCGCCGGCGCCCATTTCGTCATAAACCCCGCGTAAGCTCCCGCCGCAACCGCGACGACATCGGAGAGCGACATGACCGAGCATGGCAGCTTCCACTGGAACGAGCTGAACACGCGCGACCCCAAGGGGGCCTGCGACTTCTACGGCAAGGCGCTGGGCTGGACCTTCGACGCCATGCCGATGCCGGATTCGACCTATTACCTCGCCAAATCGGGCGACAAGATGGTCGGCGGCATCTTCGAGATGACGGGGCCGCAGTTCGACGGCATCCCCGCGCACTGGTTCGCCTATATCGCGGTCGATGACGTTGATGCGCGCGTCGCGGCGGCAACGAAGCTCGGCGCCGCCATCATGCGCGCTCCCTGGGACATCGCCGGGGTCGGCCGGATCGCCATCGTCAAGGACCCGACCGGCGCAGTCGTCGGCTGGATGACGCCGGCCTAACCCGGCACCGGCACGGCCGGAATAAGAGCGGGCGAAGCGGCGGCTCGCCGACTACTCTGCGGCGATGCCCGTCGCCGCCCGCCTTGCCGCGTTCTACGCCGCCGCCTTCCTCCTCGTCGGCATCCAGCTGCCGTTCTGGCCGATCTTTCTCGCCGGGCGCGGGCTGAGCGCCGGCGAGATCGGCTTCGTCCTCGCCGCCGCGCTGTGGATCAAGGTGCTGGTCAATCCGCTATCCGGGCTGCTCGCCGATCGCAGTGGCAGGCGGCGCGGCGTCATGTTCCTCCTCGCCGCGATCAATCTCGCCGGCTTCCTGCTCTTCCTGCCGATCGACGGACTCTGGCCGCTGCTACTGGTCAACGCGCTGACGACCACGGCGGCCTCGTCGCTGCTGCCGCTCGGCGAGACGCTGGCGCTCGGCATCGTCTACGCGAAGCAGCTCGACTATGGCCGCATCCGCCTCTGGGGCTCGGTCAGCTTCATCCTCGGCGCGCTCGGCGCCGGCGCCTTCGTCACCGCGGCGGCGAGCGAGATCGTGCTCACCCTCTTGATCGGCGCCGCCGCGCTCAACGTTCTCGCCTGCCTGCTACTGCCGGCACCAGTCGCCGCGCCGCGCGGCATCGTGCGGGCGGATTGGCGGCGCCTGTTGCTCGATCGCCGGCAGCTCCTCTTCCTGACGGCGGCAACGGCGATCCAGGCCAGCCATAGCGTCTATTACGGCTTCGGCACGCTGCACTGGTACGCGCTCGGCTATTCGTCGCAGACGATCGGCTGGCTGTGGGCCGAGGGCGTCATCGCCGAGATCGCCCTCTTCGCCGCCGGCGCGCGGCTGCTGGCGCGGCTCGGCCCGGCGCGGCTGCTCGTCCTCGCCGGCGGCGCCGGGGTGCTGCGCTGGGGGCTGATGGCCGGCGAGATGCCGCTGGCGCTGCTCCTCGCGGCGCAGGCGATGCATGCCCTCACCTTCGGCGCCGCCCATCTCGGCGCCATGCATTTCATGGCGCGCGCCCTGCCGGCGGGCTGGGCGGCGACCGGCCAGTCGCTCTACGCGGCGACCGTCTCGGGGCTCGGTTTCGGCCTGGTCATGGCGGTCTCGGGCAAGCTCTACGGCGCGTTCGGCGCCGGCGCCTATCTCGTCATGGCGGCGCTCGCCGGGCTCGGCGCCGTCGCCGGAATTGTCCTCGGTCGGGCGTGGCACGGCGAGCGTCTTGCCGGCTGAGCAGGACGGCGCGGCCTCGGCCACGGATTGTTAAGCTTTCCCGGCGATCCTCGCCTCCTGACAGCGAGGTTTCGATGCGGTTGAAGCGAATCGACGAGGCGGCGGCAGCGAGCGGCACCGGCGATGCCGTGCTCTTCGCCGCGATCGCGGAGAGTGACGGCGAGGCGGGCGGACCGCTTGCGTGGCCGGCCGCGCCGAGCCTGCGGATCGACGATGTCCTGGCCTTTCATCGCGTCCCCGCCGCGCTGGCGGAGCGCCTGCTCATCGCCGCCGCCGCGGGCTCGGCGAGCGCAGCCGGCGACGATCCGCTGCGCGACCTCACCGCCGCGCTCGACGACTGCCTGTCCTTCGCGACCTTCGCCGGGCTGTGGCGCGGCGGCGCGCTGGCCCTGGTCGGGCCGCCCGGCGTCGGCAAGACGACGCTGGCCGGCAAGCTCGCCGCCCGCGCCCGCGGCAGCCGGCCGATTCTGGTCAATACCGACACGGCGCGGGTCGGCGTCACGGCGCAGCTGGCGGAGTATTCCGGCGTGCTCGGCATCACGCTCGGCACGGCCGACGACGCCGAGACGCTCGCCCGCTCGCTGCCCGGACGGCGGCGCCGCATCATCATCGACACGGCGGGGATCAATCCCTTCGACCGCCAAGCGGTCGACGCCCTCGCCGCTCTCGTCCGCTCGGCGCGGGCGGAGCCGGTTCTCGTCCTGCCGGCCAATCTCGAGCCCGAGGAAGCGGCCGAGATCGTCGACGCCTTCCGCGCCCTGCCGATCCGCCGCATGCTGGCGACGCGGCTCGACATCGTGCGCCGGCTCGGCGGGCTGCTGACCGCCGCCGCGTCCGGCGATTACGCCATTATCGGCGGCAGCGTGACGCCGCATTTCACCTACGGGCTGCGCCCGCTGACGCCAAACGTGCTGGCGCGGCGCCTCCTCCGCGCGGCGCTCGACGACAAACCCTGGCGCACCGAATAGCGATCAGCCGCGGTGGCGGGGGTCGAGGGCGTCGCGCAGCCCGTCGCCGAGCAGATTGAAGGCGAGCACGACGCAGAAGATGGCGATGCCCGGCCACATCGCCATCCACGGCGCCTGGCTGAGAAAATTCTTCGCCGTGTTGAGCATGCTGCCCCAGCTCGGCGCCGGCGGCTGCTGGCCGAGGCCGAGGAAGGAGAGGCTCGCCTCGGCGATGATCGCGAGGGCAATGGCGAGCGTCGCCTGCACCATGATCGGCGCGACGATATTGGGCAGGATATGGCGCAGCACGATGCGCAGATGCGGGTTGCCGACGGCGCGCGCCGCCTCGACGTAATCCTCGACCTTGGCGTTGAACACCTGGGCGCGGGTCAGCCGGATGAAGGCCGGCATCGCCGAGATGCCGATGGCGATCATCGCATTGGTCAGGCTCGGCCCGAGAAACGCCGCGAGGGCGATCGCCAGGATGAGGAAGGGACAGGCGAGCATGGCATCGGTGATGCGCATCAGGAGCCCGTCGAGGAAGCCACCGACATAGCCGGCGATGAGGCCTATCGGCACGCCGCAGATCAGCGAGATGCAGACCGAGACGACGCCGGCGAGGAGCGAGGCGCGGGCGCCGTAGATGATGCGCGCCAGCACGTCGCGGCCGATCTCGTCGGTGCCGAACCAATGCGCCAGACTTGGCGGCTTGCGCACCAGCGACCAGTTCGTGGCGATCGGGTCGTACGGGCTGATCAGCGGCGCGAAGACGGCGATGGCGACGAAGAACAGCACGACGACCGCGCCGACCATGGCGCCGCGCCGCTTGACGAGACGGCGGACGGCGCGGCGCCAGGGCTGCGAACGGTCTCACGCGCGCAGGCGCGGGTTGACGAGGAAATAGGCGAGGGCGGCGAGCAGGTTGAGCAGGATATACGCGGTCGCGGTGAAGAGCACGACGCCCTGCACCACGGCATAGTCGCGGTTGAACACGGCATCGACGATGAGCTTGCCGAAACCGGGGATGGTGAAGACCTGCTCGGTCAGGACGGCGCCGGAGAGCAGCTGGCCGAATTCGAGCGCGCCGAGCGTGACGACGGGAACCAGCGCGTTGCGCAGCCCATGCTTCAAGATGACGACGCGCTCGTTCAGCCCCTTGGCGCGCGCCGTGCGGATATAGTCGGTGCTCATCACCTGCAGCATGGCGCTGCGCGTGTGGCGCATCATGACAGCGGCGATGGCGTTGCCGAGGACGAAGGCCGGCATGACCATGGCGCCAAGATTTTGCCCGAGATCCTCGCGCGGGCTGACGAAGCCCGAGGCCGGCAGCCAGCCGAGCTCGACCGAGAAGAGCAGGATCATCAGGAAGCCGAGCCAGAAATTCGGCGTCGACAGGCCCCAGAGCGCGAAGACATTGGCGCCATAATCCCACGCCGTGCCGTTCTTCACCGCCGAGAGCACGCCGGCGGGAATGCCGATGAGCAGCGCGAAGACCATGGCGAGACCGGCGAGCTCGGCGGTCACCGGCAGCTTCTCGACGATGAGGTGGAGCACCGGCTGGTTGATGCGGATCGATTCGCCGAGATCGCCGTGCAGCAAGGCGACGACCCACAGCCCGTAGCGGATCGGCAGCGGCTGGTCGAGATGATACTTGGCGCGCAGGAACTCGATGACCTTGGGATCGCGGTCCTCGCCGGCAAGCGCCAGCGCCGGATCGCCGGGCAGCAGCTGCTGCAGCCCGAAGATCAGGATCGAGACGAAGAACAGCGTCGGGACGATGACGGCGATGCGGCGCAGGAGATAGGCGAACATGGCGCGCTAACCCCGCGACCGCAGCAGCAGAGGATCCCCTCTCCCGCAGAGGGGAGAGGGGTATGATATGCTGCGGCTCTTCATCCGAGCGTCAGCCCCTTGAGCCGGATCATCCCATCGGGTACGGGCTGGAAGCCCTTGAGCTTGGGGGAATACGCCCACAACCATTTGACGTGATAGAGGTAGAGGAGCGGCTCATCCTGCGCGAATTGCGCTGCCACCGCCTTATAGTGCTTCAGCCGCTCTGGAACGTCGGCGGACGAGCGCGACAGGGCGAGTTCCTTGTCGACCGTCTCGTTGCAGTAGTGGCCATCATTGAGCGGCGCCTTGCATGCCACGAAGCTGTAAAGGTTGCCGTCCGGGTCGGTGCGGCCACTCCAGCCGATGAGGAAGGCCTGCATATTGCCTTCCGTGGCGAGCTTGAGCGCGGAGGCGAACTCGGTGACCTGAAGCTTGATGTCGAACCCTGCCTCCTGCGCCATCGACTGGACCACCTGAGCGACCCGTTCGGTTTCGGGGCCGATCGGAACCATCAAGGTGAATGCTGGATTCGGCTGACCCGCCTCCTTGAGGAGCTGCTTCGCCTTGGCGACATCGCGCTTCGGAATCGGCACGTTGTCCGCGTAGTAGGGACTCCCGGGCGCGACCCATTGATTGCCCGGCTGATGAACGCCGTTGAAGACGACTTGGTTGATCGCATCCCGGTCGATCGAGAGGTCCAGTGCCCGGCGCAGCCTTGAATCCTGGTCGATCGGCGTCTTCGCCATCTCGCCATTGGCGACGTTGAAGGTGATGCCGACATAGCCGAGGCTGGTGATCGAGGCGAAGGCCAGGTTCTTGTCCGCGCGCACCGCCTCGACATCCGTGGCCGCCATCCGCTCGATGAAGTCGAGCTGTCCCGAGCGCAGATTGGCGAGGCGCACCGTGGTGTCAGGGATGGGCTGATAGACGATCTTGTCGATCGAGACGCTACCCTTGTCCCAGTAATCGGCGAATTTCTCGATGACGATGCGGTCCTGCGCCACACGCTCGGCGAATTTGTAGGGGCCGGCGCAGACCGGCTTGGTGCCGAACTTGTCGCCCATGGCCTCCGCGGCCTTGGGCGAGACAATCATCCCGGCCCGGTCGGTCAGCTGCGAGACGAGCGGTGCGTAAGGCACCGAGAGATGCAGCGCCACTGTCGCATCGTCGACGACCTCGACGTTGGCGACGGAGCTCAGCTCGCCCTTGCGGGTCGAACCCGGCATGGTCTGATGGCGATCGAGGCTGTATTTCACCGCCGCCGCATTCATCGTCTCGCCGTCATGGAACTTGACGCCCTGACGCAGCTTAATGGTGAGCGTCTTGTTGTCGTCCGACCATTTGTACTCGGTCGCCAGCTGAGGCACGACCTTGAGGTCGGCGGTAATGTCGAAGAGCTTGTCGCACAGCCCGGCGAAGACGATGCGCCCGACGAAGGTGCGCGACAGCGTCGGGTCGAGAATATCGGGATCCTCGTTGAGCCCGATGCGCAATGTCGTCTGCGCGGCGACGTCGCCCGTCCAGCCACCCAGGACGCCGGCGGCGATGGCGCCGGCCAGTAGCAGTGATGTGGTCCCTCGCATGACTCCCTCCTCGTTGAATGCTATCGCGTCGATTTGTCCGAGCGCTCGGTGAAGAACGCCTGCAATTTCGTCAGATGCGGGTTGGGCGTCAGGTCGCCGGCATCGGGCACCAGGCCGCGCGGCACCTCGATCTCGCGCCAGAAATGACAGGCGGTGCGATGACCCGATGTGTCGTCGGCACCGTCATCGGCAAGCTCCGGCTCCTCGCTGCGGCAGCGCTCGCGCGCATAGGGGCAGCGCGTGTGGAAGCGGCAGCCGGACGGCGGGTTGAGCGGGCTCGGCACGTCGCCCTGCAGGATCAGGCGCTGGCGCTTGAGCGCCGGCTCGGGCAGCGGGATGGCCGAGAGCAGCGCCTGGGTATAGGGATGGCGCGGCTCGGCGAAGAGCGCGCGCTTGTCGGCGATCTCGACGATCTTGCCGAGATACATGACGGCGACGCGGTCGGCGATGTGCTTCACCACCGCGAGGTCGTGCGCGATGAAGATGTAGGAGAGGCCGAAGCGGCGCTGGAGATCCTGCAGCAGGTTGATGACCTGGGCCTGGATCGAGACGTCGAGCGCCGAGACCGGCTCGTCGCAGACGATGAGGCGCGGTTCGACGGCAAGCGCCCGGGCGATGCCGATGCGCTGCCGCTGGCCGCCGGAGAATTCATGGGGATAGCGCCTGGCATGGTGCGGCGCCAGCCCGACCAGGCGGAGCAGCTCCTCGACGCGCGCCGGACGGGCGCCGGCGGCGAGGTCGTGCAGCGCCAGCGGTTCGGACAGCATCTCGCCGACGGTCATGCGCGGATTGAGCGAGGCATAGGGATCCTGGAAGACGATCTGCAGCGCCCGGCGCAGGCCGCGCATCGCCTCGCCGCCGAGATCGAAGATGTTCTTGCTATCGAAATAGACGGCGCCGGCGCTCGCCTCTATGAGGCGCAGGACCAGCCGGCCGGTCGTCGACTTGCCGCAGCCGCTCTCGCCGACCAGAGCCAGCGTCTCGCCCGCGGCGATGGTGAAATCGACGCCGTCGACCGCCTGCACCGCCCCGGTGCGGCGGCCGAAGAAGCCGGTCCTGACGGCGAAATGCTTGACCAGCCGCTCGACGCGCAAGAGCGGCGGCGCGGCAACCGCGAGCGGCGCCGGCTTGCGCAGGGCCTGGACCGACGAGCTCACAGCACGTGCTCCTCGAGCGGCGCCCGCCAGCAGGCGGAGAAATGCCCCGGCTTGACCTCGGCGAGCGGCGGCTCGCTGGCGCGGCATTTGTCGATGGCGAAGGGGCAGCGCGGGTTGAAGCGGCAGCCCGGCGGCATGTCGAGCGGGTTCGGCACAATGCCTTCGATGGTGGCGAGCGTCTGCTGATCGGCGTGCAGCTTGGGGATCGAGCCGAGCAGGCCGACCGTGTAGGGGTGCTGCGGATCGGCGAAGAGCGTGGCGACATCGGCGCGCTCGACCACCTTGCCGGCATACATGACCATGACGTCCTGCGCGAGCTCGGCGATGACGCCGAGATCGTGGGTGATCAGCATGATCGCTGCGCCGGTCTCGTCGCGCAGCGCCCGCATGAGGTCGAGGATCTGCGCCTGGACGGTGACGTCGAGCGCGGTGGTCGGCTCGTCGGCGATCAAGAGCTTGGGATCGCAGGCGAGCGCCATAGCGATCATCGCGCGCTGGCGCATGCCGCCCGACAATTTATGCGGATAATCGTCGATGCGCTGCTCGGGCGCCGGGATGCGCACCCGACGCAGCATCTCGATGGCCCGCGCCCGCGCCTCGCGCGGACTGACCTTGCGGTGGCGCAGGATGCCCTCGACGATCTGATCGCCGATGGTGAAGGCGGGATTGAGCGAGGTCATCGGCTCCTGGAAGATCATCGACATCTGGTTGCCGCGCAACTCGCGCAGCGCGGCGGCCGGCAGGCGCAGCAGGTCGACGCCGTCGAGCCGCACTTCGCCGCCGGCGATGCGGCCGGGCGGCTGCGGCACCAGCCCCATGATGCTGAGCGCGGTGACGCTCTTGCCGCAGCCGGATTCCCCGACGATGCCGAGCGTGCGCCCGGCGTGCAGCGTGAAGCTGACGCCGTCGACGGCGCGGAACTCGCCGTCATCGATGGCGAAATGGGTGCGCAGATCGCGCAGCTCGAGCAGCGGGGTGGCAGGCTCGCCCGCAGCGGCCGGCTTCGTCATCACTGTCGCTGCGTCGCGCGCCTGCGGCATCATTCGGCGCTATGCCTTGCTCGCCGCCGCCTGGAGGCGGGCGATCTCGGCGTTGATGACGTCGCGGTCGTAAGTGCCGGCGGGCGATGCTCGTGTCGGCAAGAATTTCTTGAAGGGGATGAAATAACGCTGTGCCTCGTCATGAAGCCGGCGCAGCTCGACCAGCGGCTCGGCGTGATCGTCGACGCGCAGGCTGAGCTCGGGATAGTCCTCGCCCGCATAGATGATCAGCGCGGCCGATTGCTTGCCGCGCTTGTCGCCGCCCGCCGCCTGCCCGGCATCGAGCGCGCCGATCAGCCGCGCCGCGAAGGGCAGCGTCGCATTCGCCTCGTAGAACGCGGCCGTATCGGCGATGACGGCGGGACCGGCCAGCATGTTGCCGGCGACCGAGAAGCCCGAACGCACGAGATGGCCGCACCAGCCGATGCAATCCGCGCCGGTATGCGCTGCATTGCGCCCGGCCGCATCGAGAACATGGAGCTGGCGCGTCTCACGCCCGTCATCCTCGGCGAGCAGGACGCGCACGACATCGGCGGCCGGCACGCCCTCGGCGAGCAAGCGCAGCCCGCGCGGTCCGAAGGTCGGATTGACTAGTGCCTGCGTCGCCAGCGCGCCGATGCCGCTCATGGCATACGGACAGAGCGCGCCGACGGCGAAGAATTTGGTCGTTACCACGACGCCGAAGGCGCCGGTCTCTTGATCGCGAGCGACGATCGACCAGGTCATGGCGAGCGCGGCGCTAGGACGACGTCTTGACCGCCATCTTGCTTTTCTTCATCAGCGCCGGATTCTGCGTGTAGGTACCGACGACTTCGCCCTTGGCCAGCACATGCTTGGCGATCGCCGCCTGGGCATTGGCGCCGGTGAAATTGCCGCTGAGGCCAAGGCTCGGCACATCGAGGGCGTAGACGATGAAATGGTAGTGGTGAAGGATCTCGTCGTTCCATGGCGGACAGGGTCCGTCATAGCCGCCATAATTGCCAGCCATATCGCCACTCATCGCGCCGCTGTAATCGTTGATGCCGCGCAGCCCGTTCGGCGTCGGGCCCGGCGGCTTGCCCTTGGCGGTGATGCCGGCCGAATCGGCGCCGCTCGCCAGCGCCGTCTTGCTGGCCGGAATGTCGACCAGGACCATGTGATAGAAGTTGCGGCGCTTCATCGACTTCGCGATCGTCCTGCCTTCCTTGTTGGCATCGTCGAAGACGGTGGGGACGTCGGTGTCGACGACGATGATGGCATAGGATTGCGTGCCGGCGGGCCCCTTCGACCACGTGATCGCCGGATTCTTATTGGCGCCCGATGTCGTGTGGCTCTGCGCGTTCGGCACGCAGAAGGCGTAATCCGTCGGTATCGGTCCGTTATTGCTGACGATGCCCTCGACCCGAACCGTCAGCTTCTTCACGGCGGCGGCTTCGGCGATACCAGCCATAGGGCCGACGAGCGCAAGCGCGACGGCCCCGCCGAGAATGGTCGAGATCGACGCGCCCTGCCTTCCGATGCGAGCCATGACACCCTCCGTTAATGTTTTGTTATCAATGTGTTTGCGGCATGGGCCAGGCGGCGTCAATCGCCGGCTGAACCGCCGTGTCATCACATTATCATGAGGGCCGGACGGCCGGTACTGTTCGACGGGCGTCTGTCGCGGCCCGGAACGCCGGGCCGGAAACCGCTCACATCCGCTTACCTATGCCGCGGCGGCAGCCGTCGGATAGGTTCAGGCGGCGACGCCGTCCGCGCCGAGGGACGGCGAGCGTCGCGTCCGCCGGAGCACGATCAGCAACACGAGACCGGTGCCGAACATGGCTAGCGTCGCGGGCTCAGGAATGGCTTCGGCATAGGAGAGCGACTGATTTCCCGGCGAGGTGATCTGGTAGATGGTGATAGACGGATCCGCCTTCCACACGCCGTTCAAGACGTTCTGGATGTCCTGGTTCGCCAGAGAGACGGCGTTCGTCGGACCGGACGCGGTAAAGGCGCCGGCCGAGACATCGTAAGTTCCCGATGTTTCGTTCTCGATCTCCCAGATCGCCATCTGCAGTGCCGCCGACGCGTCGGCCGAGGTCGCCTTGCCGTTGACCATCAGCGCGTTGATCTGCGAAAGCTTCGTCGCGTTGGTCACGGTGTCGCTGAGGAGACCGCGCGTGAACGTCGCCGGCAGGTTGAGATAGTCGAAAATATCGGTGCAGAACGCCTGCACGACCTTGACGGCGCCGGTCACGGTGTCCTGAAGTTGTATGGACATCTGGCCGGCAAGGCCGCTTTCGTTGACGCCGTCGGGACGGTGCAGCGTCACCGAATCGTCGCCGCTCTGGAAGAGGCCGCCCGATGCAACCGATACCGAATAGACCGGCCCCGCAACAGCCGGCGGAGCTGCCATCAGCGCCACGACACCAGCAAGAGCTAGCAAGACGGAAATCGGTCGCATTAGGATCCCACCGAAGGTTCGCCACATTACACGTAAAACATCGCTACCGGATGCTCTTTGTACAACGCCAGGGATAGCGGCTTAAGCTTATCGAAAGCTTAAGGGTTTTCGATCGCGGCGAGGGCGCGGCGCGCGGCATTCGCCGTGCGCCACCGCCCAGGAACGCTCAACATGCTCAAGAGGGTCGCGCTGCTCGCCATCGTTGCCGTATTCGGTGCCGCATCGCCGCGCCCGGCGAGTGCCGACGATGCCCAGCGCGCCGAGACCTATCTCGCCGAGGCGGTGAAATCGCTGCAGGCCGGCAATCCGTCCAAAGCAGCGATCGAGCTTCGCCTCGCCGTGCAGACCGACCCGAAGAACGCCACCGCGCATTACGAGCTCGGCCGCGTCCAACTCACCCTCGGCAACGATGCCTCCGCCGAGCAGGAGCTGCGCAATGCGGTGGCGCTCGGCACCGCGCCGGAGAAGATCGCAGGAGCACTCGCCCAGGCGATGATGCGCCTCGGCAAGAACCAGCAGCTGCTCGACGAGATCGCGCCGGGCGAGCGCCCCGACGAGGACGAGATCAACGTGCGGCTGGCGCGCGCCGAGGCTTTCATGGCGCTCCACCGCTACGAGGAGGCGCGCCAATCCTTCGCGCAAGTCGAGGCCATGACGGCCCGGGTCGGCGTGGCGCAGCTCGGCGTCGCCCGCGCCATCGCGAGCGCCGGACAGCTCGAGGAGGCGATCGCCTATCTGACCCGCGTCCTCGACGCCAATCCCAGCTTCGCCAATGGCTGGGTCCTGCTCGGCCAGCTCCACCGCGGCCAAGGCGACAATGCGGCGGCCCGCGCGAATTTCGACACGGCGATAAATCTCGAACCCCAGCAGGACGCCGCGCGCATCGAGCGCGCCATCCTCTTCATCGCGACCGGCGATGCGCAATCCGCCGGTCCCGACCTCGCCGTCGTGCTCAAGCGCCATCCCAAGGATCCGCGCGCCAGCTATCTCAGGGCGGTGATCCATGCCGAACAGCAGGATTACCGTGCCGCACGGCGCGATCTCCAGGGCATCGCCGGCGCCTTCGAGGGCTACCCGCCGGCTTACTATCTGATGGCCACCGTCGACTTCGCCGAGGGCCAATTCGGCCAGGCCGAGGGCGAGATAAACCGGTTCCTCCACCATCGGCCGAACGACGAAGCGGGCACCGCCCTGCTCGTCGCTCTCCTGCTCCGCCGCAACAATCTGCTGCGCTCCATCGAGGTTCTGACGGCGGCGCTCGCGGTCCACCCGCAATCGGTGAAGCTGCTCGGCCTGCTGACCGACGTCTATCTCAAGAACAACCAACCGAAGGACGCCGCGTTGACGCTCGACCGCATCGCCGCCAGCGCTCCTGCCGACGTCAACGTGCTCGCCCGCGTCGCCGCCGAGCGCTTCCGCATCGGCGGTCCCGAGGCGGCGATCGGCGATCTGGAATCCGTCGTCGCGCTCGCCCCCGATTCGAGCCGCGCCGCCCTGCTCCTCGTGCTCACCGAGCTCCAGGCGAACCGCATCGACGCGGCGATCGCGGCGGCGACGGCGATGCGCGCACGCCTGCCCGATGATCCGCTCGCCGACAATTTGCTCGGCACGCTGGCGCTCCGCCAGGACGACGCCGCCGCGGCGCGCGGCCATTTCGAGGCGGCCTTGCGCATCAAGCCGGATTTCACCCCGGCGCAACTCAATCTTGGCCAGGTCCTGCTGCTCGACAATCGCTATGCCGAAGCGCGCGCCGTCTTCGATTCTGTCGTCGCCCGCGAGCCCGGCAACGCAACGGCACTGATGGCGCTCGCCGCGATCTCCTTTGCCGAGCGCGACACCGGCGCCGGCATCGCGCGGCTGCAGCAGGCGCGCGACAAGAATCCAACCGCCGTGGCGCCGCGACTGCGCCTCGTCGAAGCGTTCATCGGCCTCAAGCGCCCGCACGACGCCGGACTCGTTGCCGACGAGTTGTCGCGCCTCGCGCCGAACGATGCGCAAGCCGCCGCCGCGATCGGCGACACCCGCCTCGCCGCCGGCGACATGCCGGCCGCCATCAAGGCGCGTCGCCGTGCCGTCGAGCTGAGCGATTCCGGCGCCGCTTATCTCAAGCTGGCGCAGACTTACGTCGCGGCACGCGACATTCCGGCGGCGCGCACGGCGTTCGAGCGCGCCGTCGACCGCGCGCCCCAGGACGAGCGCATCGCGCAGGAATTCGTCCGCTTCGCCATCGCGACTGACGGCGTCGTGCCGGCGCTGACCTATCTTACCGGCCTGTCGACGAGCCAACCCAGCAAAGCGACGCCCAGCAAGGCGGTCGCCGAGAAGACGGTACCCGACAAGGCGGCGATCGATCTGCTGAAAGCGGAGACGCTGAGCGCCGCCGGCAAGCCGGGCGAGGCGCTAGCGGTGTTGAAGACGGTCGCCGCCAAGGTCGATGCCGTCCCGGCGCTCGTCACCCGGCTGGCGCGCGACCAGTTCGCCGTCGATCCCGCCATCGCCGTCGCCACGCTGACGGATTGGCTGAAGACGCATGCCAATCCCGACGTTCAGTTCGAGCTCGGCGGCATGCTGATCGCCGGCAAGCGTTACGACGAGGCGATCTCGCTCCACGAGGCCTTTGTCGCGGCGCATCCCGGCAACGCCCTCGCCCTCAACAATCTCGCCTGGCTCTATGAGACCAAGCATGACGGTCGCGCCTTGGCCCTCGCCGAGCGGGCGCACGAGCTCGCGCCGCAAAACATCGAGATCATCGACACGCTGGCATGGCTGCTCGAGAAGAACGGCGACTACGCGCGCGCCCTCGCTTTGCTCGGCCCGGTGGCCGCCAACCCAGCCGCCCCACCCGCCATGCGCTATCACCTCGCGGTCGCCTTCGCCCGCTCCGGGCAGGGTCTCGATGCGCGGCGCATCCTCGAGCCGCTGCTCGCCGCCGGCACGCCGTTCGAAGGGCGCGAGGACGCCGCCCAGCTGATCAAGGATATCCCCGCCCGCTGAGCCCCTCGCGTCGCAAGAGCTCGGGCGCGGGCCGCAATCAGCGCCCAGCAATCAGCGTCCGATGGCGTAGCCCTGCATGCCGCGTGGATTGGCCGCCGCCTTGAGCACGGTGCCTTCCGGCGTGTGCTCCACGGCGCAGGCCGAGAGCCTGCCTTCGGACCAATCATCGCCGACCGTGACCGTATGGCCGCGCTCGCGCAGCTCGGCGACAGTGGCGGCGGGGAAGCGGCCCTCGACGGTGAGGGCGCCGGGATTGGCCTGGCGCGGATAGAACGAGCTCGGCATGTGCTCGGTGTGCCAGGACGGCGCGTCGATCGCTTCCTGCAGGTTCATGCCGTGATGGACATGGCGCAGGAAGAAGATCGTCGACCACTGATCCTGCTGGTCGCCGCCCGGCGTGCCGAAGGGCATATAGGGCTCGCCGTCCTTGAGCGCGAAGGACGGGGTGAGCGTCGTGCGCGGCCGCCGTCCCGGCGCCATGGTGGTCGGCAGCCCCTCCTCGAGCCAGAACATCTGTGCCCGGGTGTTGAGCTGGAAGCCGAGCTCGGGAATCACCGGCGAGCTCTGCAGCCAACCGCCGCTCGGCGTCGCCGAGATCATATTGCCCCAGCGGTCGATGACGTCGACATGACAGGTATCGCCGCGATTCTCGCCATTGGCGAGGACGAGCGCCTCGCCGTCGCGGCTCATCGTCGGCTCGCCGATTCCGGCGCGGGCAACCGTCGGCTCGCCGATGCCGGGCCCACCGCCCGCCTGGCTGACGAGACGGGCAAGGTGCGGCACCCGTCCGTCCGGCGAGCCGGGGCGCAGCTCGAACGAGGCCGTCTCGCCGATCAGCCCGCGCCGCCGCGCGTTGTAGGCATCGCTAAGCAGCGTCGCCATCGGCACGTCGATGAAATTGGGATCGGCGTACCACGCCTCGCGATCGGCGAAGGCGAGCTTGGCCGCCTCCACCACGGTATGGACGAAGCGGCCGCCGAGCGGATCCATGCCGGCGAGGTCGATATCGCGGAGCAAAGCGAGCTGCTGCAGGAAGATCGGCCCCTGCGTCCAGGGACCGCATTTCGCCACCGTATAGCCGTGATAGTCATAGGTGAGCGGCGTCTCGACCGTCGCTTCCCAGCGTGCCATGTCATCGCCGTTCAGGAGGCCGCGATGGCGGCGGCCCGAATTGTCCATCACCGCGGTGCGGCAGAACCGGTCGATCGCCTCGGCGACGAAGCCCTGATACCAGGCGCGCCGCGCCGCCTCGATCTGCGCCTCGCGGTCGCCGCCGGCGGCTGCCGCCTCGGCGAGGATGCGCTGATACGTCGCCGCGATGCCCCGATTGCGGAAGAGCCGACCGGTTTTCGGCACCTCGCCGCCCGGCAGATAGACCGCCGCCGAGCTCGGCCATTCCTGGCGGAAGAAATCCTTCACCGTCTCGATCGCCGCCGGGATACGGGCGACCAGCGGATAGCCGTTGCCGGCATAGGAGATCGCCGGGGCGAGCACGTCGGCGAGCGGCAGCGTGCCGTAATCGCGCAGCACCCTGAGCCAGGCGCCGAACGCGCCGGGCACGGTGGCGGCGAGCAGCCCGGTACCGGGCACGAGATCGAGACCGAGGGCGCGGTAATGCGCCGCGGTGGCGCCGCCGGGGGTGACGCCCTGGCCGCAGACCGCCTCGAGGCGGCCCTTCTTCTTGCTCCACAGCAGCATCGGCACCTCGCCGCCGGGTCCGTTGAGATGCGGCTCGACGATCTGCAAGGTGAAGGCGGTGGCGACCGCCGCATCGAAGGCATTGCCGCCGCGCTCGAGGATGCTCATGCCGACGGCCGAGGCCAGCCAATGGGTCGAGGCGACGACGCCGAAGGTACCGCGCAATTCCGGACGGGTGGTGAACATCCCTGAATATCCTATTGAACGAAAACGAGATCGGATGGCAGAGGCTAGTGTTGCGATGCCAACGCTTGATCACTGATCACGTGTTGGCATCGCAACACATCCATTTGGTTTTGCTAGTGTTCCGGCCCGACGATTGGGAACCAACCGTCGAAGTCGGAACACTAGCGGCGATCCGCCCGCCGCTCAATGCCGCCGCGTCAGACGACGTTCAACTCTTTGAGGGGTATGCCGGCGGCGATGCGCTCGTAGCCGAAGCGGCCGAGATCGAGGGTGCGGAAGCCGCCATCGACGATGAGCTCGCTGAGGGCCCGCCCGGCGGCTGGCGATTGCTGCACGCCATGACCACTGAAGCCGTTGATCAGATAGAGGTTCTTAAGGCCGGGATGGCGCCCGATGATGGCATTCTGATCGAAGGTGTTGTAGTCGTAGAGGCCGGCCCAGGCGCTCTTGACCTTGAGCTCGGCGAAGGCCGGCACGCGGTTGGCGAGGGCGGGCCAGACCACCTCGTCGAACATCGCGTAATCGATCTCGAAATCCTCGCAATCGGGGTCCTGGCCCTCGGGCGGTGAGACGCCGCAGAGGAAATTGGCCCCCTCGGGACGGAAGAACACGCCGCTCGGATCGATGACGAGATTGCCGCACGGCACCTTGGTGCGGCAATCGACGACATAGATGAAACGCTTGCGACCCCGTACCGGTAGGTCGAGTCCGGCCAGGGCGGCGACCGCGCCGGCCTGCGGGCCGGCGGCATTGACGACGAGGCCGCACGAGATCGTGCCGCCCTCGGCGAGGCTGATCGACACGGCGCGGCCGCCCTCGCGGCCGATGGCGAGAACGGTATCCTTCACGTAATCCGCCCCGAGCGCCACCGCCTTGCGGCGGAAGGCCTGCAACAGGCTGTAGGGGTCGAGCCAGCCTTCATGGCGCAGGCCGAGCGAGCCGGCGACGAGATCGTCCGTGTTGAGCCAGGGGAAGCGCGTCGCCAGCTCGGCGGCGGTCAGGATGACATTCTCGGCGCCCAGCGGCTTTTGCACGCGATGATTGCTCTCGAGCACCGGCAAGCCCGCGGTGCTGGCAAGGAAGAGATAGCCGCCGGAATGATAGGAGATGTCGGGCGCCGCCCCGTCGACTGCGAGATAATCGCCGAGCACGGCGAGGAACTGCGCCCCGAAGAGCGACATCTGGACGTTCTCGGGAGTCGAGAATTGCTGGCGGATCGACCCGAGCGACAGCGCCGTCGTGGCGTTCTTGTAGCTGAGATCGCGCTCGACGATCAGGATCGAGCCGGTGAAGCCGGGATGGGCGGCCAGCCAATAAGCGGTCGAGCTTCCCATCACCCCGCCGCCGATGATGACGACATCGTAGCTACGCTGCATTCCCCGCCCTCGCTCGCCCAACAAAATTCGAGCCGCGACATGACATGAGCCCGAGGCGGCGGTCAAGCCGGGCACGGGTCAGCCGAGCGCAGGCCGGTGCTCCGGGCGGGAACCAAATCGGCAGGAGATGGCGTTGACCAAGAATCGGCCGCCTATGCGTAACTGAAGAAGGGCTGTGACAATTTCTGGTATCGCAAAGCGCTCACGGACGTCTTCGATTGCCCTGCCCTATTGTTGCCGCAGGGCGAAATCATGCCCGAAATCACATGAGAGCGGAGGAAACGGGTCGGCGGTTGGACGAACATCGATAAGGGGCGACAATGCCTGACAGGACCCGCATTCTGCTTCTCGATGACGAGATCGCGCTGCTCGAAACCCTCACCGACTATCTGCGAGAATGCCGCTACACGGTCTATCCGGTGACGCAGGCCGAGGAAGCCAGCGCTCATCTACGCTGCGGCATCGTCGACCTGGCAATCCTCGATGTCGGCGCGCATGGGTTGCGCATCGCCCGTGAGGCGATGACCAACGACATACCGACGATCCTGATATCGGGCCATCCGGTGATCCTCGAGACCGGCGGCGTCGGCGACGTCATGCGCAAGCCATTCAGCCTGGCAACGTTGCGCACCAATATCGAGAAGACGATGGCCGGACGCGCCCAGAATGGCTCGGTTCACGACGGCTCGGGCCATAACGGCTCGGTTCACAACGGTTCGGTTCACAACGGTTCGGCTCACAACGGTTCGGGCCATAACGGCTCGGCGCATAATGGCTCGGACCAGACGGAGCGGACGATCGAGCAGCTCTCCCCCGTGCGCCTGCCGGGTTCGGCGCGATCCGAATCCGTTTAACCGCTGAGTTGCCTCGCCACATCGCCCTGGGTTATGCCTTCCGGTGAACAGGAGGGCTTGCTATGGCGCCGCGCGACAGGGATGGGCACGATCATGGTCACGCGCCGGTGCAATCGGCCCGCGCGCCTTATCTCGATTTCGTCGACGAGCTCTTCCGCCTCGGCCAGATCGATGCCGGCAAGCGCGACTTCCTGCGCCGCGGCCTCGCCGCCACCGGGGCGGCCGAGCCGACGCGGATCGCGCGGCCGAGCTCGGCCGGACTCAAATATTCCGATGAGGCGGCGCGACGCGCCACCGCGTCCGGGCTGGTGCGCCGAAGCGGGTCGGGCAAGACGACGATCGGCTGCGGCCCCGAAACCGTTCATTGGGGCTATCTCTGGGGCGCCCAGGAGCCGATCGCCATCGTCCAGCCCGGCGACGAGGTCACCATCGACACCGTCTCGCATGAGGGGCTGCTGAGCGATCAGGGCGATCCCGTCGGCTTCTTCACCCGCTTCGGCATCCCGGCCGAGCAGGTCCTCGCCGACGCGGTCGCCGTCTACACCAAGGTGCAGCATAGCGGACTCGGCGGCCACATCGTCTCCGGCCCGGTCTATATCGAAGGCGCCGAGCCGGGCGACGTGCTCGCCGTGCGCGTGCTCGAGGCGACGCCGCGGACGCCCTACGGCGTCAACACGATGCGGATGAATCGCGGCGGCCTGCCCGACGAGTTCACCCTCAACCGCAGCATCGTCATTCCCTTCGACCTCGAGCGTCAGGTGGCAAAATTCGCGGCCAAGATCGAGGTGCCGCTGCGCCCGTTCTTCGGCATCATGGCGACCGGTCCGGCGCGCAGCCTCGGCAAGATCAGCTCGGGCCCGCCCGGCCCCTTCGGCGGCAATATCGATCTCAAGGACCTCACCGTCGGCTCGACGCTCTATCTGCCGGTCTATGTCCCCGGCGCGCTCTTCATGTGCGGCGACGGGCACGCCGCACAGGGCGACGGTGAGGTCGATCTGACGGCGATCGAGACCTCGCTCACCGGCACGTTCCGTCTCGACCTCATCAAGGGCAAGACGCTGCGCTGGCCGCGTGCCGAGACGGCAACGCATTGGATCACGCTCGGCCTGCATGAGAATCTCGACGAGGCGATGAAGATGGCGATCCGCGAGACCATCGACTTCCTGGCGAGCGAGAAAGGCCTGTCGCGCGAGGACGCCTATGCGCTCGCCAGCATCGCCGTCGATTTCGAGGTGACGCAGGTCGTCGACGGCGTCAAGGGCATCCACGGCATGATCCCGAAGGCGATCTTCCTCGATTGACGGCGGCGCGGGTCGGGAGAGCACCGAGATGGCAACCACGGCATCCTATGCCATTACCCTCGCCTGGATCGGCGCGGTGCAGCTGATGGCGGCGATGAGCCCGGGACCGGCCTTCCTGGTGGTCACTCGTGTCTCGGTCGGCGAGTCGCGGCGCACCGCCCTCGGCGCCGCGTTCGGGGTGGCGACGGCGGCGCTGTTCTGGGCGGTCGCGGCGACGCTCGGCATGCATGTGCTGCTCGCCGAGGCGGCCTGGCTCTACGGCATCCTCAAGCTGGCGGGCGGCGCCTATCTCGTCTGGCTCGGCGTTCAGGCCTGGCGACATGCCGATGTGGCGCTGGCGCCGGCGACCAACGGCGCCGTGAGCATGAGCTGCTGGCAGGCCTGGCGTCTCGGCTTCAGCACCAATCTCGCCAACCCCAAGGTGATCGTGTTCTTCGGCAGCATCTTCGTCACCTTGTTCACCCCCGAGACGCCCGACTGGGTGCGCGCCGCCGCGCTCGTCATCGTCGCGGCGAATGAGAGCGGGTGGTACGCGCTCGTCGCGCTGCTCTTCTCCTCGCGGCCGGCGCAAACCGCCTATCGCCGCGCCAAACGCTGGATCGACCGGGCGACCGGCGCTGTCATGATGGTGTTCGGATTGCGCCTGATCCTGAACGCACGATCGTAAGTCGGACGGCGAGGCCCGGCGGCTTACGAGCGGGCGAACGCCATCGTCGCGATGGCGAGAACCAGCAACGCGACGGCCACCGCGCTGGCCGCGCGCGAGGACGGCCGCTTTGGCAGCATCGGACCACGATTGGTGAGGCGCATCAGCAAGCCGATCGTCGCCAGCGTGCCGACCCAGAAGACGATCTGGATACCGGCCGGGCGGGCAACGTAGCCGATGAGGGCATGGAGCATCTTGCCGGGGATGCTGTCCTCGCTGAGCAGCGCGGAGGTATCCCACACCATCGGGTCGAGCGCCGGCAGGATGTCGGCCTGAACCAGGAAGGCGGCGCCCTGCGAGGCCATGCCGGCGGCGAGCAACAGGATCAGCCAGCTCGTCACGGTGAAGAGGTGCTTGGTCGGAATGCGCAGCAGGCCGAAATAGAGCGCGGCGCCGATCGCCACCCCGGCGGCAAGCCCGACCACGCCACCGCCCGCCATATCGAGGAAGCCGCCGGCACCACCCGCCGCGATGCTGTAGAGGAAGAGCACGAGCTCGGAGCCCTCGCGCAGCACCGCCATGCCGACGACGACCGCGAGCGCGTAGAGCGGCCGCGTCCCGCGCGTCACCGCCTTGCCGAGATCGGCGGCCTGCTGGGCAAGCTCGCGGCCGTGACGACCCATCCAGATATTGTGCCAGCCGAGCATGGCGACGGCGAGGAAGAGGATGCTGGCATTGAGCACCTCCTGACCGATCCCGGCCATCGCGTCGGCGATTCTCTCGGCGAAGAACGCGACCACGGCCGCGCCGCCGATACCGGCGAGGACGCCGCCGCCGACCCAGAGCGAGCGGTCGCGGACACCCTTGCTGGCGGCGAGAACGATGCCGACGACGAGCGCTGCTTCGAGGACTTCGCGGAAGACGATGATCGCTGTCGCCAGCATGATGAGATCCGTCCTACTTGACGATGATGGCGCCGCGCGCCGTCTTCTGGTTGTACTCGCCCACGAACTCGTAGCGGCCGGGTTTGAGCGGACCGACCACTACGCTGACCTCCTTGCCCCCCGGGATCACCTTCTCGCGGTGAAGCTGCGAGCTGTCGAACTCCTCGGGAGTCGAATCCTCGTTCTTGATCACCAGCTTTACCTTGGTGTTGGCGGGCACCTCGAACTCGGCCGGCTCGAACCGGTGGTTCTTGATGGTCAACGGAAAGCTTTGCTCCTGCGCCCCGGCCGGCACGCCTGACGCGGCAAGAAGCACGGCGATGCCGGACAGGGCGAATAACGAGCGGAGCATAAAAAAAGTCCTGACCAATTGCGAATGATACTCAAATCTAATGCGAGCCGTTCGCAACTACAAGACTCATTCGCCCCACCGCCGCCGACGCGGCGTTACGCCGCGTCCAAAAGCGCCAGAAACCCCCGCTTTCGCCCAGAAAAGCGGCAGTTTCGGCGCATCCGATATCGCCGATTTGGCGCAACCCTGCCCCCGCGGCGATGGCACAAGCGTTGCATTCCGGCTGTAACCGCCTCGCTTGATCGAGGTGCGGCAAGTTCTTGCCCGGGAAGGACATCGACATGGCGCCGGATGCTCAGACCTCCCCCGTCGCGCCGTCCGGCAGATGGCGCCAGCTGGTGCTCGGCGTCATTGCCATGATGGCGATATCGAGCCCGCAATATATCTGGACGCTGTTCGTCAAGCCATTGCAGGCCACGACCGGCGCCAGCCTTCCGACGATCCAGGTGACGATAACCATCCTCATCGTCCTGCAGACCTGGCTGTCGCCGCTGCAAGGCTTCCTCATCGAGCGCGTCGGACCGCGCCTGCTCATAACCATCGGCGCCGGACTCAGCGGCTTGAGTTGGATCCTTGCCGCGCAGGTGACGAGCCTTGTCGCGCTCTACCTGACCTACGGGCTGTTCGCCGGCATCGGCACCGGATTCGTCTATATCGGCGTCGTCGGATTGATGGTGCAGTGGTTCCCCGATCGGCGCGGCTTCGCCACCGGCATGGTTGCGGCGGGCTATGGCTTCGGCGCCATTCTCACGACCTTCCCGATCAACAACATGCTTGCGAGCTCCGGCTATCAACGCACGTTGATCATCTTTGGCATTATTCTCGGCGCTGTCGGAATGCTGGCCGGCTGGTTCCTGCGCCCGCCCACGGCGGACGCCGTATTGCCCGCGCCCTCTTCGCTGGCTGCCAGCGTCGTCGATACGCCGCCCGCCACGATGCTGCAGATGCCGATCTTCTGGCTGCTCTTCGTGATGATGACGATGATGTCGACCGGCGGCCTCATGGTGATCACGCAATTCGCCACCTTCTCACGCGATTTCGGCGTCGCCGACGTCGTCGTGCTCGGCTTCGCCGCGCTACCGCTCGCCCTCACCATCGACCGCATCACCAACGGCCTGACAAGGCCCTTCTTCGGCTGGGTTTCCGACCGCATCGGCCGCGAGAACACGATGGGCATCGCCTTCCTGCTCGAGGCGGCGGCGATTTTCGCAATGCTCTATTTCCGCGACAATGCGCTCGTCTTCGTCATCCTTTCCGGCGTCGTCTTCTTCGGCTGGGGCGAGATCTTCTCGCTCTTCCCCTCGACCTTGACCGACACCTATGGCACCAAGAACGCGACGACCAATTACGGCTTCCTCTACATGGCGCAGGGCATCGGCTCCGTGCTCGGCGGCCCGGTGGCGGCGCTGATCCACGACGCCACCGGCAGCTGGGTGCCCGTCTTCGGCCTCATCATCTTCATGGATGCGCTGACCGCGATCCTCGCCCTCGCCGTTCTCAAGCCGATGCGGCGAGCCTGGTTGCATGCCTCGAGTGCCATGCCGGCTGGCGCTCTCGCCGAGGCCGACTGAGCTGCTCGCCCTCTCTAGGCGAAATGGGCGACGGCCTCGCCGAGACCCTCGATCTCGGCGATCACGGTATCGCCCGGCTTCGGCCATTTGGTGCTGACGATGCTGCCGGTCGAGACGACCATCCCGGCGCGTAGCGGCCGTCCCCGCTCGGCCATCGTATTGGCCAACCAGGCCAGCGCGTTGAGGGGATGGCCGAGGACGTCGGCGCCGACACCGCTGCCGACCGGCGTGCCGTTGATCAGCATGCGGCCGGGCAGCGCGGCGAGATCCCGTTGCCGCCAGTCGCTGCGGCCGGGACCGAGCACGACGCCGCCGTTCCAGGCGTTGTTGGCGATCAGGTTGAGCGCGTCGGCCTGCTTGTAGTCGGCATTCTGGTCGTCGATGATCTCGATTGCCGCCATGCAGGCGCCGACCGCGCCGGCCACGGACTCGCGATCATAGATCCGGCCGCCCGGCAGATCGGCGGCGAGGCGCACGGCGATCTCGCATTCGACCGCGACGTTGACGTAATCGGCGCAGCGCAGCCGCGCCGGCGATTCATGCGCCATGCTGGCAAAGATGGCGCCGCCGCACGGATGAGCGATCCCCATCAGGCGTTGCATGACCGGCGTGGTGATGGCGATCTTGTAGCCGGCAACCGCACCGCGCGCAGGGGTGAAGAGCGCCTGAAGCTGCTCCTGCACGGCATAGGCCTCGGCGATATCATCCGGCCGCAGCGCCGCCGGCAGCGGCTCGAGCTTTTCTCGTCGGCGATAGATGTCGTGAAGATGCCGTGCCCCGCGCGCCGCCTTGTCGCCGTCCGTCACCGCCGCCTCCCATCGTCAAGTTTCTCGTCCCGATTCCTAGCACGGAAGGGGCGTGCCGCCACCATTCTGCGATGAAGAGACTTGCCCCCTGCCCTCGTTGGTTGCAGCATCGGCGGCCCACACGCCAATACCCAGCAGACGGTAAGTCGTGACAAGCAAGGGAGAAGCAACCATGAAGGGAATTTCCGTTCCGCCGCAATCCGAGCGCCGCGGTCACTGGCCAGCGGCGTTCGTCGTCCTCGTCGCCCTTGTTCTCCCCGCGATGCCCGCCGCGCAGGCGCAGTTCATGGTCGTCGGCAATGACGAGAAGGTGTGGTGGGACGATGCCGGCAAGCAGATCAACCAAGCGCCAGCCAAGGACACTGTTGGCATCTACGACATCAAGAGCCCGGCGACGCCCAAGCTGCTCGCCACCCTGCAACTCGAGAACTCCATCTTCGGCCCGCCGGTCAACATCGCGGTGACGCCGGGCGGCGACATCGCCCTAGTCGCCAACTCGGTGACCCAGGTCAAGGACGGCGACGCCTGGAAGCCGCAGCCCGACACCAAGATCTATGTCATCGACCTCAAGGCCAGCCCGCCCAAGCAGATCGCCACGATCGAAGGCGGCAAGCAACCCTCGGGCCTGGCGATCAACAAGAAAGGCGATCTCGCCCTCGTCGCCAACCGAGCCGACAGCTCGATCAGCGTGCTGTCGATCGCCGGCAAGGAGGTCAAGCTGGTCAGCAGCGTTCCGATGGGCGACAGCGTCGCCACCGTCGCCATCACGCCCGACGGCAAGCACGCCATCGCCGTCAAGAACACGGTCAACAAGGTCGCCTGGCTCGATATCGACGGCCAGAAAGTGACCTACAACAAATACGACATGATCGTCGGCAACTTCCCCTACAACGTCGACATCACGCCGGATGGCAAGATCGCCATCGTCAACAATAACGGCAATGCGGGGGCCGCCGACGGCAATGTCGACACCGTGGCGATCGTCGATCTCGAGGCGATGCCGCCGCGCGTCATCGATTTCGTCGTCGTCGGCGACGGGCCCGAAGGTCTGGCGATCAGCCCGAAGGGCAATCTCGCCGTCTCCGTCCTCCTGCGCGGCGGCAATGGCGACAAAAAAGCGTTCTACTATCACAAGAACGGCAGCCTCGCCGTGCTCAAGATCAGCGGCAAGAAGGTCACCAAAATCGGCGAGGTCGAGGTCGGCGGCCTGCCCGAGGCGGCCGAGTTCAGCCCCGACGGCAAGTATCTCTATATCGGCAATTTCATCGACGGCGACATGTCGATCTTCAAGGTCGACGGCACCAAGCTGACCGATACCGGCAAGCGGATGAAGATCGACGGTCACCCGGCGGCGATGGGCGTGTCGCCGCCGAGATAACGCGTCGGCGCGCTAGTACCTGCCATCGCCGAAGACTGAGTCGTGACGACGCAGGATCGTGCTGCGATGGCAGGTACATACGTCATGATCGATGTACCGACTTTCTGCGAAAGTCGGTACTAGGCCCGTCGCGCGGTGACGACGCGCTCGTCGGTCGGCGGCAGCTCGTGCAGCGCGAGGTCGGCGAAGCCGGCTGTCTCGAACATGCGGCGATACTCGGCGAAGGTGTAGGCGTCGCCGGCGCGCGTCGAGCCGAGCATGACGAAGCTGAACGCGGCGGCGCCGGGCGGCGTCACGCGGTCCTCGTCGGGCACGAATTCGAGCGTCACGGCACGGCCGCCGGGCACCAGCGCCGCATGCACCTTGCGCAGCAGGCTCTCGCAGGTCACGGCGTCGAAATGATGCAGGAAATTGGTCAGCAGCACGACGTCGTAGGGCCCGTCGAACGCAACCTCGAAGGCGCTGCCGGCGATGGTGCGGAAGCGTGATGCTATGCCAGCGGCGGCGGCGTTCTCGCGCGCCACATCGAGCACCGCGTCCCAGTCGAGCGCGGTGATCTCGGCGTGGTTGTTGCGCTTGGCGATCGCGATGCCGAAGAGCCCGTGCCCGGCGGCGATGTCGAGCACCTTGATCGGCCGCCCCGCGCCGTCATCGGCGAGCGCCGCGACATCGCCGGCGCGCTGGGCGACCAGCGGCGCCATGGCGCGGGCGAAGGCCACCCAGAGCGGGTTGTCGGCGGATACCGAGCCCTCGCCTAGCAAGGTCCCGCCGCGGCGGACGATCTCCGCCGGGTCGGCGAGGAACAGCTCGATCAAGGCGGGCGAGGCGATGAAATCCGTCGCCGCGCCGATATAGGCGGGTGATTTGCGATCCAGAAAGGTCGCGGAATCGGCGGTCAGCCCGTATTCCGCGCCGCTCTTGGTGAGAAACCCAGCGATGACGAGATAGTCGCAGAGGATGCGCACGCCGCGCTCCGACGCGCTGCAGCGTTCGGCGAGGGCGGCGACGGAGCGGTTACCGGCGCCGATCGCGGTGAACAGCGCGAGCTCCACCGCCGCCTTCAGCGCGGCGGTGCGCTGATAGCCGGTGATCGTCTCGAAGAAGCGGACCGGCGAGGGCGGCGGTTGCGTCATGGCGTCGCCTCACCGCTCGAGGCAGGCGCGCGCCGCGGCGTCGAGGATGCTGTCGGCGTCGAGCCCGTAGCTGCGATAGAGATCGGGAATGTCGCCGGACTGGCCGAAGCGGTCGACGCCGAGCGGGTAGACGCGGTGGCGGGCGACGCCGCCCAGCCAGGACAGCGTGGCGGGATGCGCATCGATGACGGTGACAAGGCCGGCATCGCCGGCGAGACGCGCCAGCAGGGACTGGATATGGCTCTGCCGGCCGACAGTGCGGCGGCTCGCCAGCCAATCGGCATGCAGACGGTCCGGCGAAGTCACGACGAGAAGGCCGGCGCCGCCGACATCCTCGCGCAAGGCGGCATGCGCCGCCAAGGCCTCCGGCGTGA
>WNFM01062936.1_pt1 | contig 34220 bp, 62 predicted proteins | sample 5400271 | NCBI WGS metagenome assembly WNFM01 (sample SAMN13153352, study PRJNA577476) | soil metagenome | isolation source: 60 cm saprolite on Douglas fir-dominated hillslope | place: USA:California | collected 2013-09-17 | reverse complement strand
CGTGACCGTCTCAACGGCGCCGTCCACCTTCCAAGAGCAGGTGTACATCCTGCGCAACCAGGTCGATATTGACGAGTTCTTGGCCCGCGATATCACCGCCATCCGCGATGTGCGCGCAACGCAAGTCGAAGTGCTGCTCAAGGCCATCGCGTTCGACGTCAATGAGAAATTTATCGTCAACCGGCACGACACCGGCGACGCCAATGCCTTCGTGGGCATCCGCCAACGCATCGCCGCTGGCAGTACCTACGGGGTACGCGCCGAGAATCTTATCAATGCCGGTGGCACCGACCTCTCGCTGGCCGGCATGACGGCGACTACCGCCGGCAACTTCCTAGAGCAGCTCGACCAGCTCCTGTTCAGCGTGGACGCGCCCGATGGCTCCCCCAGCGTCACGCTGTACTGCAACGAGGTCTTCCGGCGCCGCATGAACCACGCCGTCCGCCTGATGGGCACTCAGGGCGGCTTCAATCAGGCCAAGGATATGTATGACAGGGTGGTGGACACCTACAAGTCGTGCATCATCCGCGACATTGGCCGTAAGCGTGACCAGGTGTCGCTGATCATCACCAACACGGAACTGGCGTCGGGTCTGGCCGATACCGGCGGCACGTTCACGAGCGTCTACGCCGTGAACTACGCGGACGGCCACTTCGGCGGCTGGCAGTTCAATCCCCTCGCAGCCGGCGTGCAAAACCTGGGCCGGTTGAACACCGGCGTGCAGTACCGCACCTACGTGAGCTGGGCCGGAGGGTTCATCAACTACAGCACGCGCAGCATCGCGCGTCTGTACGATATCAAGATGTCCTAGTAGGCGGCTTGCTGCGAAAAGCAAGAGCAGAACGCACAAGGAGCAAGCACATGCCTGCTGATCTGTTGACTCAAGCGCCGTTGGTGAGTGGCTCGCTCGCCACCGCGCTCACCACCGGCATTACGCCGGCGTCGGCGTCTGTCACGAGTGGCAATAGCTATGACCTGGGCGCTGGTGGTGCGCTACCGGCTGGCACAGCGATTCCGATTGTCTGCCGCATCATCGTGGTGAGCGCGTCGGAATCGTCGGGCGGCGGCACGGTCGACTTTACCATTGACCATTCGAGCGATAACTCAACGTGGAAGACGCTGGCCGGTAGTTCGCGTGGCGCGAACGACACCATCACGCTCACGGCGTCAGTGCAGACCGGCGAAATCTTCATCGGCTTCTACACGCACATGCGCTACATTCGCCTGACGGTGACCGTGGGGACAACGCCGGTTGGCGCCAACCTCCAGTTCAACGCGCAGCTCATGCCGAGCTATCCGTAGGGCGAGCAGAAAGCGGGGCGCACGCTACCGTTGTTGTCTGAAATAGGGCAGCCGGGATTAGGGCGTGTAGAGCAGTGCAGCGAGGCGTAACAGGGGCGGCTGCTCACATTCTTGAGGTGAAACGATGCCCATCAGAAGCACCATGCAGGACATCATTGTCCGAACACGCGAACTGACTGGCGATCCTGCCGGCCCAAACGCGCGGTTCAGTGATGATGTCTACCAGGAAGTGCTTGACCGCGACGCCCGCACGGATTACATCCTCGGCGACTACCGCGCGCTCGCCGGGCGCTACACGCTGCCTGGCGGTTCCTACGCCTGGACGGACTACTTTGACCCGTCCGGGTGGGGAGACTGGGAGACAGACGCGACGCTCTACAACGGCAGCATGACGCAGATTACACCGCTCACCAATGACTATCTCGTAGGCCACTGGACGTTCGCCAACCAGCCACCGTCGGTCTACGTCATGGGCAAAACCTATGACATCTACGGCGCGGCGCGGGCAATCGTGTTGCGTTGGCTCGGCCTTGAAGCCACCAGCTTCGACTTCAGCGCCATGCGCGGCACGTCCTTCACCGTATCGCAGAAGCGCGAAGGTTTGCAGATGCTGGCGGATTACCTCGCCACTGAGATGCGGGTGCGCACGGCCAAGCTGGTCCGAAGGGACGTAAACGGTGCTTTCAGCTACTGATATCGCTAAGTGCCAGTCAACTATGCTTTCGGCAATGGATATGACGCTCAAAATCGAGCGTGTCACGCCTACCACGAGTGCGTGGGGCACGACATCGGAAGCCTTCACGACCATTGCCACGGGCGTGCGCTGTCTCGTCGGTGACCCGACGGACGGCGAGATGAACGAGCAGGGGCAATCCGGCATCGTGGGCATCGAGCAGCGCTGGGACGTGTGGGTGCCGAACGGCACCAACGTGCTCACCAATGACCGCGTGACCCTTTCCAACGGCACCGTCATGCGCGTGCAAAGCGTCCACAACCCGCGTACCACGTATTTCATGCTCGATAGCTTCCTTGCATCGGTGGTGCGCTGATGCCTACCGGAGTCGAGGCCGTTGATGGCGTGGCGTGGGCTATCGCGCAACTGATGGCGGATAGCGCCTTCGTGACTGCCGCGCCGGGCGGTATCCACATCGGCGTGGCGCCGCAGGGGACGCTCGACCCGGTCTGTGTGGTGTTCGTGCAGAGCGCACCGGAGTATATGACCGCGTTCGGGCAGCACATCTGGACGGATGCGACCGTGATGGTGAAGATCAGCGGGCGGCAGGATACCTTCGCGAGCGGGAGCATATCTGGACCGATCCGCAATGCCGCCATACGCGCCTACGCCGTGCTGCACCGGCACGCGGGCACGTCATTCGGCTCACAGGTCGTGAGTTGCGTGTTCCAAAGCGGGGTGCCATTGCCCGAACCGGCGCTTGTGAACGGCGTCCAGTGGATGTCCTACGTGCAGCTTTTCAAGCTGCTTGTCGCATAACGTAAAGGTGGCGCACCATGCCAGCTATCGCCTCCATAAATCAAATCGTGCAGTTAGGGGTCGAAAGTAGCGCGGGAGTTCCGCCCGGTTCCGGCTCCAACCGCGTCATGCGCCACCTGACCTACAACATCGACCCGGACTTCCAGTACCAGATGTATCGGGGGTCCGGCCAGCGGTTCAACAGCATTCAGACGCTCAAAGCTGAGATGAGCAAGTTCAAATTAGGCGGCCCAATTTCATACACCGAGTTGGCGTATCCATTCGGGGGCATGTTCGGGCAGCCCGCGTTCACGACGCCAGCCAATGGCACGCTGGCGCGTCAGCTCGCCTTCAGCCCGAAGCCGAACGGCGCGCAGGGCGGCGTGACGTACCAGATACAGAACGGCGACGCGGTCCGCACACGCCAGTTCAACTACGCGGTCCATACCGGGATCGACCTGACCATCAAGCGCAATGGTGACTCGGTGGTATCTGGCGGGGACGGCTTCGCGCAGCAGACGCAACCGAACGTGACGCTGACGGCTTCCCCGACGGCGCAAAGTCAGCTTCCTACGCCGCCCATCAACTTTAACGCGTATCTGGACCTGGCGTCCGCCAACATCGGCACGACGGCGCTGGCGCAGTGCGTGGAAGCACAGTTCAAAACGTCGGGCTGGTATGCGCCGCTGTGGTTCCTGGTGCGCGGCAACGCGTCTTACGGCACCGTCGTGGATACGCCCCCCGCCACCACGTGCCTGCTCAGGATTATGCCAGACGTAGCGGTGGATAACCTGTGGGTACAAGCGCGTGCGGGCGCTACGGTCTACATCCGTCTGGACGCGGTAGGTAACCCCATCGACAACGCGTATTCGCTCAATGGCAGTGCGTCCTACACTGCTGGCACGTTCACGCTCACCTACAAGGGCGCGACCACGACGGCCATCGCCTTTAACGCGACCGGTACGACGATCCTGGCGGCGCTGAATGCCCTCTCGACCGTCACCACGCCGTGGACTGTCACCAATGGCGGTCTCGCGTTTAACACGGCTAATACCTTCGTCCTCACCGCCGCTGGCACGTTGCAGAATGACCCGTCACTCCTGACCGCCAACTTCAGCCTGACGGGTGGCTCGCCAGCCATCACGTCACTGGTCGTGCCGAACAATCTCAGGATTGACATGGCCGCGAAGCTGGTGCCGCAAGCCTACAACGACGACGGCGGTGGCTGGATACAGGACTGGCTCTTCGAGGTCGTGGTCGATAGCAACTGGACGCTGGCAACGGCATCCGGGACGGCGTTCTACGCACAGCTTATTAACAGCATGACGACCCTGTAAACGTGGCCTGACCGCTTCACACGTGGACCGTCGGCGGCGCGTATTTCAGCGCAGATTCTCGGCGCACAACCGTGTAAAGCGGTCAGGTTGAAGCAAGTATACCATAGCGTCACCACACGGGACTAGAAAGTACCGAAGCAATGCCCGCTAGCTTGAGCAACTTAACGACGAATCATGCGCGAATCGTGCGCACCTTTGACGACGGCTCGTCCATCTTCATTGACTACAAGCCCCTGAGCGTGACGCCGCGCCAGTTCCATCGCTTGCAGACGCTGCGCAATCAGGTGTGGGAAGACTTGTCAGCAGACGAGCAAACCGAAGCGGTAGACACCACGACGCGTCTACTGGCAAGCTGTCTCATCGCGTGGGATTTCGTGGATGAGCAGGGCCAGCCCATCCCAGCGACGCTAGAGGGCTTGCAGGACGTGAGTTACGAGCATCAGACACTGCTGCTGGACATGATTCAGCAGGATCAGCAGCTCCCAAAAGTGAACGGGATCGGGAAGTTGCCGGCATCTATTTCTGGCACCTCAACTTCACCCCTGACGGACCCGGCGGACTCATCCCCCCGTGCCCTGAATGGTACGCCGTCCGCGTCCTTGCCGAGCGGTGGGATTTGAAGGTGCTGGACGTGCCAACGGTGTTTGATATGCCGCTGTGGTGGGTGGAGCGTGACGGCATCGCCGTGGAGGCCGAGAACGAAGTGGCGAAGCAGCGCGAACGTGACAGCAAGACGAATGCAGCGCGCGACGCGATCCACGGCGGGCGCTAGGAGAAAGCATGGGCATCAAGTTCAATTATCTTCCCATCATTCTCGACCGCATGCCCGAAGCCGCTCAGATAGGCTTCGGGCGAGACGGAAGCCAGCATCAGGAGCGAGCAGGAAGGTGACCGCTTGCATCAAGTCGCACTCTTCGGCGGCGCGGCGCTGTTCCTAGAGTTCGGCACGGTGTATATGCCACCGTTCCCCTACATCATTCCCGCCACTGACATCACGCGGCCTAAGTGGATCGATATGTGGCTCTCACTCGAAGCCTATCTGCGCTAAGGGGACACCAGCATGGCGATGACCGTGGCTGAACTCGCTGTCAAGGTTGGCGCGGAGGGCGTCGGCAACACCATCACGGGTCTGGAGACCGTCAACAAGGGCATCCTACATACGGGGAGCCACTTCAGCGATATTCTGCCGAAGCTGGCTCTGGCCTCCTTCGTGGCCATTGGCGCGGCGGCGGTGGGTGCTGGCATTGTCGTGGTCAAGGCGATGGATGACCTGATTCAGGAAGGCATCGCCGCCAACCTGGTGCTCGCCCAGACCCAGGCCGTGCTCACCTCCACCAAGGGCGTCGCCGGCGTCACTGCCGCTGCCGTCTCCACGCTCACTGATAAGTTTATGAACCTCACCGGCATCAACGACGACACGGTGCGCTCGACCGAGAACCTGTTGCTGACCTTTACGTCGATTGGCAAGGACATCTTCCCCCAAGCGACGGCGGCTGTCTTGGATATGAGTGTGGCGCTGGGTGAGGACACGAAGAATGCGGCCATCCAACTGGGCAAAGCCTTACAGGACCCCGCCATCGGCATGACGGCGCTGCGGCGGGTGGGCGTCGAGTTCGACAAGACCCAGCGCGACCTCATCAAGACGTACATGGCGCACGGCGAGCAGGGGAAGGCGCAGGCGCTGATCCTGGCCGAACTGAACAAAGAGTTCGGGGGCAGTGCCGAAAAGGCGGGGTTGGCGAACGGCGGCATCAAGATACTGGGCGCGCAGTTCGATGATTTGAAGAAGACGACGGGGCAGCTACTCTTAACAGCGTTGGTCCCGCTGGCGACCGACGTGCTGCCCTATGTGCGGGTCGTGCTGGGCTGGGTGGCCGACGCGGCCAAGGGCTTGCCGGCGCTCTTTGACTCACTGGGCAAGGTACTGGCGCCGGTGGCCAGCGGCTTTGGGGACATCGCTGACGCGGCCAAGGGACTGCCGGACCTGTTTCGGCGCATGGGCGACTTCCTATCGCCCCTCATGGATAGCTACACGCGGGTGGATCTGCCGATGGTGTCCTTCGGCAAGCACATGGGCGACACCTCGACCGTCCTGGAGCGCCACAAGGGCATCCTCAGCCAGGTAGGCGACGTGGCGGGCGTGGTGGGTGGCTTCCTCAAGGACAAGCTGGGCGGGGCCTTCGAGGCGCTCAGGCCCACCCTGGAGCATGCACGTGATGCGGTGGGGCAGTTCGTGAGTGACCTCGGTAACAAACTGGGGCCAGCGCTCATCAACGTGGGGCATTTCCTCTCCCTGTTGCAGGGCATCTGGAATGCGGCGTGGCCGGCCATGTCCGCCGTGCTGATGGGCGTGTGGGACATCATCAAGGGCATCGTGCAGATCGCCTGGAGCATCGTCAGCGGCATCATCAAAATCGGCTTGGACCTGTTGGGTGGCAACTGGAAAGCGGCGTGGACTGATCTGGGCGACATGCTCGGCGGCATCTGGGCCGGCATCAACAAGATTCTCGACGGCGCGCTCAAGATCATGGCGGGCGCCGTGCTCGCCGCCGTCTCCGCCATTCTCAGCCTGTTTGCCAAGATTCCCGGCCCGATTGGGGACGCGGCCAAGGCAGCCCTCACCGCGGTACAGGGTATCGCGGCGCAGATGAGGGCGGCGGGCGAGGATGCGGGCAACAAGTATGCGGCAGGGCTGGGCAGTCGCGCGGCAGCGGTGGCGGGCGCGGCGGCGAACCTGGCGGCTGCGGGCGTCCCGACGGGAGGCGGCGGACGACAGGCGCACGCGAGTGGCGGCTTGACGTGGCCGGGCGTCTCCCTCGTCGGCGAGCAAGGGCCAGAACTCGCGATCTTCCCGACGGGGACCAGGATTATCCCTGCGGCGCAGACGGCGGCACTGATGGGTGGCTCAGGGAATGGTAGTGGTGGGAGCAGCGGTGGCGGGGGCTTCAGCACGGCGAATATCTATGTCATGCTCGACGGCCAGGTGCTCTCACGGCAGTTGGCGCAGCCGCTGGTAGACCATATACGTGTGCATACCGGGCTACGGATATAGCCGATGCAAGTGACTATCAGCGGTACGCCCGTCACCATCGTCCCCCTCAGTTTGAACATCTCAGACGCCATCGGACAGCGCTCAGTCGCCAGCTTCACCGTTCAGGATGCCGCCGGCGCGTCCCACTTCCTTGCCGGGCAGCCGGTCATCGTTCGCGATGATAGCGGCTTCGTGGTGTATTCGGGATACATCTTCAAGGCCAAGCGCGCCACCGGTAGCAGCTACAGCAACTTGCTGCTCCATCAGGTCACCTGCCAGGACCAGCACTATCCAGCGGACAAGCGCATCGCGGCCACGAGCTACGCCAGCCAGACCTGCGGCTTCATGGTCAATGACCTCGTGACGAACTGGCTTGCGGCGGAAGGCGTAGGGACGCGCAACAATCTGCTGAGCGTCAATCAATCGAATGTTGAGACGGACACGACCGGTTTTACCGCGGTGCTCTCGGCAACGCTGACACGCGACACCACGCAGCATTGGCAGGGCGCTGCGAGCCTCAAGAGCGTGACGCCAGGCAGTGTGAGCGGCGAAGGTTTCCGGGCGACACTCGCGCTCACGGCCTATCATGCCGGGGATGCGTTGGTCCTGTCCGGTTATCTCACGGGTACGGGTACCGTCGCGCTCTCGTGTGTGCGCACTGACACGGGCGCGCTTATCGGCGCGGCGTCGGCGCCTACCGTCCTCACCGGCGCCTTTCAGCGGGTCAGTATCGCCGTGACGCTGCCCACGACACTGCCGACTAGCGGGCAGATTGGCCTCCAGGTCCTCACGACCAGCACGCAAGCGGTGACGTTCTACGCCGACGGTCTGCAAATCGAGCAAGCCTATGCGGCGACGCCGTGGGTAGTGGGGCAGACCAGCTATGTGCAAGCCGGCCCGCTGGTAACGTCCTACGTGGTGAACTACAAGCAGGTGAGCACGGCGCTCGATGACCTAGCGAAGCTGGCCGGCTTCTATTGGGTGATTGACGCGGCGAAGGTCTTACACTTCGCCGCGTCAATCACCAACGTCTCGCCGTGGACGTTTGACGGCACGCAGGCGCTGGACGGCATGGCGGCGATAGAGGATACGTCCCCGCTCTACCGTAACGCGCAATACGAGCTAGGCGCGACCGAGATTACGAGCGCGCAGACCGAGACGCATAAGGGCGATGGCTCGACGCGTGTCTTCCCGACCAGCTTCCCTATCCACGCCGTCCCGTCGAATATCCACATTGATGCGGGCGCCGCGCAGACCATCGGCATCCTCGGCATCGACGCGCCCGGTAGCAAGCAGTGGTACTGGAACAAGGGCATCGCCCAAATCACGCAAGATAGTACGGGCACGGTGCTGAGCACTGCGAATGTGGTGTCCATCACCTATGTCGGCGAGTTTAAGGTGGTAGCGCTGGCCTCGGATGTCGCGCAACAGGTTACCGAGCAAAGCATCGAGGGCGGCGTGGGCACGGGCATTGTCGAGAATGTGGTAGCGGATGCGTCGCTCATCACAGCGGTGCAAGCGTTCCAGAATGCCGGTGCGCTGCTCACGAAGTTTTCCACGACTGGTCAGGTGCTGACCTTCCGCACAAAGACGGTGGGGCTGGCCGCTGGGCAACTCCTCACCGTCAATCTGCCGACGCCGTGGTCCTTCACGGGCAAGCATGTGCTCATTGAAAGCGTCACCATCACCTACGATGACTTCTTCTTCTGGTGGGACGTGAAGGCGCTGCTAGGGCCGGTCAATAGTAATTGGGTGCAGTTCTTCCAAGCGCTGGCGGATGTGCAGACGCCGATTGACCTGGCCGCATCCGGTGGCTTGCAATCGACTGTGGCGATTCTGAACCCGACGAACGAGACGTGGACCTGGACCGAGAGTGCAACGCCGGTCGTGACGGCATGTCAATTGTTTACGATCACGTTCCCGAAGACATTCTGCTAGGACATCAGGAAGGAGAGAGGTGAGAGATGCCGTCGGATGCATTGTCCCAACGCCGTATCTCTGAGCAATGGCGCTGGTGGGAGTCTATTTCGATTGTCGTGACTGATCTGGCCACCGGGCAATTCACGGAGCAGCGCATTTACTCCAACACCATCGTCAACACCGGTCTCAACCTGATGCGCGACGCGCTGGGCGGCTATCTCACTGACGCCGCGATCCACTACGTTGCGATTGGGACGAGCGCCACCGCAGTTGCCGCAACCGACACACAACTGGGCGCCGAGGTGTTCCGCAAAGTCTTGACGAGCCAGAGCCAGATTGCGCAGTCGCAGCTTCAGACCATCATGTATCTCGGCCCGTCTGATAGTGTCGGCACGGTCATCGCCGAGATTGGCTGGTTTGCGGGCGCGACGGCGACGGCGACGGCGAATAGCGGCATATTAGTCTCGCATGTCTTGTATAGCCATACGCATACAGGCAGTGAATCCATCCAATTCACAAGGACGGACACGCTGTAAGGAGCCACAGGCATGCCATTCACTAAGGGCGCAAGCAACGCCACCGGCCCCTATGTTGTGTCCGGGACGCAGACCTACCAGCAAGCCAACAACAGCGAGTATCAGTACGACGAAGCCACGAACAGCTTCGAGCAGGACCTCTTCGTGCCCTTTATCTTCATCGGCATGAATGGAACGAAGGACGGCACCATTGCCTCACAGCTCAACGTGGCCGCTGGCGTGTCCTTCGTCAAGCAGACGGACCTCACGCTGCGCCGCCGTGCGCCGACCGCGACGAACTTTAGCACGACTGGGCATCCTTCGACGACGATGTATCTGTTCTTCCAGTCAGATGGTACCTATAGCTGGCAGACCTCTTCGACGCCGCCAACCAATGCGCTCGCAATTGCGCATTGCACGACTGACGGCAGTAGTAACATCCTCGTCGTGACCGATGACCGTGTCACCATTACGACGCTCCTGCCTGCCGCTCCGAGTATGGTGGGCCTCCCACCGCTAGGTGTTAGCCTCAACACCGTCGCGTTGAACGGTGAGACACCGAACTCTACGACGATAACGACACAAGCGGGCGCAGCGACCCAGGTGGATGTGCGTGTCACGAACCTGAGCGGCGGCAACATCTATCTCGTGGGCAAGAATGCCTTCGTCACGGTCGACCAGAACGCGTCCGTGTCGACGAGTGGCACCGTGTTCGCGTTTAATGGCATCAAATTCGGTCCAGCAGTTGGTGGCAGTCAGGCGTTTGCGTTCTACAGCACAGGCAACCATGAGACAGAGTTCTGGACACCACAGAGCGGCAGCGCAAACGGGCATTTATTTATTACCTGGAACGGATCAGCCCAGATCAATCTCTTCGGCCTCGGCGCGACCGGTGTCAGTGCAGCGGCCTCGATAGACAACGCCGGGACGTACAGTTCAGTTTCCGACATCAAGCTGAATAATGGGACGAATGATACTCCCGGCTTGCACTTGCATGACGGTGCGAACAACACCTATGCCGAGAATGACGTGTATCTAGAGCAATGGCGCGTGTTCACAAGCTACCGGGGTGCGGCGACCACGGTGCCCTTCAGGATCGACATCGCGACGGGGAATTTAATTGGGAATGCAGGCACCGGTCTCCCCACGACGCGCAACGGCGCCGCCGTGTCAGCACCGATCTACACGGGTGCGAACACGCCGAGCAGCCCGCCGACGGGCAGCATCTGGGCGAACGTGTAGGAAGGCGGTAGAGAGTGGCGATCCTCGGCGATAACCAAGTCCCCGCTACAGGTTCGTGGTTTGATGTCACGGGCAACAAACAATACTGGACCACGCAGCAATTCACCATGCCAGCAGGCGGTGGGATTGCGAACACCCTTAACGTCTACTGTGGAGGCGACGGTGGGGCGGTGACGGGTCAGCTCCTCATCTGGGACAATACTGGCGCCATCTTCTACCAGTCAGGAAACATCACGATCCCTTCACGCGCACGCGGAATTGGCAACCAGGCATGGGTCATCGTGAGCGCCATTGCAGGCACGTATATTCCTGCGGCCCCTTACGAGATTGGCTTCTGGAGTAGCGGCAGCGTCAATTGGACCTCTGAGGGTACAGGTGGCGTCACCGGTCGCTCCGGCCTCAGCAGCCCAGGCACCGCGACGGGCGGCACCGAAGAGTATCAGGGGCTGAACTCTGGACGGCTCGGCGCGTTTGTAGACTACAACCCCGGCGGCGTGCTGCGCGTGAACACCGGCACGTCGGGTAGTCCGGTCTGGACCGTCAACGCCGTGCGCATCAATACGGGGACAGCGGGCGCGCCGGTGTGGACGAACGCGCGCTGGCGGGTGAACACGGGTACGTCAGGTGCCCCAGTCTGGACGGATGCAACATGACAGACATTAGCATCGGCGACAACCACCGAGACTACCTGGCGCGGGCGCAGCACCTGGGCGAGCACCTGGCCGGCGAGCGTGCCCGTCTGGAAGCGGAATACCGCTACGTGCTGGGGCAAGCGCGTCGCCTCGATGCGGAGCTGAAGGCATTCTTGCAGCAGGCGTACGGGCTAGATGCACAACAGACACCAGTCGCCATCGACAGTGAACGTGGCATGCTGGTAACGCCTGACGCTGCGCCTGAGCCGGTAGAGCCGGTAGAGCCGGTAGAACCGGAGCCGGCAGCAGTGAACGGGACGAAGAGGCGCGCATCTGGTAGATCGTAAGGAGTTGGGGTGAGGGTGGGCTATGGACATGCTGGATGACATCTCACGCGAACTGCCCACCAACGGCCTAAAGGTCGCTGACCTCATCAACGCGTTCAACGCGCGGCTGGGCTACGTCAGCACGGCGCTGGCCCAACTCGACCGCAAGCAAGACATCATCGAATCAAAGCTCGAAAAGAAGCTAGAGGACCAGGATCGGGCGCTCGATGACATCAAGGCCGTGCAGGCACGGGCTCCGACACGCGCGGACCTGGCAGAGTTGCAAGCACAGCAGATGCGGCGCGAGACCTATGAGGTGGCGCATCAGGCGCTGATTGCGCAGATTGCCAGTATCCTTGCGGATGTCATCGGCGTCAAAGCAGAAATGAAGGCGACCGAGGCGCGGACCGCCAAGAACGTGCAGACCGCCGACGAGCTGCACCGGGACCACGGCGACACCATCAAGGCGCTGGATACGCGGCTGAAGCTGATGGAAGGCGCGCCACGTACCCGGCGCAGCGTCCTGGCCTTGTATCTCACGGGTATCGGTATCGGCGTGGCGCTCTTGTGTAGTAGTGCCAGCACGTTCGTATCGGTGGTCGCGCTCGTGTTGCAGCAAATCAGGCACTAGGTGCTACGGTCGTACTCTCAGGCTGGACAGCAGGCGTCCATGTGACGACGGTATGCGAAGGCGGCGCGGTATACACGGGTGGCGGCGCAAAGGAAGATGCGGGCTTGTTGCCGTAGTCTGAGACACCGAGGCGTGCGGCGGCGGCGTCCACGGCAGCGGCAAGCGGCGGGTCCGCGTGTGCCTTCACGTACTTGAGCGCCGCGAAGGCAGTGGCGACGGCGAATGCGGTGGCTGTGATCTTGAGCACCACGCCCCAGTCCGGCTTGGGCTGGCTCACTGCCGTCAGGAAGACGACCGCAGCCGACGCCACGCCGGCCACGATCCAGCCCTCCACGAGCTTCAGGAAGGCACGCTGCGTGGGCGTCAGACTCGCGCCGGCACGCGCCAGGGAAAAGATGTTGAGTATCATGTTCCGTCGGCTCCTCGCTCGCCCTGATCGGCATACTGCTTGATGATGGGCAGGATGTGCGTTACCTCGTCCCGGTCAAATTGCTTCAGACGCTCGGACAACTCGGCGTACGGCGTTCGCACCTCCAGCATCCAATAGCGCACGAGGTCGCCGGGAATAATGAGTCGACCGTCGGCAGGTTCCTGCGTGGGATTGAGACATTTTGAGAACAGATAGTCCATCCAGCGCGCCCAACTCGCGTGTTCCTTGTCGGCAAGCTGCTCGATCAATTCCGGCTCGGTCATGCTGCTGCCTCCACTAAGAGCGCGCGCAGCCCCTTGCCCAGCGCCGCATCCTTCGCCGTCTGTGGGTCCACGGGCGGCGTCGTCTCGCCCGCTTCCTCTGCCGCGTTGGCAGCTTTCAGTGCGGCAAGCGCAGCTTGCAGGTATGCGATCTGTGCCGGGAAGTCCGGCCCCGCTATCTCGTTGGCTGCCGTCTGGCCCCACGTCAGGGACAGCGCGAAGTCCTGTCGTGCCGGGGTGCCGTACTCACCACCAAGCGGCATGAGGGCTGCGGGCCACACTGCCGCATCGATGATGTGCTGCCGGAAGCCATGCCCGACGGACTTGCCATTCGGCGCGGTCAGCACGCCGTTCACGTCTTTCCAGCCACTTGGAACGCCACTCATTTGCATGCTCACTTTCGCGCCGATTGCCAGCGCCCCACATGGTTGCGCGGCTGCCATCACGTCGTCTGGGTAGAACTGCGCAACGTCACCTTGCGCGAAGTTATCGCCATCCACCGCCCACCATCCCGCAGGAAGGTCACGCCCGGCGCGAGGCGAATAGCCCCCGTCGTGATGTCCAACGATCCCGATAAAGTGGTAGTGCAGGTTCGTGGCATTCTCGCCTTGTCCGCTGATGCTGTCTCTGAGCGCTTGTCCATTGGCGGTCTCCATGAGAATGAACGCGTTCCCGACAAGGGACAAGTACCACGTGCGCCAGTCGGCCCACGGCTCGCCGTAGCCGCGATCATCCACGACAGGAAGACCTAGCGCTACGGCTTCCTGGCGCAGCGCTTCAAGCGTGCTGGCGCCGCTCACCTCACATAGTCCCCGGCGGCGCATGTCAGCATACACGCCGTATGTATCCACGCCGCTTGACTGAAACGCCCATGCCTGCCCCATCGCCAGCGCATTGGGGCCGCAGGCGCCAGTGAGCGACTGAACGAACTCGGTTTCCCGGTGGATCGTGCCGGGGAGAATCGTCTCAGCCATACGTGACTCGCATGTCTACGTCCGCTCTATAGCGCGTCTCTGTCCAGGTCGTAGGCTGGATAATCATGTCAGCATAGGGCGTACTGATGCACCACGTCACGGTTGGCGCCACTGGCATCCCACCACCCAGGCGAAGGCGCAGGGCGCTGCGCATGTAGTCTGACGCCTTCACGCCTTCGCGTCTGGCCGCTGCGAGCATCTGGTGAAACTCTGATGTGGGCAGCCTGAGACTGAAGACGCTTGTGCCATTCGGGCGCGCCTCAATCTCTACTGGCTCCTGGTCCCATGTGCGCTTACTCATGCGGCGGCTGACTTTCTACGCCCGCCGGCGACCGGTGCAACCACGGCGGTGGCCTGCACTTCAGCGGGGATGTCCGGCGCTAGTACCGCGCCTGCCGGCTGCATCGCCATGTCATGCAGCAGCACAGCCGCATGCAAGCGATGGTAGTGCTCTAGGTACGCCGCGGCGTAGTCGGCGTGGCTGATGAACGTCATGGTGTTGGACTGCTGCGACGCCGATAGGGAGTAGTTCCAGCTCCCGCTTTCCACGTCCAGCCTGTCTCTAATGGCAAACTTGCTGTGAATAATGGCGGCGTGCACAGGCGACGTGCCGATGAGCAGGGGGACGCTGGCGGTAACCAGGCGCTGCACTTCGCTGGCTTCTGCGCGTCCCTGTGCCTGCGTGTGGTCGAGGATGATGCCCACGTTGACGCCGCTGCCGTGCAACCGGATGAGGTCGTCAGTCAGCGCGGGAAGGTGAAAACCATATATGCAAACGTACAGCGATTCCTTGGTGCTGCTGACCCAGTCGAGGAAGCGCGCCTGGGTGGAATCCCAAGGACTGAATAAAGTTTCCACGGTGATGTTGGCGAGTGCGGGCATGCGTGCGGTACCTCCAGCCCCACATGATACCGCATGCGCCCGCTAGGTCAGTGTGACCGCTCCGGCGCCCTAGGAATCAGCGAAATTTCCATTTGCAACTGATAGCCCGTGCTCCCCTCAATCATGGGAATCGCGAAGGCTTCGTATTCCTCATTGGGGATGATTTTGATGAATGGCGAGCCGTGCTCATCCTGCGTTACCGTGACTACCACGCCATTCGCCTCAATCTGTACGCCGTCAGGGACGGTTCTCGTTACCTTCATTGCGCTACCTCTTCCCGCGCTTTGGTGGCACGAACCCGCCGTAATAAATCCACTTTGCATCAACCTCACGCAGCGTGCCATCCTCTAGCATGGCAAGTTCGCACTGCACGCCTGGCTCTGTGGTGAGATGGTCGGGGTGCGCTTCTACGCGAAACGTGGCGTCCATTGATGCCAGTACATAGTCATGCGGGGACACTGCCTGCACTCGGTAGGTCGTCTTGGCGTACTCCACAATCTCCTCGACGCGACGCCCCGGATACTTCTGTTCCACGAACGCGCGCACGATCTGGTGTCGCGCTTCCAACTCTTCGGCGTTCACTGTGCTACCTCTTCCCAGTGCATCCAGCCAAGATGCTCTATGGGCATATCAGGCGTAACGCCTTCGAGTTCGCGCAGCCCAGCCTCTGCCATCTGTTCGTTCAGCGTACGCGCCGCAGGGATGTTGTATTCATCATCAGTCATCGCACGCTGGTATCCGAAGACGTGACTCCCGCGCTTACTCAGCATCTGCACGCGATATATCCACATTACTGTGCCACCTCTTCCCGCTCATGCCGTCGCTGCCAATCCGAGTATAGCTCGTTCGCCAGCGTCTGCGCGCAGTTGAGGATACCGCGCAATGCCTTTCGGCTCATGGTCGGGTCATGGTCTAGTGCATCAAAGGCAGCCGCGCGTAAGCCCGCCAACCTAGTCCTCTTCCGAACCGCGCGCTGGTCGGCTGCTGTCATGCGGCGCGGTAGCGCGCGTAGCGGCTGCTGTGCTTGCTCTTCCCAGTCTATCGAGAAAGTGTCAGGAGCGGTGTCAGTAGCGGGGCGTAGTGCGGCTTGCGGCGTACCGGGTCCCGTCGGTGGTCGTTCCTCTGGCGCTTTGCCTGCCATCGCCAGTGCGGTGTTGCGGGCAAGTGCCGCCATGCCGAGCGCCTTCCCGGCGCGCACTCGCTGGCGTAGCGGCTCTAGCTCCAATTCGCGTTCTAGCTTCGTGCGTTCCTCGATGACGGTAGTTTGCCCCGGCGGCGTGTAGCGGAGTAGTCCCGATAGGACGACGAGCACGACGGACAGGATACTACGCTCGACTAACCACGTAGTCCCGTCCATACCGAGCGCGGCGAGCGCCTGTGAGGTTGTCCAGCCATGCGCTTCCTGGGTGGCGAACACTTGCGCCGCCAGAAACGCCACATACGACAGCGCCGCCACAAGGATCGTGCAGAAGAACGCCGTCCAGTAGCGCTGCGTGCGGACGGCGCGTCCGAGTTTGGCCGCTGTGCCCACGAGCTGCGCATCTAAGCCGAGCGCCATCGCAATAGCCCAGGCGAACAGGAGTTCCGGCTGTCGCGCTAAAAGTGCCCCGTCGGTTAGCAAATCTACGAGTGCCAGCCCTAGCCCAGCGACCAGCAACGGGCCGGAGCATATCGCGAGGAACTCTTCAATCCACTCCAGGAAGATGGTTATCGCGCCGAGTCCCCATAACTTACGCTCCACCATTCTGCCGCCGCCTTCCGCCGCCATAGTAAGGACGCCCCATGCGCTGAACGGACATACGTGCTCGCTGCTCCGGAGTCGCCTTCCGTCCAAGTGCAACTGCGCGCTGCTTGGCGCGCGTTTCCTCTGTTCGCTTGGCGCCTGTGTGAATCTTAAGCAACTTCTCACGCAGGAATTGCGGCATGGGTGGGCGTTTACGTTGCTTCGCCTTGGTGCTTATCTTGGCTCGCGTCTCTGCACTCAGTTCCGCAGCCATGCGGCCTCCATCGCCGCCGTCAAGGATGTTGGTGAGCTTCGCGCCAGCCTCGCGATAGCGGGCAATCCATTCCCGCTCAGCTTCCTGCCACGGGCGCCCTTCAACGCGCTCCAGCACAAGCACACCTGGCTTAAGACCACGTGCGAGCACTTGCCGCAGCCAGCGGTTCTTGTGGGTTTCAGGGGCAAGGTGAATCGGCGTGTAGTGTTTCCACAGCCGTCGCTGAAGGTCTACGGCTTTTCCGATGTAGCGAACTTCGCCGGTTTCAGGTTCACACAACGCATAGATAACGGGGCCGGCGATGGCCGCCAGCATCGGCAGTTCACGCTCCATGAAAAAAGCCTCCTGTAATGGTAGGAGGCAAGCATGCAGGCAGGGGGAGTATGGTATAACTGGGGTAACCCGCCTTGCTTACCTCAAGGTTGGGCCAGCGGCGAGCGGTGCTTGCAACACCGCTCTGTCCGCGAATCTCGACAACACACGACGACGATGGTAGAGGGTAATCGGTTGGTTCCCGTTACCCCCAGTATACCATAGGCCGTGTGCAGGACTACGCGGCGGTAGGAAGTGTGGTGGGGGATGCTTGCAACTCGCACGCTATCTGTTGCCAACCAGCAGATGCGCCACTCTTACGATTGCCTGCAATTCCGCCTTTTGCTAGCCAACAGACTGCAAGATATTCACAGCATAGCATGCCAGTTCACCCCGTCGCAACGTGCGCGCCATCCCCCATGATTCCCGGCTTCACGGGCACTCTGTCATCTTCGGCAGGGTGCCAACCAAGGGAACTGGAACGCTTCCGCCGTTCCCGACACTCCTTAGAATCTGCTGAGAAAGTCCTAGGTAACTTGGACTATTGACCGCTCGGTTATCCTGCCTAGGTAGCAAGATGCCTGCATTAATAGCGTTCCAGTTCACAATGGGGAGGGAAGGACAATGCCCGTATGCCACATGACGCGATGCGACGCCGCTTCGCAACCCCACTGCCAGCACCGGCTGGACCCGCGCTGTTGGACCTAGCCGAGAGTTATCGCCTACGACTGCGCGCGACCAGGAAAAGCGCCAGCACCATTCGCAACTATCTCGCCGTGCTGCATATCCTCACGGACTTCCTGAGTGAACGCCGGTTGCCCCTGGACGTGACGCGCATCCGGCAGGAACACCTAGAGTTGTTCGTGATTGACCAGCTTGAACGCCTGACTCCTGGTACGGCGGCGGCGCGCTATGGCTGGCTGCACACCTTCTTCCACTGGTGCGTGGACGTGGGTGAGCTGGAAAACGACCCGATGGCGCGCATGCACAAGCCGGCGATCCCGGATGCGCCGCCACCGATTCCCGCGATTGACGAACTGCGGCGCTTGCTGAAGACATGTAGCGGGAAGGACTTCGCCAGTCGGCGCGACCTGGCGATCTTCTACATGCTACTGGACACGGGCATGCGCCGCTCTGAGGTGGTGAACCTGACGCATGAGGACGTAGACATGAACAGTGGACGGGTGACCATTCGAGCGAAGCGGTCGAACGGCCAGGACCGCACGCACTACGGGCGTCTTACCGCCACGTCCCTGATGGTACTCGATGCCTACAAGCGCGTCAGACGGGGACATCACTACGCCGCGTACCCGAACATCTTCATCGCGCAGCGAGGTGCGCTGACAGGCGTGGGTATCTACGCCATCGTGCGCCGACGTGCGGAGCAGGCGGGACTGGACCTGCGCCCGCATAGGTTTCGGCATTACTTCGCGCATGCATGGCTCGCCGCTGGCGGCTCTGAGGGCGGCTTACGTGCGCTGGGCGGCTGGCGTAGCGGCAGCGAAGTCATGCGCCGCTACGGGGCGAGCCTGGCAACGGAGCGCGCGCTAGACGAGCATGGCAAACTGGGATTAGGCGACCGCTTGTAGCCGTTGCCTTTTCTTGTGTACGCCTGTGCAACATGCGAGCGTCTTGTGCCGTGTCGATTCGGTTGAGATGCGGTTGCGGTTCTAGGCTGGAATGGGTACGAGCCAACTACCCGTTCCAGTCTCCGTAGCTTTGCGTACGCCGCATCGTCTGTACCTCGCAAGAAAGGCGAGGTACGGCGATGTCACGACTCACTGGCGAGCAGAGCGCGGGCCTTGGTGACGGGACAGTTTTCGCTATGCCCCTGCACGTTCAGTGCCCCGCAGAACGGGCATTCCATCACCTCAAGGTTCACCACGAAGGTTGCTACTTGCTGTGCGAGGTCCCGCAGCTCCCCGTTCTCCGCGCGCAACCGCTCGACTTCCGCCAGCAGCGCCAGCACGTCCCGCGCCTGGTCTGCTGGCGACACGGGCAACAGCAGTTCCGGCCCCTGCTCGCCCGACACGAACCACCGCGCCCGAATGTTAGCTATCTCTTCATCCGTCATGCTGGCCTCTTCCTACTGGTAGCGCTGGTAACTCACGATAAAGTGCTGCTTGGGCTTGAACACGAGTGCGCCGATACCGCCAAGCATCAGGAAGCGCAGGCAGCCCGAACGTGGCTGTGTGACGGCGGTGTTGCCCGCCTGCCAACCCTGGCGCTGCATCTGCGCGAGGCCATGCTGGTATGCGCCCTCGCCTGTGTAGGTAACAACGCGCGTCTCCCAGTGCGGCCGATACGGCGCGACGTAGGGCGCCACAGGTGCGGAATACGCTGGTGTAATGGGCAACTCAACCGCTGCATAGGTGGGCGCTTCTTGTGTAGCACTATCTTGTATGACGGGTGCAAGTGGTGGCGTGACCTTCACACTCGATTCCGAGTTCGGCTGTACTGGCACGCTAGGTGGTCCGGCGAGCCGGTGGCCGACGGCATTCCATGTCTTCGCGAATCGTTCTTGCATGATGCTACTTCCTTCTGTTCACTCTGCCCGCTGTCCTTTATGATAGCGCGGGCTACCTCCCCTGCTGGTATCAGGGTTGGCATGTCTACGCCCCGTCTGTTTTCATGCGGCGGGGCGTTCTCGTCCCTTCACGAGTTCAATCTGTTCAGGCGAAATGCCGAGCGCTTCCGCCAGCCTGCGCATATTACGCAGGCTCGGCGGCTTGATGCCCTTCTCCCAATTACTGATGGTCCAGTGGGTGACGCCCACCTTCTCAGCCAGTTCTGCTTGCGTCCACCAATGCGCTCGCCGCCACTTTTTAATCGTCTGTCGCTCGCTGTCATTGGACATTGGCCGTACCCCCCTTTGACCTGAGTATACACGACCTCGCACTTCTCGTCAACGAGATTATGACTTTTGTAGTGCAAAACTTGACATTGCCCGTGACCTATGATACACTGATTCATAGAAGAGACAAAACAAATGCAGAAGCGGTTCAGAGCGACAGGAGCAGCCACCATGAAAACGCGAACCTGCGCAGTGTGCGGAGCGGACATGCGGAATCAGAAGGCGGGACAAAAGAACGCCGGCAAAGTGCTCTGCAAGACGTGCGGCCTCGACTGGGACATCCAGTACACGGGCGAAGTCGTGCAGGTTCCACAGCGGCAGCCGAAGCCCCGCCAGTGGACAGTCGTCGTGAAGGACTTGGGCACGGGCGAGCGGTATCTGGTGAGCGTCGCGACCGAGACGAACTATCGTGCGGCGGCGAAAGTCAAGGCATTGGATATCGTGTATGCGCTGCCGGGGATGACCTGGCAGGCGAACCTGTTCGTGACGGCGTGCATGCGAGTCAGCAGCGGAAAGGCGGCGTAGGACGATGGCGATGCCAATGACGGCGCAAGTGCTGGACTTCGACGCCCTTAACGAGTACCTGGCGATGGTTGTGGAGCAGTACGAGCAGAGCGCGCCCCAGGTGAGCCGGTGGGCTGATGACCTCTACATCCGCATCTTCCACACGCCGGAAACCGTGGCGCTGATAGAGTTGATCGCCGCCCTCAACCTGCATGCGGATGGGGCATGGGCGCAAGCCAACTACGCGCAGAACCGCATTTACAAGCTGCTGGACCGGCTCGGCAAAGACACGGCGGGCTGGCTGGACCACTAGGAAGCGCACGGGCAGGGACGCCCACACGAAAGGCGGCACGAGATGATGGCGAACATGATGCGATTCCCGATTGAGCGTGTTGAGCGGGATAACTGCCCAGAATGCGGCGCGATCCTGGGCGTCTTCGAGCGCAAGGGCAGCGGTCGCTGTAATGCCTGCCTGAGCAAGCCGGCCAAGCGGATGAAGCGCCGCAAGGTGAACCACCTGAGCGCTCGTGAGCGCATCCGCCCATTCTAGGAGGACATCGAGATGAGTATGCCAGGCAGTTGGGGTCCAAACGACGGCCCCTGGTACGAGTGCGAGGAGTGCGGCTGCTTGATGCTGGCCCCGGCTGCCCTGTGCGCGGACTGCGAAGACGAGCTGAACGACGACGACGACGACGAGGAAGAAGGCCAGCCATGAGCACAGCGACCGTAAGCGCGACGACCAGTGGACTGTGGCGCATCAGGGCGCTCGAACTTGCCAACACCAAGCACACCATCGGGACGGCGCGCCTGCTCTGGGTCACGGTCTACGGGCGGGAAGTGTGGACGGTGCCATCACGGACGCACAAGGGCGCCGTGCATCAGGTGACGGTCGACACGACGAGCGGACGCATGCATTGCGACTGCCCATCACGGTCGGCTTGCTCACACCAAGGCGCGGTGCTCCACGCGATGCGGATGCGCGAGCAGGCGACACGGGCGCTGGCGAGTGAGCAGGACTGGCGCCGGGAATGTGACATGGGCGGTTCATTACTGGACATCAGACGCGGATGGTAGGGCGCTGAAGGGCCATTCTGGATAGAAGCGGGAGGGTAATCATGGGCCGGATACAGCCAGGCGACGTATGGTCGTTCAAGGACTGGGCAGTCCTTTTCACCGATGGCGAGGCAGCACTGGAGGAGGTGCGCATTGCCTACGCTCAGGCGCAGAAATCGGTGACAATCCACAGCTACATTGCCGACGCTGATAGATGGCTCGCGAATGAGGAGCACAACAAGCGCGAAGCGGCGGCGCTGGTATGGCGTCACAAACCCTAGGGTGCAAATCCAGGCCGGGCCTGGTTGCGCGAGCTTACGAAAAAGTCAAAGGGCACAGAAGCCGCGGTTCAGGAGTGAATGAAAGGAGCAACGCTGATGCCACTCTCAGGGGGCTGGCCGGACTTCGGCGGCCCAATCGATCCGCGTGACGCGCTGTGGGACAGGATACGGGCGCACATTGCGGCGCAGGAAGCCGCTCAAGAACGCGCGAATGCGCAAGCCGCTGCCGACTGGGCGGAAGAGCAAGCGCGACTCGCCACCGCACAGCCCGACTACCGGACCGGCTGCCCCGCCTGTTATTTGGCGATGACTGAGCACGACGTTGATGTCGGCATGAATGTCACTCAGCCACTCTTTTGCTCGCATCACCAGTGGGCGGTGGCGGAAGACCTGGGCGCCTTCGATGTGTGGGAACTGAACGACTTCCTCACGGGCTTGCGCGCCTGGGTGACACGGGCTTGCGCGCCTGGGTGACACGGGCTAGGTAACGCCGATGCTCTTGGTTGGCAGACACCGCTTGAACGTGCGAACTACCACGTACACAAGTCCGCAATTCATGCGCCCGGATGGACACAGAAATACGTAGAATGGACTAGTCTGATAAGCAAGACAGCGGGGTGCTAAGCAAGGCGTTGTTGCAGCGACTTAGCACGCACGATCCGGTACACTCGATTACCACAGTGAATGAACGGAAGCGGGAAGGGGCGAGAGACATGGTACAGGCACGACCACAACCAGCGCCACGCATACGCAAAAGGGATGTGTTCACGATGAGCGACGAACAGCGGCGACAGAAGCGCGCCGCCGGCACCGTCGGCGGCCACAAGCGCGCCGCCGTCCATACGCATGCGGAACTCTCCGAACGCGGGAAGCATGCGGTCGAGGCACAGCATGAGAACGCCGTGCTAGCCCAGCGACCTGATGTCGCCAGTAACCCGGCGGAACTCGCCCGCATGGCATTGAGTCACCTTGACGCGCACATGCAGAAGATGCGCAACGCCAGGGCTGCGAAGGCGGCTGCGAGCAAAGCGGAGCAGGGGCGCCTGGATGCGGAGCGCGTCGAGCGCGCCAAGGCACAGCAGCAGCGCGAAGTCGATCAACTCCTCGTCATGGGGCAACTGCTGCAACATGCGTGGAGCGACCTACGCGCGGAGAAGCGCAAGAACGCAGAACTGTACGCACGACTGACGAGCCAACAGGCCAGTTAGAAACAACCCCCACATGTTTGCCGCATGCGGGGGAGTGGAACCGACCGAAGAAACAGCATCGAAATCCCGGCGGCACTGCTATCTTACCTGATGGCGTGCCGCCCGTACAGGAAGGGACCGGCACAGTCATGGCTATGACATTTCAACGCGCCGTCAAGCGCGAAGCCAAACTGCGGCTCGCGCTCAGCGGACCGAGTGGCAGTGGCAAGACCTACACCGCGCTCACTCTCGCGCGTTCTCTCGCTGGACCGAGCGGCCTGGTGGCCGTCATCGATACCGAGCACGGCAGCGCCAGTAAGTACGCAGACCTGTTCGAGTTTGATGTGCTGGAACTGGACTCGTTTTCCCCTGATCGCTATGTCGAGGCCATCCACGAAGCCGCAGCGGCAGGCTATGCAGTGATCGTGCTGGACAGTCTCTCGCACGCCTGGAATGGCACAGACGGACTCTTGGAACAGGTCGAGAAGATTGGCAAGGCTCGCTATGCCGGCAATACGTTCAAGGCGTGGGGCGACATCAAGCCGCTAGAAAACCGACTCATTGAAGCCATCACTGGCTCGCCCATCCACGTGATTGGGACCATGCGCAGCAAGACGGACTACGTGGTTGAGCAGAACGAGCGCGGCAAGGCGCAGCCCCGCAAGGTCGGTACCGCACCCATTCAGCGTGACGGGTTCGAATATGAGTTTGATGTCTTCGGCGAGCTGACTGCGGACAATGAGCTGATCGTGCAGAAGACCCGCTGCCCGGCGCTCACCGGCCAGGTGATTGCGAAACCGGGCAAGCCGCTTGCCGATATCCTCATTCACTGGCTTATCGGTGCGCCTGCCGCACCTCCCGCGCGCGTCGTGCTGCATGCTGTACCGGAAGTGCAGCCCATCACTCCTTCACAGCCGGCGCCGAAGCCCGTGAAGAGCGGCGCCAATCCACGCTGGAAGCCCCTGGAGATGCGCGCAAACTTCGTCGGCATCAGCTCACCTACCGGCTGGGCAGAACTGTGCCGGACGCTGACCGGCAAGGACGACGCCCGGCGCTACACGCTGGACGACTACGACATCGTGGAGCGGGATATCCAGGAACGCGAAGCTGAGAAGCAGGCGCAGCACGAACTCGGCATCACCTACACCGACGATCCCGCCGCGCCCATCGGCACGTCAACCGTAAACGCCGACGACCTGAGCACGGTGGGTGTCGGCGCCCATCCGGCCAACTAGTCATGGACGCGCCAAACAAGGTCACCTCTGAGCAGCGGGCAGCGGACCAGGAACGACAGCGCGAAGTCGCCGCCATCTTCGAGACGTATTGGCGCAAGCTGGACGCCGGCGTGTGCCCGCACTGCGACACCGCTATTGCGCGCAAGCGTCAGGTGGGGCGCTGCGTCTACGCCGAGCCGTGCGGGTGTCGGCTCTACCAAGGGCGGGCGTAGCCATGAAATCACTCTTAGGGCACAGCATCCCGGCGCTGGAATGGGACCGCTTGCCCGCGCTTCCCTTCCAGCTTGCCTATGCGCGTAGACGCGACGGCTTACGGGTCATCGAGTCGAGCGCAGAGCATCAAAACGACGGGCGCGACTGGTACCACGTCAGCTTTTCCTATCCTGACCGGCTACCGAACTGGGAAGCAACCAAAGAAGTCAAGGCGCTGTTCGTGGGCGACGAGCGGACAGCGGTCCAGATATTCCCACCGCGCAAACAGTGGGTCAACATTCACCCATTCTGCCTGCACCTCTGGTGCTGTCTCTCAGAGGACATCATCCCGGAGATGGCAGTCGCTGGGAGCATCTAGCCATGAAGCCAACCCGCGCCCCTGTCCATCACCTATTGACCCCTGGCGGCGTGCGCAACGTGGACGCGGAACTCTTGCGCATCTTCGCGCTGTGCCGTGCCGGCGAGCCACGCAGCAGCCGCAAGAAGGGGTACCAGACGCCGGAAGAAATCGCGTTGCAGACCGCGGCGGCGCACCTACTGATTGCGCGCTACCTGAAGGAGACACGATGAGGAGCAAAGACCATGAGTTCTTGTGGCCTGACAACGAGCCGGGAGCGTATCCGGGCAACCCCTACACCTTCGCAGTCGAAGGAGATATGACGATGAGCAAGCACGCCTATGCGGCACTGCCGCAAGAGGTGCTAGCTGAGGCCGTGGATCGCATGCTGACCGGCGGCAACAGCATATCGTCTGCGCTTATCGGACTGTTCGGCCCAGATGATTTTGTCGAATGGGCCTGCTGGGGCGATTCAGACCCAGACAAGCCCTATGCGGTGGCGCGACGCGAGATCAAGAAGCGCTTCCGCTTCCGGCGGCACATGGCGTACCACATCGCCTACGAAATGTGGGTGATGTGGTACGCCTGCATGGTTTCCGCCAGGAAGATAACGAGCGCACTAGACGACCTTCAGGAGCCGAGCGCGTCATGGAGTGATGAGTAGCTATTACGTCATTTGGCCCGCAAACCGCCATTTGCGGGCCATAAATCAAGGAGACGTAAGATGGGCATTGGGGAGCGCCGCGAACACGTCGACGAGCCGCCTGCCGAGCGCATCCACGCGATCCACCGCTACGACATCTGCCCGGTCTGTGATGGAGGTAGCGGCTGGCGCACTGACCGACCGGACGACGCCTGGTTCGACGGAACACCGTGGAGGCATACCTGCCCGCGTTGCGGGGGCATGGGCGTCGCGCGTGCCGTAGTGGCACCGGAAGTGGGCAAGGAGACGTGCTCTGCGTGCGGGCATACCTTGCCACCTGGCTACGTCGGCACCGATGGCCTGTGCTTCCTGTGCCGACCGCTCACGGATGAGCAGTGGGAGCGCATCAGATGACCATCGCGAACCTGGCGGTGGCGCGTCCTGGCGAGTCACCTGCACGCACGCTGGCACGGCTCACCCGTGCCGCCAACGACAAGGACCTGGAAGCGAACCTGTACCAGGACTTGTATGGGCTGTACCTGACAGCGGGCTGGCCTGAGCCACACCCACAGGTCCACTTTCACCCACTACGGAACTGGGCGATCGACATCGCGTTCTTCCAGCCGCACCTGTTGGCGGTCGAGGTAGACGGCGGCACATGGGGCCGGCGCAATGCGCGTACCGGCGAGTGGGAACGCGGCAAGCCCGGTGGGCACACCAGCGGCGCAGGCTATCAGGCGTCCTGCGAAAAGGGCAACGAACTGGCGATAGCGGGCTGGCCGCTTTTGCGCGTAACCGGCGACGACGTGAGAAGTGGCGCGGCGCTGGAATACATCCGGCGGGCGCTGCACTTGCCGGCGCTAGGGGGAACGGCATGAAAGATCATCTCGCAGGTGCAACGCCAGAGCAGGTGCGGCGCTTGTACGACGTGCTGACGGGCAAGGTCCCAACCTGCCCTGAATGCAGCGGCGTCGTGATCTACGCGGACGACGTGGACCTCTGGTATTGCGTCGATAGCGCGTGCCTGTGGAACCAGGACCTGCTTACGCGGACACTCAACGCCAGATACAACAGCAAGTAGCAGTAGAAAGCGTGCGGCGTTCATGGGCAATGGTACACAAGCGGCGACGGGGACGCTTTCCGGTGCCATTGGGGCGCTGCTGAATGTCGGCGTTCTCTACGAGCAATACCTCCGGCTCAGTGACTTTGCCGGATGCACGAGACTTGACGCCGCGATTGCGGAGATGGCCGACGGCTGGCCCGATGTGCCCGTGCGGGACTGGGTTGACATGGGCAGAGCACTGTGGCGGGAAAGAGCGACCGCATGAACAGCAACGCAGCTACACAAGCGGACCTGGACGAGCTGACGTGCGCCGATGGCGTGCACAGTATCGTGGCGCCCGACACGCCGCTGCTGGGCGATGCGCTGCCGGATGGCGTGTACAAGTGCCTCGACTGCCGGCAGTATCTGGCGTTGGAAGCGGGCGAAGTCGTGGAAGTCTATCAGGACAAGCGACCAGCCGATGTGCGGGCACGCGGGAAGGGGCGAAGGGTATGGCCGCTGACGTTCTAGACGAGGTGCCAGTGATGAACGGGGGGCTATTGCCGCCGAAGGTCAAAGAGTGCGGGATGTGTCACGAGGTGAGGCCACTGAGTGAGTTCGACGCGTGGCATGTGGGCAAGAACAAGACCGGCACGCGGCGTATCTGTCGGGCGTGCGAAGTGCCAGCGAACCTGCCGTATCCGCAGCCGGGCAAAGAGTCGGCGCTGCTGAGCACCGGCATGGCGTTCAGGGTGGATCTGCCTGAGTGGAAGGGCGTTGATCTGCCTGCGCCGGCGACAGGGACGGACGAGTTGTTGTTGCTGCTGTTGCGCCGGCTGCCGACGGGCCAGCGCTGGACGGCAGGGGAGCGCGGAAGGTGGTTGCGTGCCTTCGGGGGCGTGCTGGACTTCCTCGTAGAGACGGAGCCAGCGGAGGCGTAGTTACGGGCGCCGCCTGCCCTCGCGTAGTAAGCGCTCGACATCGGCACGCCGGAACAGCAAGCGCTTCTGCCTGAGCTGCATGGGGTTGCGTTCGGGCGTCAACTCGCCGCGTTTGATCATTCCATAGACCGTCGGACGGGAGACGCCGAGCAATGCCAACGCCTCTTTCATGGTCAACATGTCGTCATTCTCCTTTTCCATAGCGCAAGTATACGCTAGTTTTACAGACTTGACAAGTGTTGCCAACTATTATACACTTATCACGTGTGACATGCATTGCACGATTGACGAGGGAAGGGAGAGATGACGCGATGAGCAGTGGGACACAGCCGGCATACCATTCTGGGTTCGTGCGACTGCCTACTAATCGATGGCACCGCTTGGACCCAAGGGACCACCGAACGCTCTGCGGGAGAAGACTTGCGCAATATGCACCGCTTCATCCGCGTCTACCGCTGTCGGTCAGTGCCGATGCTGCCGAGCGCTGCCGGTCGTGTGAGCGGTCTGTGCAGATGCGCTGGTGGGAAGAGGTGTGGCGCGACGGCTTTACGGCTGGCGTTACCGCAGAGCGAGAATGGAGAGCAGCGCATGAGGAAGCGTGAGCAATTCGACCCGATAGACCCAGTGGACGATGCCGAGCCGGCGGACTTCGCGCAGCGCACGTGGGAGCCTGAGCACCTGATGGACGTGAAGACGGGCAGACAAGAGCGGACGCCGCCGCGCGTGCATCCGGTGGCAGCGCTCTTCCCAATGATGAGCGATGAGGAGCTGGACGACCTCGCAGAGGACATCAAGACGAACGGGTTGATTCACCCAATTGTGCGCGACGCGGATGAGCAAATCGTTGACGGGCGCAACCGCGAAGAGGCGTGCTACCGCGCTGACATTGCACCGACATTTGAAGAGCTGAACGGGCGTGACCCCGTGGCGTTTATCTGGTCGGCGAACATGGAGCGGCGGCAGATGAACGCGGCGCAAAAGGCGATGGTCGCAGCACGCATGGCTCGTGATTTTAAAAAATCACTCAGGAGCATGGCGATAGATGGTGGGCCAAGCATCTCTCGCATTACGCTCGCTGCCACCGTTCTCGACTACGCGCCTGAGATGGCGGACAACATCACTGCCGGCCTTGAATCGCTTGACCGAGCATATGAGGTGGCGAAGCGGCGCAAGGCGGATCTGGAAAGCAGCCAGCAGCGGGAGCAGCTACGAGCACGGGAACTGGCACAGTTGCGGAAGGCTGATGCAAAGCTGGCGCAGCTCGTGACGGACAAGGAATTGTCCCTCTCTGAGGCTCAGGCGGCGCTGGCGAAGCGGCAAGAAGACGACCGCTCGGAGCGCCGGGCGCTGTCAGCGGATATCGCGGCGGCGCTCTTCTCGTTTGATGACGGTGCGCGAGTGTCCATTGAAGAACGCGCACAGCATCTCATGCGAGTCGATCCACGGCTCGTAAATGGGTATCCTGCCGACTTCTCGGCTGAGCGGATACATGGGGTTGTCGCGGTGCTCAGCACGTGGCTGCGCCTGCTAGACGAGCAAGAACAAAGGGGACACGGCAATGGGCGCGAAGAATCCAAAGCGGCGCAATCTGCGGTTAGAAGTTAGTCGTATCGTCAAGGGCTGCGCAAACGCGCAGGGCGAATACAACTACGATGAAGTGCGACCTGTGCTGCTGGCATTCATCCTGAAAAATCCAGACTATCTCGAAGCTGAGCGCGTCGTAAACGACCTACTTACGGAGCATCGAGATACCTACAAGTTCAAGGGCAGCCCGAACGGACAGCAGGAACTTCCTTTCGACCTCGAAGACGGTATCTACGTATTGGGCAACAGTGAGGCCGTCTATCAGCGTGACGCTAAGCCCGCGCACATTCGTCAGGCAATGCGCGTTCACAAGAAGCAGTTTGACGACCAAGCATCGGCTTACGCTCGCTTTGTGGATATAAGCCTGAACGTGCTCGACCTCTATCACAGCGAGAGCGAAACGTTAGCGGACGTGGTAGAGCGCAACCCCGACTTTCACGGATAGACGTGCCTAGTGCATCGCCTAGAGCGCGTACGTCGCATGCTATTTGCTGCCGGCGAGCGACCCATTACCGCGCGGGAACTCGCTTGGCAGACGGGCGTGCGCGTCTCTGGCGTGCGGCATGTGTTGCGACTTCTGGAGCTTCAAGGGCAAGCGGAGCGCTTGCAATCAGTGACATCAGCGCGCGCACTCGTGTGGCGCTGGAAGGATAGGCAAGGGGATGGCGTACATCGAATCGCACCAAACGCTTGGACGCCATCCGAAGACGCGCAAGCTCACGCGCCTACTGGGCGTGAACGTGCCGCAAGCGGTGGGACATCTGCATCTGCTGTGGCACTGGGCACTTGACTATGCCGAGGATGGCTCACTCGCGCGTTACGAGTCACCGGACATTGCTGAGGCCGTCATGTGGGAGGGCGAGCCATCTGTCTTCATCAACGCCATGTGCAGCGCGGGCTTTCTTGACGTAGACGAGGATGGTGGGCTGCACATTCACGACTGGCTCGACTACAGTGGGCGGCTCATTGAGAAGCGCCGCGAGAACGCCGCACGCATGCGTACATCGCGTGCAACACACGTGCAACGCACGTTAGATGCACATGCAGGGGCTAACGTACCTAAACAAAGAGAAACAAAGAGAAGAGAAAAAGAAACGCGCGCGGAACGAACACCTGCGGGTGAGTCTCTTTCTCTCGACAAAGAAAACATTACACAAGAGACACCAGACCCAGATGCGGAGCGCACCGCCGATAAAGCTGTGTTCGAAGCATGGTGCACCGCAACCGGACGCGAACGTGTGGCGAGCTTAGGTGAGCGTCGGTCATGGATGACGCAGATACGCGAGTTGCGCATCAGCGTTGGCTTATCACCTCCTGACGTTGTGCCACTCATCGTCCAGTATCGCGCCAAGTTTGGCGCTGACAGAAGTCCCACACCTGGCCAGGTCGCTGGCGTCTACTCGCAACTGACAGGAACCCTCAATGGACACCATCCAAACGGTGCTGGCGCAGCCAGAAAAACTGCCACTACCGCCGCTGAAGCAGAAGCCGCCAGTCGAGACGCGTTCCACAAGAAAACCGCCGTGGTACGTGAATTCGCGGGGGGCAACCTACCCACGTGACGCCCGTGTCGTCTGCCCGCGCTGCTTCGGACGCGGCAGTTCCGCGGGACGTGCGCTGGACCGTGAGACGGACACCGAGACCGGCGAAATCACCGAACGCGCCTGCATTGCCTGCTGGGATGGTTACGCGGAAGGCCCGTGTCCGGCGCATAAGTGCCATATCTGCGATGGCAGTGGCGTCGTCTGCCCGCAGTGTCGTGGTGACCGGGTGGTGCGGCGTGAGCTGCCCTTTGGCCATCCTGACTTCGGCGTGTGGGAGGTGCCCATCGAGAAGAAGACCGGCGAATACGTGCGCTGTGATGTCTGCTGCGAGGGCAATGGCATCAATCCCGACAAAGAAGCCGCCGCTATTCGCCGCTGGTTGCAGAAGCATCCCGCGCCGCAGTGGTAGCAGCAGCGATGCGGTATCCTAACGGGCAAGAGGTGAACGAGACGATGGGCAGAGAGTGTGACACGCCATATTGCCGGCGTCCTGGCCTGTTCGTCCATCATTGGAGGGACAGCGAGTCGGGCAAAGTCGTCTGTACGTGGTACCGGTGTCGGGAGCATGACTATCCCCGCTCTGCCAGCAAGCGCTATCAGCGGGTGCGGGAAGCGGATGGCAGCCTTACCCAGTTTGTCCGCGTCGAGAAATGCGAGTAGTGACATGGCAGGCACCCGCACGAAGTACAGCGCCGCACGGGCAAAGAAGATTCTCGACGCCGTGCGTCTGGGCCAGCCGTGGATTCGTGCGGCAGCAGCAGGTGGCATTGACCGCGATACCCTGCTGGAATGGCGCAAGGCGCTTCCGGCATTTTCCGGCATGCTGGACGTTGCCCTTGCCGAAGGCGAGCTGCACGTGCTCGGCAGCCTACGCCAAGCCAGCAACGATGGCAGCGTGGCGGCGATGCTGGGCTGGCTGGAACGCCGCTTCCCCGATGACTGGTCACGCGGCGAGCGGCTGAAGCAGGAAGTGTCCGGCACGCTGGACGTGCGCCAGGTCGTGCGCGGCGTACAAGCGGCCATAGATGCGACGGTGACCGATGCGGACACCCGGCGTCGGCTGGCCGAGCAGTTGATGGCGCTGGAGCCAGCGAGTGATGAGGAGAATAGCTAGCATGTGGAACAATCACAGCTTCATGGACTTGCCGGTGCTTTCGCCCCGCCGCATCCTGGGGGCGCTCAGTTGTTGGCGCCTGTTCAGTAACCACACGGTCACCAAGCTTTTTTGGGAGTTGCGCTGGCATGCGCGTCCCAGGGCGCAACTACGAAACAAGGCGCAGTAATGAGAAAAGCGTTGGTACTGCACGGGCTGGTCGTCACCACGGTTTACCAGGCATCAGGCGCGCCAGTGATTGACCCCTGCGGCGGCCATACGCAAGAGGGCCAGGGCTGGCGCGGCTATGCGCTGCATCTCATGCCCTGGCGTAAAGACCGCTATGGGGACCGACTCGCAGGACTGGCGCTGTGTGTCGGGAAGGTCACCTAATGGGCATCCTGACGGAGATCGCCTTGAAATATGACCGCGTGGCCTTCGCACGTCGCGCCGGCTTCGAGCCGGAACCGTGGCAGGCGCGGGTGCTGCACAGTGAGTCGCCGCGCATCCTGCTCAACTGCTCACGACAATCTGGCAAGTCTAGCACCGTGGCTGTGCTGGCGTGCCACACGGCGCTGTATGTGCCACAGTCCACCACGCTGATCGTAAGCTACGCGCTACGGCAATCCGTCGAGCTGTTCCGCAAGGTGGTGAGTCGTGGCACGGTGGTCGGCTATATGCCAACGATGGTGGTGGGTGCAACACAAACATCCTTCGAGTTTGACAATGGCTCGCGCGTGGTGGCGCTACCAGGCTCGGAAGCATCCATACGCAGTTTCAGTAATGTGCATACGCTGCTGTTTGACGAGGCGAGCCACGTGCCGAATGAGACGTATGAGGCAGCCCGTCCAGTAGTGGCCGCCACCGGTGGCGGGCGCATCATCGCGCTGAGCACGCCGTACGGCACACGGGGCTGGTGGTGGGAAGCGTGGCGTGACGAAAGTGCCAGTGCTGAGCCGTGGGAACGCTACAAGGTGCCGGCGTGGGAATGCCCGCACATCAAGGCGGACTTCCTAGCGCATGAGAAAAGACGCATGGGAAACTGGTGGTTCGACCAGGAATACGGCACCGAGTTCCGGGATGCGCAAGATGCGGTATTCCGCCAGGAAGACATTGACCGCATGTTCGCTGAGGATTACGACACGTGGGACTTAGGAGGGGGAGGCAACGCATGAGCATGACGTATGCATGGCCGACCTACACCGCAACCGCTGCACCAGAGATAGGGCGCTATCAACTCTTCGAGTCTGCCGGCGGCGCGCTGTATCGCATTGACACGGTTGAGGGGGACATCTGGGGCTGGACAGGCGAGCTATGGCACCTGATGCACGATGAGCCAGAGGAAACGCCGGCGGAAGGAGAGCAGAGCGCATGACACTGTATGGTGACCTGGAACGCCTCGACCATGACTGGCACGCCTTCACAGCAGCGTTTGTGAAGGCGTCAGGTCTACGTGCGCTCGCCTGTCGTCTTGGCTTCCATCACTGGATATACATTGGTCGCATGCCGTTTGGGCGCGCGTTCTTGCTGATTGATTCGTGCGGCGTCTGCCAGGTCTGCCGCGTACGTGGACCGGTTGAGGAGTAAGCACATGAAACTGTGGCGCAAGCAACGACAAGACGAGGTACCTGACGTGGCAACGAGCCTGCGACACATCAGGGCCGACTTCGCGGCGCTAGGCTACCCGCTAAACGAGTACACGGACGAGGAGATTGTGGCGGGCATCGCGCGGTTCGGGCAGTTCGTCGCCACGTCAAAGGCGGGAATACGACTGGCAGCAGACGGCTTCACCCTGATACGCAAGGCGCTGCCCAAGTGGCGGGACCTGGCGTGAGTACCATCGACCCGACCGCCATCCGTGGCCTGCTCGAACGCGTGCGTGCCGTGCATCTCGGCGTGGACCTGGGCCAGGCACAGGACTTCAGCGCTATCGCCGTCGTGGAAGTGGGCGAACGACCCACCCAGCGCATGCAGCGGGACTGGCGGCGACCTGGGCGCTACGTGCCGGAGATGGAGTCAACCTATCGCGTGCAGCGGCTGGTGCGTGTGGACCTGGGCACGAGCTGGGTGCAGATTGCGGCGCGCGTGTGTGACCTGGTAGGCGCGCTGTGGGACTGGGAGAAAGGGCTACGAGAGCGTGGCGAGTTGCAACCGCATGAGCCGCAACTGCCCTGGGATATCTGGGCTGACGCGACCGGGGTGGGACGCCCGGTGATGGAACTCATCGAGAACCAGCTTCGCGCGTCACCGAAGACGGATCGCGCACACCTGCATCCCGTCGTGTTCAATCACGGGGATCGCTTTGTCCGTGGCGGCTACGAGAGTCGGGGAGATGTGCTGGGCAAGGCGTATCTGGTGAGTCGGCTGCAAGCACTGGCGCAAGCCAACCCACCGCTGCTGAAGCTGCCGAAGACGGACCCGGAAGCGGAAGCGATGATGCAAGAGTT
>WNFM01059836.1_pt1 | contig 34240 bp, 36 predicted proteins | sample 5400271 | NCBI WGS metagenome assembly WNFM01 (sample SAMN13153352, study PRJNA577476) | soil metagenome | isolation source: 60 cm saprolite on Douglas fir-dominated hillslope | place: USA:California | collected 2013-09-17 | reverse complement strand
CCGCTCGACAACAAGCGCAAGAGCGGATTTCTCGCGCCGACCTTCGGCACCTCCGGCAAGAGCGGCTTCGAGGCTTCGCTGCAGTACTACTGGAACATCGCCGAGAACCTGGACGCGACGCTCACGCCCAAGATCTTCACCAAGCGCGGCGAGCAGCTCGGAGCCGAGTTCCGCTATCTCGAGCCGAAGTTTTCGGGCCAGCTCGAGGGCGAGTTCCTGCCCACCGACCGGATCGCCGAGCGCGATCGCTATTTCCTCGGCCTGCACCACCAGCAGAAGCTTTGGGATGGATGGTCGGCGCGCGTGAACGCGCAGAAGGTCTCCGACGACGGCTACTTCCGCGACCTCACGACCAAGATCGCGCTCACCTCCCAGACCAACCTTCCGCGCGACGCCGCGATCGCCTACGACAGCGACTCCTGGTCGCTCTCGGCGCGCGCCCTCGGCTACCAGACGCTGCAGGATCCGCTCGGAGCTCCGGTGCCGATTCCCTACACCATCCTGCCGCAGGTGATCGTCAACGGCACGCGCCCGGACGTCGGCGGATTCGACCTGCTGCTCTCCGGAGAGGTCTCGGGCTTCCGCCATCCCGTGCTGGTGACCGGCGAGCGGCTAATCCTCTATCCGTCGGTCTCCTACCCGCTGCGCCGCAGCTACGGCTACATCACGCCGAAGCTCGGCTACCACTACACTCGCTACCACCTCCAGGAGAACTCCGCCGCGTTCGATGGCGAGAGCCGCGCCCTGCCCATCGCGAGCCTCGACGCGGGCCTGTTCTTCGAGCGCCCGATGACGTGGGGCGACCGCGCGTTCCTGCAGACGCTCGAGCCGCGGCTCTATTACCTCAATGTGCCTTACCGCGACCAGTCGCGGCTGCCGAATTTCACCACCGCCGAATCCGACTTCAACTTCCAGCAGCTCTTCACCGAGAACCGCTTCGTCGGCGGCGATCGCATCGGCGACGCCAACCAGCTGACGATGGCGCTCTCGTCGCGCCTGATCGAGTCGGCGACCGGCCTCGAGCGATTCAAGGCGGCGCTCGGGCAGGTGTATTACTTCCGGCCACCGCGCGTGACGCTGGGCGACGCGCTGGGCGACCTCAAGTCCTCGGATGTCCTCATCGCGGCTTCGAGCCAGATGTCGCCGTCGGTGGCGCTCGACGCCGGCTGGCAGTACACGCCCAATCTCGGGCGCTCGGAGAAGATCACCTTCGGCGCGCACTACACGCCGCAGCCGGGCAGCATCGTAAACGCGGCGTATCGCTACGTGCGCGGCTCGCCCGGAGCCACCGATCCGTCGCTGCAGGGCATCCAGCAGGTGGACCTCTCGACGCAATGGCCGGTCACCCGCAATATCAGCGCCCTGGGCCGCTGGAACTGGAGCACGAAGGACCGCAAGCTCGTCGAGGGACTCGCGGGCTTCGAGTATAATGCGGGCTGCTGGCAGGTCCGCGCGGTGGCCCACCGGTTCATCACGGCCACGCAGCAATACTCGACGTCGTTCCAGATCCAGCTCGAGCTCTCCGGCCTCTCCAGGATCGGCATCAACCCGCTGGAAACCATTCGACAGAACATCGCCGGCTACCGCCGCTCCGACGAGATCGCGCCATGAAGTCCGCCTCGCTCACCTTTCGCACCATCGCCCTCGCCCTCGGCGCGGTTGCCTGCGCGGCGTTCGCGCAGGCCCTGGCCCCGCCGGCCGCGGCGCGAGTGCTGCCGGTCGATCGCATCGTGGCGATCGTCAACGACGAGGTCATCACCCAGAACGACCTGAACGAGCGCGTGAACCTCGTGATCCGCCAGCTGCAGCGCCAGGGCAACCAGGTGCCCTCGTCCGACGTCCTCTCGCGCCAGATCCTCGAGCGCATGATCACCGACATGCTGCAGACGCAGCTCGCCAAGGAAACGGGCATCAAGGTCGACGACGTCACGCTCGACAAGACGATCGAGCGCATCGCCCAGGACAACAACCTCGCGATGCCGGACTTCCGCAACGCCCTCGACAAGGACGGCATCAAGTACCCGCGATTCCGCGAGGACATCCGCCAGGAGATGGTGCTCGCGCGGCTGCGCGAGCGCGAGGTCGAGAACACCATCGTCGTCACCGACGCCGAGGTCGACACCGAGCTCCTGCGCGAGGCGCGCGCCTCCACGACGGATTCCGAGTACCTGCTGTCGCACATCCTCGTCCTCGTGCCGCCGCAGGCGAACGCCGAGCAGATCGAGTCTCGGCGCCGGCGCGCCGTGCAGGCGCTCTCGGAGCTGCGCCGCGGCGCCAATTTCGCGCAGATCGCCGCGAGCTACTCGGACGCGCCCGATTCCACGCAGGGCGGCAACCTGGGATGGCGTGCCGCAGCGCGCCTGCCCGGGATCTTCCTCGAGACCATCGAGCGCCTGCAGCCGGGCGAGGTGAGCGACATCCTGCGCAGCCCGAACGGATTCCACATCATAAAGCTCGCCGAAAAGCGCGGCAAGGCCGCCGCCGCGCCGGGCGTGCAGCAGACGCATGTGCGCCACATCCTCGTGCGCGCGCGCGAGGGCTTGCCGGATGCCGAGGCGCGCGAGCGCCTGCGGCGGCTGCGCGAGCGCATCGCGGGCGGAGCGGACTTCAGCGACGTCGCGAAACAGAACTCCGAGGATGCGAGCGCCCCCAAGGGCGGCGACCTGGGGTGGGTGGCGGCCGGCGACACGGTGCCCGAGTTCGAGCGCGCCATGAACGCGCTGCGCCCGGGCGAGGTGAGCCAGCCGGTGCAGACGCCCTTCGGATGGCACCTCGTGCAGGTGATCGAGCGCCGCTCGGAGGAGCTCTCCGACGACCGCAAGAGAGTCGCGGCGAAGCAGGCGATTCGCGCGCGCAAGGCCGACGAGGCCTACCAGGACTGGCTGCGCCAGTCGCGCGACCGGGCCTTCGTCGAGAACCGCTACGACGAGCGCTAGCGCACCGCTCGTCGCGCTGACCGCGGGCGAGCCCGCGGGCATCGGGCCCGACCTCTGCGCGCTGATCGCGCGCGATGCTTTTCCCGGAAGGCTGGTGATCCTCGGCGATCGCTCGGTGATCGCCGAGCGCGCGCGCATGCGCTCGATCGCCTTCGATGTTCCCGACTATCGAGGACGCGACTCGGCGCCGGCCTTCTCGCTGCTGGCCCTTCCCGTGGCGAAGGCCGTCACGCCGGGCCGGCTCGACACGGCCAATGCCCGCCACGTCCTCGCCCTGCTCGATCGCGCCCTCGACGGCTGCCGCGCGCGCGAGTTCGATGCGATGGTGACCGCCCCGGTGCAAAAGAGCGTGCTCAACGACGCCGGCATCGCCTTCACCGGCCACACGGAGTATCTCGCCCAGCGCACCGGCACGCCCCTCGTGGCGATGCTGCTCGTCGGCGGCGGGCTGCGGGTCGCGCTCGCCACGACCCACCTGGCGCTCGCAGACGTGCCGCGCGCCATCACGCGGGAGCTGATCGAATCGATCTTGCGCCTCTTGGACGCGAGCCTGCGCCAGCGCTTCGGCATCGCGCGTCCGCGAATCCTCGTCGCCGGGCTCAATCCGCACGCCGGCGAGTCCGGCTATCTCGGGCGCGAGGAAATCGAGGTGATCTCCCCGGCGATTGCCGCCCTCGCGAAGGAAGGCCTCGCCGTCTCGGGCCCCTTTCCCGCCGATACCCTCTTTACGCCGCGGGTGCTCGCCGGGGGCGACGTCGCCCTGGCGATGTTCCATGACCAGGGACTGCCGGTGCTCAAGCACGCCGCCTTCGGGCACGCGGTGAACGTGACGCTCGGGCTGCCCTTCATCCGCACTTCGGTCGACCACGGCACCGCGCTCGATCGCGCCGGCGCGGGCGAGGCCGATGCGGGCAGCCTGCGCGAGGCGATCGCGCTCGCCTTCGAGATGGCGGCGCAGGGCCGCTGAGCGAGCCGTGCTTCCCCGCCCCAGGAAGCGCTTCGGCCAGCATTTCCTCACCGATCGCCACTACCTCGAGCGGATCGCGGCGGCGATCGATGCGCAGGGCACCGACTCGATGGTCGAGATCGGCCCGGGCACCGGCGCCCTGACCGCGGCGCTCCTCCCCGCGCTCGCGAAGCTGCACGCGGTCGAAATCGATCGCGACCTCGCGGCTGAGCTCAGGCGCCGCTTTCCCGCCGAGCGCCTCGTCGTCCACGAGGCCGATGCGCTCGACTTCGACTTCAGCGTTCTTCCCGCGCCGCTTCGCGTCGTCGGCAACCTTCCCTACAACGTTTCCACGCCGATCCTGTTTCGCATGGCGGCGATCGCGGAGCGCCTGCGCGATTGCGTCTTCATGCTGCAGCAGGAGGTCGTGGACCGCATGGTGGCGCGCGCCGGCACGCCGGAGTACGGGCGCCTGTCGGTGATGCTGCAGTATCGCTTCGCGATGGCGCGCCTGCTCCGCGTTCCTCCCGGAGCCTTCACGCCGCCGCCGAAAGTGGATTCGGCCGTGGTGCGCATGCTGCCGCTCGGCAGCGATCGATTGCGCGCACGCGACGAGGCGCGGTTCGCGGCCGTGGTCGCCGCCGCCTTCTCGCAGCGGCGCAAGACGCTGCGCAACGCGGTGAAAGCCCTGGTGGATGTGGGCGCCTTCGAAAGCGCGGGCATCGATCCGACGCGACGCGGAGAGACGCTGGGCGTCGCCGAGTTCGTCGCGCTGGCCGACGCCGGCGAAGCCTAGCCTCCAACCTCACGCGCGCTGGATGAACTCGATCTTGTAGCCGTCGGGATCCTCGACGAAGGCGATCACGCTACCGCCGAACTTCATCGGCCCGGCTTCGCGGGTCACCTTGCCGCCGCGGTCCTTCACCGCCTGGCACGCCTTGTAGGCGTCGGCGACGGCGACCGCGATGTGGCCGAAACCGTTGCCGAGCTCGTAGGACTTGGTGTCCCAGTTGTGGGTGAGCTCGATCACCGCATGCTCGCTCTCGTCGCCGTAGCCGACAAAGGCGAGCGTGAAGCGGCCGTCCGGATAGTCCTTGCGGCGCAGCAGCCGCATGCCGAGCACGTCCGTGTAGAAGCCGATCGAGCGGTCGAGGTCGCCGACGCGGATCATCGTGTGCAGCACTCTCATGGGCGCCTCCTGGAGGGAACGCTAGAAAGAACGATAAAGATGGTCGGTGGCGAGGAGCTCCCCGCGCAGCCGCCGGTAGCCGGGGCAAAGGCGCTCGACCTCGGACCAGAACGCGCGCGAGTGGTTCATCTGGCGCAGATGCGCGAGCTCGTGGCACACGACGTAATCGACGAGATGCGCCGGCGCCTTCACCAGGCGCCACGCAAGGCGTATCTCGCGCCGGGAGTTGCAGCTTCCCCAGCGGGAGCGCGCCGCGGAGATGGCGACTCGCGGCGGCGCGATGCCGCCCCCGCGCGCGAGCTCGGCCACGCGCGCCTCGAGATGCTCGCGAGCGGCGCCCTTGTACCACGCCACCACTGCGCGGCGCACGCTTGCGGCCGTCGCCTCGCGTAGGCGCACGTGAAGCTCGACTCCGATGCGTTCGGCGAACGTTCGACGCCCCGCGGCGAGCCGCAGGGTGAGCGGGTGACCCAGGTACGGCAACTGCGCGCCCTCCTCCCATCGAACTTCAGGCGCACGCCGGGCGCTCCACTCGGCGATCTTGCGCAGGACCCAGCGCTCGCTCTCGCGCAGGAACGCCTCGATCCGCGCGAGCGGCATCGTCACCGGGGCGTTCACGGTAAGCCCCATGGCGTCGACCTTGAGGCCCACGCCGCGGCGCCCGCGCCGGCGCACCAGCACGTAATCGACTTCATCCGGACCCAGCCGGGTGCGTCGTAGGTCGCGCGAGATCGTCTCACGCGGATGCATGTCGCTCCGGCGAGATCACGCGCATCTGCCCCTCGATCCAGCTCTCGACCTCGTTGTGGACGCTCATGACGTCGCGCCCCGCGGTGGGAATGAGCGGGCCGATGACCACCTTGACGACGCCGGGCTTCTTCTTGAAAGCGTAGCGCCCCCAGAACTCACCCGCGTTGTGGGCAATCGGCAGGATCGGCGTTCCGGTGCGCGTGGCGAGCGTGGCGCCGCCGATGCCGTAGCGTCCCCGCTTGCCGGGAGGCACGCGCGTGCCCTCGGGAAAGATCGTTACCCACAAGCCCTCGCGCAGGCGCTGCGCGCCCTGCTCGACGATCTGCTCGCGCGCCGTGTGCCCGCTCGAGCGATCGATCGCGATGCAGCGAATCGCCACCAGGCTCCAGCCGACGAAGGGCAGCCACAGCAGCTCCTTCTTCACGATCCAGCTTTGCGGCGGGAAGCGGGCCTCGATGAAGATCGTCTCCCACGCCGACTGGTGCTTAGACATGATGACCGCGGGTTCCCTCGGCACCTGCTCCCAGCCGCTCACCTCGCAAGTGATGCCCAGGCTCAGCTCGATCCAACGCAGCATGACCACGGTGTAGGCGCGCGCGGCGTGGAAGGCGCCGTGGCGACCGAAGAGGCGCCCCGCGGGGACTATGAGGCCGAACGGCACGGTGATGGTGAGCGCGCCGACCAGAAACAGGATGGAGCGCAGCGTGATCATGCCGGCGCGATGAGGTGGCGGCTCGCCTCCGCGAGGTCGTCGAAGACGAGCGTCTTGCGCGGCATTCCGCCGTCCGCGCGCGTCTTCGTGCCCTTGCCGGTGAGCACCAGGATCGGCTGCGCGCCGACCGCCTCGGCCGCCTGCAGGTCCTTGAGGCTGTCGCCGATCGCCGGCACGCCCTTGAGCTCGGTGTGGAACCGCGCAGCGATCTCCTCGAGCATGCCGGTGCGCGGCTTGCGGCAGGCGCATTCCTCGGCGGCCGTGTGCGGGCAGAAGAACAGCGCGTCGATGCGCCCGCCCTGGCGAAACATCATCTCCATCATCTTGTCGTTGATGGCGTTGAGCGTGGCCATGTCGAAGAGCCCGCGCCCGATCCCGGACTGGTTGGTGGCGACCGCGATGCGAAAGCCGTTCTGGTTCAGGCGCGCGATCGCCTCGATCGAGCCCGGGATCGGCCGCCACTCGGCCGGCGACTTGATATAGTGCTCGCTGTCGAAATTGATCACGCCGTCGCGGTCAAGGATGGCGAGCTTCATGAAGCCAGCTTGGAGATGTCCGCGACGCGGTTCATCTCGAACTCGAGCTCGTAGAGCAGGTTCAGCCGCTTGCGGCGCACGTGCGGATCGTCGGCCATCACCATGACCTTGTCGAAGAACACGTCGACCGGCGCCTTGAGGACCGCGAAGCTCTTGAGGTAGTCGGTGTAGTTGCCTTTCTCGAACTGGGGGACCGCCTTCGCCGAGGCGTGGCGCAGCGCGTGATACAGGTCGCGGTCGGGCTGCTCCGGAAAATTGTCGCTGTCGACGAACCCGGGCGTCTCGCCTTTCTGGTGCGCCTGCTTGAGGAGGTTGGCGATGCGCTTGTTCGCGCTAGCGAGACTCGCCGACTCCGGAAGCGTCGCAAATTCGCGCACCGCCTCGAGCTTCCTGGGCAGCAAGTCGAGGCGGTCGGGTTTCGACTCGCTGCTCTCGATCTCCATGACCGCCGCCACCTGGTTGGCGCTGTAGCCGCGCTCGCGCATGAGGTTGGCCGCGCGCTCTCGAACGAAATCGCGCACGGAGGCGATCAGCGAGTCGACCTTGTCCGCAGGAACGTGCAGCACTTCGGCCGCCTTCTTCAGCAGGGGCTTCAATTCCATCCCGAGCGCGGGCTGCGTCTCCATGAGGATGCGCACGACGCCGAGCGCCGCACGGCGCAGCGCGAACGGATCCTTGTCTCCGGTCGGCACGACGCCGATCGAGAACATCCCGACGAGCGCATCCAGGCGATCGGCCAACGCGACCGCGATGCTCGCGTCGCCAACGGGGAGCGCGTCGCCCGAAAAGCGCGGCCAGTAGTGCTGCTCGATCGCCCGCGCCACCGAGGGCTGCTCGCCGTCGGCCTCGGCGTAATAGCGTCCGATCGTGCCTTGCAGCTCGGGGAACTCCCCGACCATGAGCGTCACGAGGTCCGCCTTGGCGAGGTGCGCGGCGCGCGCCGCCCATTCCTTGCCCGCCTTGCCGCGTGGAAGGCCCTCCTGGATCGCCTGGGCGAGCTTCACCAGGCGCTCCACCCGCTCGAGCTGCGTGCCGAGCTTGTGGTGGTAGATGATCGCGGCGAGCTGCGCCACGCGGTCGGCGAGCCTCGTCTTCTTGTCGGTCTCGAAGAAGAAGCGCGCATCGGCGAGCCGCGGGCGGACCACGCGCTCGTTGCCGCGCACGACGTTGCCCGGATCGGCGAGCTCGAGGTTCGAGACGATGAGGAAGCGCGAAAGGAGCTTGCCCTCGGGCGACTTGAGCGCGAAGTACTTCTGGTTCTGCTGCATGGTGAGGATGAGGCACTCCTGCGGCACCGCGAGGAATTCCTCGTCGAAACCGCCCGCATACACCGCGGGCCACTCGACCAGCGCGGCGACCTCGTCGAGGAGCGCCTCGGGAGGCTCGAACTTCGAGGTGTGCGCAGCGGCCGACTTAGCGAGCAGCTCCGCGATGCGCGCGCGCCGCTGGTCGAAGTCGGCGATGACGTGGCCTTCGGCTTCGAGCTGCCGCTCGTAATCGCCGCCCTGCGTGCGGTTGCGCGCTTCGAGCCCCAGCGCCCTCACCGGCACGACCGCGGCATCGAGCATGGCGACGAGCGAGTGCGCCGGCCGCGCGAACTGCACGGTCGTCTCGCCGTCGGCGAGCTGGTAGGTCATGACCTTCGGGATCGGCAGCGCGGCGAGCGCCTCGTCGAGCGCGGCCTGCAATCCCTGCTCTAGCGGAACCGCCGGGCTGGTCGCTTTTGCGTAGAGCATCTCCGTCTTGCCGTCCAGGCGCCGCGTGAGCCCGGCCGGATCGAGGCCCCCCAGGCCGGCGGCATCGAGCTTCTTGGCGAGCGCGGGCGTCGGCTGCCCCGAGGCATCGAGGCCGACCGATGCCGGCATGAGCTTCACCTCGACCTCGCGCGCGCTGGTGGACCGCTTCACGTCGGTGATCGACGCCGCGAGGCGCCGTGGGGTCGCGAATGCGCGCGCGACGCTCGAGGGCGAGAGAAGGTCGCGCTTGGCGAGCCCTTTCTTCAGGCCCTCGGCGAACGCCTCGCCCAGGCGCTTGAGCGCCTTCGGCGGAAGCTCCTCGCACAAGAGCTCGACGAGGAGGGTCGCGCTCATGCCGCCCGGTTCGCGAGCATCGGGAAGCCGAGCCGCTCGCGGGACTCGTAGTAACTCTGCGCGACTTCCCTCGCCAACGCCGCGATCCGCTTGATGTACGCGACGCGTTCGGTGACCGAGATCGCACCGCGCGCATCGAGCAGGTTGAACGCGTGGGCGGCCTTCAGCACCTGCTCGTAGGCGGGCAGCGCGAGCTGCGCTTGCATCAGCCGCTTCGCCGCGCCTTCGTGGTCCGTGAAGTGGCGCAAGAGCGTCTGCGCGTCGGAATGCTCGAAGTTGTACGTCGACTGCTCGACCTCGTTCTGGTGGAACACGTCGCGGTAGGTGAGGCGGTGCTTGCGCCCCGACGGATCGGTCCAGCCGGTCCACTCGAGGTCGAACACGTTCTCGACACCCTGCAGGTACATCGCCAGCCGCTCGAGGCCGTAGGTGATCTCGCCCGTGATCGGCTTGCAGTCGAGGCCCCCGACCTGCTGGAAATAGGTGAACTGCGTGATCTCCATGCCGTTCAGCCAGACCTCCCAGCCCAGGCCCCACGCGCCGAGCGTCGGGTTCTCCCAGTCGTCCTCCACGAAGCGCACGTCGTTCTTCGCCAGGTCGAGGCCGACTGCGGCGAGCGAGCCGAGGTAGAGGTCGAGGATCTCCGGCGGCGAAGGCTTGAGGACGACCTGGAATTGGTAGTAGTGCTGCAGCCGGTTGGGGTTTTCCGCGTATCGCCCGTCCTTGGGGCGGCGGGAAGGCTGCACATAGGCGGCGCGCCACGGCTCCGGGCCGAGCGCGCGCAGGAAGGTCGCGGTGTGCGACGTGCCGGCGCCCACTTCCATGTCGTAGGGCTGGAGAAGGGCACAGCCCTTCTGGTCCCAGTAGTCCTGGAGCTTCAGGACCAGATGCTGGAAGGTCGACATCGGCGCGGAATCGAAGCGGCGGAAAGCTCCAATCTTAGCGGGTCTTGGAATGCGTCGTGGCCTCGCGCTCCAGGTCGGCCTGGCGCGCGCTTGCGAACGCCGCGGCGAAATGGCGCTCGTTGTACGCCGGGATCAGCACCGAGGCGAGCGCTCGCGCCGTCATCGCGGCTTGCTGAAGGACCGCGCTCGCATCGCGAGAAACGGCGCTCGAAGCGCGAGGATGATCGCCGCGGCGACGAGTGCCAGGGCCGGCCAGTTCCCTGTCCGGACATAGGGAGTGGCGCCGGCGCGCGGCACGATCTCGACGGTGAGGGTGCCCGCCGTGAAGGCCGGCAGGCGCGAGACCACGCGGCCGCCTTCGTCGATCGCCGCCGTGATACCGGTGTTGGTCGAGCGCACCATCCAGCGCCCCGTCTCGAGCGCTCGCATCTGCGAAGCCTGCAGGTGCTGCTCGGCGGCGAAGGACTCCCCGAACCACGCGTCGTTGCTCACGTTGAGGAGGACCTGCGCCTGCGGCAGGGCGTCGATCACCTCTTCGCCGAAGACGTCCTCGTAGCAAATCGCGACCGCGAAGCTCGCGCCGCCGGCTTCGAGCGGCGGCTGCCCTTGCGCTCCGCGGTCGAAGTCGCTCAGGGGAACCTTCAGCACCGCGAGCACCCAATGAAAGCCGTACGGGATGAACTCGCCGAAGGGCACGAGATGGCGTTTCCGGTACGACTGCGGCTGCGCGCCCGCGAGGCTCACCACGCTGTTGTAGTAGTCGAAGGTGCCGCCGCGAAAGTTGCGCTCGACTGCGCCGAGCATGACGTCCTTGCCCTCGCGCTTCGATTCCTGTCGCAGGTTGGCGAGATAGTCCGGCGGCAACTGGTCGAGGAAGGCAGGCAGCGCCGTTTCCGGAAGCACTATGACTCGCGCCTTTGCCTCGCGCACCATGCGTCGGTAGTCGGCGAGCGTGAGCGCCCGGATGTCGTCGCGCCACTTGAGCATCTGCGGCACGTTGCCCTGCAACAGGGCGATGCTCAGGGGCACGCCGGTGGGCGCGGTCCAGTCGACGACCCGCGCGAGGCCGCCGGCCGCAAACAGCGCAACGCCCGCAAGCGCGCAGGCGATTCGGTGCCGCGATGTCGCGGATCCCGCCGCCAACGCGGCGAACAGCGCGGCGACGGCCGCGACCGCGAGCGAGGTTCCATAGGCGCCGGTGAGCGGCGCGAATCCCGCGAGCGGGCTCCCGGGGACCTGCGAAGTGCCGACGGTGAGCCACGGAAAGCCCGTGAAGAGCGTGCCGCGGAGCCATTCACCGGCGACGAAGAGGGGCGCCGCGAGCGCAAGCCTGCGGGCCGGCGCCGCGCCCGCGAGGCGCACCGCGATCCAGCCGGCCGCCGCGGGAAAAACCGCGAGGTAGGCGCAGAACAGGAACGTCGCGATCGCGGCCAGCACCACCGGCATCGAGCCGAACTCGTGCAGGCTCACGAAGACCCACGAGACGCCGGCGAGGAAGTATCCCAGGCCGAAGGCGTATCCCGACAACGCGGCCTGCAATGGCGAGCCGCTTCGCTGCCAGACGGCGAAGAGCAGCGCGAGGGCGGCGAGCGGAGCGGGCCAGAAATAGAACGGGGCGAAGCCGAGCACGGCGACCGCGCCCGCCGCGAGCGGCAGCAACAGTCCGAACGCGAGAAGCCGCCCCGCCTGGCCCGCCGCCGGCGAGGCGCCGCCCGCGAAGCTCACTTCGGCGGCTCCTTCGGCTTGGGCTTGTCGACCAGCAGCGCGTGGATCTTGCGGCTGTCGGCGCGCAGCACCTGGAAGGTGAAGCCTTCGATGGTGATCGATTCGCCGCGCCTGGGCACGCGGCCGAAGCGTCCCACCACCAGGCCGCCGATGGTGTCGAAGTCCTGGTCGGAAAAGGTGGTGTTGAAGTGGTTGTTGAAGTCGGCGATCTCGGTGCCGGCCTTCACGCGGAAGCGCCCGCTGCGATCGACGAGGATGTTGTCCTCGGTCTCGTCGAAGTCGTATTCGTCCTCGATGTCGCCCACGATCTGCTCGATCACGTCCTCGATGGTGACCAGGCCCGCGACGCCGCCGTACTCGTCGACCACGATCGCGATGTGGTTGCGGTTGGCGCGGAACTCCTTGAGCAGCACGTTGAGCCGCTTCGCCTCGGGGACGAACACGGCCGGGCGCAGCATCTCGCGCACGTTGTAGTCCTCCTCGGCATAGAAGCGCAGCAGGTCCTTGGCGAGCAGGATGCCGATCACGTTGTCGCGGTTCTCCTCGAACACCGGAAAACGCGAGTGCGCCTTCTCGATCACGAACGGGATGAACTTGTCCGGGCTCTCGGCGACGTCGATCGCGTCCATCTGCGAGCGCGGGATCATCACGTCGCGCACCTGGGTCTCCGAGACCTGCAGGACGCCTTCGATCATCGACAGCGCCTCGGCGTCGAGCAGGCGGTGCTCGTAGGCCGAGTGCAGCAGCGTCACCAGCTGCTCGCGGTCTTCGGGCTCGCGCAGCAGCATCGACGAAAGACGCTCGAGCAGGCTCGGCTTGGGGGTGTCGGTCATTCGGGGGGCGCTGGAACGGAGGAATACTCTATCAAATCGGTCGGTATGGGTCCGGAAACCCGAGGCGCCCGAGAATCGCGCGCTCGCGCCGCTCCATGCGCAGCCGCTCCGAGGCGCGCACGTGGTCGTGGCCCGCCACGTGCAGCAAGCCGTGGACCAGCAGGTGCGCGTGGTGGGCGCGCACGTCCTTGCGCTGCTCGCGCGCCTCGCGCGCCACCACTGGCGCGCAGATGACCACGTCACCGGCCGGCGGGCGCGTGCCGTAGACGAAGCTCAGCACGTTGGTGGCGTAGTCGCGACCGCGAAACTCGCGATTGAGCCGGCGGCCCTCTGCGGCGGCCACGTAGCGCACCGTCACGCGTGCGCCCGCAGCGAGAGTGGCGGTGGCCCAGCGGTGCAGCAGCCGGTCGGACGGGATGTGCGCAGCGCGCGAGGCACGCTGGATCGCGAGCGCCGGCGCCTTGCCCCTCACGATTTGCGCTTCGTGCGCCGGTCGTAGGCGTCGACGATCGCCTGCACCAGCGGGTGGCGCACCACGTCGTCGGATTGGAACTCGGTCACCGCGATGCCGCGCACGCCCTCGAGCACCAGGCGCGCGTCGATGAGCCCCGAGGTCTGGCCTTTGGGGAGGTCGGTCTGCGTCACGTCGCCCGTGACCACCGCCTTCGAGCCGAAGCCGATGCGCGTGAGGAACATCTTCATCTGCTCGGGCGTGGTGTTCTGCGCCTCGTCGAGGATCACGAACGAATGGTTGAGCGTGCGCCCGCGCATGAACGCGAGCGGCGCGATCTCGATCGCCCCGCGCTCGAAAGCGCGGTTCACCTTGTCGTAACCCATGAGGTCATAGAGCGCGTCGTAGAGGGGGCGCAGGTACGGGTCGACCTTCGCCGCGAGGTCGCCCGGGAGGAATCCCAGTTTCTCGCCCGCCTCGACGGCGGGCCGCGTGAGCACGATGCGCTTCACCGCGTCGCGCTCGAGCGCGTCGACCGCCGCCGCGACCGCGAGGAACGTCTTGCCGGTGCCCGCCGGACCGACGCAGAAGGTGATGTCGAAGCTACGCATGTGCTGCAGGTACTGGGCCTGCCGCGGCGTGCGCGCGGTGAGCTCGCTGCGACGCGGCAGCACCAGCGCCGGCGCAGCGCCCTCCGCATCCCTCCTCGCGTGCGAAATCTCGACCAGGCCGAGCTGGATGTCCTCGACGCTCAGGTCGCGCTGGGCGTGGTCGTAGAAGCGATGCAGGGCCTGCGCGGCCTGCGCCGCCTTCTCGCGCGGACCCGAGACGGAGAAGCGCTCGCCGCGGCGCCGGATCGTCACGTCGAGCGCGGTCTCGATCTGCCGCAGGTTCGCGTCGAGCGGCCCGCAGAGATTCGCGAGGCGCGCGTTGTCCACCGGCCTGAAGGTGATTTCCTCCGCAGGCTTGGGCCGGGCGCTCAACGCGGCTCCACAGCGCTCACGCGCTCGGTCGTCGCCACGCGTCCGCGCAGGCTATGCGGCAACGCCGCCGTGATCTCGACCTCGGCGAACTGGCCGGAGAGCCGCGGGTGCCCAGCGAAATTGACCACGCGATTGTTCTCGGTGCGCCCGCCGAGCTCCTGGGCATCCTTCTTCGAGCGCCCTTCGACCAGCACGCGCTGCCGCGTCCCCACCATCGCCTGCGAATACTCTTGCGAGAGCTCCTGCAGGCGCTTCTGCAGGCGCTGCAAACGCGCGAGCTTCTCGGCCTGCGGCGTCGGGTCGGCCAGGCTGGCGGCCGGTGTCCCCGGACGAGCACTGTAGATAAAAGTGAACGAGCCGTCGAAGCGCACGTCCTCCACGAGCCTCATCGTCTGCTCGAAGTCCGCGTCGGTCTCGCCCGGGAAACCGACGATGAAATCGCTCGAAATCGAAATGCCGGGGCGCGCCGCGCGCAGCCGCCGGATGATCGAGCGATATTCCATCGCGGTGTAATTGCGCTTCATCGCGGCGAGCACGCGATCGGAACCCGACTGCACCGGCAGGTGCACCTGGGAAACGAGCTTCGGGATCTTGCCGTGGGCGTCGATGAGGCGCTGGGTGAACTCGAGCGGGTGCGACGTGGTGTAGCGGATGCGCTCGAGCGGCTCGGCCTTCGCAAGGTGCGCGAGCAGCAGCGCGAAGTCTGCGATCTCGCCATCGGCCATTTCGCCGCGGTACGCATTCACGTTCTGGCCGAGGAGCGTCACCTCCTTCACGCCGGATGCGGTGAGGTGGCGAACTTCCCTCAACACATCGTCGAACGGACGCGACATCTCCTCGCCGCGCGTATAAGGGACGACGCAGAACGAGCAGTACTTGCTGCAGCCTTCCATGATCGAGACAAAGGCCGACGCGCCCTCGACCCGCGCGGGCGGCAGGTTGTCGAACTTCTCGATCTCCGGGAACGAGATGTCCACCTGTGGCGTGCCGGTCGCGCGGCGCTCGGCCAGGAGCTCAGGCAGGCGGTGCAGCGTCTGCGGACCGAAGACCACGTCGACATAAGGCGCGCGGCGCACGATCTCGGCGCCCTCCTGGCTCGCCACGCAACCGCCGACGCCGATGAGCAGCCCCGGCCTCGCGCGCTTGAGGTGCTTCACGCGCCCGAGGTCCGTGAACACCTTCTCCTGCGCCTTCTCGCGCACCGAGCAAGTGTTGAAGAGGATGAGGTCGGCCTCGGCGGGGTCCGCGGTCTTCTCGAAACCCTCGGCGGCGGCGAGCACGTCGGCCATCTTGTCCGAGTCGTACTCGTTCATCTGGCACCCGAAGGTGCGGATGAAAACCTTCTTCGATTGCGTCATGCGATCCTGGGGGCGGAGGTGATTCCGGGCAGGGAGGGCGGAATTCTACCGTGAATCGCGTGGCTATCCGGCGACCACCAGCGCTTGCGCTCGCGAGCCACAGCCCGACGGAGAAGTCCTACACCAACGCAACGGCTTCGGCCGCGAACGCGCGTGGCTGGCGGTATTGGCGCTGGCCCGTTCGGCCCGCGCCCGGCAACTCGCCTGCGCGCTCCGTTGCCTCATTTCGACGACCACCCACCGGAGGAATCCACATGACCCGAACACGCTTCGCTTCCCCCTTGGCCCTTGCAGCGGCGCTGGTAGCGACAACAGCCCTTGCGGCGACCTCCCCGACGGCCCCGCAGACGACGACCAAGGCGAACGCGGGAGTGACCGCAAGCACGACGACCGCCACGACCGCGTCGAACGCCGCGCTGCCGAAGTGCAGCGAGCTTCAGGCCGGCAAGTCCGGCCGCGCGCATCCGCAGGCCGGCAAGCTCGGGGCCAAGGACACGGGGCAGGCGCAGGAGCATTCGCAGAGCGCGGTGCATGCTGACTGCATCCCGGATGATCAAGCCGCATCGACGGCGACGTCCCCTTCGATCGCGTCCAGCGGATCCGCGATGGGCAGCACGAAGAGCGGATCGACGAGCGGGAGCACGACTCCTCGCGATTCGACGAAAGCAGGCTCCACGCCATCGACGACATCGGGAACGACGCGCTGAGCGCCCGATGCGCGGGCAGGAAAAAAACGGGCCCCGAGGGGCCCGTTTTTCATCGCCTATTGCTTGGATCGCCGGGTCAAATCAACGACCGCGGTTGGCCTCTACCAGTTCGGATTCATCGACCTTCGAAGGTGAACGGCAAGCTTCCTCGAGAACTCGACTGGATGTGCCAGATGATAGGCGAGGGGCCGTGTCGAAAGGCCCTGGAATCCGAAGTAGAGCGAATGGAGCCTGGGAAATCGCACCTTGAAGGCGAGCCCCTCCATCGCGCCTTTCGAGCTGAAATCGCCCGGCAATCCGAAAAGCTCCCCGGCGAGCGTCAGAAACTCTTCCGCAAACTCAGGCTGATTCGCCTCCGCGCAGGCCGAGCGCAGCTCGTGCACGGCAGCCTCGACGCCCAGGTCCGCGGCGAGCTGCGCGAATTCGCAGATTCGCCGCGGCGGAAGCCTCCCGTGGAGGTATCGCGCGGCGGAAGGCCGCGCCTGGCTCGCGATGAGCACCGCCTGGTCGCCGAGCGCGGGAATGAGAACCTCCGCACCTCGGTGTCGAATGCGCCGCGCCCGCTCCAGCACGCGCTCCAACGGCAGCATGGCGGCGACCTTGGTCGCGGCGAGCGCGAAATGAACCTCGACGCCGAGCGGCTCGTCGCAATGGAACAAGGGGCGAACGTGATGTTCACTTGCGTGCGGCTGACGCGGATCCTCGCGGTACCCGAGCTGCCGCAACGCGCCCACCGCATTCTCCAGACAGTCGGGCAAAACGTGGAAGTCCAAATCGCTCATCCAGCGCCTCGCGGACCACCGCGAATCGGCGATGACCAGGGCCGCTCCCTTGAGCCAGAGGGGCACGATCCCGATTTCGTTCATGGCGATCGAGATGCGCTCGATCTGGCCGGCGGCTTCCTGCCTGCGCGCGATCGTCTGGACATGGAATTCGCGAAGCGCCTCGAGCGCGTCCGCCGGCGCCAGGTCGCGCAGGTCGTGCTCCTCGAGGCACGGATGGATCGACTGGAGGAAGCCGTGGGCTGCGGCTAGCGATACGGCGGCCTGCCAGTCGATCGGCTGCGGCGCGACGCGAAGGATGTCGCCGCGGCTCGCGAACGGCGAGAGCAGCCGGCAAATCCAGAGAAGGTGGCTCAGCCGCCGCCGGCCCGCGAAGCGATCGAGCCCAATCCAGCCGTCGCTTCGCCCAGCGTCGAGTATTCGAGTGAATAGCAAGGGGTACGCGCCAACAGGTGTCCCAGCCAATCGAGCATTTCGCGCCGCAGCGGACGGGTGAAGACCATGCCGGCCTCCATCATTCGCCGCGCCGATTCCACCGAAGCGAGGCGACGCCTGCGGCAGGCGCTACCGGCGACATACTTCGTGAAGACGAATGCCGATACGGGCGCCGGCGTCCGCGCCGCGGCCTCGGGGGGCAGCGCGAGGTAGCGTGCCGCCTTGAGTCCGTATCGCTGCTCGACGAGCCCAGGCAAGACGGGATACGCCGGGGAAAGCATCGACATGCTGCCCGCCTTGATGCCCACAGACACGGGAAATGGCAGCGCGCGGGAGCCCTGGGGTTCGATTACGACCGTGTCGTCGCCGAAGTAGCGCCAGCCCGCCGAGGCGAGATGCGCGGCCAAGGTGCTCTTGCCTCCGCCTTCGCAGGCCACGAGCGCGAGTACCGCATCGCCGCGCGCGACGCCCGCCGCATGCACCTTGAAGAGCCAGTCGAATGGCCCGTATGCGATCCGAAGAATGGTGCCGCATAGGCGGCCGAATGCAGCCTCGTGCGCGGATCCGATCCAATCGTCGGAGCTCGCCACGACGGATACGCCCGACGCGCCGACGCCAAATTGGATGAGTGGGCTCTCGTTGCCAGAAAGGACGTCGTCCCCGCATTCCAAGGGGCGAAGCACGGCAAGGACGCGATCCATGAAGCGCAGTTCGCCATCGCCCGCATTCGACGCGATGCCGTAATCGATCTCGAAGGTCGCCTCGCTCAAACGGTAGCGGCGGCGAAACCCGGCGGCCGGATGAACGCCCGTGGCGCGCTCGTCGACCGCGTCCCGGCACCTTGCCGCGCGCGAATCGATGACTGCAAGACCCGCGGCGCTCCACGCCTCCAGCGTGCCCCGCACGTCGGACTCGGCGCGGGAATAGGGAATCCCGAAATCGCGCGCGAGCGCGCGCGCGATCGCCTCCGCCTCGAGGCCCTCCTCGACGCAACGCCAGATGTAGGCGGCAGTGCGATTGAACAATCGCAGGTCGCCCGAGGTGCTCTCTCCGACCAGAAGATGGTCTTCGATGGCAACCGCGCAAGCCGTGGGCGAGATCTCCGCCTCCAGACTGCGATCCGTCAGCACAACGAACAGAAGCCCTCGGCCTTGCCTCCTATGATTATCGCCAGGACGGCGGGCGCCACGTAAGCGCCGTATTTCCCGATCTTCAGCAGCGCCTTGCGGCGCGTCGGCTCCGCGCAGTCGCCCGGCCCGCTAGAGCCTTCCTCCAACGAGGCCTTCTTGTCGTCGACCATGTGCACCCTCCCCTTAAGTGGCGAGCGACCTAACTATTCTCCTGCGCGCGCCTTCTGTAAAGGGCTGAAGTGCCCGGGAATATCAAACAATGCGAATGGGACTTCAGATCGCGGGCCCGAAGCCCGTTTTTCATGTGTGGTGGCGAGTCAGGGATTTGAACCCCGGACCAACGGATTATGATTCCGCTGCTCTAACCACTGAGCTAACTCGCCGAGTTGATGATTTTACTTGATATTGGGGCCCGTTCTTCAACGGGGCGGCACGTTTCTCATACGTTGAATCGGAAGTGCATGACGTCGCCGTCCTTGACGACGTATTCCTTGCCTTCGAGGCGCATCTTGCCGGCGTCCTTCGCAGCCGCCTCGCCGTTCAGGCGCACGTAATCGTCGAAAGCGATGACCTCGGCGCGAATGAAGCCCTTCTCGAAATCCGTGTGGATCGCGCCGGCTGCCTGCGGAGCGGTGGCGCCCTTGCGAACGGTCCACGCGCGCGCCTCGTCCTTCCCCGTGGTGAAGAAGGTCTGCAGTCCCAGCAAATCGTAGGTCGCATGGATCAGCCGGTCGAGGCCCGGCTCGGTCATTCCCATGTCGGCGAGGAAGATCTGCTTCTCGTCCGCGGCGAGGTCGGCGATCTCGGCTTCGAGCTTGGCGCTGATGGCGACCACGGGCGCGCCTTCCTTCGCCGCATAGGCCTTCACGCGATCGAGGAGCGGGTTGCCTTCGAAGCCGTGCTCGCCCACGTTGGCGACGTAGAGCGCGGGCTTCGCCGTGAGGAGCGAGAGCGGCCTGATGAGCACCAGCTCGTCGGCCGTGAGACCGAGGGCGCGCACCGGATGAAACCCGTCGAGCGCCTTCTCGATGCGTTCCAGGATCGCGACCAGCTTGATCGCTTCCTTCTCGCCCGCGCGCACGTTCTTGGAGGACTTGAGCAGCGCCTTCTCGACCGACTGCATGTCGGCGAGCGCCAGCTCGGTGTGGATCACCTCGATGTCCGAGATCGGATCGATGCGCCCGCCCACGTGCACCACGTTCGAATCCTCGAAGCAGCGCACCACGTTGGCGATGGCGTTGGTCTCGCGGATGTTGGCGAGGAACTGGTTGCCGAGGCCCTCGCCCTTGGAGGCACCCGCGACGAGGCCCGCGATGTCGACGAATTCAACGATCGCCGCGATCACCTTCGCCGGCTTGTCGATCGCCGCCAGCTTCGCGAGGCGCGGGTCCGGCACCTCGACCACGCCGACGTTGGGCTCGATGGTGCAGAAGGGATAGTTCTCCGCGGCGATCCCGGCCTTGGTAAGCGCGTTGAAGAGGGTGGACTTGCCGACGTTCGGCAGGCCGACGATGCCGCACTGAAGACTCATGATTCCTTCTTGGGCGATTGGGCCCCGTCCTTCGACGGGGCGACCTCGGGTTCTTCCTTCTTCGGCGCCGTGTGCAGCCACGTCATCGCATCCTGCATGCGGCCGGTGGCGAGCTTCGGCAGCAGCTCGAGGCTGCGCTCGAACGCGGGATCGATCAGGTCCTGTTCCACGCGGCGCGCCTTCGCGAGCACGTAGTCGGCGACGAGATCCTTGTGCCCGGGATGGCCGATGCCGATCCTCAGGCGCCAGAAGTCCTTGGTCGCCAGCACCTCGACCACATCCGTCAGTCCGTTGTGCCCGCCCGTGCCGCCGCCCTTCTTGAGCTTCACTATGCCCGGCGGCAGGTCGAGCTCGTCGTGCACCACCAGCATCGCGGCCGGCTCGATCTTGTAGAAGCGCAGCAACGCGGCGACGCTGCGCCCGCTCTCGTTCATGTAGGTCGACGGCTTGAGGAGCGTGAACTCGCGCTCGCCCTCCTCCACGCGCGTCGTGTATCCGGAGAACTTCGTCTCGCGCTTCCACGTGGCGCGCTTGCCCCCGGCAATGGCGTCCACCCACCAGAAGCCCGCGTTGTGGCGCGTCTTTTCGTACTCCCGCCCCGGATTGCCGAGGCCCACGATGAGACGAATGTCTTCCATGAAAAAAATACGCCCGCCTCGTCGGCGGGCGTCCTTTGCTCGGGGAGTTGAGCGGCGACTTTTCGTCCGCTCCAACGACCTTCCCGATAATTCTTACTTCTCCTATGGCTTTTACTTCTCTTTCTTCTCTTTCTTGTCTTTCTTGTCGTCCTTGGCGCCAGCGGACTTGCCTTCCTTGGCACCGCCACCCGCCGAGGCCGCCGCGGCAATTTCCGCGGCCTCCTCCTCCTTCGTCTTCTGAGCCGTGGTCGGCACATCCGCGGCCGACGGCACCGTCGCGGCGGCGGCGATTTCCGCAGCCTCCTCGTCCGCCGTCATCACCTTCGGGATCACGATCGTCGCGACCGTCGGGTCCTCGCCCTTCGGCACCACCGCCTCGACCCCGCCCGGAAGCGTGATCCCCGAGAGGTGCAGCGAATGGCCCGCCTGAAGGTTCGAGAGGTCGACCTCGATGAACTCCGGCAGGTCCTTGGGCAGGCACGACACCTCGAGTTCCTTCATCACGTGCTCGACCAGGCCGCCGGCGACTTTCACGCCGGGAGAGATCTCAGCGTTCACGAAGTGCAGCGGGATCCTCACGTGGACCTTCTTGTCCGCCGCGACACGCTGGAAATCGGCGTGCAGGATGAGCGGGCGGAACGGATGCATCTGGTAATCGCGCAGCAGCACCTGCGACTTCTCGGCTCCCACCTCCATGTCGAGGATGGAAGCGTGGAAGGCCTCCATCTTGAGCTTGAACCACAGGTCCTTGTGGTCGAGCTGGATGGCTTGCGCGTCCTTGCCGGCTCCGTAGAGGACGCCGGGTACCTTCGACTCGCGGCGCAGGCGGCGGCTCGCACCCGTGCCCTGAACGCTCCGCGGTTCGGCTTTGATCGAGATCTTCATCTTTACTCCAGGTTAAGGTTGATGCGACGGCCCGCGACCAGGCTCGCCGCTTGGATACCAACTACGAGACAAACTCTGTAGCTTGCTACTCAACAAACAACGAACTCACCGAGCTCTCCTCACAAATCCTTCTCACCGTCTCGGCGAGCAACTCCGCCACGCTGATCTGGCGGATCTTGGAACAGGCTTCCGCCTCGGGCTTGAGCGGGATGGTGTCGGTCACCACCAGCTCGTCGATCACCGAAGCCTCGATGCGGCCGACCGCGGGCCCCGAGAGCACCGGGTGGGTGCAATACGCGACCACCTTCACGGCGCCCTGCTCCTTCAACGCCTTCGCCGCCTCACATAGCGTGCTCGCCGTGTCGACCATGTCGTCCATGATCGTCGCGACGTTGGGGCGCGGGCGCCGCTTGTCGATGATCGCCAGGTCGCTCTCGAGGCGCTTGGCGATCGCGCGCGCGCGCACCACGCCGCCCACGTCGGGCGAAACGACGACGAGGTTGCGGTACTCGTGCTTCCACAGGTCGCCCAGCAGGATCGGCGTCGCGTAGATGTTGTCCACGGGGACGTCGAAGAATCCCTGGATCTGGTCTGCGTGCAGGTCCATCGTCAGCAGCCGGTTCACGCCGGCCACCGTCAGCATGTTCGCCACCACCTTGGCCGAGATCGCCACCCGTGCGCTGCGCGGCCGGCGGTCCTGGCGCGCGTAGCCGAAGTATGGGATCGCCGCCGTGATGCGCGCCGCGCTTGAGCGCCGCAGCGCATCGACCATGATGGCGAGCTCCATCAAATGGTCGTTGGTCGGCGCGCACGTCGACTGCAGCACGAAGACATCCTTGCCGCGGACGTTCTCCAGCAGCTCGACCATGACCTCGCCGTCGCTGAACTTCGAGACCGTGGCCTTGCCGAGCTGGACGTTCAGGTTCCTCGCCACCTTCTGCGCGAGCTTCGGGTTGGCGTTGCCCGTGAACACCATCAGGTTGTCGAAGGCCATCGTTCTCTCTATTGGCAGGGGAGGAAGGATTCGAACCCTCGAATGCCGGAATCAAAATCCGGTGCCTTAACCAGCTTGGCGACTCCCCTTCATTCACCTATTCGAGCAAGGGATGGTGCGCGAGCCCTTGCGCGACGAAACCGATCATCGGCGCCGGCAGGGCGTCGATCACGCCCTGCGCGGCCTCGCGGCTGTCGAAGCCCGCGAACACGCAACCGCCGGAGCCCGTCATGCGCGCTTGTCCCTTCTTCGCGAGCCATTCGAGATGCTCGCGCACGGCGGGAAAGCGTGCGGCTACCACCGGCTCCAGGTCGTTGTGCAAACCCACGCCGCCCTGCAACCAGGACTCCTGAGACTGCGCCGAAAAGTCTTCCATTTTAAGGGCTTCCGTGTTTCGGGTCAATTCGGGCGCGGCAAATGCGTCGTGTGTCGAGACCTGGGCGGGCGGAACCAAGACCGCGTACCAGCGCGGGGCGATTTGCACCTCGCGAAGCCGATCGCCGATGCCCTCGGCCCACGCCGGGCGCCCGAAGAGAAAGAACGGGACGTCGGCGCCGAGCTCGACCGCGAGCTCGGCGAGCGCTTCGGGCTCGAACCCGGTCTTCCACAACCGGTCGAGCGCGATCAGCGTCGTCGCCGCGTCCGAGCTGCCGCCGCCCAGCCCGCCACCCATCGGAATCGCCTTGTCGATCTCGATGTCAGCGCCCAGGGCGGTGCCGCTCGCCTCCTGGAGAAGCCGTGCAGCCCTCACGCTCAGGTCATCGCGCGACGCCACTCCCGGCAGGTCGTTCACGCGCCGGACTGCCCCGTCGGAGCGCACGCGAAATCGCAACCGGTCGCAGCGGTCGATCAGCGTGAAGACGGACTGCAACAGGTGGTAGCCGTCGGCGCGCCGCCCGACCACGTGCAGGAAGAGGTTCAGCTTGGCCGGCGCGGGATAGTCGGGTCCGGGGAGTTCCAAGCGCGCTACTCCGAAATGGCTTTGTACTCGTCCACCACCAGCTTCACGACGACGTCGCCCCGGCTCGCCGTGATGCGCCGCGCGAGATCGACGTCGCCCGCGCGCCGCGTCTCGTCGATCGAGACCTTCCAGTCGCCCGGGGCGCTCGCGAGCGCCTGTCCGTGCAGCCATCCGGCGAGCAGCGCCGGATCGAGCGAGACGCCGAGCAGCTTCTCGGTCAGCGCCGGAAAGCTGGCGGCCGCCTCCGAAGGGGCGCCCGCCTGCGTGAGCGTCGCGCCCCGCGGGCCCGACTCGATGCGCGCGACTTCGTTGCCGAACGGAGAGGCGATGATCCACAGGTCGGCGCCGCCGCGGCGCACCCAGCGAAGCTTCGCTATGTCGCTGCGCTCGCCCTGGCGCACGGCGAGGCGGCCGCTCACCTCGAAGGATGAGGGGGCCGCGTGCAGCTGGGGAAGGGCTTGGGGTTGGGGCGCCGCGCAGGCGGCGAGGAGCACGCCCAGCGCGGCGAATGTGGCCGCATGGCGGCGGGTCATCGCCGCCGGTCCGCTTTAGGGCTGCCGGTACTTCGCCATCACCGCGAGCAGGGACTCGTGGTTGGGATTCTCCGTGAGCGCCGCGCGCCAGATCTTCTGCGCCTCGTCGCGCTGCCCGCTCTTCCACAGGACCTCGCCCAGGTGCGCGGCGATCTCGGGATCGGGGCGCGCCGTATACGCGGTCTGCAGGTGCTTGAGCGCTTCCTGGACCTCGCCCAGCCGGTAGTACACCCAACCGAGGCTATCGAGGATGAACGGGTCGTCGGGGGATAGCTTGTAGGCCGTGTCGATGAGCTGCTTGGCTTCCACGAGGCGATTGGTCTTCTCTGCCAGCGTGTAGCCCAGGGCGTTATAGGCGTGCGCGTAATCGGGTTTCATCTTGATCACGCGGCGCAGGTCCGCTTCCAGGACGTCGAGCTTTTCGACGCGCTCCGCCGACATGGCGCGGTCGTACAGGAGCTCGAAGGAATCCGGGTAATCGGCCACGGCCTTGGTGAGCATCTTGTACGTTTCCTGCCACTCCTTCGCTTCGCGCAGGAGTTGCGCCTCGACCTGGATCATCTGGATGCGATCCTCGGCCGAGCGTGGCTCGATCCGGCGCACGTAGTCGCGCCCCGCGGCGAGACCCTGCTGTCGGGCGATGAGCGTGGCGATCTTGAGCTGCGCGCGCACCCACTCCGCCGAGTCGACCTTCTGGTACCAGCCGATCGCCTCCTCGTAATGCTTGAGCCCCTCGGCCGCCTGCCCCATGCCGAGGTAGATCGACGTGGGCTCCCGGTAACCCTGCTTGAGCGCGCGGCTGAAGGCCTGCTGCGCCTCGGCGTAGTCCTCGAGCTGCAATGACAGCAGCCCCGTCGCATACGCGGCCTGCGGATCGGACTGGGCGCGCTTCTCGGCCTCGCGGAACTGGTCGCGCGCCTCGCCCAGCTTGTGATCGGCGGCGAGCTCGCGCCCGAGCTGCATGCGCACGTCCTGCGCATCCGGGTTCCTGCTCACGAATTCGCGGTAGAAGGCCACCACGTCGCCCGGCGCTTCCTTGCGCAGGATCTGCGCCTTGAGAATCGCGCCCTGCTGCCACGAGGGTCGCAGCGCCAGCGCCGCGTTCGTTTCGCGTGTCGCGAGGTCGAGTTTGCCGGCGATGAGGGCGGCGACTCCGACCGCGTAACGGCCTTCGGCGAGATCTGAATAGCGTTGCGTCACCGCCTGGGTCGCCTCGAGCACCGCGGCCTTGTCGGAGAACTTGCCGAGCAGGTACGACAGCTGCATGAGGAGCGCTTCGCGGTTGGCGCTCTTCTCGAGGATCTGCGCGAGCGTCGCGCGCGCCTTGCCGAGGTCGGCTTCGTTGGCAAGCAGCGTGGCCATGATCTCGCGGGCGAGCGCCGACTCGGGGTCGAGCTCGAGCAGCAGCGTCGCGCTCTCGAGCGCGGGGCCGAATGCGCGGGCGCGAATCGCCGTCTCGACGGCGCGCCGGGCGATGAGCGGATCCTTCAGCTCGCGCGCGAGGCGGTGGTAGATCGCAAGGGCACCCAGGGTATCGCCGCGCTGCGCGGCGAATTCCGCCATCAGGTAATCGAGCATCACCTCGGGTTGCATGCCAGCATCGGCCTCCGCGGCGGGCTGCGCTTCATCCGCCGCCCGGGCATCCGCCGGTCCCACCAACCCAAGGGCCAACGCCGTGGCCACGCCGAACCGCCAGAATCTTGCCGCCATGTCGTTGCCTCCTGCGCGCCGCTGTACAGGTCCTATCATAAAACGATTCGAGGATCATCGACGCGCTTGTAGGCGATTTCGTCTTACCAATGTAGGAGTCATCCGGCTCTCGGGGGGTGGCACGTATAATCGGCCCGAAAAATCCCCACTCGAGAGCGCCGCGGATGCCCGAGCTGCCCGAAGTCGAGACCACACGGCGAGGCCTGCTGCCGCACCTCGTGGGGCGCACCATCCGCGACGTCGTCGTGCGCAACGCCAACTTGCGCTGGCCGGTGCCGCGCGATCTCGGCCGGCACCTCGGCGGCGAACGGGTGCTTGACATCCGCCGCCTCGGGAAATACCTGCTGCTCGACTGTCGCAAGGGCCACCTCCTGGTTCACCTGGGAATGTCCGGGCGCCTCACGCTCGTTCCGAAGGACCTTCCGCCGCGCAAGCACGACCACGTCGACGTGCGCCTGGTCGAGGGGTCGAAGACGCTGAGGCTCACCGACCCGCGCCGCTTCGGCGCGATGCTCTGGCTCGACACCCCTGCCGAACGGCACGTGCTGCTGCGCGGCCTCGGCCTCGAGCCGCTCGCGCGCGGTTTCGATGGGGAAGCGTTGCGCCGCCTCGCGAAGGGGCGCCGTGTCGCGGTGAAACAGTTCGTCATGAACGGTCGCATCATCACCGGGGTGGGCAACATCTACGCATCCGAGGCGCTGTTCCATGCGGGCATCCATCCGCAGCGCAGCGCCGGGCGCATCTCGGCCGCGCGCTGGCAGCGCCTCGCCGAGTCGATCCGCGCCACGCTCGAGCGCGCGCTCGCCGCCGGCGGATCGACGCTGCGCGACTTCGCATCCGCGGATGGCCACGCGGGGCGCTTCCAGTACGAGTTCTTCGTCTACGCGCGCGAGGGGGAGGCGTGCCGCGTGTGCTCCGGTCCGATCCGGGCGCTGCGCCAGGGACAGCGATCGACGTTCTACTGCCCGCGGTGCCAGCGATGAACGGCGCCGGCAACGCCGGCTTCGAGGAAAGCCTCGCCGGGCTCAAGCACTGGCGCGACGCCGCCGCGGGTGCCCTCGCCGAGTTGCGCCGCTGGGCGCTCCTCGCGCGCCTGATCGACGAGCAGGCCGCCGCCCGCCTCGCCCACCTCGAGCGCCGGCTCGCCGCCGAGCGGCTGACGATCGCCTTCGTCGCCGAAAACGCGCGCGGCAAGAGCGAGCTCATCAACGCGCTCTTCTTCGCCGACACCGGGGCGCGCCTGCTGCCCGCCTCGCCGGGGCGCACGATCCTGTGCCCGACGGAGATCCTCTGGGACCCGGCGCGCCCGCCGTCGATCCGCCTGCTGCCGGTCGAGACCCGCGAGACGCCGCGCGCGTTGAGGGAATACCTCGACGAGATCGATACGTGGCAGGAGGTGGCGCTCGATCCGGCGCACCCGGAGACCCTCGCCGCGGCCTGCGAGGTGCTCCTCGAGTCGCTCGACGCCGACACGCCGCGCTGGCGCTACGCCGTCATCAACCTGCCGCATCCGCTCCTCGCGAGCGGCCTGGTCGTCCTCGACACCGCCGGGCGCGACACGCTCGCCGCCGAACCCGAGCTCTCGTTCCATCGCGTGCCCGACGCCGCGGCGATCGTCTTCATGCTGTCCGCCGACCTCGGAGTCACGGCCGACGACAAGGCGCTGTGGGGCGCGCACATCGAGCCGGTAGCCGGAATCGAGGAGACCTGCTTCGTCGCGCTCAACAAGATCGACGGGCTGCGCGGGGACTCGAAGTCCGAAAGCGACGTCCTCTCCGAGATAGAAGCGCGGGTGCGCGTCGCGGCGCATTCGCTCAAGGTGGCGCCGGGGCGCCTCTTCGCGGTCTCGGCGCGCCAGGCGCTCAACGCGCGTTTCGTCGGCGACCGCGAGGCGTTCCTCAAGAGCCGCCTTCCGCGCCTCGAGCAGGCACTGGCGCGAGGCATCGCGGAGCAGCGCCGGCTCGCGCACGCGACCACGCTTCGCGCCGAAGTGCGCCCGCTGCTGGCCGAGACACGCGCCCTCATCGCGAGCCGCCTGGGCTTCGCCAACGACCAGCTCGACGACATCGCCGCCCTGCAGGGCAAGAACCAGAAGCTCGTCGAGGCGCTCGCGCGCAAGGCCGTGGTCGAGCGCGGCAGGATCGAGCTGGCGCGCGCCACGCTCGGCGGGTTCCGGGCGGCGCACAACCGCTACGCCGACGAGCTCAACCGCCTGCTCGATCCGAACGAGGCGCGCGCCGCCGGCATGCGTGTGCGCGACACGGTCGCGAGCAGCGCGTTCTCCAAGGCGATCGGCGGAGCGCTCGACGCCTTCTTCCAGGATTCGCGCGAGAAGATCCGGCGCGCCGTGCAGGTGATCGACGAGGAAAAGACCCTCATGGGCACGGTGAGCCGCAAGTTCACCAGCGAATACAGGATCGCGCCGGTCGAGGCCGCGGAGTTCGCCACCGGGCGTTTCCTCATCGAGATCGACCGCATCGAGCAGCACTGCGAGCGCGACTTCAAGGGCAGCTCGAGCCTGTTCACTCGCGGACGCAAGAACCTCGGCGCCCTGTTCTTCGACACGGTCGCCCTGAAGGTGATCCGCGTGTTCGAAATCGCCGACCGCGAGACGCGCACCTGGATGACCGGCTTCATACGCCCGCTCGACGCGCAGATCGCCACCTACCAGGAGCAGTCGAACGCCCGCATCGAGGGGATGGGACGCATCCAGACCGCGGAGATCGATCTTCTGCAGCGCGTCGAGGAGTTGCGGCGCGTCGCCTCCGAGCTCGCCGCGCAGGAGCGCCAGTGGCAGGAGCACCAGGCGCGTCTCGCGGACGTGCTCGAGCCACGGCGCGGCCGCCCGGCCGCGTGAGTCAGTCGCCCGCGGCGCGGTCCTTCTCGCCTTCGAGGCGGTGGTACTTGTCGAGGAGCTCCCCGCGTGTCTCGGCGTGATCGGGATCGAGCGGGATGCAATCCACGGGACAGACTTCCTGGCACTGCGGCTTGTCGAAATGCCCGACGCACTCGGTGCAGCGGCGCCAGTCGATCACGTAGATCTCGGGGCCCATCGATATCGCCGCGTTGGGGCACTCGGGCTCGCAGACGTCGCAGTTGATGCACTGGTCGGTGATCGTGAGGGCCATGGATTCGACCGCTTAGTCGCCGGTTTCCCCGCGCCCGATCTTGGCGAGCATCTTCTCGGCAGTGACCGGATGGACGAAGGCAGAGATGTCGCCACCGAGGACCGCGATCTCACGCACGATCGTCGCCGACAGGAAGAGGTACTTGTCCGAAGGTGTCAGGAAAAGCGTTTCGACACCCGGCGCGAGGCGCCGGTTCATACCCGCAAGCTGGAACTCATATTCGAAGTCCGAAACGGCCCGAAGGCCGCGAAGGATGATGGAACACTGGTGGTCCTTCACGAACTGCGAGAGCAGGCCGGTAAAGCCGAGCACCTTGACGTTCTTGTACGGCGCGAGCACCTGCTGCGCGATGCCGACGCGCTCGTCGAGGGCGAAGAACGGGCGCTTCGCCTGGCTGTGCGCCACCGCGACCAGCACCTCGTCGAAGAGGCGCGAGGCCCGCTGAATGAGGTCTTCGTGACCGTTGGTGATGGGGTCGAAGGTGCCCGGGTAGACGGCGCGCGTGAGGTTCATGGGGCGAACTCGTAGAGGCCATAGCGTACCGCCCCGGCGCGCTCCTCGCGCAACGCCCGCCATGGTCGGGTCGCCTCGATCGGCGCGGCGCTCTCCACGTAGACGCGGGCACCGGCGTTGAGTCGCGGCGCAAGGCGCTCGAGCGCGCGCGCGGCCAGGTCACTCGCGAAGGGCGGGTCGATGAAGGCGACGTCGAAGCGCTCGCCCGCGCGCGCGAGGTAGGCCATCGCCTCGGATTCGACCACCTCGGTTCCGGCCGCGTCCAGGTCGCGCGCGGTTTCGCGCAGCGCCCGCGCCACCGCGCGATCGTTCTCGACGAGGACGACCCGGACCGCGCCGCGCGAGGCGGCCTCGAAGCCGAGGGCGCCGCTGCCGGCGAAGAGGTCGAGGCACGCGAGCCCGTCGAGGCGCTGGCCGAGCCAGTTGAAAAGCGTCTCGCGAACGCGATCGGGCGTCGGTCGCAATTGCGCGGCCGGTGGGAATCGCACTTGGCGGCTGCGCCACTTGCCGGCGATGATGCGAACGCGATTGCGGCCGGCCGGCGCGCTCCGGCGGCCCGCGCTCGTGGTGCTCGAGGAGCGTCGCAGGGCGGTCATCGTCGGCCGATCATACCGTAAGATATTTCGTTTCCCGCCCCGCGTTCTCCCCACAACCCCCGCGCCATGCCCTCCGTATTCTCCTTCCTGCGCAAGGACATCGAGCTCACGCGCTCGCGGTGGAAGGGCGCGCTCGGCGTCCTGCGCGGCCGGCCGAAGATCGACGAGGCCCTCTATGGAGAGCTCGAATCGCAGCTCATCGCCGCCGACGTCGGCGTGGCCGCGACCCACGAGCTCATCGCGCGGCTGCGCCAGGCGCAGGGCGACAAGCGCCTCGAGACCGGCGCCGAGCTCGAGGCGGAGCTCAAGGCCGCCCTGGTCGCGCTGCTCGCCCCGCTCGAGGCGCGCCTCGCCGAACATCTTCCGAAGCCGTTCGTGATCCTGCTCGCCGGCGTGAACGGCGCGGGCAAGACGACCACGATCGCCAAGCTCACGCGCCTCTTCCAGTCGCAGGGCAAGTCGGTGCTCCTCGCCGCCGGCGACACTTTCCGTGCCGCGGCGCGCGAGCAGCTCGCCGAGTGGGGAGCGCGCCATCGCGTCACCGTGGTCGCGCAGGAAAACGGCGACTCGGCGGCGGTGATCTTCGATGCGATCCAGTCGGCGCGCGCCAAGGGCATCGACGTCGTGCTCGCCGACACCGCGGGCCGGCTGCCGACGCAGTCCCACCTCATGGAGGAGATCCGTAAGGTGAAGCGGGTCATGGCGAAGGCCGACGCCCTCGCCCCCCACGAGAGCTGGCTGGTGCTCGATGCCAACACCGGGCAGAACGCCGTGCGCCAGGTGAAGGCGTTCGACGAGGCGCTCGGGCTCACGGGGCTCATCATCACCAAGCTCGACGGCACCGCGAAGGGAGGAGCGCTCGCCGCGATCGCGCGCGAAGCGCCGGTGCCGATCCGCTTCATCGGCATCGGCGAGAAGGCCGAGGACCTGCGCCCCTTCGTCGCCGCGGAATTCGTCGACGCGCTCTTCGCGTGATCCAGTTCTCCGCGGTGGCCAAGCGCTATCCCGGGGGCCACGAGGCCCTGCGCGGCGTGAGCGCCGCGATCGCCGACGGCGAGATGGTCGCGATCACCGGCCACTCCGGGGCCGGCAAGTCGACGCTGCTCAAGCTCGCCGCGGGAATCGAGCGCGCCTCGAGCGGCACCGTGGTGGTCAACGGCCAGAACCTCGGCGCGCTCGGCGAGGCGGCGCTCGCGACGCTGCGCCGGCGCATCGGCTTCGTCTTCCAGGACCACAAGCTGCTCTTCGACCGCAGCGCCTTCGACAACGTCGCGCTGCCGCTGCGCATCGCGGGACTCGGCGGCGAGGAAGTCGCGCGGCGCGTGCGCGCGGCCCTCGACAAGGTGGGGCTGCTCGAGCGCGACCGGGCGATGCCCGTGGCCCTCTCGGGGGGCGAGCAGCAGCGCCTGTGCATCGCCCGCGCGATCGTCAACCGTCCCGCCATCCTGATCGCCGACGAGCCGACCGGGAACCTCGACGCCGATTACGCCCGCGCGATCCTCGAGCTCTTCACCTCGTTCCATCGCGTCGGCGTCACCGTCCTGCTCTCGACGCACGACGAGGCCGGCCTCACGCAGCTCGGCTGCCGGCGCATCGCGCTCTCCGGCGGGACGCTGCTGGCAGGTGGCGCGCCGTGATGGCGTGGCTGCGCATGCACGCGCAGGCGCTCACGGAATCGCTGCGCAGGTTCTCCACGCAGCCGCTCGCCGCGATGGTTTCGATCGCCGTCCTCGCGGTGGCGATCGCGCTTCCGGTGCTCGCCGCCATCGCGCTTCGCAGCGCGGGCGCCATCACTTCGGGCCTCGAGACCGAGCCGCACGTGAATGTCTACCTCGCGCTCGACGCCGGCGACGATGACGTGAAACGCGTCGAGCAGGCGCTGCGCTCGCACGCCGACGCCGCCGCGGTGCGCTTCGTGCCGCGCGCGCAGGCGCTCGAGGAGCTCAAGTCCACCACGCACCTCGCCGAGCTCCTCGCCAGCCTCAATCGCAACCCGCTGCCGCACGCCTTCACGGTGCGCGTGCGCACCATCGATCCGGCGCGGATCGAGGCGGCGCGCGCCGCGTGGCTGAAGCTTCCCAAGGTCGACCAGGTGATCGCCGATTTCGAGTGGGCCGAGCGGCTCGGCGCGTGGGTGCGCTTCGCCGACCGCCTGCTCGCGATGGTCGCGCTCGTGCTCGCCGCCGCGGTCGCCTTCATCGTCGGCCACCTCATCCGGCTGCAGGTCTTGTCGCGGCGCGAAGAGATCGAGGTGAGCCAACTGATCGGGGCGACGGCGGCCGACGTTCGCCGGCCATTCCTCTATCACGGACTCCTCCAGGGAGCGATGGCGGGACTGGTGGCGTTGGCGCTCAGCGCCGCCCTGGGAGCCTGGGTTGGGTCGGAGTTGCGAGCGCTTACCCCATCGTATGCATCTGAATTCAAGATTGTTTTTCTCACCACTGCCGAAATCGCGGCGATTACGCTGATGGCGGCAGCCCTCGGGCTGGCGGGGGCCTGGTGGGCGGTCGGACGGGAGCTGCGGGCCTTCGCAGCGGGCAGGGGGAACCCCCGGGCCGATTAGCACTCCAATACCGCGAGTGCTAAAATTGCTTCCAAAGGAGAGAACAAAGCTGATGGCGACAATGACCCTGCCGGCCCTGCCACCCATTTCCAGCCTGGAGTCGTATATCCATGCCGTCAATGCGGTTCCGATGCTCACCGCAGAACGCGAGCTCGAGCTTGGCCGCCGGTTGAAGGAACACGATGACCTGAGCGCCGCGAGCGGGCTGGTGATGTCCCACCTGCGCCTGGTGGTTTCGGTGGCCCGCAACTACATGGGATACGGCCTGGCGCACGGCGACCTGATCCAGGAAGGCAACATCGGCCTGATGAAGGCGGTGAAGCGTTTCGACCCGGAGCGCGGCGTGCGCCTCGCGTCCTTCGCGATCCACTGGATCAAGGCCGAGATCCACGAATACATCCTGCGCAACTGGCGCATGGTCAAGATTGCGACCACGAAGGCGCAGCGCAAGCTCTTCTTCAACCTGCGCAGCATGAAGGCCACGACCGCGGCCCTCACTCGGAAGGAGATCAAGCAGGTCGCACAGACGCTCAACGTGAAGGAAAGCGACGTGGTGGAGATGGAGCAGCGGCTCCAGGGCGGCGATGTCGCGCTCGAGCCCGCACCGACGGATAGCGACGAGGTCGTGACGCCGATCGCCTATCTCGTCGACGCCTCAGAGGGTCCCGCCGAGAGCTACGAGCGGCGCAGCTTCGAGGCGCTCGAGAGCGGCGAGCTTGCGCGCGCCATCGACAGCCTCGACGAGCGCAGCCGCCGGATCATCCGCGCGCGCTGGCTCGGGGAATCAAAGTCCAGGACCCTTCATGAGCTCGCCGACGAGTTCGGCGTTTCCGCCGAGCGCATCCGCCAGATCGAGGCGAAGGCAATGCAGAAGATGAAGAAGCAGCTCGCCGTGCTGCAGTAGCGTCGGCGCGCAAGAGCATCGGAAACGGGGCCTCGGGCCCCGTTTCCTTTTCAGCGCCGCTTCACGACTGCAGGAGGATGCGCAGGTCCGAGGCGATGTCCGCCGGCGCGCTGCCGTAGGCGATCACGAGGCGAACCCGCCCCTCGCGATCGAAGACGAAAGTCTGCGCGGAGTGATCGACGGTGTAGGTGTCCGCGCCCTTGCCGGGGCGTTCCTGGGCGTACACGTGGAAGTCGCGCGTAACCCGCGCGGTCGCCTCCGCATCGCCGGAAAGCCCGAGGAAATCGGCGTTGAAGGCGGGCACGTACTGGCGCAGGAGCTCGCGCGTGTCGCGCTTCGGATCCACCGTCACGAACAGCACTTGCACTCGCGCGGAATCGGCACCCAGCCGCTTCACCGCCGCGGAAAGGTCGGCGAGCGTGGTCGGGCAGACGTCGGGACAATGGGTGTAGCCGAACGACACGACCACCACCTTGCCGCGAAAGTCCGCGAGCGAGCGCTCCTTGCCGTTGTGATCGGCGAGGCGCAGCTCGCCGCCGATCGCCGAGCCGGTGACGTCGACTCCTTTGAACGGCGATTTCGGCGCGAACAGCGAGTCGCAGGCGGCGAGGAGCAACGCCGCCGCCGCGAGCGCCGCGGCCAGGGCGCGAGCACTGTTCACGCGAGCGCGACGTGAAGGTAGTGGTCGACCAGCAACGCGGCGAACAGCATCGCGAGGTAGAAGATCGAGTAGCCGAACGTGCGCTTTGCCAGGGCGTCGCTGTAGCGGCGCCAGATCGCGACCGCATGCGCGAGAAACACCCCGTCGAGCACCAG
>WNFM01316720.1_pt1 | contig 34253 bp, 25 predicted proteins | sample 5400271 | NCBI WGS metagenome assembly WNFM01 (sample SAMN13153352, study PRJNA577476) | soil metagenome | isolation source: 60 cm saprolite on Douglas fir-dominated hillslope | place: USA:California | collected 2013-09-17 | reverse complement strand
AACGGAACGAATGGTATTATTGGCGTTCAATCTCCCAAATTTTTCGGCCTCCCGTGGACTACTTTTACGCCAACCCCCTACTACTATCTAATTCTGGCGCTGATTGCCTTGACGATCTTTGCCAATATCCGTCTGCGTGACTCGCGTTTAGGTCGTGCCTGGATCGCTATCCGTGAAGATGAAATTGCTGCAGCATCTTCGGGCATCAACCTCGTTAATACCAAGCTGTTTGCCTTTGGTGCAGGGGCGTTTTTCTCAGGTATAGCGGGTGCTTATCACTCTGCGAAGCTTGGGGGTGTGTCGCCCGATACCTTTAGCTTTGGGGACTCTGTTATCTACCTTGCTATGGTCGTCATTGGTGGTATTGGTAGTATTCCAGGTGTAATCGTCGGTGCGCTCGCTGTCTATGCTATCAACGAATTCATTCTCGCTCAACTTGATAGCCTGGCCTCCGATCCATCAAGCTTTTTGCATTCAGTCTCCGCCACTATTACCCAGTTTATTCCAGGTTTTACCTTTGGTAATATTCGTAATCTGGTATTTGGTATCGTTCTGGTAACGATTATGATCTTCCGACCCGAAGGTCTTATTCCGAGCGCGCGCAGACGGCGTGAACTGCATCATGTAGAGACTGAAGAGGTTGAATTGGGCTCATTGGATGCGGTACCAGGATCCCCAGGTTTCGAATCTGAAGTGCGAGTTGAATAGTAGCATCAGGAGGAGGTAGCTATGAGTATTGAACAAACAGGTGAGCGAGCCACCGAGCCTTTACTGGTGCTGCAAAAGGTCACCAAAAACTTTGGAGGTCTCGCTGCTGTGCAGGATGTTGACCTCGAGATCTGGCCGGGAGAAATTATCAGTATCATCGGCCCTAATGGAGCCGGTAAAACCACTGTCTTTAATCTGATCACCGGTATTTACCGTGTTTCTTCAGGAGATGTGCGCCTGGCTGGCAGGTCGCTGGTAGGTCTCAGTCCTGATAAAGTCCTGGTACGTGGTATTGCACGCACATTCCAGAATATCCGCCTTTTCAACAATATGACAGTTTTAGAGAACGTCCTGGTTGGACAGCATACCCAGCTGAAAGCTAATGTTTTTGGATTACTACTTCGCACGCCAGGAGTTGTCAACGAAGAGGAGGAGGCACGCAAGCGAGCGCTAGATTTACTGGGCTTTTTTGGTCCAGCGCTGGTTGAGCGCCAGGAAGAATATGTGATTAACCTCTCTTACGCCGAACGGCGGCGTGTCGAGATTGCCCGTGCGTTGGCTGCTAAACCCAAATTACTGTTGTTGGACGAGCCGACTGCTGGTATGAACGAAGCGGAAACGTTAGAAGCTGTCAAATATGTACGCCGTCTGCGCGATGAGTTGGGACTCACCATTCTGTTGATCGAGCATAAACTGGCTGTAACAATGGGTATATCTGATCGTATCGCCGTGCTCGATTATGGACGTAAAATTGCTGAAGGCTTGCCTGAAGAGGTACGACGTAACGAGAAAGTTATTGCGGCGTATCTTGGTAAAGCTTCGGCAGAGACAGAGACTGAAGATCAAAATACTACCGCCTAGCTATGGAATAACGAGTAAGTGTCGTGCAATCTGCCCTGACAAGTTTGTGGAAGGGTTGCAACGGCTTTGATGAGGTCTGGAATGTTACAACTAATCAATGTAGACACATTTTATGGTCCAAGCCAGGTACTCAACCATGTTTCACTGGAAGTGAATAAGGGTGAGATCGTCTGTCTGCTGGGAGCAAATGCCGCTGGCAAGACAACAACTATGAAAACGATTTTTGGCCTGGTTCACCCACGCAAAGGCACGATAGAATTTGAAGAGCAAACTATTGAACGCAAATTACCAGGTGACATTGTACGCCTGGGCATGGCCTTAGTTCCGGAGGCCAGGCGTATTTTCCCCCGTATGTCGGTGTTGGAAAATTTGGAAATGGGTGCTTTCATCCGTGACAATCGCAAAGAGATACAGGAAGATATCGATCACGTTTGCCAGATATTTCCGCGCATTAAAGAGCGCTTAAAACAGATTGCCGGTACCATGTCTGGCGGTGAGCAGCAAATGCTTGCGATGGGACGTGCCTTGATGTCTCGTCCGCGCCTGATATGTATGGATGAGCCGTCTATGGGACTTTCGCCCATCCTTGTAGAGACGGTCTTTAACACGATTCTGCGCATACGTGAGGAAGGTGTAACCATCTTCCTGGTTGAGCAAAATGCCTCCATGGCGTTGAGCCTGGCAGATCGTGGCTATGTCCTACAGACGGGCAAAATTGTCTTAAGTGATACCGCGAAGAACCTCCTGGTGAACGACCTCGTTCGTCAGGCTTACCTCGGTGGTGAATAATAGTTGCAATAGATCGAGGGTGTGGGCTGTGTTGAAGATAGCACAGTCCACGCCCTCGATCTATTTGCGATCTAAGCGCCGGTGCATCTCCTCTATGCGCTCAATCACTTCGGCTAGCGTTGTTACACCCAGATCCTCCATATCTTCGCGCAGTGATTCCAGGCGTTCTAACAGTTCCATCTCATCATATTCATCATTATCCAACTCGTCCTCATCGTCATCGCGAAGTTTGTTGCCTTTGCTCACGTTCATTGACAATTATCCTCCCATATATGTGATTATCTCTCGTTTTTACCTATTTCCATTGTACCTTGTTTTACCTCGGCCGGGCAGCACCTTAGTAGATGAATGAGGTTGCCGGGTCCTCATATGTCCAGCTCGGCTGGGAATCATTACCGGCATCGATGAATACAGGAGTGCCTTGTGGTTTGCCTGCATCATCAATAGAGACTGTGTATAAGCCTGTACCGGGGTGCAAACTGCTGCCTTGCCAGGATGAGCGCCCGCGTGTCAAGAAAAGAAAATGGCGGCTGTCAGATGCCCACGGACTATTCGAGATCGGCTGTAGCAAGGTATTGATACTAACTTCACTGCCACTCCCTTGCTGCTGGGTTGCGCCCTGGACATTATCGCTTAGCAATACCTCTTGCTGGTGGTTGGCAATACGGATGAGTGTAAGCTTATGTAGGCTATCGAGGATCAGAAATTGACTGTCCAGTGACCAGTAGGGCACACTTTCCCTGGAGGCGGAGAAAGAAAATGAAGTATGGTCGTTGGAATTAAATAGAGTGTAGGTTGAGCCGCTACTATAGAGAATATGGTTCCCGTCGGGCGACCAGGCAAATTGAATGCAGGCACAGGTTGTGATGGTAGTCATCTGACCATGCATGTCGCGTAAGACAAGCTCAATATTGGAGGAAGTACCATATGAAGCGGATTGTCCAGGTGATGAAGCAATGGCATAGAGTAAAGCCGGCTGTGAATGTGCTGGTTGCCATAGCACCCGTTCTAAAGTAGCGATCATCGGGTGGCCTGGCAAGGTGTCCCGAACAAGGTATTGCAAATTTGTTCCGGTAAGGGTCGTAGTAAATAATCCTTGCTTCGAATTTCCTATAGCCATGGAGTTGTCAGGTGCGATTGAAGGTATAGAAAAAGAGCCTGGCAAGGGTTTGCGGGCGATACCTCCTGGCTGATCGTTTTGCGATACCCACCACAGGACTGTGTTAGGAGTTTGTGAAGCATTTGTCGTTTCTTCTCGATAGAGTAAGCGATTGCCAGAAGTGTTCCACCAGGCATTGCTGTTTTGTACGGTAGAGTCGGAGAACTGAATAGGAATAGCGTTGCCGCCATCAATACCGATAGTATTTAATGTACTGGGAAGATCGCCTACTAATTGGGTGACAGGTTGTGTGAGAATGTGTTTGCCGGTGGTGGTTTTGGCGAAGTCGGGGTCAAGCGTGCGGTACATGAGGATTTGATGGGTAGGAGACCAGGTATAGCCTATGACAGGGACCGTATCTGCGACGATCTCAAATGCATTTGCTCCGTCCGGATCAATTGTCCACAAATGTCCATCGCGCAGGAAAGCGATCTCGTTGCTACCCAGATGTCCTGGACTACAGGCTCCCAGCCCAGCGAATAGGAGCAACAAAAGTATGAAAATCCGCTGTTGTTTCATGCGCCAAGTATAGCTGCCCTTTCAGGTAGAGTCAAGCAATGGTTGTTCAGTTGATAGTATTTGTTTGCTTGCTATCTTGCTCGTGGGCAACTATACTTCTTTGATAGAGTGGGTGGCTTACAGTAGGTCTCAAAACGTCATCATTTTTAGGTTTAGGGGATCTTTGGATAGAAGTAAACATGCAAAAAAGGAAATCATGCTATGAGCCAGTCTGAGCATTTACCATCGCTAGAGGCTCGTCGTGAGTCACATTGGACACGCTACCTTGTCGATAGTATCCTGGCAATACTTGGTACGTTGTTGTTAACGGGACTCATTTATACTTTTCATCTCTATCCCATCATCCCGAACATCTCTTTAGTCTATCTGCTGGCTGTACTCGCCCTGGCCAGTACACGCGGAATGTTTGCAGCTGTCCTTTCGGCCCTGGTGGCATTCTCCTCATTTGATTTTTTTCTCGTCCCGCCGCTTTTCACGTTTACCATCGCTAAAACAGAAGAATGGTTGGCACTCTTTATCTTTCTGACCACGGCGATTATCACGGGCCAGCTCGCATCTGCCTTGCGGAAGCGGGCTGAACAAGCTGACCGTCGCGAGCGAGAAACGCGCATTCTTTATGAGTTGATACGTGCCGCTAATGGGGAAGAAGACCTGGAGCGCCAGTTGCGTGTTGTTGCTTATGCTGTTGTCGATGTATTTGCTCCCTGGGGCATCCGTGATTGCATCATTCTGCTGCCCGATGCGCAAGGTAAATTGACCATGCAAGCGGGTACGTTGCGGGAAGGCCAGCAATTACAGCTTTCTGCCGATGAGGAAGCAACTATTTCATGGGTTATGAAACAGGCTCAGACCGTGGAATTGCATGATGTTTCGTTGGCTCCTCAACAATATACTGGCTACGCACCTCGAGCGGTTGTACGCGATACGGCAACATTACATACTATACGTCGTTATGTGCGTATGATACCGCTGAAGATAGGACAAAGGGTGGTTGGCGTGGTGCGCTTAGTGATTGAGGATAATCCTCGTTACTTTACGCAAGAAAATAGGCTGGGTGTAGATCCAGAACACTCAAATTCCACCACGGCGTTCTTCTGGACGTTCCTTAATCAAGCTACCTCGATTATTGAGCGTGCGCGTTTACGCAACGAAAGCTTACAAATTGAACTCTTACGCCGTACAGATGAACTGCGAGCTGCTCTCCTATCCTCGGTCTCGCATGACTTGCGCACACCTCTTTCCTCAATTAAAGCCGCGGCTAGTAGTCTGCTGCAGCAGGATGTCAAGTGGGATGAAGAGTCGCAACGCAGCTTTGCCCTGGCTATTGAAAAAGAGGCTGATCGGCTTAATCGCCTGGTAGGCAATTTGTTGGATATGTCGCGTATTGAAGGAGGTGCTCTCAAACCGGAAAAAGAGTGGTATCCTGTAGATGAACTGATACATGATGTTTTAGGCCACATGCAGCCATTGTTGCAGGGACGGCCCGTTATGACTAATCTGCCTGACGATTTGCCGCCAGTAGAGTTGGACTACCTGCAAATGGACCAGGTGCTGACGAATTTGATCGAAAACGCTGTTCGCTACACTCCTCCTGGCTCACCTATTGAGCTAAGTGCGCGTTTAGATGGTGAGCAAATGGTCATTAGCGTTGCTGACCGTGGGCCAGGTATCCCTGCTGAGGACAGAGAGCGTATTTTTGACAAGTTTTACCGTGTACTGGGCACACAAAATAAATCGGCGCGTATTACTGGCTCAGGACTGGGCCTAGCTGTGTGCAAGGGTTTGGTGGAAGCGCATGGTGGGCACATCTGGGTTGAAAATCGCGAAGGCGGTGGAGCTATTTTCAGTTTCACATTACCTGTAGGGAAGGCAGAGGATATTAATATATGAGCAAGAGTGGAGCACGAATTCTGGTTGTTGACGATGAAATTGAAATATTGCGTGCCTTACAACGTAGTTTGACGGCACATGGTTTTGAAGTGTTTACCGCCGGTAGTGGCGAAGAGGCCTTAGAAGCCATTGTTCATCATCGGCCAGACCTCATGCTGCTCGACCTGGGCTTACCAGGCATTAGCGGCCTGGAAGTATGTAGAAGAGTGCGAGCTGAGTCGAATTTACCGATCATTGTATTGTCTGTCAAGGATGCGGAGCGCGACAAGGTCCAGGCGCTTGACCTGGGGGCCGATGACTATGTTCCCAAACCATTTGGAATTGATGAAGTCCTGGCACGTATACGTGTAGCGCTGCGCCATTCTGCCCAGGTGCAATCCGGTACAGAACCCAGCTTTACCTCTGGACCCTTGAAGGTAGATTTTGCCCAGCGCCTTGTGCAGGTGAATGGGCAAGAGGTCAAACTGACTCCTACCGAATATGATCTGCTTAAAGCACTTATCAAGAACCAGGGTAAGATTATGACCCGTCATATGTTGCTCTCACAGGTATGGGGGACAGGTTATGGGGCAGAGTCGCACTACCTTCATGTGTATATCGGTCAATTGCGGCGAAAAATCGAGCCAGATCCTGCCCATCCACGCTTTATCCTCACAATTTCTGGCGTAGGTTATCGTTTTAGTGCAGATGATTAGGGGCATAGCGGAGTTTCATCCATTGGCCTACCTCCCCAAGCCTTTTCCCATGGATGCCTTGTTACGCCTTGCTGCTGAGGCGGCCCAACGTAAAGATACTGGGTCCGAGCAAGTATACACAAACGAGACCTAGTTAAATATGCGCTGGATGCGCTAAAATAGGAAGATAATGGGTAAACAACTACCGGATAAACACCAGCGTGATGATGGGCGTCCCGATCCAGATGCCCTGCTTAAGCGCTACAATTTACGTGATCGTGACCTGGATGCTGAAGCTCCCTCGTCAACTGAGCCTGCTGCAGCTGATCATGAAAACCAGCCTCACAGGCGTGGACGGTTGCGCGTCTATCTCGGGGCCGTCGCCGGAGCGGGGAAGACCTATGCCATGCTGAACGAGGGGCACCGTCGCGAGAGCCGGGGCACTAATGTCGTAGTGGGCTATGTAGAGACGCATGGACGCTCGCAGACCCAGGCACTGTTGGGCGATCTGGAGATTATTCCGCGCAAAAAAATTACATATCGTGGTGTCACGCTTGAGGAGATGGATACCGAGGCTATTATTGCGCGTCATCCCCGTGTTGTCCTGGTAGATGAATTGGCCCATACTAACGTTCCTGGTTCAAAGCATCCGAAGCGCTATCAAGACGTAGAAGATCTGCTTGACGCTGGTATTGATGTCGTAACCACACTCAATATTCAACACCTGGAGAGTTTGAATGATACTGTGGCCAGTATTACAGGCGTGCGCGTGCGTGAGACTCTCCCCGATCGTATTCTCGATCAGGCAGATGAAGTAGAGCTTATCGACATTGCCCCCTATGCTCTGCGTCAGCGCATGAAGCATGGCAATATTTATCCTGCTGAACGCATAGAGCCGGCTCTAAACAATTTCTTCCGTGAAGGCAATTTGACGGCACTGCGCGAACTCGCTCTGCGTCGTACCGCGGAAAAGACAGAATCTCAACTGCAAAATTACATGACGGAACATGGCATCAGCAAACTCTGGCCAGCGAGTGAGCGTGTCCTGGTGGGTTTTGATCATCGACCCCACAGTCGCCAGGCTATCAGAGATGCATGGAGGCTCGCCCATGGCTTACATGCTGATCTGATCGCCGTAAATATTCAGACACAAGGATACCTTGCATTCATACGTGATGTGACCCTTTTTCTCAAATTTGGTAGCAAAGCTAAGCAACGACGTGCGGAGGCTCAACAACGTATGGAAGAACATGCCCTACTGGCAGAAGATCTTGGAGCGGAGGTTATACGTATCAGTAGCCCTGACATTGCCCATGCGCTAGTTGAAGTAGCGAGGCAGCATCACATTACTCAGATTGTCCTGGGCCAACCGACCAGGAAGTGGTGGGAAGAATTGCTACGTGGCTCTACCGTCAATCGTCTACTGCGTTTGAGCAGCGATATCAATATTCACCTTGTACCAGTGCGGAGAGATGAAAGCAATGCCTGATGGAGAATGCATGCTGAGCAATCTTTATAATACAGATAGCTTCATATATAGTAAAGATAGCTCAGCATGCATATTACCATTGCTTGAGCAAGTGGGCTACTTTGCCACTTGATGTGAGTTCGTAGCGGATACGGTCTGGATTGATATCATCCAGTTGAGGTGCATTTTTTGCCGCGACTACTATATCATGGGGATGAACAGCCTGCCAGACAAGGGCCACCGCTCCAGGTTCTTGTTGGCGATACACAAAGCGACGAGGAAGCTTGGCCTTCTGTGCCAGGGTCTCGGCTTTGCCAAAGTATTCTTTGGCCTGCAAATCATCCAGGTATGGGTCAACTACCTCAAACATACTGGGTGTACGCTCGGTTTTGGCCTTATCGCTAACATAGAGGAAGACAATGGGATGTCCATCAGCATGATTAATGGCTGTGCGTATCACAGCATCATTATTACCATTCTCACCTGTCAGCACAGCCAGCACAGAGCCTGGCAGGCGTCCTTCGACTCCGGTGATCATTACTGGCGTACGGCCCTTTTGCTTCTGATATCTATAGTTGAAGTAGGCAATGATCATGCCAACAGTTGCTACCGAGCCGCCGAAGAGCGTTGCATCGCGTTTATAGATAAGGTTGGTAGTCCAGGCCACTGCTACAAGGAACGTTGTCAATACCCCCAACCAGAAATCAATGGTGGTCCAGGCCGTGATTTTTATATGCTCATAGCTGGGCGTACTTGTTTTGTCTTTCGCTCGCCCTATGCCTGCAAGTGCATCGCCATTCAAAGCACCTGACTGGTGGTTGGTCAAGTTGGTCGGCTCAATGACGACATTTTCGGCTGTTATCACACCTGATCCATTGCTATTTCCTAGTCGTTCCCGCGAAGGGACATACCTTTGGGCGCGTGCCGCTTTGCGTTCGCGATAACGCACCAGATCTAAGCCTAAACAGGTCAGCGTAAAAGCGCCAAGTAGACCGAAGGCGTACATATTTCCCAGTAGATCAACGCTGCCACCTGCCAGGACGATTACCGCGATTGGAATAAAGGTAGCAAGCGCAATGGAGTAGTGGGGTGTGCCACGCAGCTTATTGCGTTTCAACACAAAGGAGGGGAAGAAATCCATGCGTGAGAGGGCCATAAACACATGGTATGAGCCGATAATGGCAGTATTACTGGCAAAGACCAGCAGTGCACTGGCGCTGATCGCCATTTCGGTCTGCAAGATGATGTTGCCCCAATGACCTCCTAGCAGCGAAATAAGCTGGGAATTTTGTGTAGCGTTAGCTGCTGCTTCCGGTTGCAAAAGCGTTGAAAACATTGTCAGCAGTGGACTGGTAATACCGATAGTTAACACCACGAGCAGAAGTGCCATCCTGGCGACTTTCTTGCGCGGTGTTTTCATTACTGGTGAGAGTTGTGAGATACTTTCCAGACCCGAAAAAGCCAGAAAAGAACCCGCGAAACCCACCAGCAGGTAGGCTGGCGATAGCTTCTGTGTGTGAAATATTTCGCCTATTAGTGAGAGAAAATAGGGAAAGGAAATATGCGTAAACACAGTGAACAGGACAACGAGATCGCTGACGAACGCAATCACTGCACCAACCAGGCTCACTTTGGCACTTTCACTAATACCGATCCAGTTGAGCGTCCCTAGCAGTAGGAGCATGCCAACAGTGAGCCATGTCGCGTAAGGGCCGATGGCAGGTACTACCACGCTAAAATAAAGTATACCGGAAAGACAGCTAAGGGCAGCAGTTAGAAAGTAATCGACGAGGATGAACATCCCCCCTAGTGCTCCAACCCAATGGTTGATAGCCTGGGCTGCCACCGTCACAACGCCGCCTCCTTGCGGAAAACGATGAGTGACCTCAGCATACTTTAGCGTGAGCAGGACAAATACAGACATGGTTAAAAAGACAAAGAAACCTGCCAGGTTCCCTACATTGCCATAGAGGATGCCGGGGACATAATACACAGAGGTGCCAATGTCAGCAAAGACAACTGCCCAGCAGAGAATAGGACCGAGTAAACTTCCACTTTCGCCATGCCCATCTCCGTGTGCCTGGTTTGATGCTTCATGTGTCGCTGCTTCCTGAGACATAGTTCATGTAATCCTTTGTACGGAACGTAGTTTGGTCGGTAGCCATGACATCGCTACATATGTAGTCAGATAGGGACTACCTTCAGACTAGTACATAGTGTAGCATAGCGGTAAACCCCTATCAAGGAAATTATATTGCTCAGCCTTATCTTGCTACCCTCAAGAAACGCTCAAGAAAATGCCTAGAACTCTAAAAAATTTCACAGAAGAATCATTTTTAGCCTAAATGACTTGTCAGGGCCTGGCGGATATCCTACTATACTAGAGATGTGTGGCTACATTTTTCATGTGTTCTAACTCACCGCAACAGACATACGTGTAATAGCTATACGTGAAGGTACCTTATTCAGATCATCTTGCATTGGTAAACATGATGTAGCACCTGACTTTCCAACCCATACGCAGACAGACATATTGAGGGACAAATCAATGGATCCAAGAGACGAGCACTTAGATGAGGTTAATCCCATTTCGGATAGAAATGCAAGAAATTCGCGTATTATTAGCGATGATGACGATCCTTCTTTACTTGTACGCACCGAGGTACGTCCAGGGCGCTTGCCTGGTAATGAACGTGTGCGCCTGGTGCGTCCGAGCCATTCCTCGTTTCGACGAATTAGCAATGGACTCCTGGAGGCGACAAACATCGTCGAGGAGCCGCACTCTAACTTTGATCGTGTCAGGCGCTTCTTGATTGGCGCTCCTATTGCCTCCTCACGAGCAGAGTATGAAAGACTGACGAAATTTAAAGCCCTGGCGGTCCTTTCATCCGATGCCATCTCATCTGTAGCCTATGCGACTGAGGCTATCCTGATAACTCTGGTAGCGGCAGGCTCAGGAAACCTATGGGTCACTTTGCCGATCAGTATTGCTATTGTGGCCCTGCTCAGCATTGTAGCGATATCTTATCGCCAAACCATCCCTGCTTACCCCAATGGCGGTGGCTCCTATATCGTCGCGAAAGATAATCTTGGTACTCTGGCTGGCCTCGTTGCTGCTGCCTCCTTACTCATTGACTATGTCCTGACTGTCTCGGTAAGTATTTCTTCCGGAGTACAAAATCTTGCTTCGCTCTTTACCAGTACTGTTCCTACGGTTTATATCGTTATTATCGATGTTGCCCTGGTTATCATCGTGACTATCGTGAATCTGCGCGGGGTAAGAGAGTCTGGCTCGATCTTTGCAATTCCCACGTACGTATTCATTTTCAGCGCGTTATTCCTGATTGTGGTTGGATGTATTAAATCTTTCTTTATTCAACATAATCCTGTTATAGGTCATTTCGCTTATGTTGCGGCCACCGAGCCCCTGAACCTTTTCTTGATTCTGAAATCCTTTGCCGCAGGCTGTTCGGCTATGACCGGTGTAGAAGCCATCTCTAATGGTGTGCCGGCATTCAAAAAGCCTGAGACGCGTAACGCCTCCATGACTTTGACCTGGATGGCTGTTATTCTCGGTACACTTTTTATTGGCATTACTGTCCTGGCCATGTCCTATCACGTTGAGGCCAATCCAGCTGGTAACCCTACCGTTATTGCTCAGATTGCTTCTCAGGTGTTTAATGGACCCCTCTTCTTTATGTATCCCGTTTTCCAGATCGCTACCTTACTGATTCTAACCCTGGCAGCTAATACGAGCTATTCCGATTTCCCGCGCCTGGCATCACTGCTAGCTCGCGATAAATTTTTACCTCGCCAGTTTGCCTTCAGGGGAGACCGCCTGGCCTTTTCCATTGGTATTACATTCCTGGCGATTCTTGCTGGTCTCTTGCTTATCCTCTTTAAAGGCAATACAACACAGTTGATTAATCTCTACGCTGTCGGTGTGTTTATGTCGTTTACTCTCTCCCAAAGCGGTATGGTACGCCACTGGTGGCGCTTACGTAATGAACATAAGGGATGGCAGCGCAGTCTTTTCATTAATGGTTTGGGTGCATTTACTACTCTGCTCGTTGCCGTGGTCATTTCCTATACAAAATTTCTTCAAGGTGCCTGGATTGTTGTGATCCTTATTCCTTTGCTCGTTATGATGTTTCTCGGCATTCATCGCCACTATGAGCGAGTTGAGCTTCAACGCACTACTGATATTCCCCTGCATCCCCGGGATATTCATCATCGCTTGATTGTACCGATTGCTGGTTTAGACCGTGTGTCTGTTCAAAGCCTGGCTTATGCCCGCTCAATTTCACGGCATGTGACCGCCGTGCATGTTGCTATCGATGCACAAGACGCTGAGGTGGTTCGTGAGGCCTGGGATCGCTGGCAAAAGCACTTACCGGAAGAAGAAGAGACACACCTTATCGTCATTGAATCGCCCTATCGTTCGCTTTCAAGGCCTCTTCTAGCCTATATTGATACAGTGCACGAACTGTTCCCAGATGATACGCTGACGGTCATTCTCCCTGAATTTGTGGTAGCCCACTGGTGGGAGCACATTCTGCACAATCAAACAGCCTTGCGCCTGAAAGGAGCACTGCTTTTCCGTCCAGGTATCGTCGTTACAAGCGTTCCCCTGCACTTAAGGGACAGGGTTAGTTAAGGATAAGCAAGAAGAGATTAGGTCTCTCTGTAGCATCATGAGTTACCCCAAATTTTTGAAACTCATGTTCGATTATGATGAAGGCGCTCATTGAGCGCCTTCATCATAATCGAAGCTCTTTTTTATCTAAAAATCCGGAATAAATCATGACTCGACCTGCATTGCCAACTATGATAGACTTGTCTTCAGTCTAACAGAGTAAAGGTGTGGTGGTGGTACGAAAACACCTATTATGAGGAGCTTATAATGAATACCCATAGCGTGCAGAGTGATACCTCAACACGACCTGCGCGATTAATCGCAGTGGGGAATCGTATTGACCTACAAGCTGCTGCTACAGAGCAAAGTTTTGCGACAGAATTGGAGCGCATCATAGGCATGGCTATACCTCACCTGGCAAAAGATAGACCAAATCTCGTCGCCCTGGGTGAGATTTTAGGACTACCACTTGCTATGATTGGCAGGCGTGGGTACTTATCCCGGCTTATGCATACTTCGAATGTTGCTATCAGTATGCTGGCACTGGGTTATGGGCGTCGCATGATCCATTATCGACGTCTCTATCCAGGTATTTCTTTAGTTCGCTCACTGCTGCTCTCTCTTTCAGATGTACTGTATCGTCCTTTTGTAACTACCTTGAGCAGGCTAGCTGCTCAGCACTCTATTTACCTGTCGGCAAGCACTATTACTCCTCATGTGCAGCGTTCCACATCGACAATCGATATTAACCGTTTTGGACGACGTCACTCCGGACAAGTGTATCTTCCCACTGACGCAGGGGTATACAATACCAGCTTTTTGTGGGAGCCTGATGGTAGCCTGATTGGCTCAACCGATAAAGTATTTCTAACAAGCAGCGAAAAAGAAGTGCTCGATTTAACATCTGGAGATCTGGAGGCTGTGCAGGTCTTTGAGACGGAGATTGGGAAAATTGGGATGGCTATTAGCCTGGATGCTTTTACTCCTGAGTTTCTATGCAAATTGGATAGTCTGGGGGCATGTATCGTGATCCAGAATGACGCCAATGACCAGCCGTGGGCGAGCCCCTCTAGAACCAGTGAATGGCAGCCTCAGGAGTGGCTTAACTCAGTACTCGGTTCCGTGCAGGCTGAGTATCCGAACCTGCACTTTAATATTTGCCCTATGCAAATAGGAAACTTCTTTGATATCGCATTTGACGGGCAATCAAGTATTACTCTGAAGAGTGATCTTGAACCAGACCCCCACTGTAATTTTGTTGGCAATGATGGCTTTGTGCATACGCAGACAGGCAAGCCTCTTAAAGGTGAAATGCTGGCGATCTCACCATGGGTGATTGATGATCCCATTAAGACAAAACCTGATATGCCGCTTGCCGAGCGGCGCAAAATCCTGGAACAAACCGCTCGTCAACTCCTGCCTGGAGGTTCGCAGGCGAATCAATATAAAGAAGCTGCCATCTGGGCTGACGTCGAAGTGCCTATTGTGTGAAACAAGTTGTCGATTCAGTGCCCTATTTCAATGGGGGTATCTAAAAACATTTGGCCCAGTATGCAATTATGTGGCACTTGCGTTTTCTGGCGTGAAGCGGTAGAATCAGGGTGGTTCCACCTGTGTATGGTACAGTGGGAATCATGCAGGATTGGTTTTTTATCCCCTATCCCAGACATGCATTCCACCAAGCCAGCCCCAAGAAAGGTATATAAAACCGAATGACCATTATTACTCGACCACGCACAATCGGTGAGTTGCGTGAAAGTGGATATAGGTTGCTCTCAGTTAAGGAAGAGTTACGCAAAAATCTCATTCAAAAGATTCGTAGCGGGGAAGAGTTGTTCCCTGGAATAGTTGGGTATGAAGAGACTGTTATACCTCAGATTGAAAATGCTATTCTCTCTGGCCAGGACATCATCTTTCTTGGCGAGCGCGGGCAAGCAAAGACCCGTATGGCACGTAATCTTGTGAATTTGTTAGATGACGTGGTGCCGGTTATCGCTCATTGTGAGATCAACGATAATCCCTACGAGCCGATCTGCAAGGCCTGTCGTGATAAAGTTGAAGAACAGGGTGATAACGTAGAGATTGCATGGCTACCGCGTGATATGCGCTACGGTGAAAAGTTGGCAACACCTGATATTACCATCTCTGACCTGGTCGGTGAGGTAGACCCCGTGCGTGTTGCTGAAGGCCGCTATCTCTCGGATGAACTCACCATTCACTATGGAATGATTCCGCGTACTAACCGTGGTATTTTCTGTATTAATGAACTGCCAGACCTGGCTGAACGCATTCAGGTTGGTTTATTGAACATTATGGAAGAGCGCGATGTGCAGATCCGTGGCTACAAAATCCGTTTGCCACTTGATGTGTATGTCGTTGCCAGTGCCAATCCCGAAGACTACACCAATCGCGGACGTATCATCACGCCACTCAAAGACCGTGTTGGCTCTGAAATTCGCACACACTATCCACGCACGGTTGAGCATGAGATCCAGATCATGGAGTCTGAAAGCAACCACTTTATTACTGACGGCCTGGATGTCATCTTCCCGCAGTTCATGAAAGAAGTGATTGCCGAGATTACTCAGTTGGCGCGGCGCAGCAACGATATTAGCCAACGCTCAGGTGTAAGTGTACGTGTTTCTGTATCCAACTCTGAGAATGTGCTGAGCAGCGCCAGTCGCCGTGCTTTGCGCTTGAAAGAGCGGCATGTCGCACCACGTGTAAGCGACCTGTCGGCTATCATGGCCTCAACCGCGGGCAAGATTGAGCTTGATACTGTGGGTGATGTTAAAGAAGAGCGGGTCATCCAGAAACTTATCAATGGAGCCATCCTTAGCGTCTTTGGCGAATACTTTGATCAGCGTGACTTTGAACAACTGGTCGCAGGCTTCGAGCGCGGTTTGAGTGTGCAGGTGGGTGATGATATGCCATCCATGGAATATGTCAACCAGCTCTCCAAAGTGGGCGGACTAAGCAAAGCTATTGATAAGTTGAACGGACGAGGTAGCCCGGCCAGTATTGCATCGAGCGTCGAGTTTATCCTCGAAGGTCTCCATTTGAACCGTCGTCTTAATAAGGATGAAGTCAGTGGTAAAGTACGCTATCGGCGCTAGACAAGCAAGCAATAAAGGAACACTACCATGTTCGAGCGCTTTTTTAAAAATCGCTATGGGTATTCGCGTTGGGACGGTTCGCAGCGCATCGAGGGCCTGGATGCTGACGATGTCCTAAAGGCTCTTTCCGACGATTACATGGAGAATGGCAACTTGCAACAGGCGCTCAAACGCCTGATGCAGGATGGCATTCAAAATGAGGATGAGCGGCGTACTATGGGGCTGCGCGAACTGATGGAGCGTATGCGCAACCAGCGCAATCAGCAACTCAACCGCTATAATATGGCTTCAGGTGTCATGGATGACCTGCGGGAGAAGCTTGAAGAGATCAAAAACCTGGAACGCGAAGGCATTCAGGAACGCTTAGATGACAAACAATCTGCTCAGCAGAGCCAATCTCCTGCTGACCAACAGACGCCCTCATCTGGCCAACAACCACAAGCAGGCCAACGGCCTTCGCCCAGCCAGCAGGGGCAGCAATCCTCTGGCGACCAAAACCAGGCTGGGCAGCAGGGTCAAATGGGCGAGGGGGAGCAGCAGGGCAACGGAGATGATGACCTTACTCCTGAGCAGAAGCGCAAGATGCTGGAGATGATTGCCAAGCGCAAGCAAGAGTACCTGGATAAACTGCCGCAAGATGTACCAGGACAGATCAAGGGCCTCTCCGAATATGACTTCATGGATGACGAGGCACGCGAGAAATTCAAAGAACTGATGGATAGTCTGCAACAGCAGATGATGCAGCAATTCTTCCAGGGTATGCAGCAATCCTTGCAAAACATGACCCCTGAAGATATCGCTAAGATGCGCGAGATGATCCGTGACTTGAATAAAATGCTGCGTGAGCGACAAGAAGGCCTGGAGCCGGATTTCGACGCATTTATGCAGAAGCACGGTGAGTACTTCCCCGGGGTAAATTCACTGGATGATCTGATTGAGCAGATGCAGATGCAGATGGCTGCTATGCAGGGGATCATGGATAATCTCTCACCGGAGCAGCGCCAGGAGTTACAAGGCCTCATGGAGCAGCTCATGGGAGATGACCGTATCCGTGTCGATATGATGGAACTGGCGCAGAACCTGGAGGCCCTGGCGCCCATGGAACAGATGCGCACACGTTTCAACTTCCGGGGTGATGAATCTATTCCCCTCAACGAAGCTATGCGTATGATGAGTCGTTTGCAGCAGATGGAAGGGCTGGAAGACCAGTTTAACGAAGCCAGGCGTATGGATAACCTTGAAGCTATCGATAGCGAAAAGGTCAAAGAATTGCTTGGTGACGAAGAATACCAGTCAGTTGAGCAACTCAAAGAACTGATGAAGATGTTAGAAGAGGCTGGATACATCCAGAAAAAAGGTAATCGCTGGGAATTAACCGCCCGTGGTATTCGTAAGATCGGCCAAAAAGCCTTGCAGGATATCTTCAACAAGCTCAAGCGTGATGGCTTTGGTCGTCACGTCAGTCCTTTCCGTGGTGTTGGCGGTGAGCGTACAGATGAGAGCAAAGCCTATCAGTTCGGCGACCCCTTCCTGCTAGACCTGGAAAAGACGCTCATGAATGCCCTACATCGTCGGGGTGTTGGTACTCCCGTCGCGCTTCAGAAAGAGGATTTCGAGGTATATCGTACCGAATTTACCACGCAGTCCTCGACTGTACTCATGATCGACATGAGCCTGAGCATGATCTACAATGGCTGCCAACCTGCGGCAAAGAAGGTAGCCGTTGCCTTAGAGAGTCTGATTCGCTCACAGTTTCCACGTGACAACCTGTATATTGTAGGCTTTTCACGTATCGCGCGTGAATACAAACCTGATGAACTGATTGAGATGAGCCGCATGGACAATAGCCAGGGCACGAATATGGCGCATGGCTTGATGCTCTCGCGCCAACTACTTGCGCGCCATCGCGGCGTCAACAAACAGATCATCATGATTACTGATGGCGGCCCTACCGTCTGGTATGAGAATGGTGAATGGCTCTTTAACTGGCCCTACAACCACCTGGCCGAGCAACAAACTCTGTTGGAAGTTCAGCGTTGTACGCGTGAAGGTATCACTATCAACACCTTCATGTTGGAAGATGATAGCTGGATGATTGCCTTCGTCAATCAGATGTCAGAGATTAACCATGGTCGTACCTTTTACGCGGATAAGAACAATCTCGGTGAATACCTGCTGGTTGATTACCTGAACAGTAAACGAAAGTTTATTGCTTGATGGTTGATGCCGCACTAGAGAATTTTGTCCAGGGCCTGGAGCAGTTGGGCCTCAGCTCTATACAGCCGGGTACTCCTCAGTTTGAGCAGCTACTACAATACCGGCAAGAACTGCTGGACTGGAATACTCGCATTAATCTAACCGCCATTACCGATCCCGAGGAAGTGCTACTTAAGCACTTCCTCGATTCGTTATCTTTGTTACGAGTCTACGATAAACCTCGAACGCGCCTCCTGGATATTGGCTCAGGTGCGGGCTTTCCCGGCCTTCCACTCAAGCTTGCTCGCCCACATTGGTCAGTCGTATTGCTAGAAGCGACAGGGAAAAAAGTTACTTTTTTAGAGCATATCATCGATACGCTGCAACTGGCTGATATTGTAGCTGTACACGGGCGCGCTGAAGAACTGGCTCATAAACCTGCGTATCGCATGAAATTTGACGTGGTGACTGCCCGCGCAGTAGCCTCAATCTCCAGGCTACTAGAGTATGCCGCTCCCTTTTGTCGTGTTGGTGGGCAGATCATTCTCCTAAAAAAAGGTACCCTGGAAGAAGAATTAGCCCAGGGAAAAAGAGCCGCGCAAGCGCTTGGCGCTGTATTAAAAGCGGATGTTCCTGTCACGCTTCCTGGGCTTACAGATGATCGCCGCCTGCTTATATGGGAGCAGCGTATGCCCTGTCCATCGCATTTTCCTCGCGCTGGAGCCGCCATGGCGAAGAAACCTTTAGGAGAAATCTAGCCAGGTCGCTCTTTTTATTATTGAAGCAAGGACTCAAGCGTTCTGCCCACTACTACTGTAGAGCCGCTTGGCAATGTAGTATCTGTTGCCGCATCTGCAATCGCTACACCCATTTCAGTTGCTGTAGGGAGTTGCTCACTCTTGTTGCGCCATTGGCCGATGCCATTTGGCGAGCTTCGCTCGAGCAACTTGGGGGTGATAGTTCCCTCAATGAGATCACCTGTCACAACAATAAGGCGGATTCCCCGGTCATCTAACTCTTTTTGGCGTGCGCGTAGTGCTTGCTCACCTGCATATTTCGTCTCTGCAATGGGCGTATAAGCTGGGATTTGTTCCACTTGTCCATAAAGATGTGCCCAATGACTGGTGATAAAGACAAGCGTGCTTCCATGGGGCATAATTGGCAATGCCCCGTCCAGAAGCGCAAGTTGGGCATCACGGTTGATGTGCATAGGGTACTGTGGGTCGGCTGCTACCAGGTCGCGTTCCAGACCTCCGGAAGCATTCAGAACCACAATATCCAGGTGTCCACTCCAGGCCTTCGCTGCGGTGAAGAGTTGTTCTATATCTGCCTGCTGCGTAACATCACATCTGAGAGCAAGACCGCGTACCCCTCGCTGAGTTAGCTGAGCTATAACCTCATTAGCGCGTGCCTCTTTGTTGCGATACGTGATGATCGCATCATACCCATGCCCTGCTAACGCAAGGGCAGTGGCTGCTCCAATTCCCCGTGATCCGCCAGTAATGAGAGCCACAGGCCGGCCGGTTACGTCCATTTCAAAGTTCTCTTTTCGACCAGAGAAAGCATCTCCTCTGATGAAGAGAATCATACCTCTCCTGCTATCTTATTGCATTACGAGGGTAGCGTGCATCGTGTTCTTGCGAAGCAAGAATATCTTGAACCTGAATGGTTTTACCACGCTGCGGACTGACCGAGATCATCGCTATAGGCGTTTCTAGCAATTCTTCAACACGCTTCAAATATTGTTTCGCTGCTGTGGGAAGGTCGTCATATGCGCCAATGCCTGATGTTTCACATTGCCAACCTGGCACCTCTTCGTAGATAGGTTCACAGGCGGCGAGATCGCTCATACTGGCTGGTAGACTATGGACAGTTTTCCCGTGCAACTGGTAGGCAGTGCAAATTTTAATGGTTCGGAACGTGTCGAGAACATCAAGTTTGGTGATAACGGCGGCGTCCAGCCCATTTAACTGGGCCACAAAACGACCTGCTACTGCATCAAACCAGCCACAGCGGCGTTCTCTGCCTGTGTTTGTGCCATATTCATGGCCGCGGTCACGCAGTTCCCGACCGCAGGCATCAAACAATTCCGTAGGCATGGGTCCACTACCCACGCGGGTAATATACGCTTTGAAGACACCAATCACGCGATCAATTGAATGGGGAGGCAGTCCGGCCCCACCTGCAGCGTTAGATGACATCGTTGAGGATGAAGTAACATATGGATAGGTACCAAAATCAATATCGAGTAGGGCCCCCTGTGCGCCTTCCAGCAAAATCAATTTACGTTCAAATAGAGCTTCATGCAGCATTGCCTGGGTATCGGTGATATATGGGCGCAGTTGTTGACCATACCCAAAATATTCACCGTGGATCTCTTCGAGTGAGAGGGGAGGTTGGCCATAGATCTGAGTGATCATGCGGTTTTTCTGCTGCAAAATGGTGGAAAGTTTTGCTCGAAACGTATCTACGTCGAGCAGGTCGGCCATACGGATACCAGTACGTGCATGCTTATCTACATAGGCAGGACCAATACCTCGTTGCGTACTATCAATCTTATCTGCCCCTCGTGCCTGTTCCTCCATACGGTCTAATACAAAATGGTAGGGCATAACGACATGTGCCCGTTCGCTGATGTAGAGTTTAGATACATCTACACCGAGCTGACGCAATTCCTCCATCTCCGCGATGAGACCCTTGGGGTCAACAACAACGCCATTGCCAATAATACAGGTGGTGTTTGGGTAAAGAATGCCTGAGGGAACAAGGCGAAAAGCAAATTCTCCCTTCTCGTGCACAACCCGGTGTCCTGCATTGCTACCTCCCTGGTAGCGCACAACATATTGTGCATTCATCGCCAACTCGTCTACAATCTTCCCTTTACCTTCGTCTCCCCATTGGGCTCCACTAACTGCAACAACCGCCATAATAATGTCCCTTCTCAGCTATACGTTTTTTGCCACTGCTACGATACCCCAGAAATTTAGCACCTGTCAAGCGCTAGTGCTGCTGAATGTAACTTAACAATAATTGATCTGTGATTTGCTCGATGGGAGCACGATCATCTGTAAAGACGATGCCGCCATGCTCCGGGTGTCCCTGTGAAACAACAGGTGAAACCTCGCTAGCAACTTGTGCCATTACGCTACCTGGCGCGAATTGGGTTAAGTTGTTCTGGAAAGTGCTGATGGAAGTAGGCTGGACAGTTGCCATGATCTCTGTATTAAATGTGCCAGGCACGTCAAATGTGTACACATTGGAAAAAACCTGGCTCATTGTATTAACAAATGCCTGTACTAGTCTGTAGTCATGATTAGTATGAGCAGTATTGAGGACGACTACACCGCTGCTAGACAGGTGCGCATGAATCGTTTGGAAGAACTCACGCGTCGTGAGTTGGAAAGGAATATATGGCTGCTGAAAAGCATCAATCGCCACAACATCATACTGGGCCTGTGTTGTATCGATAAACGTCCGGCCATCTTCCTCGTAGATGTGCAGGTTAGGTTCATTCATGCCAAAATATGTTCGTCCCACGTTGACAATCGCGGGATCAATCTCTGCTCCATCAATAGGAACCGGTCCATATACCTGCGTAAATTGATGGGCAATAGTACCGGCTGCCAGGCCAATTATGCCTACACGATGCAATTTTTGTGGTGTAAAACCCGCATTAAAGTACGGCGCTGCCAAAAAATAATCCCAGTACCAACCCGTAAGTACAGTATTGGGATTAGGATAGTAGATGGAATGGATAGCCTGTCCCTCATTGAGAATGAGTTGTCTGCTTCCGTCTGCCTGCTGGGTAACCTGGATGTAGTTGTAAAGCGATTCTTGTTCGTAGATTAAATTGGGAATATCTTTTAAGGGTCCCAGGGGTAGTACCAGGGCTATCAACACCAGCGCGAAGGTAGGCCGCCAACGCATACGTAGTCCCCATAGAGAAGCCGCGAAAAGTAAGGTTCCGAAGATAAGCAGCGTGCGCCGGACGCCAAAAGTTGGGATGAGCCAGAGCACCGGTAGAAAAGCGCCTAAGATACTACCAAAGGTAGAAATAGCATACAGCGACCCGCTTGATCGTCCACTCTGACGAATTTCTTTGGTTGCTAAGCGAATGGCAAAAGGTGAAACGAGGCCGAGCAAGGTGACCGGCACAGCAAAAAGGAGGATAGTTCCCAATAGTGAACTGAGAAAGATCCCCACCGAAACCTGGGCCAGGCCGGTGACTGACCATTCTAGAATACTTTGACTGACAAAAGGGAGGATAGAGATGGAGAGTGCCGCCAGCCCTGTAATGGTACAGAGCACTTGTTCGGAAGGATAGCGGTCGGCCAGGCGACCACCAATGAAGTATCCAACGGTCAGATAGACTAAAATCAGTCCAATGAGACTGGCCCAGATATAGAGCGATGTTCCAAAGTAGGCACCCAGCAAGCGCGACGCACACATCTCCAGGGCCAGGCTACTCATGCCGCTGACAAATACCAGGATGATTAGAAAGTATTTCACGGTTTCTCCGAACTAAGATGTAGCCTGCTGGAACTGGAAGCGGCCAATCATGATTGAAAAATATTGTGTGTTCACCGCGTCAAATGCATCGTTGGCGGCCTGTAGCTCAATCACATAGTTTTTGCCCAGGTGGACAGTAGCAAAAACCTGGACTTTTTCCTTTTGATTGTTTAAGTCATACGTTGCCGTAGCGTATGTCCAGGTTTCGCCTCCAATGGTGGTCACTGCCTTCGTGTTTGGTGCTTTGTAGTTTTGTTGGTTCGCAAAGTTGTTTTGTAGATCAGCATCGACGAGATCACTGGCATTACTGCTTCCTTGCGTGGTAGGTACCTTGAACGCAGCATATTGATCTGGTTGACCGGGGTTGAGGAACAACACTCCCGTTTTATCGCTCGTTTGTCCCTGGTTCCAACCCAGGGGATATTCGACAATAAAGCCGTTGCTAGTACATGCCGAATTGCACCAGCTAAAATTTGCGTCAGGTGCAGGTGTAGGCGTAACTGTCGGAGATGGTATAGGCGTAGCGGTCGGGCTAGGAGTAGGACTTGGAATTGCTGTGGGGGCGAGGGTGGGCACTTGCGTTGGCGTTATGGCAGCGTTTGGCGCATTTTGTCCGCGCAAGAGATAGAGTGAACCAAAAGTAATCGCTCCAATGAGCGCAATTACTAGAAAAATGCTGGCAATGATCAATGCAGTAAGGCGCTTTTCTTGTTGGGGTGGAGGCGTCATCTGAGGCTGAACTCCATAACCCCCGTAATTCTGGCCTGTCGGAAACTGGGGCGCCTGCGGATAACCATGCTGGGTATAGTTACCTGCTTGAAAAGGTGGCACTTGCGGTCCATATTGGCCATTACCAGGATAACTCCCCTGCATTGGCGCTCCTGCGAAACTCTGTGGGTTGTAGCCGGATTGAAAACCCTGACCAGGATTTGCTGGTAGAACCGACATTGCTTCGGTAGCATCCTGGTAGAAGCCCGTCTGCTGTTGACCACCTGATCTGATCGCCGATTGATGTGGATCTATAGGACCACCCTGAGAAGGTGCCATATTGGGATTGTAGCCGGTAGGGATTGGTTCCGGGAGTCTGCCAGTATTGTAATTATTTGGTGCTGACGGTGAGGATGGAAGATTCAATTGCCCACTGCGTGGAGGTGTATATACCATCTCAGTTGCGTGCGCTTGTGGCGCGACAGGAGTACCACAATGTCCACAAAATGCTTCATCCTGGTCTACCTCATTGCCACAATTCGGGCATCTCATTACCATCTTCCTTTTCCTGGTTGCCTCTATGGTCTTAGTTCCGCTGATACAACTGTATCAGGGTTCATTATAGCGTATTTACCTATGAATGACTACCCTTTAACCCTTCTAATTCGATAGGAAGCTGGCGCAACCCTGGTTCATGGTAATGGTGGTAGGCAACCACCGATAATTGACCTTGCTCGTATGTACTATCTGGCTTAAATGGTCCACTGATGATTAACCACACCCAGGGAATCTCCTGCTCAACATTTACGCGCCGCATATTGTCACGGTCGGTGCTGCTGGCCACACGTAGTCCAGTCGGGTGACTATGGTATACGCCTACAATCTCGCCTGGATGGTCAAGTTCAGCCTCTAACAGGTCTTCTGGCGCAAACTCAAAATATGCTGGCGAATTGTGGATGTTGCGCAATGGGCGAACCCGTTCGATGTGCCAGCTACCTTCGCTGTCAACGTGCCCTAAGAGCAAGCCACAAGCTTCGATATCGTGACGCTGCCTTATATCCTCGGCCAGGGCTTGCTCTGCCTTGACACTAATGAAAACGCATGTTTTAGTATGTTTTAACATGTTTTTGGTTATTATCCTGGCATCTGTGTAATCTCTTGCATAAGTGCATACATCTGCCCTTTGCTGCTTTGTAATAGCAGATTTGCCACCAGTCCTGTCCAGCCTGTTTGGTGACTTGCGCCAAGACCAGCTCCATTATCTCCATGGAAATATTCGTAGAACAAAACCAGGTCGCGCCAGTGGGGATCATGCTGAAATTTTTCTACACCGCCATGAACCGCTCTGCGCCCGGTTTCATCGCGTAGAAAGATAGTGGTCAGGCGATGTGCCAGTTCTGTTGCCACCCCTTCCAAGCTGAGAAGCTTCCCCGAACCGGTAGGAAACTCGACTTTGAACTCGTCACCATAAAAGTGGTGAAATGTCTGGAGTGACTCAATGATCAGATAATTTAAGGGAAACCAGATGGGGCCGCGCCAATTGGAGTTACCACCAAATAGCCCGGAGTTAGATTCAGCTGGTTCGTAATCAATCATATGCTTGACTCCATTGACCTCGATCATATAGGGATGTGCCAGGTGATACCGCGAAAGGGCGCGGATCCCATAGCGCGAGAGGAATTCCGCTTCATCCAGCATGACCTTGAGAACGCGTGGTAACTTATCGGCGTTGACAATCGCAAGCAGCAGCTTTTCATTATGCTGGGCATCCTCTCTTCTCTCCAGATGATCGTTAATATCAATCCAGTTGTTAATGAACCACTGCATGCGGTGCTGAAAACTTGGCAACTGATCGACAAGGTCAGATTCCAGAATCGAAATGGCAAACAAAGGGATTAAACCGACTATTGAGCGTACTCTCAGCGGGAGGTGAGTTCTGTCCTCGTGATGAAGTACATCATAGTAGAATCCATCCTGTTCATCCCATAATTCAATGCCGTTGCTGCCCTCGTTCATAGCATGGGCGATGAACACAAAATGCTCAAAAAACTTACTGGCAATGTCACTGTAAGCGCGATTCTCCCGCGCCAGTTCCAGGGCAATCGTAAGCATGTTTAAGCAATACATGCCCATCCAACTGGTGCCGTCCGATTGCTCGATATAGCTGCCATCGGGTAAAGGGAGATTGCGATCAAAAACACCGATATTATCTAAACCCAGGAAGCCACCTTGAAAGACATTTTGACCCTCATAGTCTTTGCGGTTGACCCACCATGTGAAGTTGAGCAGGAGTTTCTGGAAGATTTTTTCCAGAAAATCGCGATCCCCTTTGCCAGTTACTTGCTGCTCAATTTTGTAGACGTGATAGGCCGCCCAGGCATGTACGGGAGGATTTACATCGCCGAAGGCCCATTCATAGGCAGGAATCTGGCCATTAGGGTGCAAGTACCATTCGCGTAGCAGCAGAATCAATTGTTCTTTTGCAAAATCGGGGTCGATGAAGGCAAATGCCACGCAGTGGAAGGCCAGGTCCCAGGCCGCATACCAGGGATATTCCCATTTGTCCGGCATGGAAATGACATCTGCATTGTAGAGGTGGGTCCACTCGTGATTACGCCCATTGAGGTGCTCTCGTGGTGGTGCTGGCTGCGTAGGGTCGCCGTTTAACCAGACTTTAACATCGTAGAAGTAGAATTCTTTACTCCATAACATACCCGCGAAAGCCTGCCTCTGCACCGATTTGGCGTCCTCTGAAAGGTTTTGCGGGATAATTGTTGCATAGAAGTCGTCAGCCTCCTTGATATTTTGGGCAAATACTGTATCAAAGGAGGAATCAAAAGGTAAGCTATCTTCAGGAGCCTGGTTGCTAAACCTCATACGTATTGTATGCGACTCGCCCGCTGCCAGTGTAAGCTGGTAGTGTGTCGCTGCCTTTGTCCCTACCTGCGCTGGATTGACGGCTTCATGATTACCATGCACAATATATTCATTGATGCCGTCTTTGACATATGGGTTGGTATTGAGAGCACCATACAGCCGCTGCTGATTGGTTTCGTTCTCAGTAAAGAGCAGATCCACCGGCGTTTCACAATAGAGCCAGCGATTTCCAAGATAAGATCCTGTCGCTACGTGTGAATTATCTACATCATTACCTGGCCGGGCTTCAATGACCGTATGGGTGGGAAATGCGAAAGCAGGTCTATACTGGCTCAGATTAGGGCGAGATGAATTGGGTATCCATGACCAGGTATTCCGAAACCATAACGTAGGCAACAAGTCAAGCTTTGCCTGCTCATTGCCTCGATTGATAACTGTCACACGTATCAGTATATCTTCCGGGCCAGCTTTAGCATATTCAACAAATACATCGAAATAACGATCATCATCAAAAATACCTGTGTCAATGAGTTCGTATTCAGGCCTGGTGCGGTCGCGTCGCCGATTCTCCTCTACAAGTTGAGTATAGGGATAGGCGGTCTGGGGATATTTATAGAGATATTTCATATAACTATGGGTAGGAGTGTTATCCAGGTAGTAGTAATATTCTTTGACATCCTCACCGTGGTTGCCTTCTTCGCCTGTCAGTCCAAAGAGTCGCTCTTTAAGGATAGGGTCACGTCCGTTCCACAGGGCCAGTGCAAAACAAAGCTGCTGATGGCGATCACTGATGCCGCCAAGTCCATCCTCTCCCCAACGGAAAGCCCTGGAACGCGCGTGGTCATGAGGCAGGTAATCCCAGGCTGTGCCATTGGGGCTGTAGTCTTCACGCACCGTTCCCCAGGCCCGTTCACTCAAATATGGCCCCCACCTCTTCCAGTGAACACTCCGCTCCCGTGACTGTTGCAGCCTTTCATGCTCAGTTGTCATACGCTCTCCTTCTTCTCATGATGCTCTTTTTACCCTCTCAATCACTATTGCCAGAGCGATGATGAAAGGCGCTGTGATGGCTATTTGTGCCCTTTCATAAATTGATCTGCGCTGAAGTTTCTCAAGTCGGCTATATGTAATACGCTGATATCTGGATGAAAGTTTGGTGGCATCTGGCCCGCAGCGTATTTGCCTTGCTTGACAAAGACCGTGGTCACGCGGTCCCCCCTGCTTGCCTTGATATCTGCAAGTATCTGTGGCTTGTCATCTATGGCCACGTAATGGTCGGCTGGATACTTCTGCGTTATCTCTTCCAGGTGTTGCTGTTTATGCACATACAGCAGGACGCGCCCCTCTACCGCGTCTGCCAGATTGCTATGAAAAATCTTTTCGGCCTGGAAGAACATATCACCATCCGAGACGATTACCGTTAAACCTAAGCTGCGCAAGTATGGCAAGGTTTCGAGTACGCCTGGATATAAGGCCTTGAAGAATGGGTAGTTGATAAAAATGGACTGAACGTGTAGGTACGTTTGCTCGTCAAGTTCTGTAAGTGGTGTTTGCTCACGCAGTCGTTGTAGGGCAAGAGGGATGTTTACAACGCCGCTTTCCTCGCGCACCTGCTCATAGATGTCCCAGAAGCGCTTGGTAAGGACCGGGCCTAATTCTACCTGGATATGTGCATCCAGGTCGTTTTTCACAGCGTCGTTATCTATTAAGGTGTTATCCACATCAATCAAAAATACCAGGCTTGGCATTGTAGTTCCTCATTTCTTATAGCAAGCTTGCAGCGAATATTATATTTGACCAGTAAAGAGAGGAAGCGTCACATAAAAGGTAGAACCATGGCCCTCAATACTTTCAGCCCATACTTTACCCCCGTGACGAGTCATCAACTCATGTACGAGGTACAGTCCAATACCCAATCCACTTATAGAACGATCAAAGTTGCTTGCTCGGTGAAAACGTTTGAAGATATGGGGCAATTCACTGCTTGCAATCCCCACCCCATGATCTTTGACCCAGATAAGAGCCTCCCGCGACTTCTTCTCTGTAAAGCTCAGACCAACCTCAATTTCACTGCCAGGTGAGCTGTATTTTGTTGCATTACTGATAAGATTATTCAGAACCTGGTCAATGCGGTCTTCATCATAATACGCCATCAATCTATCGCCAGGCTGAAGTCCATCCAGGGTAAGACGGATAGTATGTCGCTTACTCGTAATCGCTTGAGTTTTTACAGTATGAGTAATTGTAGCAAGTAGATTATGCATAGCGGGATTGATCAACAATTGTACATTTTCGATACGCGCGAGATCAAGCATAGCTTCGATTAAACGGGCGAGGCGCTGGCTCTGTTCCATAATGCTTTTGATAGCCTGTAAGCTCCGTTGTGGTGCCTGGTTATCACTCTGAGAGAGAAAGATCTCGAGCAGTTCTGCGAAACCCTGAATAGCTGTAATGGGAGTACGCAACTCATGGCTAGCAATAGAAACGAATTCGTTTTTGTGTTGCTCAATACTTTTGCGTTCAGTAATATCTTGAAAGACGACAACAGCCTCGCGGATAACGTTATTCTCTGCGCGTATGGGTGTTGCTGAAGCAAGGACTACGGCCTTTGTACCGTCCGGTCTGGTCAGAAAAATTTCTTGCCCACTGATTGTTTTCCCGTGTAACGCATGTATATAGATGTAATCCTCTGGCGCAATATGCTGGTCTTTGCTATTTTTAATGCTAAAAGAAATAGGAGGGTATTCAGAGGTGGGAAGCATACCTATGTCCGTAATAGGCACGCCTAGAATATGTGCAGCGGACGTGTTGACATAGCTAATGCGCTGACCAGAAGCTTCAATGAGCAGAACACCTTCAGGTAACTGGTCCAGTACTGCTTGTAAACGCGCGTGTTCATTTTCAACAGCCGAGGTTTCTATGACCTCTAGCCGCTTGCGTTCTGCTTCTACAGCCTGATTCGTTCGATTCAGCGAGGCATGGTCCATTTCAAGATGGCCACGTGCCAGGACTTGAGATGTCACTTCGTTAAATACCAATAATAAATGATTAATCCGCCCTTCGGAGTCGCGTATAGGGCTAAGCGACCAATTCCAATAGGTAAGGCCGCGCACGCTTGATGGAAAAACCTCTTCATCTACTTTGTAGTATATTCCTGTTGCTAAAACTGCCTGCCTGGCTGTGACTAATTTTGGGGTAGCCTGTTGAGGTAACCAATCTATAATTGAATACCCAATGATACTCTCATTTCGCCTGATTGCGTCCAGGTACTCTTCATGAATCTGAAAATAGGTGGTGTTTGCCGAGAGGAGAGAGAAGTCATCTGCACCAAGTAGTGCCACTCCCATGGGTAGGTGCTCTAGCATTAAATATGTATAGTCAATGGACTGTGTATTGTCTGGTGTTTTCATATAACCGCTACACCCTCTACGACTTCTTTGGTATCTCGCCAGACTACTATCATATTACTCTTAAAATACAAGTATGTATTTTGGTCAATCATACGCTAGTTGTCAAGCTTAAGAAGCCAGTAATGTGGGCTGGTGGTCATTTATGGCTGTTCAAACTTGACATTCACTGCGTACTTATAGAAAATTGACTGGGTATTCCCTTTAAGGTAAAATCTATATGAAACGGCATGTTTGGCGTTTTTAGCAATCTTTGGAATAGCTTGCCTGCTTAAATGGCGAAAAGAAATAAACTCATCTTATGAAAGTCATATTTCGCAGTAAAGATTTTGTAAGTGTAGAAGGTTCTGGTTATGGTTTCAACAACCGGCGTCCAGCCGTCAAAGCCTGGCATTACCTGGGTAGGGTACAGCATATGAAATGGGAGGGCTGGTACGAATGCCAGTGGGAAGGCTCTGAACTGCTCTGGACTGTGCACGGTGACGAGCGGCTCTTTGGCCTGGCGGCCGCCCTGAAATCCCGAGGCTTTGTTGTGGGAGTCAAACAAGATAAAGAAGAGTAGCCATGATTTCTGAAGTCGTACATACAAAGAAACGAATTGTCCTGCTTATGTCTCCGGCCACCTATCGTGCGGGAGCATTTTTAGCTGCTGCTAAGCGGCTAAACCTTGAGGTTGTGGTAGGTATTGATCTACCTGAGAGCCTATCCGAATACTGGCACGTCCCGCTTGGTGTTGATTTTGCCCATCCCCAGGCATCCGTGCGCACAATTGTTGATTATGCACAAGAACATCCTATCGCTGCCATTCTCTCTGTCGATGGCTGCCATTCTCTCTGTCGATGATGCTGCGAGTGAACTGGCTGCCTTAGCCAGTGCTGCCCTGGGACTGGCACACAACTCACCTCGCGCTGCGGAAGCTGCCCGTGACAAATTGTTGATGCGCTCTTTGATGTCAAAAGGAGGAGCACCCTGTCCCGTCTATCGACCCTTCTCGCTAAGCGCTGATCCCGTCGATGTCGCGGCCCAGGTAACCTATCCCTGTGTGGTGAAGCCTTTACGTCTTTCTGGCAGCCGGGGCGTGATACGCGCCAATACGCCGGACGAACTTGTGACAGCCTTCAATCGTACACGCCGTCTCCTCCTCTCCGAAGGTTACACACTGGATGACTCACTCCTGGTGGAAGATTTTATTCCCGGCTTTGAAGTTGCTCTGGAAGGTATGCTTACCCACGGACAATTGAAGGTATTGGCGCTCTTTGACAAGCCTGACCCACTGGATGGCCCATTTTTTGAAGAGACCATTTATATTACTCCTTCATGCTTGCCGACTCAGGTGCAGGCAGATATTGCCTCGTGTGTCACAACGGCGGCTGCCTCGCTAGAGTTACGCGAAGGGCCAGTACACGCCGAACTACGGGTCAACGAACACGGACCATGGATGCTGGAAATTGCCGGGCGTTCTATTGGTGGGCTCTGCTCAACTATCCTCGAGTTTGGCTCTGGTATGTGCCTCGAAGAACTCATTTTGCGCCAGGCCATTGGCCAGGAAATCACCTCTATTGAGCGGGAAAAACATGCTGCCGGCGTCATGATGATACCTATTCCAGCGGCTGGTATGCTTAAGGCCGTACACGGTGTTGCAGAGGCCGAAGCTGTTCCCCATATTACAGGCGTTGAGATCACTGCTAAACTCAATCATGCCTTGGTTCCCTTGCCCGAGGGAGCAAGCTACCTGGGGTTTATCTTTGCTCGCGCAGATGCGCCCGCCGAAGTGGAAGATGCTATTCGTGAGGCCCACAAACACTTGCGCTTTGACATCAGGCGAGAAATACCTGTGTTAAGACCCGTGGGGTAGGAAAACAGAGCTTCTGCTCAAACTTTAATGCCCTTGATATTTCAAAGGCATCAGTTCGAGCAGAAGCTCTTTTTCTATGTAAAATCCCTTGACATTTATCTCTTCTATCCATATACTTATTTTAAAGTGTGCGGAACCGCTTCCGCAACCGCTTCCGCAACCGTTTTCAAGAGTGCGAGAAGTCCGGCACGCGCAAGGGAGGTATATGTCAAGAAAACCCACCATTGACGACATCGCCCGTTTAGCTGGCGTATCTAAGACCACTGTCTCCCGTGTCTTAAATCATAAGTCAGATGTAGATCCCATGACGCGTGAACGTGTCCTGCGTGTCATTGAGGAGCAAAACTTCGTTCCCAGCATGACCGCTTCCGGGCTGGCGGGTGGCCGGAGCCGACTTATTGGCATGCTTATTCCTGCCTGGAGCTGGCCACTCATTCCTGATCTCACTCGTGGCATTGTCGAAGTTGTCAAGCAATCCCCTTATGAACTTGTCCTTTATAGTATTAACGATGAAGACCTTGCCAGAGACCGCAGCGAAGTTATCAACCGTTTGCTAGCAGCCCAACTTACTGCTGGCCTCCTTGCTATCTATCCCGAACAGGTATCGCAGCATCTAACGCGCCTTTACAACCAGGGCTTTCCAGTCGTGATTATCGATGATCAGCAAATACAAACCACTCCATGGGTTGGTGCGGATAATGAGACTGGCTCCTACGAAGCAGTGAGCCACCTGATCAGGTTAGGCCACCGGCGCATTGCCCATATTCAGGGACCGCCTGAATACCTCGTTTCACACGATCGTTATCAGGGCTATCGTAAAGCGCTGCTTGATGCTGGCATAGCTCCCGATCCTGAGCTTGTACTGACAGGTGATTTTCTACCTCCCAGCGGGCGTGCCTGTGCTATCAAGCTTTTCGAACTTCCTCTTGAAAAACGCCCTACCGCTATTTTTGCGTCTGCTGACCAGATGGCATACGGCGTACTCGCAGCTGCCGAGGAGTTTGGCCTCTCTATTCCACAGGATATCGCTCTCGTAGGCTTTGACGATGATGTTCCTTCGGTGCACACTCGTCCTCCGCTTACGACTGTGCGACAACCCTATCTCGAGATGGGCCAGCGCGGCATCGAGTTACTCTTATCTATGCTTGATAAACCAAGGCTTTCAGGGGGTGGTATCTCCGCTCTTCCAAGGACGAGTAGAACCTCGAAAAAGGGTTATGAAGAGGCCAGCTCTACCGGGGTCCAATCTGTTCGTATTCAACTTCCTACTCACCTTGTAGTACGTGCATCTTGTGGCGCTGACTATCATATTTCGCTGCCAACTTCGTCAGACACGGCAACTTTGTAGGGTTGCTATGAGAGGTGTGATGCACAGATTGCATAATTTGGAGCATTTCATCCTCGAACTCGTTTGCTCAAGCTCTGTGAGTTTACGAGTAAGAATACTTATGTATAGGTAGGTCCCGATTGTTCTTTTGGATCGGCGCTTGATCCACTCATTCAGTGTTAGGAGGTTATCGATGATCCTTCATTCCCTATCTATGAGGAAGACAAGCCTGGGCATGCTCCTCCTCTCGTGTCTCATGGTGCTTGTTATCATCTTATCTGCCTGTGGGGGGACTACAACCCCAACGTCCCATAAGCAGAGCCCTCTTACAATTGTGGGAAACACAAATGGTGACTTCACCAGGGTCTTTAACCCCTATAACCCCAATTACAATATCGGGGCGCAGGGCATGATCTATGAAACTCTGCTCTTCTTTAATCGCCTGGATGGCACTATCAAACCCTGGCTGGCTTCAAGCTACTCGGTTTCGACTGATGCTACGGTAGAGACCTTTCACTTGCGGCCAGGTGTGAAGTGGTCGGATGGCCAACTCTTGACGAGTGACGATGTCGTGTTTACCTTCAATCTCCTTAAGAAGTATCCCGCTATGGATACAAACGGCATCTGGCAGTCTCTCAAAAGCGTGACTGCGACCGACCCAAGCACTGTAGTGGTAACTTTGAATACATCTTTCAGCCCCTTGCTCTGGTATGTGGCTGGGCAGACCTATATCCTCTCCAAGCACCAGTGGTCTCAGGTCAAAGGTGATGCGAGTAATTACGCCGATCCCAACCCGATTGGTACAGGGCCGTATATTTTGAAGACATTCACACCTCAGCTCTATACTTTGGCCAAGAACCCGAACTTCTGGCAGCCTGGCAAACCCGAGGTCAATCAACTGAATTTCCCGGCCTACAACTCAAATACAAGTGCGGAACTGGCGCTCGATCGTGGCAAAGTTGACTGGGCCGGCCTCTTCGTCCCTAACCTTCAACAGACCTTTGTCAGCCGCGATCCGGCCCATAATCACTACTGGTTCCCTTCCAGTGACATGGTCTTGCTCTTTCTCAACACCGCCAAATACCCCTTTAATCTGCTGCCTGTGCGCCAGGCCATCAGCTATGCCATCGATCGTCAGAAGCTCTACAAGATTGGTGAGAGCGGCTACGAGCCTGTTGCCAGTCCTACCGGATTGGTACTACCAGAAAATAAGAGCTATCTCTCGCCTGACTATGCCAATACTAGCTTTACCTTAGACCCCAACAAATCGGTCCAATTGCTACAGAGCGCCGGCTTTACCAGGGGCTCTGATGGCATCTATGCCGACAAGAACGGCAAAAAGCTTTCCTTTACGATCAACGTCGTCGAGGGTTGGACCGACTGGATTACTGATTGCCAGATCATGGCCAGTGACTTTAAAGCTGTCGGTATTAACGTCACCGTCAACACTATGTCTCAGGATGCCTGGTACAACGCCTTGCAGATGGGGACCTACAGCGCATCCATGTTGTGGACGAATCCTGGCCCAACGCCCTACTTCATCTACGACGGCCT
>WNFM01353316.1_pt2 | contig 34262 bp, 31 predicted proteins | sample 5400271 | NCBI WGS metagenome assembly WNFM01 (sample SAMN13153352, study PRJNA577476) | soil metagenome | isolation source: 60 cm saprolite on Douglas fir-dominated hillslope | place: USA:California | collected 2013-09-17 | reverse complement strand
CGGATTAAGGTCGTTGCTGCGCGCCAGGGGAGAGACGTCGGTCGGATGGGCGACGATGAAAGTCGGCTGGATCAATTTGTCTTCGGTGGTCTGCTCGAACAGCTTGAGCTGCAGCAGGCCCAGTCCATCGGTGGGGAAGACTTCGACCCTGAGGCTTTCCAGCGCATCGCGCAGGGTTTCGAGTTTCGACAAGTCCTGCGGTGAATACCGGGTGTTGTACTTGGCGATGGCTTCGGCCATGGTCAGGCGGTCGAACGGTTTGCCCAGGTCGATGGCGGTGCCCTGGTAGTTCAAGGTCGTGCCGCCGGTCACTTTTTGCGCAAGCCCGCGCAGCAGTTCTTCGGTGAGATCCATCAGGTAATGGTAATCCTGATATGCCTCGTAAAACTCGAGCATGGTGAACTCCGGGTTGTGCCGGGTCGACATGCCTTCATTGCGGAAATTGCGGTTGATTTCGAACACCTTCTCGATACCGCCCACTACCAGGCGTTTCAGATAGAGCTCCGGCGCGATGCGCAGGTAGAGCTGCATGTCGAGCGCGTTGTGATGGGTCACGAAAGGGCGCGCCGCCGCGCCGCCGGGAATCGGCTGCATCATCGGCGTCTCCACCTCGAGATAGCCGCGCGCGACAAAAAACTCGCGGATGGCCTGGATGATGCCCGAGCGGGCCTTGAATACCCGTTGCGATTCCGGATTGGTGATCAGATCCAGATAACGCTGGCGGTATTTCTGTTCCTGGTCGGCGAGGCCGTGGAATTTCTCGGGGAGCGGCCGCAGGGATTTCGAGAGCAGGCGCAGGCCGGTGATCTTGACCGAAAGCTCGCCCGTCCTGGTCTTGAACAGTGTCCCCTCGGCGCCGAGGATGTCACCCAGGTCCCAGTGCTTGAAGGCGGCGTGGGACTCTTCGCCGGTGACGTCATTGCTGATGTAGAGCTGGATGCGGCCGGACATGTCCTGCAGCGTGGCAAAACTGGCTTTGCCCATCACGCGCTTGAGCATCATGCGTCCGGCTACCGTGACCTTGATGGCGGCCGGTTCGAGTTCCTCGTTGGGCCTGGCGTCGTAGTCGCGATGCAGGTCCGCAGCGAGGTGGGTGCGCCGGAAGTCGTTCGGAAACGCATTGCCGGCGCTGCGCAGGGCTTTCAGTTTTGCCTTGCGCTCCTCGATGATCTGGTTGGTATCGACCGCCGGAGCAGGTTGGTCCTTGTCTTCCATGTTCTATACGCCTTGCTTCAGACTGGCATTGATGAAGTCGTCGAGGTCGCCGTCGAGTACCGACTGCGTGTCGCCCCGTTCGACGTTGGTGCGCAGGTCCTTGATGCGCGACTGGTCGAGCACATAGGAGCGGATCTGGTGCCCCCAGCCGATGTCGGTCTTGGAATCTTCCATCGCCTGCTTCTCTTCGTTGCGCTTGCGCATTTCCAGTTCGTAAAGCTTCGCCTTGAGCATGGCCATGGCTTCCGCGCGATTGCGGTGCTGGGAACGGTCGCTCTGGCATTGCACGACGATATTGGTCGGCAAATGCGTGATGCGGATCGCGGAGTCCGTCTTGTTGATGTGCTGGCCGCCGGCACCGCTGGCGCGGAAGGTATCGACGCGCAGGTCCGCGGGATTGATGGCGATCTCGATCGTATCGTCCACCTCGGGATAGACGAACACGCTGGCGAACGAGGTATGGCGCCTCGCGTTCGAGTCGAACGGTGACTTGCGCACCAGCCGGTGCACGCCGCTCTCGGTGCGCAGCGTTCCAAATGCATAGTCCCCGGTGACCTTCAAAGCCGCGCTCTTGAGTCCGGCGACATCGCCGGGCGATTCTTCGAGCACCTCCACCGTGAAACCGCGGCGGTCGCAGAATTTCAGGTACATGCGTTCGAGCATCGACGCCCAGTCCTGCGCCTCGGTTCCGCCGGAACCGGACTGGATGTCGAGGAAGCAGTTGTTCGGGTCCATGGGATTGGAGAACATGCGGCGGAATTCCATTCCCGCCACGATCTTTTCCATGTCGGCGATGTCTGCGGCGATCGCGTTCAGCGCGGCATCGTCGTTCTCGGCACGGGCCATGGCAAACAGGTCGCGCGCGTCGCGCAATCCCTGGTCGAGCTTTTCCAGCGTGGCGACGACCGATTCGAGCTGCTTGCGTTCACGGCCCAGGTCCTGGGCACGCTTCGCATCGTTCCAGATCGCGGGATCTTCGGCGAGCTGGACGACTTCGGTCAGGCGATTGCGCTTGCCTTCGAAGTCAAAGATACCTCCGCAGCTCTTTGGTCCGTGAATCGAGGCCGTCCAGCTGGTTGGCCAGCGCATTGAGGCGTTCTGCTTCCATGTGAATTCCGATCTGGTGAGAATTGCAGGTCCGAAAGGCGCGCATTTTAACTGATGTCGTCTATAAAGCCGCCGGTTTGGTGACCACCAGGGCGACCACCAGCCCGGCGACGACTGCCGTCATGGTGCCGGCGCAGCGGCGGAACAACGGCTGGCCGCCCACCACCAGGACCAGGCCGAGCTTGAAGACTGTGTTGGCGATGATCGCCAGAACAACGGCAATCGCGACCTGGCCGCCCGCCAGAGCGCCCAGGTTGAACAGACGCAGGCTGGAAAGGGTGATCGCGTCCACATCGGTCAGGCCCGAGATCAGTGCAACCGCATAAAGGCCGGCGCTTCCCGCAATGTCCGAGAGCCACGCCGCGAGCAGCAGCACGCCCGCGTACATTGCGCCGAAGGCCAGCGCGGTGCGCAATTCGGTCGGATTCTTGATGTCCGGAACGGGACCGTTGTTTCCCGCCGCCCGGTTGCGCCAGCCCAGATAAGCGAGGCTGACCACCCCGGGCAGCAGGCCGAAACCGAATAGTGGAAGCAGCGTTCGCAATAGTTGCGGCGCCATGAAAGCCGTGAGCACGGCAAGACGGACCAGCAAGACCAGACTGGCGAGCAAGATCACCACCGTGGCCGTCGGGGCCAGTTCCGGATGCTCGCGTCCATGGCGCGCGTAGACCAACGTCGTCGCCGTGCTGGACACCAGTCCGCCGAAAATGCCGAGCAAAGGCGCGCCGTAGCGCTGTCCGATCAGCCGAAACGCGACGTAGCCTGCGAGACTTATGCCGGATATCAGGACCACGATGATCCACACCTGGCGCGGATTGATGACGGCGTAGGGGCCATAGTTCTGGTCAGGCAGGATCGGCAGGATGACGAACATCAGCACGCCAAACTGCAGGATGGAGATCAGATCGCGTCGTTCCAGCCTGGTCGTGATGCCGCGCAGTTCCGCTTTGAAATAGAGCAGCGCGGTAATGATGATGGCCAGCATGACGGCCGTAGTTGCATGATCGAACCAGACCATGGCCGCGAGCGCGTAGCACACCAGGACGGCGACGACCGTGGTGGTCCATGGCTCCTGTTGGGTGGGATCGGTCGCATAGGCGGTGATGATCATGGCTGCCACGATCAAGATGCCGGCGACGAGCACGGCGGGCGAACCGGTTTGCTCGCTGAGGAAGGCGCCCAGCGCGCCGAACAACGCAACCAGGGCGAACGTACGCAATCCGGCCTTGACGCCGGCATGACGCTCGCGCTCCAGGCCGATCAGAAGGCCGATCGCAAGACTGGTCATGAATGCTGGCAAGTGCCTGAGTTCTGTTCCATCCAGCCAGTTCCAGTCCATCGTCTTGTCCTCAATCGGCCGGCTGCCAATGCTCGACCAGCAATTGCACGGATCGGGTGGCGTTGAATTCATTGACCTGGACACGGTATACCGCGCGGATGCGCATGGGTAGCGGATCGCTGTGCCCGAACAGGATGCCACCTAAAATGCGTGTGGAGCCGGGTGTGCGTAACCGCAGCTTCAGGTGCCTGCCGACGACGATGCGCTGATCGGCGATTTCATACTCGTCGCAAAACACCGGCGCCAGGAATCCCTGTCCCCAGATCCCGCTGTCCAGCGCCTCGGCGAATGCCATGTCGATTTCCGCGGCAAGCAGGCTGCCATCGGTTTCGATCAGGCGTTCCAGGTCGGCAGGACCGACCAGGTCGCGAACGACTTCCTCGAAGGCCGCGGTGAATGCGGCGACGTCCGTTCCGCGTATTGTCAGTCCGGCTGCGGCCGCATGACCGCCGAAGCGCAGGATCAGGCCTGGATGGCGTTTGGTGACGAGGTCGAGCGCGTCGCGCAAATGCAATCCGGGAATGGACCGTCCCGACCCCCTGGCTTCGCCGCCGTCGGCGCGATGAAAGCGCTCGCGCAAGCGGGCCGCGAGGATACCGATCACGCCTTGATGCCAGGACTCGTCGTACAGGCTCAGACTGTAGGTGTCCGCCACATCGATCTTTTCCATGAGTGCCAGCGCCGTTTCCTGCATGCCGGCTTCGATGTCGCGGCGCTCGCGGTTGAGCGCGTCGAGTTGTTTCGCCAGTTCCGTCGCTCGTGCCGGATCCTGCGTCAGCAGGCATTCGATGCCGACCGACATGTCGGTCAGCCGCCCGGCTGCGTTCAGGCGCGGCCCGACCACGAAGCCGAGATCGTAGGTGGATACGCGCGATGGATCGCGTCCGGAGACGCGCAACAGCGCAGCGATCCCGGCGCGGGCGCGTCCGGCGCGGATGCGCCGCAACCCCTGGTCGACCAGGATGCGATTGTTGTCGTCGAGGCGCACGACGTCGGCGACGGTGCCGAGCGCGACCAGATCGAGAAGTTCGGCAAGGTTGGGCTCCTGGCGTTGGCTGAACCAGTCCCGACGCCGCAGTTCGGCGCGCAAGGCGACGAGTACATAGAACATCACGCCGACTCCTGCCAGGTGCTTGCTCGGAAAATTGCAGCCGTGCTGGTTGGGGTTGACGATGCAGGCTGCGGCCGGCAGCTGCGCGCCCGGAAGGTGATGATCGGTAATCAACACCTGGATGCCGAGACTGGCGGCTTCCACGACGCCTTCCACGCTGGCGATGCCGTTGTCCACCGTGATCAGGAAATCCGGCTTCCTGGTGGCGGCCAGTTGCACGATTTCCGGCGTGAGTCCGTAACCGTATTCGAAACGGTTAGGCACCAGATATTCGACTTTCGCCCCGAAACTTTGCAAGCCGAGCATGCCGACGGCGCAGGCGGTGGCGCCATCGGCGTCGTAATCGGCGACGATGAGCAGGCGTTTTTCGGCGGCGATCGCGTCGGCCAGCAAGGCAGCCATGGGGGCGCAATTGAGCAATGGGTCGAACGGCAGCAGCCCAACCAGTGAGGTATCGAGCTGCGAGACTTCGAGGACGCCGCGGGAAGCGTAGATTTTTGCCAGGACCGGGTGCAGGCCGCTGGCGCGCAGCTTTGCAAAGGCCGCCGGAGGCACTTCGCGCTCGAGGATGCGGGGGAGAATTGTCATGGTCTGCGAATCGGGGCGTCGAGCGCGACGGCGGGCCTCCACAGACGCCACCAGTTCCTCCGGCTTACCGACCATCGATGGCTGCGGCCATTGGCGACCGTCTCAATGACCAGTTGGCGAATGCGCCCCTTTTTCAGCAACCTTGCCAGGGGTGAGAACCAGCGCTGCTCCAGGTCTTCGAGCGCATCTTTCCAGGCGGCGGGATCGAGACGCATCGAGGCAGTTGCCGCGGCGCGCAATTCGATCAGGACATCATCCGCGACAATCGCATCGATGCCTTGTTCGGTCGCGGCAAACGGGATGCCCGCGAGCTTCGCCAATCCGCGCGCCAATGCGCTGCTGCCCATCACGACCTGGAAGGAGGTGCGGGCTTGCGGGAGCGTTCCGCCGCCCGAGAACCAGAGGCTGTTGATCTGCAGGGCGCCACGCTGCTCGCGTTCCTCGTTGACTGGATGGGCGTGCAGCAACATCTGCACTTCGTTGAATATCCGGTGCCAGGCCAACCGGTCTTCGCCTTCGGGCAACATGCGGTCGACATCGTGGCCGACTGCCCGCGACAACCCGCTGGTGTGAATACGCGCGGGCCGGGCGGTTTTGAGGTACCAGCGATGCGGTTGGGGCGCGAGAAAGGTGAAGTGATCGGCGGCGAAATGGCGATTGAGCGCGGCGCACAGCGAAACCGCCTCGGCGTCGGTGATCGACAGGCTGTCAGGGGCCAGCAGGATAAGCCGGTCGCGATTCACCTGAAGGTGCACCGGATCGGCGCTCAGCCAGAAATCTCCGCCTGGAGGCATGCCGGTGCCGAACAGCGCTATCGGCGCAACCGGCCAGTCCGCCTGCCGCTGCACTCCGAATCGTTCGCACAGCCACGCATGTTCGTCGTCGCAACGGGATTCGCCGGCATCGCCGCGGCCGATCAACGTCCGCAGCGCGGGAACAACCGGCGCATCGGGGTCGGCATCGGCATGCGGCCAGAACAGGGCGGGAATGAACAGGGTGACGGTATGCACGGCGTCGGGGCGAGAAGACGACTTTGAGTTTAGCATGCAGGTTTTGTGCCGCTTGCGGCAACCTGCACGAATCCGCGCGGTCTTACGCATCACCGGCGGAATATGGCAGACTGCGCATCGCCGCCGTAAAACCCACGCCTTAAAACCTTTCATCCATGCTGACGCCGTATGAGTTGTTCGTCGGGCTGCGCTACACGCGCGCCAAACGGCGCAACCATTTCATCTCCTTCATTTCCATAACATCGATGCTCGGCATCGCCCTGGGCGTCGCCGCGCTGATCGTGGTGTTATCGGTCATGAACGGCTTCCAGAAAGAATTGCGCGCGCGCATCCTAGGCGTCGCCTCGCACGTGCAGATCACCGGCATGGCCGGTGGCCTCAAGGATTGGCAGCAGGTTGCGGCGCAGACCACCGCGAACAAGGAGGTGGTCGCGGCGGCGCCTTACGTCATGGCGCAGGGACTGATCTCCAACCACCAGACCGTGCAAGGCAGCATTGTGCGCGGCATTCTGCCCGCCGACGAAGACAAGGTCGCCGACATCGGCATGCACATGAAATCCGGCAGCCTTGGCGCGCTGCAATCCGGCAAATTCGGCATCGTGCTGGGAAGCGAACTGGCGCTGAGCATCGGCGCCCACGTCGGCGACAAGATCGTGGTGATCGCGCCGCAGGGGCAGGTGACGCCGGCCGGGATCATGCCGCGGCTCAAGCAATTCGACGTCGTCGGCATCTTCGAAGTCGGCATGTACGAGTACGACGCGGGTCTGGCGCTGATTCATCTCGACGACGCCCAGAAGCTCTATCGCATGGACGACAAGGTTTCGGGCGTGCGCCTGAAGCTGAAGGATTTATTCGCGGCGCCGCGCGTGGCCCGTGAACTCACGCATACCCTCGACGCGGATGTCTACGTGGCCGACTGGACGCGCAGCCATGCCAATTTTTTTCGTGCCGTGCAGATCGAAAAGCGCGTGATGTTCATCATCCTTCTGCTGATCGTGGCCGTTGCGGCGTTCAACATCGTCTCGACGCTGGTCATGGCGGTAACCGACAAACGCGCCGACATTGCCATCCTGCGCACCCTGGGGGCCGCGCCCGGCGAGATCATGCGGATCTTCATCATTCAAGGTGCACTGATCGGCGTGATTGGCACACTCGCCGGCGCGGTCGTCGGCGTGCTGATCGCGTGGAACGTGGATGTCGTCGTGCCGGCCATCGAGCGCCTGATCGGCGTGCAGTTCCTGGCGAAGGATGTGTACTACATCAGCGATCTGCCGTCCGATCCCCATCTATCGGATGTCATCGTGATCGCGCTGACGTCGTTTGCGCTGAGCCTGGCGGCGACGCTTTATCCGAGCTTGCGTGCCGCCCGCGTCAATCCCGCGGAAGCGCTGAGGTATGAGTGAGATGAGCGTGAATGCCGTCCTGTCCTGCCGCAATCTGCAGAAGATATTCCGGCAGGGCGACTATACCGTCCCGGTGCTGACCGGCGTCGACATCGAAGTCCGGCGCGGCGAAACGGTGGCCATCGTCGGCGCATCGGGTTCGGGCAAGAGCACGCTGCTGCACCTGCTGGGCGGCCTCGACTCGGCTTCATCGGGCGAGATCCTGATCATGGGACGCCGGCTGGACGAACTCAATGAAAAGGAAAAAGGCCGATTGCGCAACCACGGCCTGGGTTTCGTCTACCAGTTCCATCACCTGCTGCCGGAGTTCACCGCGCTGGAAAACGTTGCGATGCCGTTGCTGATCCGCCGCATGGAGATCGACGAGGCCAGGAAGCGCGCGCAACAAGTGCTGGAGCGCGTCGGGCTGAATGCACGAGTCAGTCATACGCCCGGCGAACTGTCCGGCGGCGAGCGTCAGCGCGCGGCTTTGGCGCGGGCGCTGGTGACCGAGCCGGCATGCGTGCTCGCGGACGAACCCACGGGCAATCTGGATCGCCATACCGCCGAAGGCATGCTCGACCTGATGGTCGAACTCAATCGGGAGCTTTCCACAAGCCTCGTCGTGGTGACCCACGATCCGGCAATCGCGGCCAGAATGCAGCGGACGTTGCGGCTTGAAGACGGAAGGCTAAGCCAGGATTCAGGACGCAGGACTCAGGACTCAGGTAGGTGACACCATTGCTTTTATCTCAGTCCTGCGTCCTGAGTCCTTCATTTAGTAGTTGACCGGAATCGGATCGAGCGACCGCCACATATACCATGTAGCCACCGTTCGCCAGGGCTGCCACGTCCCGGCGATCTGCCGGATCTTGAGCTTGGACAGCGGTTTGCCGCTGTTGTAGTGCAGGCTCATCGCGCGCTGCAAACCGACATCGTCGACCGGCAGGATGTCCGGCCTCAGCATGAAAAAAATCAGAAACATTTCAGCGGTCCAGCGGCCGACGCCTTTGACGCGGGTGAGCTCGGCGATCAATTGCTCGTCGTCGTGATCGCTCCAGGTGCTCGTGTCGAGCGACCCGTCCAGAAAATGCTCGGCCAGATCGATCAGGTGGGTCGATTTGTTGCTGGAAAGGCCACAGGCGCGCAGCTTCGACGGATCCATGCGCACGATGGCGGCGGGGCCGAGCGCACCGACCGATTCGAGCAGCTTCTGCCAGACGCTTTCCGCCGCCGATACCGAAATCTGCTGGCCGACGATCGAGCGAGCGAGCGTCGTGAACGCGTCGCTTCGGCTTTGCAGGTAGGAGCCTTCAAGGTTACGGATCAGCACCCTCAGTACAGGGTCGCGGCCCGATGGTTCGCGAGTGGCGTCGTTCCAGTACGATGGCGTCATGATTCAACAGGATTGCGGTCAGCTGCCGAGCCGGAACGCCAAGCGTGGGGAGAATTGAAGCGCTTCGAGTATACGCCAATCCGGTTGCGCAAATGAGCGCGCATTGCCGCTCACTTTGGCGCCGGCGGGATACGCGAACGCCGGCGTTTGCGCCACGACAGCATGACGTGCGCGCGCCAGCCGGCCATCACCAGCAGATAGCCGGTGACGGCAAGGATCATTGCGAGCAGGACCAGGCCCGCCGCAAAGGGTTTGCCCATCAATGCAAACCAGTGGGCAATGGCCGGGATCCACTCCATGACCGGCAGATAGAAGAGTTGCAAGTCAAGAAGCGGCGGTGCTGAAGACTGGGAGCCTGTGACGAACAGTCCCAGTTTGTATGCCAGGTAGTACAGCGGAAGAATAGTGACCGGATTGGTGTACCAGGTGACGATCGCCGCCACGGGGAGATTGACGCGGAATACGATGGCACACAGGGCGGCGGACAGCATTTGCAGCGGTCCGGGCACGAGTCCGCAGAACATGCCGACCGCCACACCGCCAGCGACCGATTTGCGGTGAAGATGCCAGAGATTGTGGTGCTGCAAGGCTGCTCCGAAGAAACGAAGGTAACGATTCTCGCGGATGCTCTGGTGACTCGGCAGGTACTTGCGGAAAAGCTTGCGCGGCATGAGTGTGACTAATTTTACTCTCGGTAGATCGTGACGAGCATCTATCTGTTTGCCCTGGTTGCGGGGGCGTGGCTGCTGCAACAGCAGGCCGTCCTGCCGGATTTGACCGGCGCCACGGCGTTGGTTCCATTGACCGTGGCATGGATCGTTCTGGCGCGCCACCGCGGCGCCGGCATCAAGGCGCTCTCGCACGCGGTTGCGATTGTCACATTCGCGGCTGCCGGATTTTTCTGGGCGGCGGCGGTGGGGTCCTGGAAACTCGCGGACGACCTTCCGGAAATCTGGGAAGGGCGCGATGTCGAGATCTCGGGTGTGATCGCGGAAATGGTGCAGCCGAACGAACGCGGTGTGCGTTTCCTGCTTGATGTGGAGCGCAGTTACACGCTGGATGCGCGAATTCCTTCCCGGCTTTCCCTGATGTGGTATGCGAGCGACAACCAATCGCCGCCTGACTTGCATGCCGGCCAGCGCTGGCGCGTGGCCGTGCGCCTGCACCGACCCCATGGAAACGCCAATCCCGCCGGCTTCGATTTCGAAGCCTGGATGCTGGAGCGCGGCATCCGCGCAGTGGGCTATGTCCGCGCCCAGCCCGCGCCGCGTCTGATCGAACCGCGGGTGTGGCGTCCGACCTACCTGCTGGAACGAACGCGGGAAGCCGCGCGCACGCATTTGTTCGAAGCGCTGGGCGACCGGCCTTACGCGGGCGTCATCGTGGCGCTTGCGATCGGTGACCAACAGGCCATTCCCCCTGATCAATGGCGGGTGTTCACGCGCACCGGCGTAAACCACCTGATGAGCATCTCGGGCCTCCATATCACGATGGTCGCCAGCATGGTCTTGCTTCTGGTTGTGCGCCTGTGGCGCAGGTCCGAAACGCTGGTCCTGAAACTGCCGGCCGTCCGGGCCGCCACTCTTTGCGGCCTTTCGGTCGCGTTGGCGTACGCGGCCTTATCGGGATTTGCCGTACCGGCGCAACGGACTGTCTACATGCTGGCGGTCGTCGCNNTCGGGCTGGACCACTAGGCCGACCGCCATTCTCGCAGCGGCTGCGGCGCTGGTCGTGGTGCTCGATCCGATGGCGGTGATTGCGCCGGGTTTCTGGCTCTCCTTTGGCGCGGTGGCGGTCATCATGCTGGCGGGAGGATCTCGAATCGGCCGGCCCGGCTGGCTTCGCGCCTGGGCGCAAACCCAATGGGCGGTCACGCTGGCGCTGGTTCCGTTTCTGCTCGCCATGTTCCAGCAGGTGTCGCTGGTGTCCCCGCTTGCCAATGCCTTTGCGATTCCACTGGTCAGCCTGGTCGTTGTTCCGCTTGCGCTGGCGGCGTCGGTGCTGCCCCTGGACTGGATCGCCCACGCCGCGCATCTGGTCATGACGTTCTGCATGTTTCTGCTGCGAGCACTAAGCGACCTTCCCGACGCAGTGTGGCAGCAGCATGCGCCGCCGGCGTGGTCCGTGCCGATTGCCGTCGCCGGCGCAATCTGGATGCTCCTGCCCAGGGGCTTTCCGGCGCGCTGGGTCGGAGCGGCGCTGATGTTGCCGCTGTTCCTGTCGATGCCGGCGAAGCTTTCGCCGGGGGAATTGCGATTGACGGTGCTCGACGTCGGACAGGGCCTGGCCATCGTGGTGCGCACCAGCGAGCATGCGCTGCTCTACGATACCGGCCCGGCTTTTACCGAACAGATCGATGCCGGTGGCCGCATTGTCGTGCCATATCTTCGCGCGGCGGGCGTCGTCAAGCTGGACGGAATGATCGTCAGCCATGACGACAGTGACCACAGCGGCGGCGCCTTGTCGGTTCTGCAGGCATTTCCCGTCGAATGGCTGGCCTCTCCGTTGCCGGAGAATCACGCAATAAGAATGGCGGCGGCCCGCAGTCGGTTATGCCTCGCCGGAGAGCGCTGGCAGTGGGATGGCGTGTCCTTCGAATTCCTGCATCCGCAGCCCGCGGACTATAATGACGTATCTGCGAAAGACAATGATCGCAGTTGCGTTCTGAGGGTGGTTTCCCCTTACGGCAGCGTCTTGCTGCCCGGCGATATCGAGAAACGTACCGAGTCCCGGCTGTTTCGCGCTTCCGGAAATCTGCGGACGGACGTATTGCTTGCGCCCCACCACGGCAGCCGCACGTCTTCGACGCCTGAATTCGTGCAGGCCGTCGCTCCCGCCATTACGGTTTTCTCGGTGGGTTATCGCAACCGGTTTGGGCATCCGCATCCCGCAATCAGCGCGCGTTACCGCCAGGCAGGAAGCCGAACGTTGCGAACCGACCTTTCAGGGGCGTTGCTAATCGGCATGAACCCGGCCGGCATCGACGTGCAAGGCTGGAGGGAAGTGGACAGGAAATACTGGGCCGGTCGCTGAGACCGCACGCAGACCGCGAGATACGAAATGGTCAAACTCACCGACATCAACCGGGATATCACTTCAGGCCAGTGGCTGGAGACGCTGACCGCGCGGCTGCCTCCGGCCGAGCGCGATCTGGTGATTCGTGCCGACGAATGGGCCCGGCAAAATTATCCTGGCAGCGGGCATCCGACCGGACAACCGTGGATCGATCACGCGCGCGCGGCCGCCGGCATTCTCGGCGGCCTGCGCGTGGGCGGTGAAGCAATTGCCGCGATGCTGTTGCTCGGCGCGCCGCTCACGACGCGTCTTCAGCGAGACAAGCTGAACGCGGCCATAGGCCCGGCGGTGGTTTCGCTCATGGACGGCGTGGCGAGCATGGCACAGATCCAGGCCCTGCGCAGCAGGAACGTCGCCGGCGCAAAACCGGGCGATCGCGCCGCCCAACTCGAAGCCCTGCGAAAGATGTTCCTGGCGATGGCGCAGGACGTGCGCGTAGTGCTGATCAAACTTGCCGACCAGGTGCAGTGGCTGCGCGAACTCGCATCGAATGCAGAAGCCGATGCACGCGAAGACGCCGCGCGGGAGACGCTGGAACTATTCTCGCCTCTGGCGAACCGGCTCGGCGTCTGGCAATTGAAGTGGGAACTGGAAGACCTGGCGTTCCGCTGCCTCGAACCGGAAACCTACAGGAATCTCGCCCGCCAGCTCGACGAGAAGCGCAAGGATCGCGAAACCTACATCGGCGAGGTCATCCGCATCCTGCGTATCGAACTCGAGGCCGCGGACATCAAAGCCGAGGTCAGCGGCAGGCCAAAGCACATTTACAGCATCTGGCGAAAGATGCAGAGGAAAGGCGTAGGGCTGGATGACCTGTTCGACGTTCGTGCGGTGCGCGTGATGGTCGAGGATGTCAAGGACTGCTATGCCGTGCTCGGCGTTGTCCACAACCTGTGGACACCGATACCACGCGAATTCGACGATTACATTGCGCGGCCGAAAGCCAACGACTATCGCTCTTTGCACACGGCGGTCGTCGGACCGGATGGCAAGGTGCTGGAGATCCAGGTGCGCACGCACGAAATGCATCAGCACGCCGAGCTGGGCGTCGCTGCGCACTGGCGCTACAAGGAAGCGGTCAAAGGCGATCCGGGACTGGACGACAAGATTTCCTGGCTGCGCAACGTGCTCGAATGGAAAGACGAACTGACCGACGCGGCCGAATTGGCGGAATACTTCAGGACCGACCTGTTCCAGGACATGGTCTATGTGGTGACCCCGCAGGGGCGGGTGGTCGACCTGCTGCGCGGCGCCACGCCAGTCGACTTTGCCTATCACCTGCATTCGGAACTCGGCCATCGCTGCCGTGGCGCAAAGGTCAACGGACAGATCGTGCCGCTGACCTACGCGCTATCCAATGGACAGAGAGTGGAAATCATCACCGCGAAGGAAGGCGGACCGTCGCGGGACTGGCTGAATCCCGCCCTGGGCTATCTCAAGACCAATCGCGCGCGCGCAAAAGTGCGGCAGTGGTTCAACAACCAGCAACTCGATGAGGCCATGGCGCATGGGCGCGCCGTTCTGGAGAAGGACCTGCAGCGGCTCGGCAAGACCGGACAGAATCTCGAGGAACTGGCCACAAAGCTGGAGTTTGCCGGCGTAAACGAATTGTTCGTAGCGCTGGGGCGCGGCGAAGTCACGCCGCGGCAGGTGCAATCGGCTGTGCTGGGCGAGGAGGTGACGGAGGAAAAGCTGACTGCCCATCCGGCACCCTCGCCGGCGGCCGCGCCTAGCGGCATCCTGATCGTCGGAGTCGACAAGCTGCTCACCGTACTGGCGCGCTGCTGCAAACCGGCGCCGCCCGACAGGATTGTCGGTTTCGTGACCCGCGGTCGCGGTGTGACCGTGCATCGCCTGGACTGCCACAACGTCGCGCGCCTGCCGCAGGAGCGGTTGATCGCTGCCGACTGGGGGAAGACCGGCGCATCGAAGTTTCCAGTCGACATCGAAGTCATTGCAGGCAGCCACCCCGCGCTGATGCGAGACATCCTCGACATCTTCACGCGCGAAAAGGTACGGGTGGCCTCCAGCGCGTCTTACAGCCAGGATTTGAATGCGAAGATGACGTTTACGCTGGAAGTGGAGGGACTGCCGCAGCTGACGCGCCTGCTGGCTTCGGTGCGGGATATTTCCGGCGTGGAATCGGCGCGCAGGAAGTGAGGTTTGAACGCCTGCGGCGTTTCGTTTAGAATCCGCCCTTCAATAGGCGCGTAGCTCAGCTGGTTAGAGCATCACCTTGACATGGTGGGGGTCGTTGGTTCGAGTCCAATCGCGCCTACCAGCTTCCTTAAGGACAGAAATGGTTTTCCGAACTTGCACGCTGGATTCAATGCATCGCTTCTGAACCCCTTTTCAGTCTGGTAGCCAAAAAAGTGCGGTTCTCCGCACTTTTTTATTTTGGATCTTCGAAAAATGCCGTCCATCCGATTACCTGACGGATCGCTTAGAGCGTTCGACAAGCCGGTGAGCGTCGCCGAGATCGCTGCGTCGATTGGCGCGGGATTGGCGCGCGCCGCGCTGGCGGGACGAGTCGACGGCAAGCTGGTCGATACCTCTTTCGTCATCGATCACGATGCCGACCTCGCAGTGGTGACCGAAAAAGACGCCGACGGCGTCGAAATCCTGCGGCATTCGACGGCCCACCTGCTGGCACATGCCGTAAAGGAGCTCTATCCGGACGCCCAGGTCCCCATCGGCCCGGTGATCGAGGACGGGTTCTACTACGATTTTTCCTACAAACGTCCGTTTACGCCGGAGGACCTGGCCGCGATCGAAAAGCGCATGGGGGAAATCGCCAAGCGCGATATCAAGGTCGAGCGCGAAGTGTGGAATCGCGACAAGGCGGTGGAATTCTTCAAGAACCAGGGCGAGAACTACAAGGCGCAGATCATCGGTGCGATCCCCGGCAACGAGTCGATATCGCTTTATTCGCAAGGTAACTTCACCGACCTGTGCCGCGGGCCGCATGTGCCTTCCACCGGCAAGCTCAAGGTATTCAAGCTGCTGAAGGTCGCAGGCGCATATTGGCGCGGCGATTCGAAGAACGAGATGTTGCAGCGGATCTATGGCACAGCATGGGCGAAAAAGGAAGATCTCGATGCCTACCTGTTCCGGCTCGAAGAGGCGGAAAAGCGCGACCACCGCAAGCTCGGCAAGCAACTCGACCTGTTCCACACCCAGGAAGAGGCGCCGGGAATGGTGTTCTGGCACCCGAAAGGCTGGGCGATCTGGCAACAGGTCGAGCAGTACCTGCGCCGCATGCTTTCCCATCATGGCTACCAGGAAGTACGCACCCCGCAGATCATGGACCGCTCGTTGTGGGAGCGCTCGGGACACTGGCAAAACTATCGCGAACTGATGTTCACCACCGAATCGGAAAAGCGCGACTACGCGGTCAAACCAATGAATTGCCCCGGCCATGTGCAGATTTTCAACCAGGGCCTGAAAAGCTATCGCGACCTGCCGTTGCGGCTGGCCGAGTTCGGCGCCTGCCACCGGAATGAGCCCTCAGGGGCCTTGCACGGCATCATGCGGGTACGCGGCTTTACCCAGGACGACGCCCACATTTTCTGCACGGAACAACAGGTTCAGGACGAGGCCCTGGACTTCATCGACCTGCTGCAAAAGGTCTATGCCGATTTCGGATTTAGCGAGATCCTGATCAAGTTGTCCACCCGCCCGGCCAAACGCATCGGGTCGGACGAAACCTGGGACAAAGCGGAAGCATCGCTGAAGGCCGCGCTGGACGCGAAAGGGCTCGAATGGGACCTGAATCCGGGCGAAGGCGCGTTTTATGGCCCGAAAATCGAGTTTTCCCTGAAAGATTCGATCGGCCGGGTCTGGCAATGCGGGACCTTGCAGCTGGATTTCGAGCTCCCAGGCCGGCTCGGAGCGGAATATATCGCCGAAGACAACAGCCGGCGCCTCCCGGTCATGCTGCACCGGGCGATTCTGGGGTCGATGGAGCGCTTTATCGGCATCCTGATCGAACACTACGCGGGCGCCATGCCGCTATGGCTCTCGCCGGAGCAGGTTGTCGTCCTCAATATCTCCGAACACCAGGCCGATTTTGCCGGCCAGGTGGCCCGGCGGCTCGGTGAAGCCGGGTTCCGTGCCTTCGCGGACTTGAGAAACGAGAAAATTACCTATAAAATCCGCGAACATAGTTTGCAGAAGCTGCCTTACCAACTGGTGGTTGGTGACAAAGAGGTAGCGGCAAACGCCGTTGCCGTGCGTACCCGCAGTGGTAGCGATCTCGGTCAGATGCCGCTCGATGAATTCATCGGGAGACTCAAATCCGAATTGCCGCAGCCGGTAAGCGCGGCTTAATTTTTTGATGGAGGCCTGCTTATAGCTCAGGACAGGGATGTCAGGATCAACGGCGAGATAACTGCGCCGGAGGTCCGGCTCATCGGTATCAAAGGTGAGCCAATTGGGGTCGTCAGTCTCGCCCAGGCGAATGCCATGGCGGAGGAACTGGAAATCGATCTGGTGGAAATCGCGCCAACTGCACAGCCGCCCGTCGCGCGGTTGATGGACTTCGGTAAGTTCAAGTACAGCGAGGCCAAGAAGCGTCACGAGGCCAAACTCAAGCAGAAGCAGATCCAGGTCAAGGAAGTGAAATTCCGGCCAGGTACCGATGACGGCGACTATGCAATCAAATTGCGCAATCTGACCCGCTTTCTGACCGAAGGCGACAAGACCAAGATAACCCTGCGTTTCCGCGGCCGGGAAATGGCGCACCAGGAGTTCGGTTTCAAGCTGCTGGAAAGGGTGAAGGCCGACCTGGAACCGTACGGCGTGGTCGAGCAGTTTCCGAAAATGGAGGGCCGGCAGATGGTCATGGTGCTGAGCCCGAAGAAAAAGTAATGATTGGCCGGTAGGTGATGTTGCTGGACAACGAATGACGGATGTCCGACGAGGGCTGGCGGCCACGGCCCTGGACAATCGGTCAGGATCGTTAAAACAAGTGATTCCCAGGCAACAAAGCGCTCCGCAAGGGGACGCCTGGAGTCAAGCTAAAACATGAAGGAGTAATACTTGTGCCCAAGATGAAGTCCAAGAGCGGCGCGGCCAAGCGTTTCAAGGCGCTCGGTAGCGGCCGTTTCAAGCGCACGCAGGCCAACCTGCGCCACATCCTCACCAAGAAATCGACCAAGCGCAAACGCCATTTGCGCGGCAATACGGCCGTGAGTCCCTCGGACCACGGCCATATCCGGTCGATGCTTCCTTACGCCTGACCGGAGACCGCCATGCCAAGAGTCAAACGTGGTGTCACCGCGCGCGCGCGGCATAAAAAGGTTCTCGAGAAATCGAAAGGCTTCCGCGGCCGTCGCGGCAATGTCTACAGGATCGCCAAGCAGGCGGTCATGCGCGCCGGTCAGTATTCGTATCGTGACCGCCGTCGCAAGAAGCGTGATTTCCGCGCACTGTGGATCGTTCGCATCAATGCCGCCGCAAGGGAATTCGGCATGACCTACAGCACCCTGATCAACGGGCTGAAAAAAGCCGCGATCGAAGTCGATCGCAAGGTCCTGGCGGACATTGCCGTATTCGACAAATCCGCTTTTGAACGGATCGCGAGTCAGGCAAAAGCCAGCCTCGGCGCCTGATTCGGGAAAACGAAGTCAAAAGGAGGCTGCGAGGCCTCCTTTTTTTTATTCAGCCCGCGGTTGATTTGCCCGGGCGCTTACTTCAGTCACAGCCGCGACGAGATGGATAACCTCGACGGCATCATTGCCGACGCGAAAGCGAATTTCGACAGCATCACCGACCTTGCTGCCCTGGAGCAGGCCAAGGCGCGCTTTCTCGGCAAGAGCGGTGCGCTGACGGAGTTGCAAAAAGGACTCGGCAAATTGTCTGCCGAGGAGCGCCCGCGCGCAGGCGCCCTTTTCAATAGCGCCAAGGTGCAGATCGAGGCTTTGCTGCAAGCGCGCCGCGACGCGATCGAGACGGCCTCCCTGGAAGCTCGACTGGCGGAGGAGGCGCTCGATGTCACGCTTCCCGGACGCGGACGCAGCCGCGGCGGGATCCATCCGGTCATCCGCACCTGGCAGCGCATCGAAGCGATCTTCCGCTCGGTGGGATTCGACGCCGCCGATGGCCCGGAAATCGAAACCGACTGGCACAATTTCACCGCGCTCAACCAGCCCGAGAATCATCCGGCGCGATCCATGCACGACACGTTTTATGTCGAGGGCGGACTGCTGCTTCGCACGCACACCAGCCCGATGCAGGTGCGCTACGCCCGCACGCACAAACCGCCGATCAAGGTGATCTCGCCGGGCAGGACCTATCGGGTCGACTCGGATGCGACTCACTCGCCCATGTTCCATCAGGTCGAAGGCCTCTGGCTCGACGAGAACGTCAGCTTTGCCGATCTCAAAGGCGTCTACACCGATTTCCTGCGCAGGTTTTTCGAAACCGACGAATTGCAGGTGCGTTTCCGCCCGTCTTTTTTTCCGTTCACTGAGCCGTCCGCCGAAATCGACATGGCTTTCGCGAGCGGACCGCACAAAGGGCGCTGGCTGGAAATTTCCGGCGCCGGCCAGGTGCATCCGAACGTAGTGCGAAATTTCGGGCTCGATCCCGAGCGCTATACCGGCTTCGCCTTTGGCAGCGGCCTGGAGCGCCTGACCATGCTGCGTTATGGCATAGACGACTTGCGCCTGTTCTACGACGGCGACCTGCGTTTTCTGCGGCAGTTCAACTGACATGCAATTCTCGGAAAACTGGCTGCGTACCCTGGTCGACCCGAAGCTCTCCGGCGCGGAGCTCGCCCACCTGCTGACCATGTCCGGCCTGGAAGTCGAGGATCGCCACAACGTTGCGCCGCCCTTCACCGGGGTCGTGGTGGGCCAGGTGGTAAAGATGGAGAAGCATCCCAACGCCGACAAATTGAAGGTGTGCCAGGTGAATGTCGGCGGTGCGCAGTTGCTCGGCATCGTCTGTGGCGCCCCGAATGTGGTGGAAGGAATGAAAGTGCCGTGCGCGACCGTGGGCGCGCGTTTGCCGGGTGCATCGCCGGATCAGCCGCTGGAGATCAAGGCCGCGACCATGCGCGGCGTCGAAAGTCGCGGCATGCTGTGTTCCGCGCGCGAACTGGGAATGTCCGACGACCATAGCGGTTTGCTGAAGCTCGCCGAGAATGCGGTGATCGGTGCAGACGTGCGCAAGGTGCTGGCGCTGGACGACAGTATTTTCACCATCAAGCTCACCCCCAATCGCGCCGATTGCCTGTCGGTGCTGGGCCTGGCCCGCGAAGTGGCGGCTTTGACGCGTTCGCCGCTGCAACTGCCAAAAATGTCAGCCGTTGCGCCCGCAAGCAAGGCGACTTTTCCCGTGAAGATATCGGCCGCCGATGGTTGCGGTCGCTTCAGCGGGCGGGTCATCCGCAACGTGAACGCCAGGGCGGAATCGCCCGAGTGGATGAAGCAGCGGCTGGAGCGCGCCGGGCAGCGTTCGATCTCGGCCCTGGTCGATGTCACCAACTACGTGATGCTCGAGCTGGGTCGTCCGCTGCATGTTTACGACCTGGACAAGCTCAGGGATGGCATCGACGTGCGTTTCGGTCGCAAAGGCGAGAAGCTCAAGTTGCTCAACGAGCAGACCGTGGACCTCGACGAAAGCGTGCTGGCCATCACCGACGCGAGCGGACCGATCGGGCTCGCCGGCATCATGGGCGGCGACAGCACCAAGGCCGACCTCGATACGCGGAACGTTTTTCTGGAAGCCGCGTTCTTCTATCCGGACGCGATTGCGGGCAGGGCACGGCGCTACAATTTCACGAGCGATGCTTCCCATCGCTTCGAGCGCGGAGTCGATTTCGACAACAACATCGACGGGATCGAGCGTGCCACGGCCCTGATACTGGAGATCTGCGGCGGTGAGCCCGGCCCGGTCACCGACTCCGTGGCAAAGCTGCCGCAGCGGCAACCGGTGAAAATGCGCGTTGCGCGGGCGCGCAAGATCATCGGCGTGCAGATTTCCGCGGACGAGATGGCGGACATCTTCGCGCGCCTCGGTTTCAAGGCGGGCCGCGAGGGCAAAGGCGCCGACGAGTTCTTTGTCGTTACGCCGCCGAGCTATCGCTTCGACATCGAAATCGAAGAAGACCTGATCGAGGAGGTGGCTCGCGTATATGGGTTCGAGCGCATTCCGGCTAATCCCCCGCTTGCCATTGCGAACATGCTCGCTTTGCCGGAGCAGCGCCGATCGTTGCATGACTTGCGCGAGCGCATGGCTGGATCCGGCTATCAGGAAATCGTCAGCTACAGCTTCGTGGAAGAGGGCTGGGAGCAGGATTTCGCGGGGAATGCGCAGCCCGTCCGGCTGCTCAATCCGATCGCGAGCCAGCTTGCGGTCATGCGGTCGAATCTGATCGGCGGACTGGTTGCCAACGTCCGTTACAACCTGAACCGCAAGCTCGACCGGGTGCGGGTTTTTGAGGTCGGCCGTGCCTTTTTGCGCGATGCCCGCGTCCTGGACAGCGATCTGGACGTGGCGGGCATTCGCCAGCCCGTGCGCATCGCGGCGGCGGCTTTCGGTATTGCAGACGAAGAGCAATGGGGCATAGCCGCCCGAAACGTGGATTTTTTCGACCTCAAGAACGATGTCGAGGTATTGCTCGCACCCGCGCAGGTCCGCGTGGAGCCAGCGCCGCATCCCGCGCTGCATCCGGGGCGTAGCGCTCGCGTTCTGCTGAATGGTTCCGGGATCGGCTGGTTGGGGGAACTGCACCCCCGCTTGCAACGCAAGTACGAATTGCCCGCGCCGCTGGTTTTATTCGAAATGGATGCCGAGCCGCTGCTGGCCCGCGACCTGCCCCAATACCGCGAAGTGTCGAAGTTTCCGCCCGTGAGGCGCGATTTGTCCTACATATTTGACGAGAAAATCCCGGTTCAGTCGATCCTGGACAGCCTGAAGCGATCGAAAGCAGCCATAGTCGATGCCATTTCGGTGTTCGACTTGTATCGTGGCAAAGGCATTGAAAATGGCAAAAAGGGTCTTGCATTCCGGGTGTTATTGCAAGATACTCAAAAAACTCTAACGGATGCCGAAGTGGAGGCCGCGCTTAGCGGTCTGCGCGGCGTCCTGGAACAAGAATACGGTGCCAAGCTCCGACAATAAGGTGAACCGATGACACTGACCAAAGCCGACCTGGCGGATCTGTTGTTCGAGAAGGTGGGATTGAACAAACGCGAAGCCAAGGACATGGTGGAATCGTTTTTCGAAGAAGTGCGCATGGCTTTGGAAAACGGCGACGGCGTAAAGCTGTCCGGCTTCGGCAATTTTCAGTTGCGGGACAAGCCGCAGCGGCCCGGCCGCAATCCCAAGACCGGCGAAGAGATTCCAATCACGGCACGTCGTGTCGTGACATTTCATGCCAGCCAGAAACTGAAGGCGATGGTCGAGAAGAACTACGGTGGACAGCAGCAACCACAGCAGCAGTCCTAGGACACCGCTGCCCCCGATTCCCGCCAAGCGTTACTTCACCATCGGTGAAGTCAGCGAGCTTTGCGGCGTGAAACCGCATGTGCTGCGTTACTGGGAGCAGGAATTTACCCAGCTCAAACCAGTCAAGCGGCGCGGCAACCGCCGTTACTACCAGCATCATGAAGTATTGCTCATCCGCCGTATCCGCGAGCTTCTGTACGAGCAGGGATTCACCATCAGCGGCGCGCGCGCGCGGCTGGATGAATCCGCCGTGCAGATGAAGCCCGCCGCTCCCGCCAAATTCAATCCCGCCTTTCTGCGCCGGGAAATCCAGGGTCTGCTCGACCTCCTGCGCGAGTAACGTTCCCGGCATCGCTCCTGCTATAATCCTTTCGTAAGTTCGGGGCGTAGCGCAGCCTGGTAGCGTACCTGCATGGGGTGAAGTGGCGGCGTGCCCTATAAAATGAATAACATCAGATAGATAAAAATAGCTCGCGGCAGCTTTTTTGTTTCAGGTACCACTGCAGGTACCACCTGAAATGCGGTAGGGCAGCAATATTTCGACCCCGTACTTGCTCCGTCGTGGCCGCGTCTATTGGCTTGCGCCGATGCGCGAAATTTCCTAAAGCGTCCGAAGCCGCAGGTGCATCGCTCTCAATTCAGGCGACTCCTTCTTCCCCTCTCTACGGTCTACGAAGCCGGCCGCTTCTCCTGATTGACGATGGGGAACGCTGCGATCGCCGCTTCCACCTCACTCTCCAGCCAGCCGACTGCTCGAGGCCCAATCTGTCTCGGTGGCGGGAAACTCCCGTCCTTAACGCGCCGCCAGAGCGTCGGTGCTGACCAACCCGTGCGGTCCAGCACAGAAGGTTTGCGCAGAATCTTGTTAGGCATGAGCTCGCGGGCGATGCGCAGCTTACTTGTCGAGCACACGTGCACTTGGCCGTTGGCTTCGAGCAGGACCCGCTCACCCTTATCATCGTCCCACTCTAACCCAGCTTTGCCGCAGCGCTTACATCCGGCCTCATCGGCCCGGTGCGCCTTCGATCCCGCGGCGCTGCTTCGTGGCATTGGGGCTGGCAAAGGCCGTACTGTGTGCTCTTCGGACGGCGGCGATAGCGGGCTTTGAGTTCGCTGTCTCATGGTCTGTTGCAAATCATTGTGAGTGTCGAAGAACACCAATAGCATCGAGTCGCCAAACCGATTGGGGAGTGCAGCCAGGAATTGGGGTGTCCGCCCTTAAACCGGCATCGTTTGCGTTCTCGACGGCCGCACGCGTGTCAAGTTAGCCATATACGCAGCGATAGGGAACTAGCAAAACTCACGGGCTAGCAGATCTGATAGTCCCGGCAGCGTTGCTGAGCGCGATGCTCTCCGATCCAGCCGCAAGCGCTTGGCTGATGGCCGTAATCGAGTGCCTCGACTAAATGGCGTTCAACCTTCGTAGACCAGTGGCGGGCGTGATCGATAGAACTGAGTAAAGGGTTGGACGCCAGAATCTAACTGAGGAGGAGTGCGCGAATACGAATTTCCGGAACCGGCCAACTGCGGACCTTCGAGAATTTCCTCCATAACGGACTATTGCGCCAAGGCTCCGCAATAACCTGACGTCATCCGCCCGTACTATCATTGCATATGCGGACAGACCGCTTCGGAGAATACGCAGTGAATCAGAAGATTATTTCGCGATGGCGCGTTCTGAGAATTTCAATAGTACTGGCCGATCGGTCCGTTGAATAACTGTTATGTGGGATTTCATCTTCGGGAGCGCCTGCATTGACCCCGCATGAGGAACTCTTCGCACTTGCCGAGAAGTTGAAGAAAGCCGCGAGCGGTGCGGACAGTGATGACTTAGCTAAGCCGCTTAGCGCCTTAGAGGAGGCCGCTCGAACGATTGGGCGTTCGTTCTCCGGATCGTGGCAAGGCTATCACTCCCGCGTGTATTACGCGGGTTTCTCGCCGCCGCCTCCCGGGGCACACTTCAGTCAGGAGTGGGGGCTGATGGACAACTACGCGTCAAGTCTCGGTTCGCGTGGAGATTGGCAAGAGTACGACGCCGAGGAGGTTAAGGCGCACATTCGGAAACTGGCTGAGGCACCGGATCTTGATAAGGCGCATAAGGCAGCCGACGCCGCATCGGAGACCTTTGAGTTCGCGAAGTCGGAGATCATCTCTGTTCTCCAGAGTGAGCTCGAAGAGCGCGAAGATGGGTTCCTAGAGAATCTGAAGAAAGAAGTCGAAAAGCTGGAGCCGTTATCGACATTCGAGGTCGTGCAACATCTATCCCCCAAGGGACAGATCATGACTCGCGATACAGTCGTGTTGGGACAAGGAACGCAGGTCCCACCACATATGAGCCTCATTGCGGAGGTACAGGGCATTCGCCATGCCTTCGCAATCTGCAATGCAGCCGGAGAAATTGCGACAAAGGCAGGATCGCACTTGGAACGTAAGTCCCGCAGACGGAAAGCCACAGACAGAATCGGGACAAATATTTTCATTGGCCATGGCCGGTCGCATGCGTGGCGCGACTTCAAAGACTTCGTGCAGGATCGATTGAAATTGCCGTGGGATGAATTCAATCGCGTACCGGTCGCCGGCGTCACGAACATAGCCAGATTGTCAGAAATGCTGGATGCTGCCGCGATCGCCTTCCTAGTAATGACTGCTGAAGACGAAATGGCTGACGGGGCGCTCCAGGCCAGAATGAACGTCGTCCACGAGGCCGGATTGTTTCAAGGCCGTCTCGGATTCAGTAGGGCGATCGTCATGCTGGAAGAAGGCTGCGAACAGTTCAGTAACATCGAGGGACTAGGTCAGATTCGATTTCCTCGCGGAAATATCTCCGCTGCCTTTGAGGAAGTTCGGCGCGTCTTGGAGCGGGAGGGATTGATTGAGCCAAATCTATAGTCGGGACGCCTGCTCAAGCGTTCCGTCCTGCCACATAACAACTGGTTGCAGGTGGCGCGCATGAAGCCGCGCGCGCCTGAACCGGAGCGTTAGCCCTTTCGATATGACCCTTGCCTCCGAGGTAGAAGCACTGTCATCTTGGCTCGACGAATTTCCTCGTAAGGCCATGCCCGTGGTTGGCGAAAGCGGTGCCCCAATGTACGTGCTGGACTTTATTGTCCTTGGAGCAGTGAAGCGAAGTCTGAGTCTTGCCAGCGGTCTCCTCGTTCTTATTGAGGCGAAGAATATGGGGTGTGCTCGCGCAGTGCTGCGCATGCAACTCGACACTATTACGAGACTCTGTGCCTACCTCTACGTCGATGATCCGGAACAAATGGCCAAGGCAATTCTTGGTGGCGAACCCCTGAACAAATTTAAGTCCGCGGATGGCAAGCCGCTGAAAGACGGTTACTTGGTTGATCGCCTGTCTGAGCGATTTCCCTGGGTCCGAAAGGTCTACGACTTTACGTCTGGCTATATACATTTCTCTGAACGACAATTCTTCGATGCCGTTCATTCTGTGGGTAGCAATGAAGAAAAAACAATTCGCCTTGCTATCGGCCGAACCGATGACAAGTATCCCGAATTCAGTTGGGAAGAACTACCGGCTTGCTTTAACCACCTCAATGTCATTCTTGAAGAGTTCTTGGTCGCGTATGTCGAACGGAAACGAAAGGGCTAACCCCGCAGTGAACCGGATCTGCGCGAAAAGCCGCGCAGCCCGGTTACTTCTACGTGGGTCGGCATGGCTACCCTGACGCTCCGGCAGCTCCTTACGACACCGAAGGAACTCCTCGCCCTAGAGCCGGCCGAGTTGGGCCGATTCGCGCTTGAGTACCTCGTTACGCAGGGCGGCCCTAGCATGCATCGCGGCAACTTCGCTTCGGAAAGCATGCTGCGCGAGTCCCCTGAGCCAGACAAGTCTGCGTGCGCTAAGGCTTTGATGGAGGCTTGGGCGTTTCTCGAAAGTGAAGTACTCATCGCCTCCGAGCCGGCCAACCAATACGGTGTGTACTTTGTTACGCGTCGGGGCAAACAGGTTGCAGCGAGTCCTGCGGAATACGCGTCTTTTCTAAAGGCGCGGCTCTTCCCCCAGGATTCGCTTCATCCCACTATTGCGGAGAAGACCTACAGTCTCTTCATCCGAGGCGAGTATGAAACGGCGATGTTCCAGGCAATGAAAGAGGTTGAGGTCGCAGTTCGCGAAGCTGCAGGCTACGACGACAAAGCCATCGGCGTGGATCTAATGCGAAGGGCCTTCAATCCGAAGACAGGGCCGCTTCGCGATGACGGAGAACCTGAGGGTGAACGCGACGCACTGATGCACCTTTTCGCGGGAGCGATAGGTCGTTTCAAGAATCCGGCGAGCCACCGTCATGTGGCCATAAAAGACCCGACCGAGACGGTGGAGGTTCTTCAAATTGCGAGCCATCTGATGCGAGTCGTCGATGACCGTGCAAAGCGCAAGCCCTAGCCGATTCATGCCGACTAACCCCGCGATTGAGTGCGACGCTCTCCATGCGGCGATTCGCGGCGCGTTCGGCGCGCCTCACCGCGAACGTTCGGCGACAGAAGATCGTGCTACCCGACACGCAGACCCTCGCTGACGACTTTAGGAAGGTGGCGGGTCTCGCTGGCCTAGAGATCTCAGCAACAGCGCTGGCCGTTGAGTCCGCGCCGGCCCCTCATGTCCCACCTTCGTCGCTGCCTAAAGGAAAGATGGCCGTATACGTTTTCTTCTGCAGGGGGCAATGTCTAAAGGTCGGCAAGGTCGGCCCAAAAAGCCAGGCACGATATACAAGCCAACATTACATACCGCACAGCTCCAAGAGCAATCTAGCTAAATCGCTTCTCGCAGCTCGTGGTGAAATGGACCTTTTGGAGCTTCAGGAATCAGAAATCGGCGCGTGGATACGGAGCAACGTCGATCGATTGAACTTTTTGCTCGATGCTCACTGCGGAATCGCGGCCCTCACGCTGCTGGAGATATTCCTTCAATGTCGCCTAAAGCCTCGATTCGAAGGTTTCGCTAGCCAGCAATGAGTCTGTCGCCGAACCATTTGTTGCTGCGGCCGGGCCACCAGCGTGGCGCCAGTTCAACTGTTATCGTGGTCCATCGCAAAACATCACAGCGGCCGCAATACTAGAGCGGCAACGCTTGCAGCCCTGAGGAGGTTTGATGCAGCTCTTTCAGATACTCCAGCTTCTGGATGCTGAGGTCGCGCCGGATCGGTGCAAGATTCACCTCGCCGGTTGGAACGGCAAGGAGGATCCCCTCGATGTTTACCTTGAGGGGCAATTTGATGAATGGCAGTCATGGCAGAGCAAGAAGAACTTTGAACGACCTCTGGTCGTTTCTCTCATAGCTCTTCCCGGCAACAAATGGCTGTTCGCCGGGGTACATAATTCGGAAAGTTGTGAGTGGATCGAAGAGCACAACATGCACCGCTATCGCTTGAGTCGGCGTATTGGACCGAACGAGCTGGACGGCCGACTAATTTTGCAGTTCGAGCGCCCAGGGCGGCAGTCCTATCTCTTGGGTGAGAACTGGAGCCAAGTGATTGAAGTCGCCGAGATCCAGCCGGAAAAAATGTGTGTTGCGAAGTTTCCCGGATATTCCTCGACCATGCTGACGAAGCGGCATCTCGACATCGTGGTCAAGCAAGCAATCGAATCTTGGCGGTCGGCTTTAGCCAACGTCGCTGGTGTCTACGTGATTGCGGATCGACGCACTGGTAGGCTTTACANNNGGAGAAGGGATATGGAGCCGCTGGTGCGCATACTCGGCCACCGGTCACGGGGGAAACTCCGAGCTTAGAGAACTCCTATGGAGAGAGGGAGAACCATACGCTGAGAATTTCCACTTTGGCGTTCTCGAAATTGCAGACACGCACGCCAGCATCGATGACATTCTGCTTCGGGAATCCCATTGGAAGGATCTCTTGATTACCCGAGCCCCATATGGCTATAACGCCAACTAAAATTAGCTAGAAGAAACTTAGAAGTTGGCAAGGCGCTGCCCAACAATCGCATGTTGAGGGACCTTCGCAGGCGAGCTTTGCCCGCTTGCTTGGCTCCTGATACGCGACTTTGTTGAAGGTCTCCTTTCCGAAAGTCTGTCCGTGGTCGATTTGCGTCTTTCCTATAAAATGTAAAGAGATTCCCGTCGCGACGGATACATCGTCTAGGGACATGCGCTAAGCCGCCTCCGTGTCGAGAGGATTAATCGGGACGGAAGTGCGGATACAACCCGCACCTCCGCGCCAACCAGTTCGCGAGCGGCCACAGATCATAACTGCGCATGAACTGTGGCCGCTCGCCGCACACCCAACACCGTTGCAACGCCTCCAGGCTCTACCATGCCTGGCAGAACTGCGAGTTCCCTCCTCGCAGGCCTGTCACTACAGTCCCCAGCACCACCCTCAATTCCGCTTTGAATGTGCGCCATGGCGATTCTCGAATTCGAACCCCCAAATGAAATCACCTTCTTGCGCGTCAAGATTGCCCGCGACATGCAAGAACGCGTGGAGCGTTGCCGCGCGTTCTGTGGCGCCCTTGAATTCGCCGACCTGATCGAGCGCGCGCTCGTGTATGTGATGGACAAGGACGCGGATTTTCGCGCGCAGGAGAAGGAGGGCGCCGCCATTCCAGGGAGGGGGTCGCATCGGTGGTCTGTGAAGTGGGTTTCCCCCGCCGATAAAACCGGCGGGGCCCCGCAAATTTTTTGTCACACCTGATGCACTCTCACGATGAGCCGGAAAATGCAACTACGACAACAGCATAGAGCGAACACACCTCCTACTCTCAGGCGAACACGCTCATTAGGACAAAGTGCATTGGCGTCAGGCGTTTGAACTCATTCAGAGAGAACACATGAGGACACGAAATCACGTCCGCCCGATGAGACATAAGACCCTTCGCTTGCCCGATGAACTCTCAGAAGAGATCACGCGGCGCGCTCGCATCAAGGGTGTTCCGGATGCCGATTACACCCGCCTTTTGATCGAACGCGGACTGTTCCTCGAGGGTGTTGAAATGGCGATGCAGGCACCCATTCCGCCGGCCTGGTGGGGCCTTTGTGAGGCGGTACTGGAGACCAGAAACATTCTGCGTACATTGGCTGCAGCACGCGACCACGGCACTATTCCAAGTTCTCAGGCGCAAGCCAAAGACGAGCTCGAACGCATGAAAAACGATGGTGCCGAGTAACCTGACAACGCGCGATTGCACGACGGCAAACAGATTGCGCCGCGCAATTCTCTCGAAGACTTGTCGGTGCGCAGAGTAGGTCAGCCGCGCGTCGTTGGAGCCGCAGGCTCCTTACTTCTCGTCGAGTATCGGGCACTCGACATTGAGGATCGGATCAATCCAATCGGCTTTGTGCCGTGCCCAGGCAATCCAGTTATCAAGCTCACTGTTCAATTCAATGCTGCCATCCTCGCGCCTTGCATTTGCCTCCACAGCAGCAACATAGGTCCGGATATCCTCGGCTCGCTTCCAGTTATGGGCCTCCTCTTCGAGAGCCTTTAATCGCTCCGTTTCCTTTCGCTGTTTCTCCTCGCGCTCGCGTCGCCGGCGTGCCTGTTCCTCCCAAAGCCGACGCTGCCGTTCGAGATGTTCTTCGTGCCTCTTTCGGCGGACTGCTTCCGCCTCGATCTTGACCACGAACTCGTTAAGGAACTGCTCGACACGCTGATGCTTGCCATCGGCCACGACTTTTTGCATTTCATTGTGACCCATGATCCCAAGTTTTAGCGCGCCCGTGGGCTGGTATGAGTAGCGGTCCGGAAGATAGGTATGGCCGTATTTCTTTATTTCCTGGCGCTCCTCCTTGGTGGGCTCACGCTCGGTGCGTGACGTGTTTTCCACGAGACGAATGGCGAGCACCTGGCCTTGGATGGTTAGGCAGGTACGCCGATTTCCGTCCGGTTCGATGCGTAAAGGCATGCCTCTGGCGATTAGTGCCTTGACCAGCGCATCCATGATCCGCAGTGAGCGCGGAAGACTCGCCTCGCTTACCGAAATAGCCAGAGCAGGCCGCTCCGTTATCGGCTGGTCGCCAGGGTTCCGACGCTTCGATTTCCGAAAAGCGCGTTCGGTAGCGGCAATCATCTCATGTGGCTTGTCGAGTGTTTCGGAAACGACAATCCGATTCTCGGGCTGGATTTCGAACTCGCGTCTGGCGACGAGATGCTCCGGATCGGGCTCAACGGGTTCATCGCTGACGTAGCGTTGCCTGACGATCTCTGCCGGGCCGGAATATTTTGGAAGTGACGGAGCGGGGAGTTTCTTTCCTGCAGCGATCTTGGCCCAATAGCCCAGCGGTGGCAGCGGCACTGCGAGTTTTCTGCAGATCTTTCGGAGTGCGACGTCCGATATGCCGTAGCGTTTCGCAACGGTGGTGACGGCTTCTACCCAGACTTCCTCGTAAAGTTTTAGCCGTTCATAGCGAAGAGTTACGTGCGGCATGGACGATTCCGAAGATCAATTGAAAAGTGTGGGAACACGTACCCAATTTGCCTAATTTATTGAGCGTAGTTAGGGTTGGCGCCCAAAGTTTTGGGCCTGCACTGGAGTACTGGAGGAGTCGTGGTACTTATCGAGCGCCTTTTCTAGGCAGCGGGCCAGGACGTGAACTAGTGTCATCGAAGTGTACCAAGATTACCTCGCCGGCTATCTGTGCAGAAATGCCATGAGGCCAGCTATTATTACCAGCGCAATAACGCATTTAGCGATGAATTTATGGAAGTCGTGAGTTGCTTCCGCTGTCCTCACATATTCGGCGTGCTGTTCGGCCGATTTGGTCGCTTGTTCCTCCAGGAACCCGGGTCGATAAAGCGCTTTGATATCGCTATTGAGTGCCGTTAATTCGATGAGCTTACCTGTAAATGCTTCTGCCGCAGTGGATTCGGGGAGCGTGTGAACTATGAAAAGCGTACTCGTGCGATCACTAGAGCCATCCAATAGTCCTTGGCAATAAAGCTGCGCTTCCGCAAATATTGTGAAGGTTTTGAAGTGTCTAGTGCCGCTGTTGATCACTAGAAAATTCCCGATTGCTTCATCCGGCAGTTTCCCGAAGATACCCTGCAATGTCTCGTGAAGTTGGGCCTCGAGCGCTTTTGTGTCGGTGATTTGCATGCGTACCTCAGTGGTGAGAGACAATGCGTGCGGGTTATGCCCAAAGAGTCGCAACAGACATTGGATATTGTTTCTCCATCGTCATTCAGTTGAGGCGGCATTGGCATTAATTTTCTCTTCGCCTGCTTTTAGGGCGCCCACTATGTCTTGGAATGATGGTGGTTGCGAAAGAAAAAACGGCTGCATTGCGGCGTAGTCGCGCTCTAGATCCTTAATTCTTGCGGCTTGTGGAAGCAACTTTAATGTTCCATGCCGCGCCGTCTCATAGTGAGCCCAGCGCCTTGCAAAAAACTGAGATTTCCAGTGTGCAACTCGAATCGCCAGCTCTCTGTCTGTCGTGTAGCGATTGGATTCCGGGTGCGACAGAAGTCTCGTTATATCGTAGTAATGCCTTGCATAGCGATCGGGGGTGGGCTGACCAGATTCACGATGATATTCCGAATGGAGAATCGTCGCTTTTTCCCAGAACGTACGTGAGACGTCGAGCGCTACAACTTCACATTTCCATTCGTTGAAGAACTCAGGATATTTCTCGGCAACCCATGGGCGAATGAGATGCGTACCCGTCGGTTGTTGGTCTGTTAAAGAACCCAGTTCTAGTTTCACGCTACGATTTATATAGGCAAGTTCTGTCTTTATTGCTCCTGGATATTCGAAGTAGATGACAGGGGAGTGCGTATGTTGATCTTGATCAAAGGTTAACCATGGGCCTTTTTCAGGCGCCCCCAACTCCTCGGTGATTTGTTCTTCAAGTGTGACTAATATTTCTTTTTTCGCCTTGTCGAGACAGGCGGCTTGCATTCTATTCATCGCGTCATCTCTTTGAGATCGACTGGACAATCTTTCTAACTCCGCCACGTCAAAACCCAGGTAGATGGGGGAAACTGATAGGTCGATATCCTCTGAAAAGCGATCGATGGTTTTATAAACTTTCGATAGGGAGGTCCCGCCTTTGAAGACGAGATGTGCGGCGATTTTTGGGTTTTTGAAAATTAATCCCAGTAACCATGACACCCAGTAATCCTTTTCCATAATCATCGGGTGTATGCCGCGTTCAGTCGCCGCCTGTTCAAATGCCGTGGCGCGTCGATCGTAGGGTAGTTTGGTAAATTGGGGTGTAGAGGTCATGCCTTGCTTTTCTTTTGTGATGCTCTCTTGTTGGTGATTATTGCCTGGAGATGCGGCCGCATCCAGATCGGTGCTAGATGTAGTCGAGAAAGTAGCTTTCGGCGCTCCGATGCAGGAAGGGTGGTTTGCAAGTGGGCAATGTGTTGTGGCGTGATATGACGTGGCCCAAGGCTTTTCAGCGCTTGAATGATCAGTCCCGTCAAGCTATTTGCCGCCGCTACATTTCTAGGAGAAGTTGCTTTCAGAGTAATGCGCATCGGGCCAGCGCGGATAAGGCGGCTTTTGCCGATATTGGCGAGCAATTCGATTTTGGCGGGTACTTGCTCCGATAGACCTAGAAGATTGGCTGCATATTGCCCCGTTGGTTGGATGCGGATTCGGTGTTGCTTTTGAATGGCATCGATCACCGATTGCGGGGTTGGCCACAATGCGCCGAAGTCAGGATCTTGGCGGGGTTTGTCGTATAGGCCGCGCGATAGGCGCCGTATCTTGCCTGCTTTGGCGAGGCGTGCGAGCGCAAGGTCGATGGCAGCTCGACTTCCTAATTTGGTAAATGTGGCGGCAGAGAAAATCGTCCCCTTTGGGCTGCGGGCTATGCGGCGGCCTATCTGGGTTTCAACGCTGGTCGAGGAGGGTGCGCGCGGCATTTATTGTGGGCACCGAATTGGCAGGTGTTAATTGTTAGAAAAACACCGTCTTTTTCTAACAAATAGAATGTGAATATTGCCTATTTTACCCACTTTAACAGGCCATTAGCGACCTCTACTCGATCCTTCACCTAAGACCGACGCTTGGCGATGCTTTGAACCCTGATGCCCCTACGGTTCTCCTAGAAAGTTGTAGGTATATATACCTTAGCATGACACTCCGGCGAATCCTACAGGAGGTATATATACCCTGTAGGATTCGCCGGAGTGTCATGCTGGGGACAATATCCTTTTCACAACATTCATGTACCTTTGATGGTTGGTATATATACCAACCATCAAAGGTACATGAACCCCTCTAATGAAAAACTCGATAACGAAGATCAATGCTCGCTTAAAGGCTTCATCGACCCATACTTATACCAAGTACCAGTTACGCCGATTTTTTGATGAGCATCGGTCGAATGGGGAAATACCCTCCAATCTCAGTTTTGCCTCTTTTGTCGGAAAAATTCTTAAACATGAATATCTCGAGCTTGTTTCGATCGAGCCGCTGCGGCTGCCCAAAGAAAAAGGTAAACCCCCCTACAGGACATACGATCTATACATCCATAAAAAGGCGCTGCCGCTGAATATAGCGCTCGCCCTACGACCAGGCGGCTATCTATCTCACGCAACAGCTGCGGAACATCATGGGTTACTTCCACCAGGCGATCGCATATACGCAAATAAAGAACAAAGTGTCAAAGCGCCCAACGATCGATCGCTGAGCCAAGAGGGGATTAAGCGAGCCTTTGCAAGCGCAGCCAGAGAAACAAATCTAATCTATGGCTATCAGGAAAAACACATTTACCTAGTAGGCGGCAAAAACTCGGATGACTACGAAGTACGGGATGCTATCGCATCGAATGGCACGAAAATTCGAGTTACATCACTAGAGAGAACCCTGGTAGATCTTGCGGTAAGACCAATATACGCGGGCGGAGCAAGGCACGTTGTTAGCGCTTACAGAAAGGCAGTGGATGAAGTGTCCATAGCTAGCCTCATCCAAATACTGAAGAAATTAGATCACGCATATCCATTTCATCAAACACTCGGTTTCTACCTCGAACGGGCCGGCGCCTCTAGAGTCGCTACCAAACCGCTTCACGAAATGAATCTAACGTACGATTTTTATCTCGACAATAAAATTAAAAAACCAAATCACGATCCCTACTGGAAAATCTACTATCCACCCGAACTTGATGAGGGGCCCGCTCCGCCAATCCCAAAGTCGCCTGCGCAAAAAAACAGCGGCCGACGCATGAAAACTTCGATTCCACGACCTAGCCGCGGATCAACATAGCTCGCTCAGCAGAGCACGATTGGCCGCTGTTTCGAGCGGCAATGTGGCTACATCTCCGAGCGCCAACGTTGGCAAGCTGACTACCGCGGCACAACAACAGAATGCAACCTTGATCATACTTAAAGCAAAGATCTATCACCTCCCATTCGCTCAGCAACACGACCGAACCAAAATCGGCTCATCAACCGGGAAGTTCTATGCCACCAGCGTAGCCGAAGCGGAGAAGCACGGCTTCCGTCGAGTGCTGCGCCATCTGGTCGGATAGCGGTTTCACTATTTCACAACGACCGGGAAGATCTGGGACTTAAAGAGCGCATCCAGTGCATTCTTCGCGGCAGGCGAAGATTGGATCTCAGCTGAGTCCTTAGCGAGAAATGTCCCAATATGTCGTTCGGTA
>WNFM01203453.1_pt1 | contig 34288 bp, 34 predicted proteins | sample 5400271 | NCBI WGS metagenome assembly WNFM01 (sample SAMN13153352, study PRJNA577476) | soil metagenome | isolation source: 60 cm saprolite on Douglas fir-dominated hillslope | place: USA:California | collected 2013-09-17 | reverse complement strand
CGCGAGCCAGGCCGGCGCGAGGCGCACGTTGATGAAGCCCGGCGGCGCGACCTCCACGCCGGCGATCGCCTCGCTCTTCGGGACGCGCTCGGCGATCGCCTTCGCTATCTCGAGCGGCGGACGGCGGAGCGGCTTCGCGAGGCGCATCGCGACGTTCGCCGCGTAGTCGCCGTGGGACTTGTCGGCGGGACGTTCGATCTCGACCGTCGCGCGCGCCGGCTCGCCCCAACCCTGCGCCTCAGCCGCGGCGGCGAGCCCCTCCGAGATGGCATCGCGGACGAGATCGCGTGCGCTCGTGGTCATCGGGCCGAGTCTGCCGGAACCATCGCGGCAGCGTCGCCCCGCGGCTCGTGCGAACGGAAGAACAGGACCACGAGCGTTGCGGCGATCAGATAGGACCCCACGAGGGTGACGAGGTTCGCCGTGTAGCCATCCGCACCCAAGCCCGCCCGGACCACGCCGGACAGCGCGGCCCCAGCCGCGGAGGCGCCGTTCCACGCGATGGCGAACGCCGCGACCGCGCCCGCCCGCTCGACGGGCGCGAACGACGAGAGCTCGAGCCCGGAGAGGTTCGGGGTCGCCCCGTACATGAGCGCGCCGCGCAGCGCGAGCCCGGCGAACGCGAGGAGCGGCTGGCCGGCGACGGCCGCGAGCAGCGCGAACGGCAGCGAGGCGAAGACCGGCAGCGCGATCGCGGCCATCGGACGGAGGCGCGGGACCAGCACCCGACCGCTGAGGATCGCCCCGATGCTCCCGGCGATCGACAGCGCGCCGATCGCGAGCCCAACACCGGCGATCGGAAGGCCGAAGCGATCGGCGAAGAAGAGATTCGCGAATGGCAGGAAGCTCCCCGCGCCGAACCCGAAGCACATCTCGATCGCCATGAACCGGAGCAGCAGGCTGCGGCGATGCGGCGCGTCCAGCGCGCCCATGGCGACGCGGGCCGGCCGGACGAACAGGATCGGCACCGCCGACGCGATCGCGAGGACGCCGCCGATGCCGATGACGACGCGGATCGTCAGCGGGTCCGTCTCCGACAGCCCGAGCGCCGCGCCCACTGGCGCGGCGAGCGCACCGGCGATCACGATCGCGACGAAGCTGGCGAGCGCGCCGAGGGCAACCTGCTGTCCGAACATCCGCGGGCGGTCCAGGCCCGTGGTCGCGTCGGCGACGAGCGCGGTCCCGGACGAGGCGACGATGATGCCGCCGCAGCCGACGAGCGCCGCGCCGATGAAGAGCAGCGGCAGCGCGGTCTGGGTGAGGATCGCGATCACCCCGAACGCGGTGACAAAGCCACCGATGAAGATCGCGTTCCGGCGCGGCATCCGTCGGGGCAGGAGCGCGGCGGGAACCGCACCGGCAAGCGCACCGAGCGCCTGTGCGCCACCGAGGACGCCGATCGCGCGCGCGTCGAAGCCGAGCGAGCGGTACAGAAAGTTCAGATAGAAGAGCGCGATGCCGAGGCCGAGGCCGGCGAGCCCGCTCGCGACGATGTACAGCGACGCATCGTGCCGGCGCAGCGCCGGCGCGGCGTCAGCTCTGCCGGCCGAGGGTGAGGTCGACGGTCTGCTGTTTCCCATCCCGGATGATCGTGAGGGTCACCTTATCGCCCGGCCGGGTGTGGAGCAGGATCGAGCTGATCGGGTGCGTGCCGTCGATCTGCTGGGTGTTGATCTTCGCGATGACGTCGTTCACCTTGAGCCCCGATTGCGAGGCCGGCGAGCTCGGCAGGATCTGGGTGATGATCACGCCCTGGGTGTCGGACGGCAGCGAGAGCGACGCGGCGAGTCGCGGCGTCAGGAGGTTGTACGCGATCCCGATCGCGCCGCGGTCGATCTTCCCGTTCGTGATGAGCTCGTTCGCGATGTCGCGCACGGTATTGCTCGCGATCGCGAAGCCGAGGCCCTCGGCACCGGCCTGACGGTTCACGAGCGTGTTCATCCCGACCACCTGCTTCGTCGCGGCCCAGATGAGCGGCCCACCGGAGTTGCCCTCGTTGATGGCGGCGTCCGTCTGGATGAGGTCCTCGAGGACGACCGTGTCCGTCTCCGGGACGCGCCGGCCCTTCGCCGACACGATGCCGGTGGTGACGGTGTTCTGGAGCTCGCCGAGTGCGCTGCCGATCGCGACGACGGTCGTGCCGACCGGCGCGCTGTCGCTGTTCGCCAGCGCGGCGGCCTTCAAGCCCTGCGTCGGCACCTGGAGGACCGCGACGTCGGTCTTGTCGTCGCGCCCGATGAGCTTCGCGTTCTTCACGACGCGGTTGTCGCTGAAGATGACATCGAACGACGCGCCGGGGTCCGTGTTGCGGACGTTCTCGATCACGTGGTTGTTGGTCACGATGTATCCGCGCGCCGAGTCGATGACGAAGCCCGAGCCGCTCGACTGCGCCGTTCCGTTCGGCAGGCGGTTGATCACCGTGACCACCGTCGGGAGCAGCTCGTTCACCACGCCGACGATGTCCTCCGCGCCTCCGGCCGGGACGCTCAGGGCCGGCGCGCTCGGGATCGGTCCGACGGCCGGGCTTCCGGGGGCCGCGGACGCGCCGGATTCTGGCAGTGCCGATCGACCGATCGACGCCACGTAGCCGCCGGCCACACCGCCACCGAGCGCGCCGGCAAGGAGCGCGAGCGCGGCGATCGCGGCGACATTCGGTGAGCTACGCGGCGGTGGAGATGGTGTGGATGCGGGTGCGGACCAGACGGGCACGTCGCTCACGAAAGGACGCTACTGCTATCGCTTGGCGCGTGCCGCCGCGTCCGCGCCCGCCGGCGCCGCGACCGTTCGCTTGCGCCGCGCGGCGGGCTTGATGAGCTCCGGCTCGACGAGCTGGCCCACGGCCGTGGCCCGGATCTCGAGGTCGACGTGCGAATCGGCCTCGATCGTCACGGTCCACGAGCACGCGATCTCGGTCTGCTCGTACAGGCGCTCGAAGCCCTCCTCGGAGTTCGCGATCGCGTAGATCGGCCGCACCGACGTTTCGGCCGGCGGGTCGATCGCGAACGCGATATCGAAGTGACGGGCCTCCGAGTGGACGGCGATCTCGCTGATGTTGCGCGCGTTCTCGAGGGGCTTGCCCGGCGTCGTCTTGCGCGTGCCGAGCGTGATGAGGTCGCCGACGTTCGCCTCGCCCACGAACGAGATGTTGGACGCGCTCGTGAAGGTCAGCGTGATGCTGTCTTCGCCATCGTTGCGGAGGCGGTAGCGCACACCGGCCGCGAGCCCCTCGTCCGCGATGCGGATGTCCTTGCGGATGCCGAAGCCCGGCAGGCTCGCGAGCGAGCCGGCCGGCGGCTCGAGGATGAGGCTCACCGTGCGCGCCTCGCGCTGCGGCGTGAGCTGATAGGTGAGCGCGTGCAGGCTCACCGCGTCCTCGCGACCGACGCGGAAGCTGTCCTGGAAGAACGCTCGGCGCGCGTCGTCGTACTCGAGGAGCTTCACGAGACCGCGCTCCCTCGCGCGGACGACCTCGTGGATCGACTTCGAGTCCTTATCCAAGGCCTTGCCGACCTTCACCTTGCCGGCCCTCTCGGCGCGGCGCAGCGTCTCGTGCTCGTTCTCCGGGCGCCGGGCGAGCGTGTCGATCAGGTTGGTGGCCGACGCGTAGATATCCCACTCCACGATCGAGCCGCCGTGGAGGTGGACGAAGACCGCGCCCGCGTTCCCGCGGAAGAGGTACTCGTCGAGACCATCGACGTCGTAGTCGCGCTGCTCGCCGGACGCGACCCGCCGCTCGGCGAGAAGACGCTCGGCGCGCAGCAGCGCGCCGTACGCGTCGGCGCGAAGGTGCGGGAGGTAGAGCCCACCGAACACGCCGTGCCAGTACACGTCGTTCGTCTGCGCGCGCCAGAGGTTCTGCTGCGCCTGGCGCACCTCGGGCGACGCGTCGAGGATGCTGCGGCGGGCGAGCTCCTCGGACACGATGAGCATCCGCTTGTGGAGCGCGTTCGCCTCGGGATATTTCGAGAGGAAGTTCCGCCACGGCGGGAGCGCGACGAGCGGCGCCAGGTCATCCTTCAACGCGTTGCGTGCCTGGGAGAAGCGCCGCGCGGCGCCGGCATCGAGGGACCACTCCCCCATCTCCTGATAGGTGCCGCTCGGCACGTACACCCGACGCTGCGGCTTCTGGAAGATCCAGGCGTCCTCGAGGGTCGTCGTCTCGATGAAGTCGGCCTGCGCGATCTGGGTGAAGAAATCCTCGAGCCAGCCGTCCTTGTGGACGCGCTGATACGTGCCGGGCCACGCGCCGAACTTCTCGCCATCGTCGGCGTAGACGACGAGCCGCGCCCCGGCGGCCTGCCGCTCGCGCAGCTCCTTGATCGTCTGACCGACGTCGCGGAACGGGATGAGGTAACGGAGCCTGGTGTTCGCGGGATAGAGGACGAGTGGGAACCCCTGGTCCTCGGTGATGAACGATTCGCCGAGCTCGTCGCGGCGGAGCCCCGCCTGGAGGAAGTGCTCTTCGTCGAGGATCGTGTACGCGACCCCGGCTTCGGCGAGCACCGAGGGCAGGTGCGGCTCCCACACCCGCTCGGTGAGCCACGCCCCAAGGGGTCGGCGCCCGAAGATCGCCGCCACCCGATCGGTGAGCGCGCGGATCTGCCCGACCGCGTCTCGCCGCGGGACGCCGACGAGGATCGGCTCGTAGTAGCCGCCGGAGAGCAGCTCGATCTGACCGCGCTTCACGAGGTCGGCGAGGTCGCCGATCACATCGGGCCGGTTGCCCTCGAGCCAGTCGAGGAGCGGGCCGGAGAAGTGGAGCGTTGCTTTCACTTCGGGGTGCCGATAGAGCGCAGCCACGAGCGGCGCATACGCGCGCTCGGCTACGTCCGCGAATACATGGGGGAAGTTCCCCGCTGGCTGGTGCTGGTGAAAAACCAGCGCCAAACGCAGCCGATCGGCCACTTGGAGGTCATTCTACCAAATTTCGTTTCAGCGTACGGTCTGCGTACAGAACTCGCCGTCTGCGTGTCAGGAATAGCGCCATGCGGTCGTGGTTCGTTCAGACTGCGAACGTGCGTCTCTTCATTGTTCCTCTGACGGTGGCGCTGGTGGTCGCGTGCACTCCGGTGGTCACGCCCTCGCCGGCGCCCTCGGTCGGCCCGACCGCGAGCGCGCCGACGCCCACTCCGACCGCCGCGCGGCCCTCGCCGAGCCCGTCGGCGACGCCCTCGGCGAGCCCGAGCCCCGCGCCGACCGGCGCGACCGGCACGCCGCCGCCCGTCGCGTGCCCGCCGCAGAACGGCGGCGATACAGCGGCCCAGGCGCAGCTCACGGCGGTCCGGATCGCGCACCAGACAGGATTCGATCGCGTGGTCTTCGAATTCGGCCCGTCGTCGGTCGGCCCGTACGGGATGCCCCTCTATGACCTCGCCGTGGTGACCCAGTTCGTCGGCGGCGGGAGCGGCCGGCCGGTCCCGGTCGACGGCAACGCCTTCGTCCAGGTGCGCTTCCGGAACGCATCGACGGTCGATCCGACCACCAGCAAGCAGACGTTCACCCAGACCGATATCCGTCCCGGCCTGCCCCTGGTCCGCGAGGTCAAGCTCATCGACGACTTCGAGCGGGTCATGACCTGGGGCCTCGGCCTCGAGCGGCTCGCCTGCCCGAAGGTCACCGAGCTGGCAGGCCCTGTCCGGCTCGTGGTGGACCTCCCGACCCCACCCTGAGATAATCGAGTCTCCGAATCGCGATCAGGGGAGCGAATCCACTTGGCTGAAGCACCGAAGCTCGAGGTCCGCCCGCGCACCGTGCTCGGGAAGAAGGTCGGCGCGCTGCGCCGCGAGGGCCGGCTGCCCGGTGTGATCTACGGCGGCCACGCGGACTCGACCCCGGTCGAGACGGACGCGGGCACATTCCTCAAGGGGTACCGCCGCTGGGGCCAGACGACGCTCCTCTCGCTCACCGGGCTCGACGGCGGCGAGGTGCCGGTGCTCGTGCACGACCTCTCCCGCGAACCGCGCACCGGTTCGGCGCTGCATATCGACTTCATCCGGGTGTCGCTCACCGAGAAGACGCGCACCGAAGTCCCGCTGCACTTCATGGGCGACTCGCCCGCTGTCCGCACGCAGGGCGGGGTCATGGTCCACGCGATCAGCGAGGTGCGGATCGAAGCGTTCCCGCAGGACATCCCGCACCAGATCGAGGTCGACATCTCGAAGATCGAGCAGATCGAGGACACCATCTACATCCGCGATCTCGTCATCGACGCCTCGAAGATCCAGATCCTCAACGACGCCGACCAGGTCGTCGCGAAGGCCGTCGCGCCACGCGCCGAGGAAGTGGTCGAGAAGCCCGCTGCCGTCGAGGGCGAGGCCGTCGAGGGCGAAGCCGCTGCCACCGAAGAGGGCGCCGTGCCCGCGGCCGGCGCCGCGGGTGCCGCTCCAGCCGCCGGGGCGCCTGCCGCGAAGGGCGCGGCTCCGGCCGCGAAGGGTGGAGCGCCCGCCGCGAAGGGCGCGCCCGCCGAAGCCCCGAAGGGCAAGAAGAGCTAGCCGAAGCTAGCTGACGTTGGCGAACGCCTCGATGCGCGCATCGGGGAACGGATTGTCCGCGCGCTCCAGGCTTCGCAGCTCGACCTCATCGGCGCGCGTCCCGTGCGCCGCGAGCTCGAGCGATCGCTCGAGGCGCTGCACGTGCGAACGGAATCGCTCGGTCGCGTAGTCCTGCGCCTGACCGGTCGTCAGCAGGAATGGCCAGTCGCTCGACTCGAGCAGCAGCAGCTCCCGAAGCGCGTGATCCGCGGCTCGCTTGCGGAAGGGGTCGCGGGGCGGATCGTCGGCGACGGCGCGCACGCGCGATGCGGCATCGCGGATCGCGTCCCACATCCACTGCGTCTGCGGTGCGTTCCACGTCGAGTGGTCGTTGTTCTTGCCCCACGACCCCTCGGCGAGCGCGACGCGCTCGCGCGGCGGCTGCGCCTCGAGCCGCTGCGCGACGGTCGTGGCGATGTCCCCGAGCTCGCGCAGCACGAAGCCGAGCCAATCGACGCCTTCGAACCACCAATGACCGAAGAGCTCGCTGTCGAAGGTCGTCACGAGCAGGCCGTCGCGCCCGGTCGCCTTCCGGTGCGCGGCGAGCTCCTCGCGGATCGACGCCGTGAAGTGCTTCGCGTGCTCGCGCACCCGGTCCGCGGCGAGCGCGACCTGGTACTCGGCCTTGTCCCCGAGATCCGCGGTCCCCGTCACGCGCCAATAGCGCAGACCGGAGCGATCGTCCTTCCGATGGAACTCGCGGTAGAAGGGATCCCCCGGATAGCCCTGCGCCGCGGACCACACCTGACCCGAGATCTCGGGGTGGCGCGACACCGCCGCGACCGCGGAATCCGCGACGAGGTATGGGCGGAAGAGATCGACCGTCGGGTCGATAAGCGCTGCGCCGGTGGGATCGTCGGCCACGGCCACCGCCGCGCCCGCGCCGGAGTGGCGATCTTCGCGCCGGGAGCGGAACGGCTTCGCGGCGCGAGCGACCTCGCGATCCTGCATGAGGGCCGCGTCGGTGAAGAAGTGCGTGAACCCGTGACGCTCGAGGGCGCGCTCCAGGCCGGGCTTGTATGCGCACTCGGGCAGCCAGATGCCGGTCGGCTCGAGTCCCGTGAGGCGCCGCGTCGACGCGAGCCCCACGGTGAGCTGCGCCTCGACGGAGCGCGCGTCGAGCAGCGGGAGGTAGCCGTGCGTCGCCGCGGAGGTGAGGATCTCGACCTGGCCGGTGCGCGCGAGGTCGGCGAAGGCCCCGACGAGGTCGCGGCCGAAGCGTTGGACGAACGCCTGCTTGAGGCGGGTGTACGAGCCGCGGTAGAACTCCGCGACGGCCTGCTTCGCCGATGCACCCGCGAGGTCGTCGGCGTATGCGATGAAGCGAGCTCCGATGTCCGGGTCGGCGAGCTGCTCGAGGAGCGTCGGGGTGAGCCCGATCGTGAGGCGATACGGCACGCCATCGGCGCGGAGGTCGTGCAGCAGGACGAGCAACGGCAGGTACGTGCCGAGGATCGCCTCATGGACCCACTCCTCACCGTGCGGCCACCGGCCCGCGCCGCGGACGTACGGCAGATGGGAATGGAGGACGAGGGCGTACGCGTCGGGCATGGGTTTCAGCCTACGCGCCATAGCATCGCCGCCATGACGCATCGGCCGTTCGGCATCGATCCCGACATCCGCACCGCGGCGACGCTGCCGGCGCGCGTGTATTCGGATGCGACCCTGTTCGAGGTCCAGCGCGAGCGGGTCTTCGCGCGCACCTGGCAGTACGCGGGACATGACGATCTCGTCAGCGTCGCGGGCCAGGTGTTCCCGTTCACGCTCCTCCCCGGCGGGCTCGACGAGCCCTTGGTGTTGACCCGCGACGGCGACGACCGGCTGCACTGTCTCTCGAACGTCTGCACGCACCGCGGGACGCTCGTCGTCGAGGGTGCCGGGCACCTCTCGCAATTGCGGTGCCGCTATCACGGCCGCCGGTTCACGCTCGACGGCCGGTTCCATTCGATGCCCGAGTTCGAGGCGACCAAGAACTTCCCGTCGCGGGCCGACGACCTGCCGCGGGTCGCCCTGGAGCGGGTCGAGCGGTTCCTCATGGTCGCGCTCGCGCCGGCGATGCCGTTCGACGAGGTCGCCGCTCCGATGCGCTCGCGCCTCGCGGGGCTGCCGTTCGCGGATCTCGTGTACGACGCGGCGGCGGCGCGCGAGTACCTGGTCGAAGCGAACTGGGCCTTGTACGTCGACAACTACCTCGAGGGCTTCCACATCCCGTATGTCCATTCGAGCCTCGCGACCGTGCTCGACTACGGCGCGTACGCCGTCGAGCTCGAGCCGTACGCCGTGCTGCAGCTCGGCATCGCGAAACCCGGGGAGCGCGCGTTCACGTTCCCGAAGGGCCATCCCGATGCGGACCGGTCGATCGCCGCCTACTACTACTGGCTCTTCCCGACGACGATGTTCAACGTCTACCCGTGGGGCGTGTCGGTGAACGTCGTGACGCCGCTCGCCGTGGATCGCACGCGCGTGTCGTTCCTCCCGTTCGTGTGGGACGAGACGGCGCGCGGCGAGGGCGCCGGCTCGGGCCTCGATCGCGTCGAGCGCGAGGACGAGGCGATCGTCGAAGCCGTACAGCGCGGCGTGCGGTCGCGGCTCTACGACCGCGGCCGCTACTCGCCGACCCGCGAGGGTGGCGTGCACCACTTCCATCGGCTGCTCGCCGAGTTCATGAATGGCTGAGGTCCGCACGGTCCGCGCGGGACTCGACGACCTCGAGGCCATCGTTCCGCTCTTCGACGGCTACCGGCTCTTCTATCGACAGTCGTCGGATCCCGAAAGCGCGCGGGCGTTCCTCGCCGAGCGGATCAAGCGTGGGGAGTCGGTGATCTTCGTCGCGATCGTCGACGGCGCGGCCGCGGGCTTCACGCAGCTCTACCCGCTCTTCTCATCGGTATCGATGAAGCGCCTCTGGCTGCTCAACGATCTGTTCGTCGCGCCCGCGGGCCGGCGTGCGGGAGCGGGACGCGCGCTGCTCGACCGCGCGGAGCGCTGGGCACGCGAGACCGGCGCGAAAGGCCTGACCCTGAGCACCGAGCTGACGAACGCGACCGCGCAACGGCTCTATGAGTCCGCGGGCTGGACGAAGGATGACGAGTTCGTGCACTACCACCGATTCTTCTAGCGCCGGCTGACGGTATCCTCGGCGCGGCACCAAAACCGATCAGGGGGAGCATTGATGGCGAATCCGGTCACGTGGTTCGAGGTCATGGGCAAGGACTCAGCGGGCCTGCAGAAGTTCTATCGCGATCTCTTCGGCTGGAAGCTGTCGCCTCCGGTCAAGGAGATGGGCAACTACAGCATGCTCGAGCGCCCCGAGACGGGCATCGGCGGCGGCTTCGGTGAAGGAGACGCGCGGGTCAGCATGTACGTCGAGGTCGCCGACCCGCAGCGCTACGTCGACAAGGCCGTCGCGTCCGGCGCGACCGTGCTCATGCCGGTCACCACGATCACGCCGACCACGACGATCGCGATGCTCCTCGATCCCGCGGGCAACACGTTCGGCGTCATGCTGCCGCCGGCGCGTCCGCGCAAGACGACGAAGCGCACGTCGGCCTCCAAGACCACTCGGAAGAAGTCGACGGCCGCACGCGGTCGGAAATCCACCGCTCGACCGAAGAAGCGGACCCGCCGCTCGAGGTAACGCGCGTGGCCGAGCGACCTGCTCGCTGCGGCTCGCAGGCGTCGGCCTGATGTGGGCCGAACCCCATAAAATGGGGTTCGGCCCACCAGGCCGACGTAGCTCAGTTGGTAGAGCAGCGGTTTCGTAAACCGCCGGTCGGCAGTTCGAGTCTGCCCGTCGGCTCCGAGATTCACGAAGGCGGCACATGACGATTCAGCGGATGGACAACGTTCTCATCGTTGTCGACGACCTCGAGGCGGCCAAGTCGTTCTTCATCGAACTCGGCCTCGAGCTCGAAGGCGAGACGCAGGTCGAGGGACCTTCGGTCGGCAGCCTGATCGGGCTCAAGGACGTTCGCGCCACTCTCGCGTTCATGCGGACACCGGATGGCCACGGTCGCATCGAGCTCGACAAGTTCCACACGCCCAACGCGGTCAGGTTCGGTCCCGTGGACGCGCCGGTGAACGCGCTGGGCATCCGCCGCATCATGTTCGCCGTCGAAGACATCGACGCTGTCATCGCGCGCTTGCTCGCCCACGGGGCCGAGCTGATCGGCGAAGTGGTGCAGTACGAGGACAATCGGCTTGGCTACATCCGCGGTCCTGAAGGCATCATCATCGGACTGAACGAGCAGATCAGCTGACCGGATGACGGAGGAGAGACGATGACCACACTCAAGGACCGGCCGAACACCGCACTCCTGGTCATCGACGTGCAGACCGGCGTCGTTGCGGGCGCTCACGAGCGCGACGCGGTCGTCGCGAACATCGGGAGCCTTGTCGAGAAGGCACGGCGCGAACGGGTCTCGGTCGTCTGGGTCCAGCACTCCGACGAGGGGCTCGCCAAGGGAAGCGACAGCTGGCGGATCGTCCGCGAGCTCGCTCCCGCGAAGGCCGAGCCGCTCGTCGAGAAGAACTACGGCGACTCCTTCGAAGACACGACGCTCGAGACGGTGCTGTCGGGCCTGGGCGTCGGGCGACTCGTCGTCGTCGGCGCGCAGACCGATGCCTGCGTCCGCTCGACATTGCACGGCGCGTTCGTGCGGGGCTACGACGCGACGCTGGTCAGCGACGCCCACACGACGGAGGACCAGAGCTCCTGGGGGGCGCCAACGCCGGACAAGGTCATCGCGCATACGAACCTGTACTGGAAATATCAGACCGCGCCGGGCAGGACGGCCGGGACGGTCGAGACGAAGGACGTCGACTTCGGCAGAACGTCCTAGGGCACCGCTCCATCGAGGATCGCCCGCAGCGCGGCGGTGTCGATGTTCCCGCCCGAGACGACGCACACGACCTTCCCCCGACCCGCGCGGCCGGCGACCGCCGCCGCGACCGAGGCCGCGCCCGCACCCTCGGCCACGACCCGGTTGCGCTCGACGAGCGTGCGCACCGCGGCCGCGACCTCGGCGAGCGACGAGACGAGCGCGCCATCGAGCAGCTCGCGCGCGAGCGCGAACATCTCGGGGAAGACGCGCGGTCCGCCGATCCCATCGACGAAGCTGCGCACGTGCTCGATGCTCGTCGCCTCGCCTTTCGCGAGCGACGCCGAGAGCGGTGCGGATGTGGCGACCTCGGCGGCGAAGACCTTCGTCGCCGGTCGCAACGCGCGAAGCGCCGAGGCGATCCCGCTGGCCAGCCCGCCGCCACCGAATGGGACGACCACGACATCGACGTCGGGAAGATCCTCGAGGATCTCGAGTCCGATCGTGCCGTTGCCGGCCATGACGGCATCGTCGCTGAACGCATGGACGAAGAGCCCCTCGATGCCCTCGCGGCGCCGGGTCCTGAACGTGTCGAACCACTCGTCGTGCGGCACCGCGACGACGCGCCCACCGAGGCGCTCGATCGCGGCGATCTTCGTGGCGGGCGCACCCTCGGGCACGACGACGGTGCAGGGGATCCCGAGGCGCTTCGCGTTCCATGCGACGCCCTGGGCCATGTTGCCGGCGCTGGCGGTCCACACGCCCTTCGCCAGCTCGTTCTTCGTGGCGAGCGCCATCCGGTTGCTCGCGCCGCGGATCTTGAACGAGCCGATCGGCTGGAGACACTCGAGCTTCAGGTAGATGTCCGCCGGTGCGTCGTCGACGTTGAGCCGGACCAACGGCGTCCGTATCGCCGCGCCGGCGATGCGTTCGCGTGCGGCGCGGATCTCGGCGAGCGGGATCACGCCTCCACCCTAGCGGCGCGCCGCGACCGATAATCCAGGCGGCTCATGAAGAAGTCCGCTGCCGTGGAACGCTGGTTCAAGACGACGAAGCCTCCGTCCGAGGCCGCATTGCGCCGGGTGCGCGACATCATCCTCGGCGCCGATCCGAGCATGCGCGAGCGGACCCAGTACGGCATCACGTTCTCGTCGACGAAGACCCCCGGCGACTTCGCGGCGTTCGTCCGGTACAGCGAGCCGGGAGTCAACCTGAGGCTGCACCGCGGCGGGCGCCTCAAGGGCCGCTACCCCCACCTGAAGGGCGCGGTGGTGAAGCGCATGCGCATCGCCGACGTGAACGCCGCAAGCGCGCGGGCGTCGGAGCTCCGGGCGATGGTCAAGGAGTGGTGCGCGCTGGGCTAGCTGAGACGCGGGAGCGCGACGTTCGCGAATGCCGCGAGGATGCTCAGGAACTTCGCGTGCACCGGCGGATACAGCGGACTGGTGGAATTGACCGACTGCTGCGAGGTCGTGGTGATCGCGAGGAACTTCGAACCCTGCAGCACGTACAGGCCGCCGCGGCTGTAGAACGCTTTGTCGCCGATGCCCGGGACCAGCTCGTCGCCCTTGCTCGGGTCGAACAGCGCGAAGCTCTCGGTGTAGCTGCTCGCCGCCTGCGCGCCGGTCGCGGACCGGATCACCACCTTCGCGATCCGGATGTCCTGCGTGAGGTCCTCGCCGCGAGGGCCGGTCTCCTTGACGGCGAAGTCGGCGCCAGGCGCGGCCGGCGTGTAGTTGCAGAGATCGCCGCTGGTATCGGTCGACGTGGTCGTCCCGAGGATCGTCGTCGCTTCGGCCGCGGTGACGAGCGCGCACGCGGCGGCGGCTCGCGCGGACCCGATCACGGGCGCGCTCGCCCGGGCGACAGCGGGCACCTCCGTGGGTGCCGACGCCGGCGACGACGAGCGCGCGAGCCCGAAGCCGACGGCCGCGAGGACGAGCACGACCGCTGCACCGCCCGCGATGAGCGGCGTCGGGAGGGACTTTGCCGGCTTCGTCGCTTCGGGCTCACCTTCGGTTTTTCCTGTGTTCCACCCGAAGGCGTGGCCGTCGTCGTAGTGGCCCGTGTCGAGCGCGTCGGCTGGCGCCGCCTGCGCTTCGGGCTTCTTCCAGCCGAAGGAATGCCCGTCGTCGTAGTGTCCGGTCGGGTCAGTCGTTTCGCTCACGGGCACAGGCCCCCACGCCGGCCGCTCGCCCCACCCCGACTTCAGCTCGAGACCACGCCGCCGTAGCTCTTCGCGATGGACCGCAGCCATGCGATCCGCGAAGACACGCGTCAGCTTGGCGTCTTCCATCGCCTCCTTGTCGTCGAGCGACTGCCCTCCATCCGATGCGAGCGCTCCGAGGCCTGACCCATCGCTCTGCGTGTCGGTAACAGAGAGCTCGCTTGCGGATTCCTCGACGGCCGACCAGTGGCGCCAGCCCTCCTGAAGCTCCTCGACCGTGAGCGAAGAGAGGCCGCTCATCGCCGCGGAGAGCTCCTTCGCGTGCTGTGCCTCGAGCTCCGGATTCGGCATCCGGCCTTACGCCTTCTTCAGGCTGACCGTGCCCTGGGCCTTCGAGCCGTCGCTGAGCGTGACCGTGTAATTGATCGTGATGTACCGGTCCCCTCGAAGGTCTTCACGCGCGCGGAGACGTTGTCGCCCTTGAACGTTGCCTTGCCGGCGTTCAGCGTCACGGTGAAGTCACCGAACGTCTTCGACTTCACGGTCGACGACACGCCGCTCGGCGTGATCGGGAACGTGAACGTTTCCGGCGCAGGCGCGGGCGCACCGAAGACATTCCCGCCGAGCGTGAGCGTGATCGCCGCGGTGAACGCGGTCCGATCGAACTTCACGTCGATCGCCGCGGCGCCGGTCGAGCCGAACGTGGTGTTCGTCCACGTGCCGGCGTAGTGGCCTTCGTCGAACGTCGTCGCGAGGGTCGGCGCGGGCGTCGCGGGCTTCGCGGTCGACGGTGCGGCGGTCGGCGCAGCAGCGGCCGTCGTCGCGGCAGCGGCGGCCGTCGAACCGGCGGCGCTCGGCGCGGTCGTGGAGCTCGACCCGCACGCCGCGATGACGAGAACGATCAGCGAAGCCGCGAGCAAACGTCGCATTCCCCACCCTCCGTCGCGCGTCGGGCGAGCATACGACCGAGGCCTTGGTGAGGCGAGGCACACTGGGGTCGATGAAGACCGCTCCCCTTGCCCCCGCTCAGCGCTAGCGCCCGGGCGCGCCTCCCAGCCACCGCGTTCGCGTACGTCGACGCCGCAGGCCGGCGCCGGCTGCCGATCCACGACGCGGCGCACGTGCGGAACGCGCTCGCCCGATTCGACCAGACCGTCTTCGACGACGACGCGGCACGGGAGACCGCGCGCAAGCGGCTCCTCTCCGCGGCCAAGAAGTACGGCATCGTGCCGATCGGCTTCTTCGACGGACAGATCCGCAACGAGCGGCTGCAGGCCGAGATCAAGGGACGGGCCGTCGACGTCGCGAGCCTCCCGCGAGGACAGGTCACGTTCCTGATGAGCGACATCGAGGGCTCGACCGAGCTGATCCGGGCCCTCGGCGACCGCTACGCACGCCTGCTCCGGGAGATCCGCTCGCTCATCAGAACGAGCGTGCGCGGCGCGGGCGGCCACGAGGTCGATGCGCGCGCCGACGAGTATTTCGCGGCGTTCAAGCGCCCGGCGCACGCGCTCGGTGCGGCGATCGGCATCCAGCGGGCCTTCGGCGAGCACGATTGGCCCCACACCGCACCCAACGCGACAGTCGGCGTGCGCATCGGGATCCACACCGGCCGCACGACGCTCGCCGAGACCGGCTACGTCGGGATCGCGGTGCACACGACCTCGCGGGTATGCGCGGCCGGCCACGGCGGGCAGATCCTCGTCTCGGCCGCGGCGTACCGGGGGATGGAGGTCGGCGTCGGCGACGGGTTCGCTTTCCGGATGCTCGGCCGCTACGCGCTCGCCGGACTACCGGATCCCGAGACGATGTACCAGGTGACCGCCACCGATCTCCGCCCGCGCTTCCCGAAGCTGCGGGTCAGGCGGATCAGCGCCGGCGGGTGACGCCGACTTTCGGGCAGATGTCGTTCAGCACGCCCTCGGAGCAGATCGGACGCAGCGCGACGCAGACGTGGCGACCGTGGCGGATGAGGTTCATGTGCACCTCGTACATCTCGCCCGGTGTGAGGACGGCCTGCAGCTCCTGCTGGGTCTGGACCGCGGTCGCCTTCGGCCTGACGAGCCCGAGCCGGATCGCGACCCGATGGACGTGGGTGTCGACCGGGAAGTACGGGCGATCGAGCGAGAACAAGAGGACGCACGCGGCCGTCTTCGGCCCCACTCCGGGGAGGGCAACGAGCAGCTCGTAGAGGCGGTCGTGGCGGATCCCGCGGAGCGCGCGGTCGTCGAGCGCGATACCTCGTTCGCGAAGCGCACGCAGTACGGAGCGGATCCGCGGGGCCTTCGTCGGTGCGAGCCCTCCGCTCCGGATGGCCCGTTCGATGACCGGGAGCGGCGCGCCGGCCACGTCGTCCCACTCCGGGAGCGCATGGCGGAGATCGGCGTACGCGCGATCGCGATTCGTGTCGTTCGTGTTCTGCGACAGGATCGTGAGCACGAGCTCGTCGAGGGGCGGCAGCCGCCGGGGCGCCGGCGGGGCGCCGTACGCGCGGCGGAGACGCCGAGCGACCTGGCGAAGGCGTGCGCCGAGCGTGACGGGCATGCCCTAGACGTAGCCGAGCAGGTGCCAGTACGGCAGCGAGAGCGCTAGTCCGCCGAGTGCGATCGCGTCATAGGCGAACGCCATGCGCCGTCCCTGCGTGTGCGAGTAGAGGCGACCGTGCGACGCGCCATAGGCGACCAGGTACTCGGGCGACTGCGCGGGGATGTGCCAGCTCAGGCCGAGCGCGAGGATCGCGATCGCCGCGAGCCATGGGCTCACGCCGACCGCCGTCGCGACAGGGATCAGGGCCAGCGAGAGCAGGAGGATCGCCTGGTCCGCGGCGAGCAGCGACTTCACGGCGATCGTGAGCAGGCCGGCAAGGATGACGAAGGCGCCACCGCCCAAGCCGAGCTGCGCGAGGAGCACCGCCGCGCTCTCGCCAACGATCTTGTCCAGCTGGAGTCCCTCCGCGACGTCGGCGATCGACAGCGCGACGCCAAAGAAGACGAGGTACTCCCAGTCCAGGCTCTTCAGGTCCGAGACGCCTGTCGCGACCATGACCGCGATGAACGCGACGAGCGCGACGAGCCCCGGCTGCCAAAGGAACCGCGGTCCGACGATCCAGCCAACCAGCATGAGGACGACGATCGCGAGGATCGCGAGCTCACGGCTCGTCGGCGGGCCGAGGATCGCCCGCTGCAACCGTATCGGGCCGCGGGATGGGACCGCGACCGGACCGCTACGGAAGAGTGTCCGCATCGCCAGGAACGAGCCTGCGGCGATGATCACGCCGAGCGGCGCGGCCGAGATGAACCATTGGAGCCACGTGAACTGCACCTGGTCCTTGAGCGGCATGAGGCTCCAGGCCATGAGACAGACCGGAGAGCCGTTGAGGAACAGGAAGATGAACGGTCCCGCTCCGGTCCACGCCGAGAGACCGAGCGTCGCGCTGGCAGGCGATCGTTCGGGCAGCTTGAGGCTGTCGGCGACCCCTTCGGCGAGCGGCGCGGTGATCGCGGCGCGGGCCATCGCGAGCGGAAGGAGCGGCGTGAGCACGACGCCGGTGAGCAGGAACGCCATCGACTGCCAGCCCAGGTTCGCCGGGACCCGTTCGATGAGCACCAGACCGAGCCTGAGGAGCAACCCGGACCGCACGACCGCCGCTGCGATGCCGAGCACGGAGAGAACGAACACCCAGTTCATCGTCGCGAAGCCGTGGATCGTGGCGTAGGGCGGGACGATGCCGGTGAGGACCAGCGTCACGACGAGGCCGAGCGAGACGATCACGTTCGGCAACGGCTCGGTGACCCAGAGCGTCGCCGCCGCGAGCAACAAGAAGGCGAACCGCCACTGCGCGAGATCGAACAGCGGGGAGAACGCGACGGCGATGAATCCGAGGGCGAGGATCACGCCGGCCGCCTTCGTGACCCGATGGCGCTCGGGCTTGGCCCCACGCATCGGGACGGCGATCGCGACGGCATCGGCCTCGTCGGGCGGCGCGCCGGCACGACGTCGCAACCGCCGGGCGAGGGTGGTGGCGACGGCCCGTGCGGCCGCCGCGTCTCGGCCGAGGAGCTCGGTGAACCTCTCGCGATCGAGGCGCAGGACCTCGCCGTCGGTTTCGGCGCGGATCGTCGCCGAACGTGGCTCGTCCACGAGCAGCGCGAGCTCGCCGAAGTAATGGCCCGGACCGATCGTGTTCACCCGGGCGGCGTCCGGGCCGGCGAACGCGCCGAACGTGCCGCGGACGACGATGTACAGCGCGTCGCCGGTCTCGCCCTCCGTGATGAGCATGTCGCCCGCGCTGACCGTGATGGGTTCCATGTACGCGGCGAGGCGCGCGAGGGCGACGCGATCGAGCCCCGACGTCAGATCGACGCTTCGAAGCCGCGCGCCCCGCTCCTCATCCGCGCCCGTCATGACCGGGGGATGCTAGCCCCGGAATGCGTGAGGAGAGCCGATGTGTTCCCGTAGAGTGAATCGATGGCGGCCGACCCCTTCGAGACCGAGGCGCTCTCCTTCCTCGACGCGCTGTACCGGACCGGCCTCCGGATGACCCGCTCCGAGGCGGAGGCCGAGGACCTCGTTCAGGAGACCTATATCCGGGCGTTCCGTTTCCGCGAGCAGTTCACGCCCGGGACGAACCTCAAGGCCTGGCTGTTCCGGATCCTCACCAACACCTTCATCAACCAGTACCGCCGGAAGGCCGCGCGCCCCGACACGACCGAGCTCGACGACGTCGAGGAATCGATCCTCTACAACCGCATGCGCGACGTGAGCCCCGGCTCGTCGTCGCCCGACCCCGAGGCCGAGCTCATCGACAACACGCTCTCGAGCGAGGTGAAGGACGCCCTCGAGGCGCTCCCGGAGAAGTTCCGCACGACGCTCCTGCTCGACGTCGAGGGCTTCTCGTACAAGGAGATCGCCCAGATGCTCGACATCCCGATCGGCACGGTGATGAGCCGGCTCCATCGCGGACGGAAGTTCATGCAGAAGCGGCTGTACGACGTCGCGCGGGACCGCGGCATCGCCGCGGCGCGCGCGATGCCCCGGCCTGCGGACTAGGAGAGGACCGTGGATTGCGCCGATTGTCTGGAGCGCCTCTACGCGTACCTCGACCGCGAGCTCCGGCCCGCCGAGGTCACCGAAGTGCGCGCGCACCTCGACGACTGCGGCGGCTGCGAGGAGAACTTCGTCATCGAAGAGCGCTTCCTGGCCCGCGTCCGCGACTGCCACACCGAGGACAAGGCACCTTCTGAGCTGCGGACCCGGATCGTCACGCGACTCCGGATGGAGCGCGACGCACCGCGCTAGCTATTGACATCTCGCGTGTGAGTGTGTCTAGATAGCAATGATCCGTGGCCAGAAGGGGGTGATCACCAATGCCAGCGAAGAAGAAGGCCGCCAAGAAGTCGGCCAAGAAGAAGTCCTCGAAGAAGAAGTAGCTCTTTCAACGTAGCGACGACGATGAGTCGTCGCTCTTTCGTCACAACGATCCGGCACCTTTCGCGATCTCGCCGATCCGCTCTAGGCCTGAGCGGATCGGTCTCTTTTTGGACGGCATACGCTTCGCCGCAGGTGAACAAGAAGACCGTCCCGGAGCTCGATCCGACTGCTACCGCATCCGGGCTCGCGCTCTCAATTGTGGTCGCACTCGGCAGCGTTTTGCTCGGTTTTCCGGCCATCGCGGGCCTCGCGGGCGTGTTCGTGGGCGGCTACCTCGCCGGTCGGATGGCCCATCGCGACGGACTGTTCCACGGCGCGATCGTCGGCGCGCTGACGATCGTCGCGGCGTCGATCGCGGCGAGCGCGGGCAACGCGCAGGTCACGAACGTCCTCGCCGACACGCTCAGCATCGTCGTCAGCGACGTGCTGCTGCTCGGCCTTTCGTCGTTCGGAGGGTGGCTCGCGACGCGGAGCTAGGACCTTTCGTCTTCCTCGGATAGGGGCAGAGGTCGATGACCGGACAGTCGGGGCAATTGGGGGTCGGGTTACAGATCCGGCGTCCATGGAGGATCAAAGTCCAGGTCGCTTTCACCCAATCCCGCTCCGGGAAGACCGCCCGGAGGTCCAGCTCGATCTTGTCCTGACCGCCCGGGAGCTTGCCGGGACGGCTGAGTCCGAGCCGTGCCGCGACCCGGGCCACGTGGCGGTCGACGGCGATCGCCGGCACCCCGAACGCGTTCGCCAGCACGATGGAGGCGGTCTTGCGCCCCACCCCATGAAGCGACGTGAGGGACTCCATGTCGCCTGGGACCTCGCCGCCGAAGCGCTCGATCAGCCCGCCCGCCGCTCCCTTGACCGCCTTCGCCTTCTGGCGGAAGAAGCCGGTCGGTTTCAGGTCGCGCTGCAGCTCCGCCATGTCGACCCGGACGTAGTCCGCGGCGGTGCGGTACTTGGGGAACACGACCGTGCGAGTGACCTCGTTGATCCGCTCGTCGCGGGCCTGGGCGGCGAGGATGGTCGCCACGAGCAGCTCGAGCGGGTTCGTGAACTCGAGCGTCGGGCCCCAGTCAGGGTTCGCCTTCTCGAGCCGGCCGAGGATCTTCCGGGCCCGCACCCGGAGCGCTGCCGTGACCTTCGGGACGTACGGCTTCGCCTTCTTGCGCCTCGGTGCGACCTTCTTCTTCGTCGCCATCAGTGCAGGTCCGCCCACGTGATGAGCACCGCGAACTGGCGGCACCACACGACGACGCTCTTGTACTGGGAGAGATCCGGGTCGGCCCCCTGGACCACGTAGTTGAACGAGCCGTTCGTGGCCTTGAGCGGGCCGACGTAGAGGCTCGTCGCCTCGCTCCACTTTCCGCCGGCCTCCCGGGAGAGATAGACGTGCACGTCGGGCGCGTTCGTGATCGCGACGTTGTCGAACCGCAGGACGACGGTCGCTTCGGTCCGGACGAGCAGGACGGTGCCCTTCCCGTTGTGGATCGCGTCGACGTAGCCGAGCTCGCCGGTCGCTTGCGTCGTCGGTCCCGACGGCGTCGCCGCTGCGGCGGCCGCGCTCCGTGACGGCGCGGCGCTGGGTGCAGCAGCGGTCGGAAATGGCTCGTTCACAGTGGTGCGCATGAAGAGCGGGGAGCCGAGATACCAGGCGGCCGCGGCGAACAGGACGACGACGACCGCGACACCCGCGGTCCGAAGCCTCATGGGAACACGATCTCCTCGCCGATCCCGCGCTGGCGCGCACGCTCGAAGGCACGCGCCGCGACCGCGAGATCCTGGATCGCGTTGCCGACGCTCTTGAACACGGTGCGCTCGGACGCCGACGTGCGACCGGGCGCCCGGCCCGCGACGATCTCGCCGAGCTCGATCACGTCGCGATCGGACAGACCGCGGAGCTCGCCCGCTTCGGCGAGTGCGGCGGCGCGCTGGTCGACGACGATGCGTGCGCCGCGAAGCGCGTCGTCGTCGAGCTCGCGCGTCGTCGGGGTGAACGAGCCCACCGCGGTCACGTGAACGCCGTCGCGGAGCCACCGTCCCTCGAAGACCGGAGCGGGGCTCGTCGTCGCGGTCACGACCACATCGGCCGACGCCACCGCGTCCCGCGCGGCGGACGGGCGGATCAGGACGCCGGTGAGCGACGGCTCGGTCGTCCCCCACTCGCGGAACGCCGCGGCATGCGACGGATCCCGCGTGACCACGCACACCTCCGTGATGTCGCGCACGGATCGAAGGGCGAGGAGCTGCGAGCGCGCCTGGGCGCCCGCTCCGAACACGGCCGCGCGCGTGGCGTCTTGCCGGCAGAGCTCGCGCGCCGCGAGGCCGCCCGCGGCGCCGGTGCGGAGGGCCGTGAGCGCGGTGCCGTCGATGATCGCGAGCAGCTCGCCGGTGACGGCGTCGCCGAGGAGGACGGTCGCGGTCACCGTCGGGCGACCGAGCCGGGCGTTGCCGGGCGCCACGGAAACGACCTTTACCGAATACGAGGGAGCGCCCGTGAGTGCGGCTGGCATCGTGAGCGCAACACCGTCCCGCAATGGCACGGAGAGCCGAACAGGAACGCTGGCTTGACCGGCCGAAAGCGACGCGAAACCCGCCGCCACGGCCTCGATCGCCTCCTTCATTGGACAGACCAAGGCGAGGTCCGCGGCGCGGAGGAGGCGCACGGTCATTTCGTTGACGAGCCTAGGGGGTGCTCGTAGGCTCACCCGTCACGGGCCCGTCGGGCCCAATGATGGGGAGGCCGGGCTTCGGCGCACCCAACACCCAAATGGCGAGGGAGGACCTATGCAGAAGCGCTGGCTTTCCATGGCTTCCGTCCTCATGGCCGTCGCGATGATCGCGTCGGCGTGTGGTGGCGGCGGCACAGGCGCGGCGACCACGGCACCCGCGGCAGCGACCACGGCGGCGGCAGCGACCACCGCAGCGGCGGCTGGTGAGGTGATCATCGCGAGCGACCTTCCGACCTCTGGTGCGGACGCCTCGAGCGGCCTGCCGACCCAGCAGGGCGCGGCGTTCGCGGTCTCGCAGCTCAAGACCTACAAGGGCATCACGATCACGTTCCTGCCGTTCGACGACACCGTGAACGGTGTGCACGACCCGCAGAAGGGCGCGCAGAACGTTCAGCAGATGGTGTCGAACCCGAAGGTCCTCGCGATGGTCGGGCCGTTCAACTCGAACGTCGCGCGGGCTGAGATCCCGATCGCGAACCAGGCGGCCCTCGCGATGATGAGCCCGTCGAACACCAACGAGTGCTTGACGCAGCTCTTCCCGTACTGCGACCCCAAGCCGGCGGCACTCCGTCCGACCGGTAAGAACAACTACTTCCGCATCGCGGCTCCGGACACCGTCCAGGGCCCGGCGATGGCGGACTACATCACCAAGACGCTCAAGCTCACCAAGGTCGCGGTGTTCTCGGACAACGAGACCTTCGGCAAGGGCGTCGCGGACAACTTCGTGAAGCGTCTCACCGCGAACGGCGGCACGCTCACGAACCGGTCGGACTTCGACTGGAAGACCACGAACGACTTCAAGCCGTTCATCAACGCCGCCAAGGCGGCCGGTGCGCAGGCGATCTACGCCGGCGCCACCTCGGCCACCAAGGCCTGCATCGTCCGCAGCCAGATGGCGGGCATCCTCGATGTCCCGTTCACCGGCCCGGACGGCATCGGTGACGACCAGTGCCTCAAGGACGCCGGCAGCAACACCGCGAACATGTTCTTCACCAACGCGGCCGGCGACGCGGCACAGAACCCGGCAGCGGCCGCGACGGTCGCCGCTTACAAGCAGGCGTACCCCAAGGCGTCCGACATCGCGTCGTACACCTTCCCGGCGTACGACTGCGCGTTGATCCTTCTCGACGCGGTCAAGCGCGCCATCGACGCGAACGGCGGCAAGGTGCCGTCCCGTCAGCAGGTGGTGGACGCGGTCCAGGCGACGAGCGGTCTGGTGGGCACCGTCGGTACCTATGCCTTCGACGCGAACGGTGACCCGAAGTCCGCGACCATGGCCTTCTGGGCGACCAAGGGCACCCCGGCAACGTGGGTGTTCCAGAGCCAGTTCAGCGTCGGCCAGTAGCACGACGACCGAAGGAGGGGGCGGCAACGCCCCCTCCTTCTTCGTAAGGCGGAGGAAGGCGTAGTGGTCTCGAGCGTCGCCAACGCACGCGCGCGGCTCATGGCGGGGACCCAGGGCCGCCTCCTCAACGCGACGCTCTTCCTTCTTATCGGCATCGCGCTCGTCATCCTCGCGACGAAGGTCGTCGCGCTCGGTCCCGCCTACGCCATCCAGATCCTCGTGTACGGGATCGCGAACGGGTCGATCTTCGCCCTGATCGCGCTCGGGTACACGATGGTCTACGGCATCGTCGAGCTCATCAATTTCGCCCACGGCGACGTCTTCACTCTCGGCGGCTTCATCTCGCTCTGGCTCCTGCCGATCTTCGGCCTCAGCGAGGGCGGCACCGTCACCGGCATCGGGCTGATCCTGCCGCTCCTCGCGATCCTCATCATCTCGATGGTCGCCTGCGCCGTGGTGAACGTCACCATCGAACGCGTGGCCTACCGGCCGCTCCGTCACGCACCACGGCTGACGCCGCTCATCACCGCCGTGGGCATGTCGTTCGTCCTCGAGGGCGTCATGTTCCTCTGGCGCGGTCCGTTCAACCTCCACTACCCGAACGTCCTCCCGCCGGCGTCGATCGAGCTGGGCGGGGCGGGCGGGCCGGCCATCACGTTCAAGGACCTCGCGGTCATCGGGATCGCGGTCGTGCTGATGATCGCGCTCACGCTGTTCGTCGAGCGGACGAAGCTCGGCAAGGCGATGCGGGCGACGGCCCAGGATCGCGACGCGGCCGAGCTCATGGGCATCGACATCAACCGCACGATCGCGGCGACGTTCTTCATCGGCGCGCTGCTCGCCGGCGCCGGTGGGATGATCTTCGGCCTCTACTACAACACCATCACCTTCGATCAGGGCTTCACCGCCGGACTCGTCGCGTTCACCTCCGCGGTGTTCGGCGGGATCGGGAACATCCAGGGTGCGGCGCTCGGCGGGCTCGTCATCGGGATGATCCAGTCGTTCTCCGACGGCTATTTCGACACCGCGTGGACCCAGGTGCTCATCTTCGCGATCCTCGTCCTGGTGCTCGTGTTCCGCCCGACCGGGATCCTCGGGATGCGGGTGCCGGAGAAGTAGCGATGAAGATGTTCAGGGCGATCCGCACCGTCTGGCGGACCGATCCGCGCAAGGATCCCAACCCGCTCGTCTACACGATCCTCACGGTCGGCGCGATCCTCTACCCGCTCTGGGCACAGATCTCGACGGGCGGGCAGGGCGACTTCCTCATCAGCGTCCTCGCCGACGCCGGCGTGTACATCCTTCTCGCGATCGGGCTGAACGTCGTCGTCGGGTTCGCCGGCCTCCTCGACCTCGGATACGCCGCGTTCTTCGCCATCGGCGCGTACACGTACGCCTTCCTCGCGTCCGACCACCTCGTCGTCACGCCCCTCGGGGAAGCGATCCACCTGCCGTTCTGGATCGTGCTGTTCGTCGGCCTGTTCGTCGCCGCGGCGTTCGGCCTCGTGCTCGGCGCGCCGACGTTGCGGCTGCGGGGCGACTACCTCGCGATCGTGACGCTCGGGTTCGGCGAGATCGTGCCCCGGGTGTTCAAGAACCTCGCCGTATGGACGAGCGGAGTGAATGGCATCTCGGCGCTCGACAAGCCCGTGCTACCGGTGTGGCTGAATGGTCCCTGGTCGGGCGACCCGCTCGAATTCGTGCAGAACTTCAAGATCATCAGCCCGATGGCGTTCTACGTCGTGATGGTGCTGCTGCTCGGCATCTGCGTCGTGCTCGTGAACAATCTCCGTCGTTCGCGCGTCGGGCGCGCGTGGATGGCCGTCCGCGAGGACGAGGTCGCCGCGGCGGCGATGGGCGTGAACACGGTCCGGATCAAGCTGCTCGCGTTCGCGATCGGCGCCGCGTTCTCCGGCTTCGCCGGCTCGTTCTACGGGGCGAAGCTCTCGCTCGTGAGCCCTGAGAACTTCGGGTTCACCGTGTCGATCACCATCCTCGTCATGATCGTGCTCGGAGGGATGGGCAACATCCCCGGCGTGATCATCGGCTCGCTGCTGATCTACGGCATCACGTTCCTGTTCCTCCCGGCGCTGCCGCCGCTGGCCGAGGAGTGGGCGACCAACCTCGGCCTGGCGAGCCTCGTGCCCCCGAACGGCGAGTGGCCGGGCGTCGGCCAGGAGGTGCAGCGCCTCAAGTTCCTGATCTTCGGGATCATCCTCGTGCTCACCATGCTGCTGCGGCCGCAGGGCCTGATCCCGAGCCGGGTGCGACAGCAGGAGCTCACGAAGGGGGTCCAGATGCCCGCCGATCCGCAGGCCACGCCCACGGGTCAGGACATGATCTTGAAGATCGAGCACGTGACGAAGCGGTTCGGCGGCCTCGTCGCGGTCGACGACGTGTCCTTCGACGTGAAGCGCGGCGAGGTGTTCGCCCTCATCGGCCCGAACGGCGCGGGAAAGACCACCCTCTTCAACTCCATCACCGGGATCTTCCCGCCGACGGAAGGCCGCGTCGTCTTCGAGGGCAACGACATCGCCGGATCGAAGCCGCACCAGGCCGCGGCGCTCGGGATCGCGCGGACGTTCCAGAACATCCGGCTGTTCGAGTACATGAGCGCGCTCGACAACGTTCGGCTCGGTCAGCACTGCCGCACGCACGCGAAGCTCTGGGACTCGCTGTTCAAGACGCCGTACGAGCGCCACGAGGAACGGGCGATCACCGAGCGCGCGATGGAGCTCCTCGCGTTCGTCGGCATCGAGAAGCGATCCGAGGACTACGCCCGGAACCTCGCGTATGGCCAGCAACGGCGGCTCGAGATCGCGCGGGCCCTCGCGACGAAGCCGCACCTGCTCCTCCTCGACGAGCCCGCCGCGGGCTTCACGCCCCAGGAGAAGGTGGAGCTGATGCGTCTGGTCGACAAGATCCTCGCCGAGGGGATCACCGTGTTCCTCATCGAGCACGACATGAAGGTGGTCATGGGCATCTCGCGGAACATCGCGGTGCTCGACCACGGCGAGCTCATCGCCCTCGGCCCGCCCGAGACGATCCGCAAGGACCAGCGGGTCATCGAGGCATACCTGGGCAAGGGCGCCTGATGGCGCTGCTCGAGCTCGAGAGCGTCGACGCGCTCTACGGTCGCGTCCGCGCGCTGCGCGGCATCACGCTCTCGGTCGATCAGGGCGAGGTGGTCGCGCTCATCGGGAGCAACGGCGCCGGGAAGACGACGACCCTTCGCACGATCTCCGGGCTCATGCATCCGCCGAGCGGCTCGATCAAATTCGCCGGCAAGGACATCAGCCGGATGGCGGCCCACGACGTCGTCGGGCTCGGCATCTGCCAGTCGCCCGAGGGCCGGCGCCTGTTCCCGCGGATGCAGGTCATCGACAACCTTCGGATGGGCGCGTTCCTCAGGAAGGCCCCCGCCGGGATCCAGAAGGACATGGACCGCGTCTTCGAGCTCTTCCCCCGCCTGAAGGAGCGCATCACGCAGCTCGCGGGACCCCTGTCGGGCGGCGAGCAGCAGATGCTCGCGATCGGCCGCGCGCTCATGTCGAAGCCGAAGCTCCTGATGCTCGACGAGCCCTCGCTCGGGCTCGCGCCGATCCTCGTCGAGACGATCTTCCAGATCGTCCGCGAGATCAACGCGCAGGGCATCCCGATCCTCCTCGTCGAGCAGAACGCGACGAAGGCGCTCGAGGTCGCACACCGCGCGTACGTCCTCGAGACCGGCTCGATCGTGCAGACCGGCACCGGCAAGCAGCTGCTCAGCTCGCCCGACGTCCAGCGCGCCTACCTCGGCATCTAGCTGACGCCGCCTTCCTAGACTCACTCGCGTGACCGCCTCGCTGGCGCTCGCCGTCCCGAAGGACGTCGAGCGCGTCGTCGACACGCTCATCGCGAACGGCTACGAGGCGTTCGTGGTCGGCGGCTGCGTGCGGGACGCGCTCCGCGGCGTCGACCCACAGGACTGGGACGTCGCGACGAGCGCCCGACCCGAGGAGATCCAGAAGCACTTCAAGCGCTCCCTCTACACGAACCGGTTCGGGACGGTCGTCGTCTCGAGCGGCGCCCACGAGATCGAGGTCACGACGTACCGCATCGAGGCCGACTACGCGGACCACCGCCGCCCCGAGGAGGTCGCGTTCACCGAGTCACTGCACGAGGACCTCGCGCGGCGCGACTTCACGATGAACGCGATGGCGTGGCGCCCGACCCCGTCGGGCGGCGAGCTGGTCGATCCATTCAACGGACGCGCGGACCTCGAGGCGAAGGTCGTGCGCGCCGTCGGCGTCCCGGCGGAGCGGTTCGCCGAGGACGCGCTTCGGATGCTGCGCGCCGTGCGTTTCGCGGCGGTGCTCCGGATGAGCATCGATCCGGCGACCGCCGACGCGATCGAAGCCAACGCGTCGCTCGCCGCGACGCTCTCGGGCGAGCGGATCCAGCAGGAGCTGAACAAGATCCTCCTTGCCGACCGCCCCTCGACGGGGATCCGCCTCCTGTCCGAGCTCGGACTCCTCGCCGTGCTCTGCCCGGAGCTCGAGATCTCCAAGACCATCCCCCAGGACAAGGCGGTGGCCCAGGATGTCTTCGAGCACTCCCTCATCACCGTCGACGCGACGCCGCCCGAACTCGTGCTCCGGCTCGCCGGGCTGTTCCACGACGTGGGAAAGCCGGAGACGTTCGCCGACGGCCACTTCCATCAGCACGAGTTCGTCGGCGAGGCGATCGCGCGGCGCGTGCTGAAGCGGTGGAAGTACCCAAAGGACACCGTGAGCGCCGTGGCGCACCTGATCCGCCACCACATGTTCTGGTATCAGTCGGACTGGACGGGCTCCGCGGTCCGCCGATTCATCCGGAAGGTCGGTCTGGACGTGATCCCGGACCTTTTCGCCCTGCGGCGGGCCGACAACATCGGCAGTGGCGTTCGGGCGCCCCGGATGTACGCGCTCGAGGACCTCTGGACGCGCGTTCAGGAAGAGATCGAGCGGAGCTCGGCCTTTTCGCCACGCGATCTGGTCGTGGACGGCACCGACGTGATGCGTGAGCTCGGCATCGGGCCGGGGCCCGAGGTCGGCCGGGTGATCTCTCAGGCGTTCGAACGCGTACTCGACGATCCCGACCTGAACACTCGGGAACGATTGCTGCCCCTCATCCGCGAGATCGGCAAGGCGTCCGGCTAGGGCGGGACTATTCTTCCGGCCAACGCTTCCGCGCGAAGTCGGGAGGGTGCGATGGCCATCGACACCGTGACCTCGAGACGTCAGTTCCTGAAGCTGACCGGGATCGGCACCGCCGGCATCGCCGCCGCGGAGCTCGGGGGCCTCGGCTTCGATCTCGCCTTCGCCGGCCAGCGCGCCGCGCGGCGCAAGCTCGAGGGCACCAAGCAGACCGCGAGCATCTGCCCCTACTGCGCCGTGGGCTGCGGAACGATCGTGAACGCGAAGACCGTGAACGGCCGCACGAGCATCATCAACATCGAGGGCAATCCGGACAGCCCGATCAATACCGGCAGCCTCTGCCCGAAGGGTGCCGCGACATTCCAGCTCGCGGTGAACCCGCTGCGGACGACGAAGGTCCTGCACCGCAAGGCGGGCGCGGCGGACTGGGACACCGATCCGATGACACGCGATCAGGCCATGACCCGCATCGCGCAGCTCTACGCGGATTCCCGCGACGCGACCTTCGTCGAGCGGGATGCGAACGGGAAGCTCGTCAACCAGACGACCGGCATCTTCGCCCTCGGCGGCGCGACGAACGACAACGAAGAGAACTACCTCATCGCGAAGGTGAACCGGATGATGGGCGTCGTCCGGATCGAGAACCAAGCTCGGATATGACACTCCGCCACGGTCCCCGGTCTGGGGGTCTCCTTCGGTCGCGGCGGCAGCACCACCTTCCAGATGGACCTGCAGAACTCCGACTGCATCGTGTTCATGGGCTCGAACATGGCCGAGTGCCACCCCTGCGGCTTCAAGTGGCCGATGAAGGCGAAGGCGAAGGGCGCGACGCTCATCCACGTCGACCCGCGGTTCACCCGGACGAGCGCGATGTGCGATCAGTACGTGCCGATCCGCTCGGGCACCGACATCGTGTTCCTCGGCGGCCTCGTCAACTACATCATCAGCAACAAGAAGTACTTCGAGGACTACGTCCAGAGCTTCACGAACGCGGCGACGCTGATCAACTCGGGGTACAAGGACACCGAGGACAACGACGGGTTCTTCTCGGGCTACAACGCGACGACGCGCGCGTACGACCGCGCGACCTGGCAGTACCAGACCGCCAAGGCGCCTGACCGGGTCCCCGAAGCGCCGCTGCCGCCGGCCGGCAGCTCGGTGAAGGGCGCGAACTTCGCCGCCCTCATCGCCAACCGCCTCCCGGGCCCGCCGCTGCAAGACAAGACGCTCACGGACCCGAACACCGTGTTCCAGATCCTCAAGCGCCACTACGCGCGGTACACGCCGGAGATGGTCGAGAAGGTCTGCGGCACGCCGAAGGAGCTGTTCACGAAGGTCGCGGACACGCTCATCGCGAACTCGGGCCGCGACAAGACGAGCGCGTTCGTCTACGCGGTCGGCTGGACCCAGCACACCACCGGCGTGCAGCTCATTCGCACCGCCGGACTCGTGCAGCTCCTCCTCGGCAACATCGGCCGGCCGGGCGGCGGGATCATGGCCCTCCGCGGCCACGCCTCGATCCAGGGCTCGACCGACATCGCGAGCCTCTACAACCTCCACCCCGGCTACCTCAACACTCCGGACGCGAGCAAGGTCCACGACACGCTGCTCAACTACATCCTCACCGAGACGCAGCCGACGTCGTTCTGGTCGAACACGCCGGCGTACGTCGTCAGCCAGCTGAAGGCGTGGTTCGGCGACAACGCCTCGGCGGACAACGACTACTTCTACGACACGCTTCCCAAGATCACCGGCGACCACAGTCACCTGCCGGTGATGGTGGAGATGAGCCAGGGCAAGATCCAGGGGATGGTCCTCACCGGCCAGAACCCCGCGACGAGCTTGAACGCGGGCTTCCAGCGCAAGGCGATGAGCCAGCTCAAGTGGCTCGTCGTCCTCGACTTCTACGAGACCGAGTCCGCGGTCTTCTGGAAGCACGCCGACGTGGATCCGAAGGACGTCCAGACCGAGGTCTTCTTCCTCCCGGCGGCGCATGTCGCCGAGAAGGACGGGTCGATGACCCAGACCCAGCGGACGATCCAGTTCCACAAGAAGGCGGCCGACCCGCCCGGGGACTCCCGGAGCGACCTCTTCTTCTGGTACGACCTCGGCCTGCGCCTCAAGAAGCTCTACGGCGCGGGCCGCCCGGGCGCGAAGAACGTCGACGGGATCAAGAACATGACCCTCGACTACGCCCCGGACCCCGCGGAAGTCGCGGACTGGGTCCACAAGGACGAGCCGTCGGCGCTCAAGATCTTCAAGGAGATCAACGGCTACGACGTGAAGACGAAGACCCCGCTCAGCAGCTTCGCCAACCTCGTCGCGGACGGATCGACCGCCTGCGGTGCATGGATCTACACCGGGATGCTGCAGGTGGTGAACGGCGTGACCGTGAACCGCGGCGAGATGAATCCCGGCAAGAACGACGGTTGGGTGAGCCCGAACTGGGGCTGGGCCTGGCCGGCGAACCGGCATCAGCTCTACAACCGCGCCTCGGCCGATGCGAAGGGCGCCCCCTGGTCCGACAAGAAGAAGTACACGTACTGGGACGCGACGGCAAAGAGCTGGAAGAACGATCCGGGGGACGGCATCGACTTCACCGCGACGAAGGACCCGGCCACCGCCGCGAACCCGACCGGCATCGGGGTCGCGTTCCACGATGGTGCGTCGCCGTTCCTGCTCAAGAAGGACGGCAAGGGCTGGCTGTTCGCGTACGAGGGCACGGTCGAGGGACCGATGCCGACGCACTACGAGCCCTGGGAGTCCCCGGTGAAGAACCTGCTCTACAAGCAGGACCGGAATCCGGTGGCGAAGATCTACGACGTCCCGAACAACAAGTACAACGAGTTCGCCGGCACGCAGTTCCCGACCGTCATCACGACCTACCGCGTCACCGAGCACCACCTCTCGGGCACGATGAGCCGCTGGCTCCCGTGGCTCGCCGAGCTCATGCCCGAGCTCTTCATCGAGATCTCACCCGAGTTCGCGAAGGAGAAGAACATCGCGAGCGGTGACTACGTACGCGTCATCACCGAGCGCGGCACGACCGAGGCCCGCGCGCTCGTCACGAAGCGCCTGCGCCCGCTCACCGTGAACGGGCAGACGCTCCACCAGGTCGGGATGCCGTGGCACTGGGGCTATCAGGGCATCGCGACGGGCGACATCGTCAACAACGTCACCGCGTTCGTCGCCGATCCGAACGTGTCGATCCACGAGGGCAAGGCGTTCACCTGCCGGATCGAGAAGGGACGGGCCCGGGCATGAGCGATCTGCGTGGGATGTTCGTCGACACGTCGATCTGCACCGGGTGCAAGGCCTGCCAGGTCGCGTGCAAACAATGGAACGAGATGGCGCCCGGCGTTCCACTCCCGATGGAGGACGAGGCCGCCGTTCGCGAGCACCGCGCGTTCACCGGCAACAGCTACGACAACACGAGCCACCTTTCGGCGACGAACTGGCGGCACGTGAAGTTCATCGAGCAGATCGGCCCCGACCCGAGCACGAGCGACCGGTCGGATCCGCGCTGGCTGATGATGAGCGACTCCTGCAAGCACTGCGTGCAGGCCGGCTGCCTCGAGGTCTGCCCGACCGGCGCGCTCTACCGCACGCAATTCGGCTCCGTCGACATCCACCAGGACGTGTGCATCGGCTGCCGCTACTGCGTCGGCGCGTGCCCGTTCGGCGTCATCGCGTTCAACAACCGGACCGGCCGCGTGAACAAGTGCATCCTCTGCCAGGACCGGCTCGAGGTCGGTATGGGCACGGCGTGCGCGAAGGCCTGCCCCACTTCATCGCTGACCTTCGGCGCCGTCGATGACCTGAAGGCCATGGCGAACGACCGCGTGAAGGCGCTCCACGCCCGTGGCCAGTCCGACGCGTACATCTACGGCTGGGACCTCGGGAACACCGGCAAGATCACCGCGGGCCCGAACAAGGGCACGGCCGTCCAGGACGTCGAGGTCGTGGGCGGGCTCAACGTCTTCTACCTGCTCCTCGACAAGCCCGAGGTGTACGGCCTCCCCGCGCACGCGGCGCTCCCGCAGCGGAACTTCGTCCCGTCGGCGGGCGTCGCGCTCATCTCGGCGGCCGTCCTCGGCGTCGCCGGCCTGGCGGCGTTCCGGCGGGACCGGACAGGGGGTGACCAGTGCCGACTAAGTACGTCCTCCCACCCGAATGGGAATGGCCGATCACCATCGCCCTCTTCATCGCCGGGATCGCGTCCGGCGCGTACGCCTCCATGGGCCTCATCCACTTCGCCGGCGACAAGAACGATCAACCGGTCGCGTACCGACTCGGCTTCATCCCGCTGCCCCTCATGCTCGTGACGCCGCTGCTGCTCATCATCGACCTCGGATCGCCCGACCGGTTCCTCAACCTACTCATCAAGAACCCCGCCGCGGCCGAGCGCGGCGGACCGCTGATGTTCAACTCGAACTCCCCGATGAACTGGGGCTCGTGGGCGATGGTCATCTTCGGCCTCTTCGCCGCGGTCGCGTTCGCCGACGCGCTGCACCACAGCGGGCGGATGCGCTTCGGGTGGCTCGAGCCGATCTCGCACAACGTCGTCGTGCTCGCGATCGGCGAGATCCTGGCGCTCGTCGTCTCCGGCTATAGCGGCGTACTGCTCAATGTCACGAACCAGGGCGTGTGGTCGGACACCTGGCTCATGGGCGCGCTGTTCATCTGCTTCAGCGAGCTCTCCGGCATGGCCGTCGCGCTCATCGTGAGCGATCGGATGGGCGCGACCCGCACGTCCGCCGCGATCCGGAAGGCGCTCTTCTACTCGGCCGCGATCAGCGCGGTCGTGCTCGTGCTCTTCCTCGGCAGCATGGCCGGGCAGCAGGACGGATCGCTCGCCGCGCTCGTCGGCAGCCTCCATGAGTTCGTCGGACCGGTCTTCTGGATCGGCGCCGTCGGCCTCGCGCTCCTCGTGCCGCTGCTCGCGCTCGCGCCTCGGCGGATGCTCCCGCTCGCGAACGCGTCGCTCGTGGGGCTCCTCGTGCTCGTCGGCGTGCTCGCGTTCCGGTACGCCGTGTTCTTCTCCGCGATGTCCTTCGTTCAGAGCTAGACGGTCCCGACACAGCTCGAGTTCGACGAGGCCCGCGGCCGCTGGCGAGAGCTCGCCAGAGAGGACGCGGGCCTCGGTCCGATCGCGGCCTTCCACGACGAGCGGCTCGCCGCCCTCGCCGCGTCCGCACCGCCGGATGTGGCCATCGACCTCACCCCCGATGCCGCGACCGAGGCGATCGCGGCCGGACGCGCGCTCCTCGGCGACGGCGCGCTGACCTGCGAGGTCGGCGACGTCGCCACGGAGCTCAAGCGACTCGCGCGCAACCTGAGTGAGACGAGCGTCGAGGGCTCACCTGCGCAGCGCACCGCGGCGCGCCTCGCGACCGAGGAGCTCGACCCAATCGAGATGGGTCCCCTCCTCGAAGACGCGTTGAACAGCGACGCGGACGCGATCGCGCGCGCGGCGACGGAGCGCGGCTACGACCCGGAGGCGTTCGCGCAGCTCGTCGAGCTCGCGCTCCAGCCCGTGCTCTGGGAGGCCGCCGCGAGATGCGCGACGCTCACCGAGATCGACCGGTGGGATCGCGGCTACTGCCCGGTCTGCGGCGCGTGGCCCGCGCTCGCGGAGCTCGTCGGGTCAGAGAAGCGACGCGTCCTGCGGTGCGGCCGCTGCGGGACGTGGTGGTCGTGGCTGGTGCTGCTCTGTCCGTACTGCGGCAACGACGATCATCGGTCGCTCGGCACGTTGCGGTCGGAGGACTCGCGCGATCGCGTCGACGTCTGCGAGCGCTGCCACGGGTACGTGAAGGCCGTCGCGACGTTCACCTCGGTGCCGACCCCACGGCTCGCCGCGGAGGACGCGGCGACCGTGCACCTCGACGTCGGCGCGCGCGAGGCGGGGTACACCCGCCCGGGGAACGTCGACGTCGAGACGGCCGGCATCCCGCGGCTCGTCCGCGAGGGACGGCGGCCGGCCGGAGGCGACGAGCCCTAGACGACCGGCTTCGGCGCGGTGTAGTCGGGCTCGTACGAGCCGGCGGCCTTGCCGTTGCCGACGGCGCTCGGCGCGTCCTCCCAGCTCACCTT